>Ga0214471_10000127_pt1 | contig 73867 bp, 61 predicted proteins | sample RVTome_5_FD_207665 | JGI IMG/M metagenome (GOLD analysis project Ga0214471, IMG submission 207665) | Soil microbial communities from uranium-contaminated site in the Upper Colorado River Basin, Wyoming, United States - RVT142D155 | ecosystem: Environmental > Terrestrial > Soil > Contaminated >... | reverse complement strand
CTGGCGCAACTCGTTGGGCGATGGTCGCGCCGAAGATTCGCGGGTAAACCCGCGGCTCGGCTCTGTCGGATAAACCGACGGTGGCACGCGGGGCCGCTTCACGCGGCTGAGCCGCGCGGCGGCTTCATGCCGCTGTTCATGCGCGGGTCGATGCCGCCGTGCATGCGCGGGTCGATGGAGTCGTTCATTGCGAGCTGATAGCTGGGCTCGGTTCGCGAAGATTCGCGGGTAAACCCGCGGCTCGGCTCTGTCGGTTGAACCGACGGTGGCGCGGGGGGCCGCTTCACGTGGCTGAGCCGCGCGGCGGCTTCACGCCGCCGTTCATGCGACTGCGGCGGGTCAGGTCTGGCGCAACTCGTTGGGCGATGGTCGCGCCGAAGATTCGCGGGTAAACCCGCGGCTCGGCTCTGTCGGTTGAACCGACGGTGGCACGCGGGGCCGCTTCACGCCGCCGTTCATGCGCCCCTACCGTGCGCAAACGCTAGTAGCGTGCCGGCCCGCTCGCCCCTTCCATGGCCCACGCGATGAAGTCCCGGATGTCCTGGTTGGACGTCGCCAGATCTTCGGTTCGCAGGTACATCATGTGGCCGCTGCGGTATCCCTTCCACCGCATGCGGCTCGTGAGCCGGCCGGCCGGGTCCATTTGCCACATGCTGTACTTGGCGGAGAAGTAGTCGGTCCCGCCGTCGTAATAGCCCGACTGCACCATCAGGTGCAGGAACGGGTTCTCGGCCATGGCCTGCCGCAAGTTCTCGCCCGTCTGATCGCCATCCCGATTCCACGGACGCACCGGCCCGAACAAGTAGTACTGCAGGTCGGTTTGCCAACCCAACTGTTCGCGCAGATAGATGTTGATGGCCGGCGAGAACGCCTGATTCCAGGCGGAAAGGGCAGGGTCGTAGTCATACGCCTCGCCGGCATCCTGCCGGTCGCGCCCGCGGTAGCGGGCGTCGAGCCTCCCGACCGTGTAGCCCTGGTCTCGCAACAACTCCTTGCGGAACTCGCCGACCGCCGGGGCGAGGTTATGGTCCAGCACCCAGTCGGCCGAGACGCCCGCCCAACGCGCGACCGCGGCGGCGATGTCCCGGCGGCGCGCGTCGGTGAGCGACCCGGCGCGCGCGAGGGCCGGCAAGTACTCGTCGAGCACGAACGCTTCGACCTCCGGCAGGATCTCCTCGAGGTCGCGGTTCTGGAGCGCGGGCTCGAGCGCCCGGTGGTGCCACGCGGTGGCCGTGTAGTTGGGGAGCGCCAGCGCCTGGTTCATCGGGCCCTCGCGGTCGATGCCCAGCTCGGTCGGCGACACGAGGATCACGCCGTTGACGTACATCCACTCGCTGCCCTGCAGCTCGCGCGCGAGGCCGGACACCCGTGTCGTTCCGTAGCTCTCGCCGATGAGGAACTTGGGACTCGACCAGCGCGCGTGCCGGCTGACGAACGTGCCGATCCAGTCGGCCAGGTAGCGGATATCCTCGTTGACGCCGAAGAACTGCGCGCGCGGCGCGTTCCCCACGATGCGCGAGAACGCGACGTTGACCGGATTCACGAACACGATGTCGGCCGCGTCGAGCATCGAGTGGGGATTGGGCTCGACGCCGAACGGTTGGACCGGGTAGCCCTCGTCGTCGATGCGAAGGCGCATCGGGCCGGTGTAGCCGAGGTGCATCCAGAGCGACGCGGAGCCGGGGCCCCCGTTGAAGCTGAACACCAGCGGCCGCCGGGCGGCATCCCGGACGTCGCTCCGCCGGTAGTAGGTGTAGAACAGCGACGCGACGACCGTACCGGAGTCGCTCCAGACGGGCTGCATCCCGACTTCGGCGGTGTAGGGCACCGCGGCTCCGCGGATCGTGGTGCGGTGCTCGGTCACGACCATCGTGTCCACCGGGAACGCGCGGACGGCCTCCTGCGCGGCGGCGGAGGACGCAAGCAGGCACAATGCACCGTTGATGGTCGACCGCATGATGACTCCTCGTTGTCCAGAGGCTGTGGGAACTCGCGGCGCGCCGCGCGCGTTGCGCGCTCCAGAACGCTCCGTCCAGTTGGCCGGGGCCCGTAATGGTAACGCGAATCGGCAAAGGGGGCGAGAGCATGCGGGCACCGCCGCACGGGGCCGCGCGCGGATGCGGGGAGGTGCGCGGGCGGCGACAGCACACTCGACGCCTCACCGGTGGAGGACTACTATCGGGTGACTCATACGGAATCGAGCATGAACGAACGGATCACGTTGCTGCCTCCCGCCGCGCCTCGACCGGACTTGAAGCGTGCCTCGGGGCTCCCTCCGGACCTCATGGAACAGGTCCGTGCCCGCGTGCGGCTGTTCGCGCTACTCGTCGTGGCCGGGTTTGCGCTCGGCCCGGTCATCGTGGGGGGGATCGCACTGGCCGCCACCTTGCTGGGCGATCAGATGCCGCAGCGTTTCTGGGAAAGTGCCCGCTTCCTCTGGCTGCACGTGGTGCCCATCACTCTGTCCGCGGTGCTCTGGTGGCGAGCACGCGATCCGCACGCGCCCGCCGAGGGATTGCTGACCCTCGGGCAAGCGTACGAGGTCGCGATCTGCTTCACCATCGGCATCGTGGCATACTGGGGCGACTACCGGATGCTCGCCACGCTGCCGGAGATGACATGGATTCCCGGGATCGTCATCCTTTTCCCCCTGATCATGCCCGGTCCGCCACGGCGCTTGTTGTGGGGCGCGATGGCCGCGGCAGCGATGTCGCCGGTCTCCATGGGCGTGCTCGACGTGTTTGGCGCCATCGAGACGACGGCGGACACCTATCTCCAGTCGGTTCTCAATCCCGGGCTCGCGGTCGTCTTCGCCTACCTCGGCGCGCGCACGGTCCACGGACTGGGCAAGGAAGTGGTCGAGGCCCGCCAGTTGGGGAGCTATCACCTCGAGGAACGTCTTGGGGCCGGCGGGATGGGCGAGGTATGGCGCGCGCGCCACCGCATGCTCGCTCGGCCGGCCGCGATCAAACTGATTCGACCCGAAGTCCTGGGCACGAATCCCGGCGGCCCGGAGGTCGCTCAGCGACGCTTCGAGCGAGAGGCGCAGGCCACGGCCGGACTCCGGTCGCCACACACCGTCGAGCTGTACGACTTCGGCGTCGCCACGGACGGGACGTTCTACTACGTGATGGAACTCCTGCACGGGATCGATGCCGCGACGCTCGTCGAGCGGTTCGGTCCCGTTCCGGCCCCCCGCACGGTGTTCCTGCTCCGCCAGATCTGTCGATCACTCTCCGAAGCGCATGCGAACGGACTCGTCCACCGCGACATCAAGCCGGCGAACATTCACGTCAGCCGCTACGGCGAGGAATTCGACTTCGTCAAGGTATTGGATTTCGGCCTGGTGAAGGGAAGCGACGGTGACGAATCGCCGGTGCACCTTACGAGCGAGAACATGGTGGGTGGCACACCGGCGTTTATCGCGCCGGAACAGGCCCTTGGCATGACGGATCTCGACGGGCGCGTCGATCTCTACGCACTGGGCTGTACGGCCTACTGGATGCTGACCGGCCAGTTGGTGTTCCAGGGAGCGACACCGATGGCGCTGCTGGCCCAGCACATCAACGCCGCACCCGTTCCCGTATCGCAACGCACCGAGATCGCCGTGCCGGCATCGCTCGAACGGATCGTCATGAGTTGTCTGGAGAAGGAGCGCGAACGGCGCCCCGCCTCGGCGCGCGCGCTACTCGCGCAACTCGATCGCGTGGAGTGCGAACGCGAGTGGACGCAGGATCATGCGCGTGCGTGGTGGGAAGCGCACGTCCCGCTCGGCGAACGGACACCGATGATCGCCGCGGGCGAGTGAGCGTGCGTCCGCTAACGCATCGATCGGCGCGACGGGAACGTCGCGGGGACCGTGAACGATGGGGTGGGATCGCTCGAAAATGGTCGTCATCATGCACGTGAACGATGGTGCCGACGTTCCCGGCCGCCAGGCGCTCGCCGGGAATGTCATTGGCGAGTGCGACCGGAGCGAGTGCTTTCACCGTACCCTCCGTGTTCGCGTGGGGCATGTCAGCCCACCGCCAGCATCCTCCTTGCCGTGACTGTTGTTGGCTGACGCCAACCCTCTTGGCAAGCTCAGCCTGAGACAGGCCGGCCTCCTGCCGCGCCTGGTGTCGTCAACCCACACGGGCTTGCGCCGAAACGTGCGCGCGGTCCGCGTCTGCCAGGTTCCGCCACACCTGCACCCAGACCAGCTGTTCGGTGACGCGTGCTGGGAGTGCAAGCGGCGGGCGACGCGGTGCGTTCCGCCCCTCTTCGAGGCATCGGCAACGCCATCAGGGCGACGCCGCCTGCCGGCGCGCGCGGCCTTCGGTCCACTCCCGCCGTCCATCTGGCGCATGTCCCATCCCGGCAACAACTTGTCGCTGGTGCTGGGCCGACGGGCGGCCTGCGTTGAAACCGGCGACGGGGCCTGCCAGGTGGTGTGTTGGTAAAACCCGAAGACAGGGCACGCGAAGTGATCGACCGCCAGCTCGAGGCCTGTGGCTGGGCGGTTCAAGACCGTGCGTCCATGAACATCCATGCGGCTCCGGGAGTGGCCGTGCGCGAGTTCCCCGTCGTGAAGCCCGATGGCAAGCGGGGATCGGTGGACTACCTGCTCTATGCCGACGCGCAGGCCATTGGCGTGGTGGAAGCCAAGCCCGCGACGCATTCCTTGAGTGGCGTGGAAGGCCAGGCCCGGAACTACGCTTACGGGCTTGACGCCGAGGTGCCTTCCCACCGGTTGCCGCTCCCGTTCCACTATCTGTCGAAGGGCACCGAGACCCAGTTCATCAACGATCTGGATCCTGATCCGCGTAGCCGGCGGGTGTTTGCGTTTCATCGGCCCGGGGAGCTGGTACGGCTGGTAGGGCTCGACGCCCAACTGCGGGAGCGACTGCAGCACATGCCGCCCCTGACCGAAGGGAAGCTCTGGACGGTGCAGATCGACGCCATCCGGAACCTGGAATCGTCGCTGGCGGCCAATCGCCCGCGAGCGCTGGTCCAGATGGCGACGGGCAGCGGCAAGACCTTCACCGCCGCCTCCCTGTGCTACCGCCTGCTCCGGTTTGCCGATGCGCGGCGCATTCTCTTTATGGTGGACCGCAACAACCTGGGCCGGCAGACGCTCAACGAGTTCCAGCAGTACGTGAGCTCCTACGGCAAGCACTACAACTTCACCGAGGAGTATGCGGTCCAGCGGTTGGCCAGGAATACGGTGGACCCGGCGAGCAAGGTCTGCATCTCGACCATTCAGCGGCTGTACTCGATTCTTCAGGGCGAAGAGCTGGAGGAAGAGAACGAGGAGACCTCGTGGTTCGAGCTGGAGTCGCCGTTCGACCGCAAGGAACCGGCGCCGGTGGAGTACAATCCTGACCTGCCGATCGAGGCGTTCGATTTCATCATCATCGATGAGTGTCACCGGTCCATCTACAATGTGTGGCGGCAGGTGCTGGAGTACTTTGATGCCTTCCTGATCGGGCTCACCGCGACGCCCACCAACCAGACGCTCGGCTTTTTCAATGGCAACCTGGTGCAGGACTACTCGCACGAACACGCGGTGGCCGATGGCGTGAACGTGGGCTACGACGTGTACCAGATCCGGACGGCCATTGGTACGCAGGGGTCGACGGTGGTCAAGGAAGCGGGTGTGTTCATCCCGTACCGCGACAGGCGAACACGCGAGGAGAGGCGGGCGGAGCTGGAGGACGATCTCACCTACACCGCCAATCAACTCGACCGGGACGTGGTAAGTCCCGACCAGATCAGGACGGTGGTCCGCACGTTCCGGGACCGGCTGTTCACCGAGATCTTTCCGGGGCGCACCGAGGTACCCAAGACGCTCGTGTTCGCCAAGACGGACAATCACGCCGAGGACATTGTCCAAATCATCCGGGAAGAGTTCGGCAAGGGGAACGATTTCTGCCAGAAGATCACGTCCAAGACCACGGGTGATCCCCACGCCGTGCTCCAGGAGTTCCGCAATTCCTACTTCCCGCGCATCGCGGTCACGGTGGACATGATCGCGACGGGTACCGACGTCAAGGCGCTCGAGTGTCTGCTCTTCATGCGCAACATCGCCTCGGCGTCGTACTTCGAGCAGATGAAGGGCCGCGGCGTGCGGGTGATTGGTGCCGACGACCTGCGCGGCGTGACGCCCGACGCCCAGGCCAAGGACCATTTCGTGATCGTGGACGCGGTGGGCGTGTGCGAGCGGGACAAGACCCATTCCAAGCCACTCGACCGCAAGCCCACGATTCCGCTCGACAAGCTGCTGGGCCTGGCGGCGATGGGCCGAGCGCACGAAGACCTGGTGTCGTCGCTTGGCGCGCGATTGGCGCGACTGGCGCGGCATTCCGAGGCCGCAGAGCTCGCTGATTTCACGGAAAAGGCAGGAGGCAAGACTATCGAGTCGCTGACGGCCGATCTGTTCACGAGCATTGATGCGGACGAAACGGTCGCCCAGGCGAAAACGGAGTTCGGGTTGCACGAGGACGCTGCGCCGACGGAAGAGCAGCGGAAGAAGGTGGAACAGCGGCGGATGCGGGAGGCGTTGAAGCCGTTCACCGACCCCAAGGTGCGGGACGCGATCATGGCGGTGCACCGGTCGGTGGAACAGGTGATAGACGAGCTGAGCCGGGACCAGTTGCTCAAGGCGGGGTTTGACGCTCAAGCCGCGGACAAGGCGCGGCAGACCATTGCCAGTTTCCGGCAGTTCCTCGAGGAGCATAAGGACGAGATCGAGGCGTTGCAGATTCTCTATAGTCAGCCGTACCGCACGGGACTCCGGTTTGAGCATGTGAAGGAGTTGCGGAAGGCGTTGCAGCGTCCGCCGCTGACGTTGGCCGAGCCGGAGGCGCGATTGTGGCGCGCGTTCGAGGCGGTGGAGCCCAAGGCGGTCAAGGGCCGCGGCGGCACGATCCTCGCCGACCTGGTGGAAATCGTGCGGCACGCGATCAACCCCGAGACGCCGCTCGTGCCGCGCCGAGCGACAGTGGAGGGACGCTGGTTGGATTGGCTGGCCGAGAAGGAGGGTGCGGGTGTGATGTTCACGGAGGAGCAGATGCGGTGGCTTGAGGCCATCAAGGATCACATCACGTTGAGCCTGGCCATGGAGGATGAGGACTTCGATTCGACGCCGTTTGTCGGAATGGGCGGCAAGGGGAAGGCGTACAAGCTGTTCGGGGAGCGCTTGACGGTGATCGTGAACGAGCTGAATGAGAGGTTGGCTGCGTGAGCAAGAACAACGGCTCGCGTTCTGCTTGGACGGACGCTCGGCTCGGTGACCTCGTCGAACCGCGGGAAACCCGCAATCCGTCGAAGGAAGGTGCGGGCGAGTTCCTCTACGTGGATATCGACGCTCTCGACAATCGGCGGCAGCGCATCGCCGAACCCAAACGCCTTCCAAAGGACGTGGCGCCGAGTCGGGCGCGTATGGCCCTTCGGGAGGGCGATGTGGTCTTCTCGCTCGTGCGTCCCTATCTCAAGAACATCGCGATTGTGCCGCCTGAACTCGACGGCAGCGTTGGTTCCACCGCCTATTGCGTTCTGCGCCCGAAGGAAGGCGTGGACAGTCGGTTTCTGTTCTATCAGTTGATACAGGACCGGTTGATACATTCGATTCCGACCTATGGCACCAGTCCGCCAGCAGCGCGAGACGAGGAGTTTCTCAATACGCGAATTCGCCTGACGTCACCGAAGGAGCAGGCCAGGGTCGCGGACAAGCTCGATGAACTCTCCTCCGATCTCGACGCCGGCGTCACAGCGCTCGAACGCGCCAAGGCCAATCTCGCCCGGTACCGGGCGGCGGTGCTCAAGGCGGCGGTGGAGGGGAAGCTGACGGAGGAGTGGCGGAGGGCGAATCCCAAGGTCGAGCCCGCCTCCAAAGTGTTAGAGCGCATCTTGGCGGCGAGAATGAAGCGTTGGCAGGGCCACCAGCTTGCCAAGTACGAAGCCAAGGGGGTGCGCGCGCCCAAGGGGTGGAAGGATGCGTACCCGTTACCTGACGCGCCGGATCGGCACGAGCTTCCGACGCTTCCACCCACATGGGTCTGGACCACGGTAGACGCCCTGGGCGACGTAGCAGGTGGTGTCACCAAGGGCCAACGCACAAAAGCGCGTGTAGATCGTGTTGAAGTGCCATACCTCAGGGTTGCGAACGTTCAGAATGGTTTCCTTGATCTTGGGGTCATGAAGACAATTCCCGTAGCGCTAGCGGATCTCGATCGCTACAGGCTCGTGCCAGGAGATGTTCTGTTTACAGAGGGTGGCGACCGAGACAAGTTGGGGAGAGGGTGGGTGTGGCGGGGCGAGATTGATCCGTGCATTCACCAAAACCACATATTTCGGTTGCGACTTCTGACTGATGAGTGCGTTCCCGAACTAGTGTCTGTCCACGGCAACACGTTTGGAAGGCTCTGGTTTCAGCGCGCTGGCAAGCAGTCGGTGAACCTAGCGTCAGTCAACCAGACCATGCTCAAGCGATTCCCAGTTCCGTTGGCTCCAGTCGCCGAGCAGCGTGTGATTGGGCAACGACTTGAACAGCTTGGTAGTACTGTACAACACGTTGAGCAGCAATTGCTGAGGGCAAGCATAGGTGCAGCACGACTGCGCCAAGCCATTCTCGCGGCAGCGTTCTCCGGGGGCCTCGTGGCATGACGACTACGGCCTCCCAGATCGTCAACAAGGCGAAGAACTTTGCCCATGTCCTACGGGATGACGGGCTGTCGTACATGGGATACACGGAGCAGATCACGATGCTCCTCTTCCTCAAGATGGCTGACGAACAGACGCGACCACCGTACAACCGCAAGGACCCTATCCCCCCTGATGCGAAGGGCCGACGCTACAACTGGCCCGAGCTTCTCAGTCGAGACGGCGAGGCACTTGAGACGCAGTACCGCAAGACCATCGAGCACCTCGCCCGTCAGGACGCGATGCTCGGCGTGATCTTCAAGCGGGCCAAGCCCGACATCCAAAGCCCGGCAACGCTCAAGCGCCTCATCGTCGACCTGATCGACGCTGAGGACTGGCTGGCCATGGACGCGGACGTGAAGGGTGACATATACGAAGGCCTCCTCGACTGGAGCGCCGCCGAGTCGCCCAAAGGCGCCGGCCAGTACTTCACCCCGCGGCCGCTGATTCAGGCCATCGTGGACGCCGTCCAGCCGAAGCCCGACGACACCGTGTGCGACCCCGCGTGCGGCACGGGCGGATTTCTGCTCGCCGCGCACCAGTACGTCGTGGACCATCACGGCTCGGAACTCGACCGCGCCCAGCAGAAGCACCTGCGCGAGCGGTTTGTGGTGGGCACGGACCTGGTGCCCAATACCGCTCGGCTCTGTGTGATGAACCTCCTGCTCCACGGCATCAAGGCGGATCCTTGTCCCATTCAGTCCGGCATTGACAGCCTGGCGGGCCTGGGCTCGGACCGCTACACGCTGGTGCTCACCAACCCGCCGTTCGGCAAGAAGAGCAGCATCACCATCGTCGGCGAGGACGGCGACCTCGAGAAGGAAGAACACGCCTACGAGCGGCAGGACTTCTGGGTCACCACCAAGAACAAGCAGTTGAACTTTGTCCAGCACGTGAAGAGCCAGCTCAAGGTGCCCGGCGGGCGCTGCGCCATCGTGGTGCCGGACAACGTGCTGTTTGAGGGCGGCGCGGGTGAGACCGTGCGGAAGAACCTGCTCCAGCAGTTCGACGTGCACACCCTGCTCCGACTCCCCACGGGCATCTTCTACGCCCAGGGGGTCAAGGCCAACGTGCTGTTCTTCGACGCCAAGCCGGCGCAGGAAAAGGCATGGACCAAGAAGCTGTGGGTGTACGATCTCCGCACCAACATGCACTTCACGCTCAAGACCAACCCGCTCAAGCGCTCGGATCTGGATGAGTTGGTGGCGTGCTACAAACCGGGTGCCCTCCACAAGCGGAAGTCCACCTGGGACGCCGAGAAGCACCCCGATGGCCGGTGGCGGGCGTATGAGTACGATGAGCTGGTCAAGCGGGACAAGCTGAATCTCGACATCTTCTGGCTGCGGGATAAGAGTCTGGAAGATTCCGACGACTTGGCGGATCCGGCGGTGCTGGCGCAGGAGATCGCGGATGATCTGGCGGCGGCGTTGGAGCAGTTTCGGGGGGTGGCGGAGGAGTTGGGGTGAGGGGACCCGCGTTGGGCTCTTGATTTCTTGGCGATATTCGGTATTTATTCGGGTGTCATGAATCCCGTGGGGTGAGGCCAATGACGACGCTCGAAATCGCCCATATCCGCGAGCAAGGGCAGGAAATGATCATCGTGCCTTTGGATCGAACGTTCGCATCGAAATCGCCGGGGCAACGTGAAATGGTGCTACGGGCGTTGCAGTTCAGTGCTGCTGCTGCGCGCCTCGCCGGCACGGTGGTCCCCGTTTGGGACGCCGGGGGTGGGAGAATGGGCTTCATCGCGCCGCGACCCTGGCACCCGTTCTTCGGTAGCCTCGACCTCCGACGAGTTCAGGCGATCTTGAACCGGCGGCTGACGATCGGATAGTTCGCGCGGCAGCCTCGGTGGTTGGGCAGGGATAAGGATATTTCGAGACATGTGGTTCGGCTGACGGGAGATCGCGTGGGCGAGCACACCGGAATCGAATGGACCGACGCGACCTGGAACCCGGTCACGGGCTGCACGAAGGTGACCCGCGGGTGCGATCATTGCTATGCGGCCACGCTGGCCGAGCGGCGGTTGTTCGACGTGTATACCCGCCAGAAGCCCGTCGTGGATACCCCCGACAATCGGGTGAACCCGTTCGCCGTCCGGCTCTGGCCCGAACGCCTGGACTATCCCATCCGGTGGTCCGAGCCGCGCATGATATTCGTCAACTCCATGTCGGACCTCTTCCACGCCGATATACCTGACGACTACGTACGCGCGGTCTTTGAAGTGATGCTCACGGCCGACTGGCATATCTATCAGGTACTCACCAAGCGTCCGGGCCGAGCGGTTCGGTTCTGGAAGCAGCACGGGCCGTCCCTTGGGCTCAAGCGAATTCCGAAGCATATCTGGATGGGAACATCGGTGGAGGACGAGGAAGTGCTGTTCCGCGTGAATCAACTTCGGATGCTGGATGCCCGCGTCCGGTTCCTCTCATGCGAGCCCCTCCTCGGCCCGTTGCCCTCCTTGGATCTCAAGGGGATTCATTGGGTGATTGGTGGCGGTGAGAGCGGGCCTGACGCTCGGCCCGTCGATCCGCCATGGGCCAAGCAACTGCGTGACATCTGCGTTCGGAAGCGCGTGCCGTTCTTCTGGAAGCAGTGGGGTGGGAGGACGGCGAAGGCGGGGGGACGCATTCTGGAGGGGCGGGAGTGGAGCCAGTATCCGCAGGTTTCTGGAGTGGCCTGATGGTCAGCATCGGGAGGGGTGGTGGCTGAACCCAAGTCGGTCATCTGGGATCTCCCTGAGCATTCCCGCGGCAAGCACCTGGTTCTAAGGCACTACCTTGGTGCCTGGTTCCCCATCATCGGCTCGCGTTTTGCGCGTTTCCTTTTCATCGACGGCTTCGCCGGGCCAGGCGAATACTCCGCGGGGGAACTTGGGTCGCCCATTATCGCCCTCGACACGTACCTCGAGCATCGTCACCGCCCGAGGTTTCGTGCTGAAGCCGTTTTTGTCTTCATAGAGAAGAGCGAGGAGCGATCGAAGCACTTGGAAGCGCTTATCGAGGCGCGGAGAGAACGCATTCCCGATGCTTGCAAGGTCGAAGTTGTGACGGGGGCATTCGACAAGGAGATGTCGGAAGCTCTGGACTCGCTGCACGCAGCAGGAGAAAGCCTCGCTCCATCCTTCGTCATGATCGACCCGTTCGGCGTCTCGGACACCCCGATGGCCGTGATTGCCAGGATCCTCGCGAACCCGCAGGCCGAAGTCTACATCACGTTCATGGCCGATTTCATCGAACGATTCGGGGGAACCGATGAGTTCAGGGGCCACCTCTCAGGTCTGTTCGGCACGGGGGACTGGCAAGGTGGACTGTCACTGCAAGGGGTTGAACGGCGAGAGTTCTACTATTTCCTGTACGAACGCCAGTTGCGCCTGGCCGGTGCTCAGCACGTCGTTCGATTCGACTTGTTCGAGGGCAACCGCCTCGTGTACGCCATCTTCTTCGGCACGGGGAATCCACTCGGTGCGAACCGAATGAAGGAAGCTATCTGGCGCGTTGACCCGCTGGGCGGGTTCGAGTTTCGTGGCGGTCGCGGTGGACAAGCTACCCTACAGTTGGAGACCACTGACTTCCGGCCCCTCGTCAACGCACTGAAGCACCGGTTTCGCGGACGCGGGCCCGTGACGATAGGGGAAATCGAGGCATTCGTGGCCTCGGATCGTACGGACTATTACACAACCCAGCTCCGAGAGAGGGCGCTGATCCCGCTCGAAGATGCGGGTGCGATCGAGATCAGCCCGGCGCTTGGAAGAAAGCGCCGGCGACACAGTTTCCCGCCTGGCACGAGAGTTGTCTTCAAGTAGCATCGCTCGGCCTCATCTGGCATTGAGCGCGCTCCAGAACTCGTACTTGCCTTGGGTCCCCCCTCTCCCGTAAGGGAGAGGGGGAAACGGGGAGAGGCTTCGATGCGGAGAGCGGGCCAGGGGGTGAGGCACCACCAACTGTCACACCCCTCCCCATCCTCCCCGGCCTGCCCGAACGCCAACTCCACATCCGTGGCCATTGGCAGGGCCTACTCCGCCGCCGGATTCAGGCCGTGGTCCTGAGCGAGAACTTCGACCGAAGCCCCCACAAGGTGATCCACCTGGTATTCGAGGACGGGACGTACTTCGAGATCTTCTCGGTCCCGGGGCATATCAACGGTCTCAAGCGGGTGTATCGTGGTGGCCTGATGGAGGTGCTGCACTACGTACGGTCTCACTCGGCGGTGGAGGTTCACCACCTGGAGCATTCCGTGATCTCCCGCGACCACGCCCGCCCCATCGTCGAACGCTACCTCGAAGATCCGCCGCATCGAGGGAAGACCATCCTCAACATTGATACGTTCGACGAGATCGCCGCCGCCAAGTCACGGGCGTGGGACATGACCGACGACCGCATCCGGGAACACTGGATCGCGTACCTCGGGCCCGCCACCCAGATCGGCAGCTGCCTGATCGTGCTCGTCCACGGGATCACAGGCGAGTCCACCTATGCAGGGTCGGCAGGTGACGAGGGGTGAGTCGGCGGGATGAACCCACTGCTCGGCACGGTCTGCCGACAAACCGGCGACTGCAAGGCGTCGTTCACGACGCGCCTACGCCGAGCGAGGCGTCTCACGCCTCGACATCCCACCCGCTCGGTACGGTCTGCCGGTGAACCGGCGACTCCACGCACCACGCACTACGCACCACGTACGCCTTAAGCCGCCGCCGCTCGGCCGACGGCTGCCGGCAAGCCGGCACATGCGTTCTTAGGACGCCCGCGACGCCCATGTCTTGACGAGCCTCCCGTTCACGCGACGCCCCATTCAATTACTTGGGACGATGATCAGGCCCATCAGGTGCGTTCTCAGTGGCTCAAAGTCATTGTCGGTCGTGACCAGATGTGCCCCCGCCTCCGCCGCGGTCGCCGCGATCCACAGATCATTTTGTCCGATGGCGTGACCACCCCGCTGTGCGAAGATCGCCATGTCGCCGTAACGCTCCGGAATGCGACCAAAGGAGAGATCCACCAATACCACCTCACTGAGGAGATCCTGGAGTCGCTCCTTCTTTTCAGGCCCCCAGCTCCACAGCTGAGCTAGCGCGAGCGACTCACCAAGCGACACGCGTGACGCAAGTGGACGCTCGGGCCGCTCATCAAAGCGTAGTGCGGCCAGAACTCGTTGCCCCATGGACTTGTTGCGAATGAGATGGATGATCACCCCGGTGTCCAGCAACACCAGCCCGTCCCCAGGAATCACGACATCGCCCTCAATGCCTCGTCCACATCCTCATCGGACTCGTCGCCCGGCCACTCACCGATGATCGCCGCCATGCCCGTACGCGGGCCCTGCGGCTTCCTCAATTGATCGGCCGGTGGCGCCCCGAGTGCCGGCTTGGGCTCGAACGACCATAACCCGAAGCTCTCGTCCGCTGGCTCTATCCGGTCGGCTTCGATTCTCAACACCCGGCCGCTTGGTCGGAAGTACGCCATGCCAGCGACGATCGCCTTCTTTCCAAAGAGGGCAGCAAGCCGCTCGGCCTCCACCCCCTCCGCGAGGCCGCGCAACGTCGTGTTGTCGCCCAGCTTGATCGTGAACATCCGGTCGCTGTGCCTGATCTGGTCCAGCCATCCCGCAACGCGTACCCGCTGAGGCGGCGGCGTCTCCCGCCGCAGCTGCTCGGCCCGATCCACGCCGGCGAGCGTCACGCGTGTCACGGCCCCCCGCTCCGGACGAAGCTCCGCCACGTCGACGCCGTGCGCCAACACGCCGCGCCACCGCGTGACTGACTCCAGGAGTCCGTCATCCAGGGTATCAGCACTCGCGTCGCCCGCCAATGCAGCATCAATGCTCTCCTGCAAGAGTCCCAGCCCGGTTGTTTCCAAGTTGTCGTCCGGGTCGAACAACCCGAACTGGCCTGGAGAGGTAGCGTCCTCAACCGCGGCTGCCTCGAAGATCAAAACGGCCGAGCCCGACGTGAGTCCCGTCACCTGAAAGTCAGCGCCGCGGGCGAGCCACGACGGCGCGGGTCCACGGGCCGTGCTCCGTCCCTCAACCCGAAGGCGCAACGCGCGGCGAGCACCGTCCGCCAGGATGTGCAGGACCTCCGCCATGACGGAACCCGACAGGGACCCTTCACGCACGTCCGGACCGGTCAGGCGCACATAATATTTGATCATGGGACCTCCGGGGACCCAGGCGAATCGTCGCAGGATGGTGCGAAGCTACGCTGCCTATACTACCCAGCTGCCCTGATTGTGCCACTCGGCCCCGGTCGCCAAAGTCGGCGGCGTGACGCCGCCGCTCGGCACGGTCTGCCGGTGAACCGGCGCAGTCCCTTCGCGTCATTCATGACGCGTCACACGGCCGAGCCCGGCCTTCATGCCCGGACTGCCTGCGGTCGGAGACCCAGCCAACTGTCACACTCCCTCCCCACCTTCCCACCATGCCCCCGCTCCCCTACGCGATCAAAGGCCACTGGCAGGGACTGCTTGGCCGCACGATCGAGGCTGTCGTGGTCGTCGCCCATGAAACACTGCAGCCCAGGCAGCGCGTGTTCCTGCTCTTTGCCGACGGGAACTACTTCGAGATCTATTCCGGCTGTGGCGACATTGCCGGCACCAAGCGCCTCACGCGAGGGAACATCTGCGACGTCCTGCACTGGCAGCGACTCGACGCCGAGGTCGTCGTGCATCATGTAGACTATTCCGAGATCTCGCGCGAGCACGCCGAGCATATTGCGGTTGGCGGAAGCCGTCCCTGAAGAACGTGGCACGCGATTTCTGGCAGCACCGTTGGTGCGCCTGGCTGCTTCAACCGATGGCCGGCCACCACAGCAGCCACATCCTCGGGATTCACGGCGTGACAGGTGAGACCGTGTACCTCGGGCCAGCGGGGGATGAAGGATTGGGAACTTAGGAGCCGGCTCGTGCCCCCTCGGCGACCAGCGCGACGACGTTGATCGGGGGCAGGAGGACTTGCCCGAAGCGCGATGTGGACGTGGCCGACGCGACCGCCTGACGAAGAAACGGGAACAGGATTGCCGGCGCTTGCTTCCGCACAAACTCATCTATGGCAACGCTCGGCGTGGCCTCGCCTTCGATCGAAAACTGGCCCTCGACCGCGGCGGCAAGTCGTACAAATGGGGCGGCGGCACCCTCAGCGGGCTTCAGCATCACCTTCAGGTACGTACGGCATGAACGATGGTCGTCTGACACAGACGTCTTGAGGTCAACCGTGGCCTGAAGGTTCGACAGGGTCGTCGAATCATCCTCGGAGAGGTTGTCCTCGAACGACACCTCCCGGACCAGAATCCAGTCAAAGCGCAGTCCGGCGTGGTGATGATCCTCGATCTTGGTCATGACGCCAATGCCATCCGGTCCGCACCAGGTGTGGATGAAAGCACCACTGATTGGGTCAAATCCGATGCACTTCCGACGGGGACAATCGTCGTTTCTGTGAGGACAGACATACTCGACCCCTTGGAGACCTTTGGCCAAGTAGTGGTGAGTCCGGAGCCAGGAAAATGCGCTAACAACGTTACTCGCTCCATCGAGCGGTTCGCTGGAAGGATATCCTCCCAGATGCCACCGACTTCGCGAAGTGTCAGCACCTCGAACTCGCCCGTTCCCTGGTCTTGCTGACCCCACCACGCGGGGCCACCGCCCGCGTCATGGCGAACCCGAGCACGAATCCGAGAAGCAAGCACGTCCCAACCGAACTGAGGTGTCTCCAACAGCGGGATCTCCGGCATCGCTGGCAGTGACGCGGCGTCATGCCACACTTTGGCTGACAGCGGTTGCCACCGTCCCAGTTCTCCCTCCTGGAACCGAACGATGCGGCGGCGGCGCAGAAACTCGAAGCGCCCTAGCCGGGGGTCGGTGCCGAGTCGCTCCCCGTTCAGGTCGGCCCAGTAGACATCCCGAACCGCCTCGCTCGCCGAGGTGGACAGCGTACCAAGCTTGAGCTCAAGGTCGGACGCGAGGCACGGCCGGGCGTTCCAGACGCCGACATACCTGCGGTTATCGAAGGGGCTCTCGGACGTGGCGATCTCGACGTCGAGCCGCGACCGGGCAAACCCCGGCTCGCGTCCGTCGTACACGGGAGCCACGATGAACTCGGGACGTGACTCCGCGCCGAACGGGCCAACCATCACAACCACCGCACCGTCCACCCCGTTGACCGTCCAGACCGACCCGATGAGGGGGCTAACCATGCAATAGAACCTTCACCTTTCCTGGCCCGCCTGCAAGGTGGGCAAAGGGGTTGGCCACCTAGAGCATACTCCGACGGAGCGCCTGAAGGTCCGCCATTTTTGCCGCCCCCAAGCGACCTCCGCGCCGCTTCAAGGCTGCGCGGGCTATGCGTTCGGTGCGGCTGATCCAGAACCGCGTGTAGTACTTGAGTGTTGATTCAGGATCACACTCATTCGGAAACACGCCGAGTATGCGATCACCTGGCCTTTCGCGCAGAGTGCTTGACCCTGGCGCGATCAGGAACGGTCCACCCTTGATGCTTTGACCTCCGACTACGAGGACGGGATGCTCGATCTCCCCGGGTATCCGCAGTGCGTGGTCGTCCACCCACCAGATCTCGCCAATGGCTGGGCCGGGCACGCGGAATCGTGGGAGCTTGAATACCAGGGGCCCGTCCCCGCCGTGAAAGCGTCATCGGAATGGGTCAGATATCATCGATGCTTGCCTGAGGCGCACGTCCCGACGATAACGTACTACGGTAGCGCCGGTAGCGCCGCACCATCGATTCTACCCTGAGACGTCGATTTGAACGCAGCGTCGCCGCGATTGCCCCGCGTCCTTCAGGACGCGCCACACGGCCGAGGTGAAATCAAGCACTCCTGCGCCGTTTTTGCCTATGTGCCCGTGCCGGGCGTATGTTATCCTCGGCGTCGGACGAACCCACCAGAGGTCACGATGCCCGTCACCGCCCGGCTGTCCAAACGGTTCGACGATCAGTTTGGGGATGAGGTCGCGAACGATCTGGTGGACTGGTTCAATCAGGTGGACGCAACGTATCGGTCCGATCTGCGCGAACTGAACGAGATGAACTTTGCCCGGTTCGACGCGAAACTGGAGCAACGGTTGGCGGAGGCACGCGGTGACTTACGGGCCGAGATACGTGATCTCCGGGTCGAGATGCGTGAACTCAAGGCCGATCTGATCAAGTGGATGTTCGTCTTCTGGGCCGGGACGACGTTCACGGTCCTCGGGGCCGTGTTCGCTATCGTACGTCTGTAGTCACCGCGCTCCACACGACGGCGTCCTTCAGGACGCACCACAGGGCCGAGCCCGGCCTCTCAGGCTGGGACTGAAACGGCCCGCGACTCGACGCACCACGCACTGCGCACTACGCACTCCCTCTCGCAGCCACCGGAGATCTGGTCCGCCGAGTCGCAAGCCCGTTCGGGGTTCGCTATACTGTGGACGGGACCGTCGAACCTCCGCGGGGTGGAGGGCACCATGAAAGAACTCGATGCTGTCGTCCTGACCAAGGACATCCCCAGCGAGCGCCTGACCGCCGGCGACCTCGGTACGATCGTCCACGTGCACGACGACAACCACTTCGAGGTCGAGTTCGTCGAGAGCACCGGCGATACCCTCGCGGTCGTGACCGTCGAGCGTACGGCCGTGCGACCCGTTGCTGCCGGCGAGGTGCTGCACGCCCGCGTCCTATAGCGGATAGATCGGGGGAGTCGGCGAGTCGGCGGCATGAAGCCGCCTCTCGGCACGGTCCGGCGAACTGCAACGCGAACGTCATCCAGTTCGGACTCGGCCTCATCTGGCATTGCGCGGGCTGGAAGCTCGCCTTGGGTCCCCCTCTCCTGTAAGGGAGAGGGGGACAGGGGGTGAGGGAATCGCGCGGCTCGCGTTCGCGGCCAGTCGACCCCTGAGAGGGCTCGCTCGGCGATACGGCACGCCCTGAAGCGCGGGAAGCGGCAAGATCGTGTCGCCGCCTCCCGGAGACCGGAGCTCGGCGTGGAATCGAGTACCGCGGCGCCGTTTTGCGTATGTGCCCGGGCCGAGCGTATACTACCGTTGGCATCGGACCAACCCACCAGAGGTTACGATGCCTGTCACTGCCCGACTCTCCAGGCGGTTCTATGACAAGTTCGGCGACGACATCGCCAATGATCTGGTGGACTGGTTCAATCAGGTGGACGCGACCTACCGGTCCGATCTGCGCGAGACCAATGAACTGAACTTCGCCCGATTCGAGGCCAGGCTCAATCAGGGTTTGGCGGAGCTGAAGGCTGAGCTCATCAGGTGGATGTTCGTCTTCTGGGCCGGCACCACGTTCACCGTGCTCGGTGTCGTCTTCGCCATCGTGCGCCTGTAGCTGCCCCGAAAGAAGCGTCATTTCGGTGTCGCCTGCGGCGCTACGCACTCCGCCGCAGCTCGATCGTCACCTCCCGGCCCAGCGCGCGCGCCACTTTCTCGAGCGTCGCGACCGTGATGTTCGCATCGGGAGATTCGAGTGCGGCGATGTGCTGTTGGCTCACCCCAACTTTCTTGGCAAGTTCGGCCTGGGTAAGTCCCGCCTCCTGACGCGCCGCGCGCAGCTGGACCCGTGCCGCGAGACCCGGGGGCACCGCTACAGCCACGACGCGACCACCACGCTGGCGACGCGGCGTGCGCCCGGACGGGAGCGGTGGCACGCGACCACCCACCAGATAGCTGCGGTGCTTCCCCCACACATGTTGCGCGTTGCGTAACCGCCTGTGATTCACCTCACCGGGCGTGGGGGAACCGTACAGGTTCCCGTGACCAGAGTCACAACCCCGTTGAGCCGCAACTTCGGTACGGGCTTTGCCGATTAGCAGACTCGGAATTGCTCCCCGTTTTTACCGGAGGGTTCATGAAAGCGACTCGTTGGGTGAAGGGCCTATTCGCCGGCGCGGCCCTGCTCGCCGCACTGAGCTGTATGACCGATTCGATGCCCACCGGTATCAATCCACCGGAGGTCCCGGCCGGACCCGAAGTGGGCCTGGGCGCTCTGCTCCGACCGTTGGGGTTGTTGCGTTGTGATCCGCTGCCCGCCGACACGACGGTGCAGACGATCGGACCGTCGGGAGGGTCGCTGAGGGTAGGCCCGCACCGGCTACTGGTGCCGCCTGGCGCCCTGGCCGGGCCGGTGACCATCACCGCGATCGCGCCTTCCGATACCGTGAACGCCGTGCAACTGACGCCTCACGGGCTTTCGTTCGAGTATCCGGCGTATCTCGAAATGAGCTACGCGAACTGCGACCTGGTGAGCCGCCTGCTACCCAAACGGATCGCGTATACCACGGACATCTTCGAGATCCTGGAGTTCCTGCGTTCCTGGGACAACTTCCGCGCCCGGCGCGTGACGGGACGGCTCGACCATTTCTCACAGTACGCGGTGTCCTGGTAACGTCGCATGCTGCGTTCAGTCCTGTCGCCCACTCGCTGCCGCGCGGATGGCGCTGCCCAATCCACGCCGGCGGACCTGCTACTCGAGGCGCGGGCGCAAGAACTCGCCGGGTGCATCCCGGAGGCAACCCAGCGCTATGGAGAGGCGATCGCGGCCGCCGAGCGCTGCGGTGAGCATCGCACACTCGCCGAGTCTCTGCGCCGGCTGGCCGTCTTGCGGTACCACGGAAACGAGACAAGCGCGGCTCAGGACCTGTGCGCGCGGAGCTATGAAGTGGCGGCCGACGCGGGCAACGATCTCCTGGCAGCGGAAGCCCTCAACACGCTGGCCACGCTGCGACTCCAGACCGGTTCGCTGAGCGAGGCTCGAAGCATCTACGAGCAGGCGCTTGCCCTGGGTGGCGAGCAGCGAACCCTGCGCGCTGCCGTGGAACAGAATCTCGGCATCGTGGCCAATATCCACGGTGACCTGGATGCGGCGCTGCACCACTATCGCTCGTCCCTGCAAGCCTATGACGAGGCCGGTGACCAACACGGGTGTGCCAGAGCGTACCACAACCTCGGGATGGTGAGCGCTGACCGCGGGCTCTGGAGCGAGGCGCAGGAGTACTTCGATCGCAGCCGGGCCATCGCGGAGCGCTCCGGGGACGCCCATCTCAAGGGACTCTGTTTGCTGAACGGCGCCGAGGTCTTGATCGCGCGCCAACAGTACGAGGAAGCTCGGGGAGAAGCCGAAGCGGCGTTGGCCTTGTTCGATCAACTCTGCGCGCGGGCGGCCAAGGCCGACGCCTACCGGGTGATCGGGACGATCTATCGGGAAACCGGTCGCTACGCCCTGGCCGAGTCACGATTGCGGTTCGCGTTGGATCTCGCCACGCAGTGCGCATCGGTCTTGGGTGAGGCGGAAGCCGCGCGCGAACTCGCGGTGCTGTACCAGGCGACCGGTAGGAATCAGGAGGCCCTGCGATCATTGAACCGCGCGTACGAGCGATTCACGCAGCTCGACGCGCGGGTGGATCTGATCAACGTGGGCCGCAAGGTCGAGGACCTCGAAGCGACCTATCTGGCGGTTGTGCAGGAATGGGGCCAGTCGATCGAATCGAGCGACAGCTACACGCACGGGCATTGCGAGCGCGTGGCGACCTACGCGGTGAAGGTCGCGGAGGCGTTGGATCTGCCACCCGAAGACCGGAAGACCATCCAGATCGGCGCGTACTTGCACGACCTGGGCAAGATACGCGTCCCGCATGAGGTGCTGAACAAGCCCGGCCCCCTCACGCCGCTCGAATTCGAATTGATGCAGATGCACACGGTGTGGGGCGTCGAAGCGCTCGACGCGGTCGAGTTCCCCTGGGACATCAGGCCGATCATCCGCTGGCACCACGAGAAGGTCGATGGGTCCGGGTATCCGGATCGTCTGGCAGGCGATGAAATCCCGCTGAGCGCGCAGGTGATCGGTATTGTCGACGTCTACGATGCGCTGACGACGACCCGGGCCTACCGTTCCGCCATGCCGCCATGCGACGCGCTCGCCGTGATCCAGCAGAACCGGCATTGGTGGCGGGCAGACGTCGTGGAAGCGTTCCTGCGCGCGGTGCCGGAGGCCACAGCCGCCGGCGCGCGCGCGGCCTAGCCGCGACATCCACCGCGGGCTGCTCCAGAGGGTTGTCCGCGATTCTGCGGAACTCGCACGCACGGTCGCGCGATTCTGTGACGGCATTGGCGGGACACCGATGGGGAAGCGGCGGGACGGCTTATCCGCGGGTCATCACTTGCGACAATACGGGGTCGAAGGAAACTTTGGATGGCGACGCGCCCCGGCCAGGTCCAGCGCCGACGGGAACTCCAGGGAGCGCCGACCGTATGTCCGATAGCACCCATCGCCCCGGGGACCGCATGCCGATTCCAAACCTCCGCTACGCCGTCCGCAGCCTGACCCGTGTGCGCGGCTTCGCCCTGACCGTCATCCTCACGCTCGGACTCGGCATCGGTGCGAACGCCGCCATCTTCAGCGTGGTGCGTGGCGTGTTACTCAAGCCGTTACCCCACAAGGACGGCGACCGGCTGGTCTACCTGCGGCAATCCATCGACGGGCCCGGCGGGGAAAACGTCCTGTTCTCGGTGCCCGAGATCGACGACTTCCGGGAATCCGCGCCCAGCCTGGGCGGTATCGCCGAGTATTCCGACTGGACGTTGACGCTCGAGGGCGAGGCCGATGCGATCACCATGAACGTGGGGCTCGTCACCGGCAACTACTTCGACGTCATGGGACTGGTACCGGTGCTGGGCCGCGGGCTCGACGCGAGCCACGACGGCCCGGGGGTCGAGCCGGTGATGGTGCTGACGCACGCGTACTGGATGGATCGCTTCGCCGGCGACAGCTCGATCGTCGGCAAGACCGTGCGGGCCGGCGACCGGGGCGTGCAGGTGTTGGGCGTGATCCAGGCCGCGCCCACGTTCCCCACCCGCATGGATGCGCTGATGAACATGGTGATCAGCGAACACCACACGAGTGCGCTGATGGTGCAGGGTCGCACTCACCGCATGACGGAGATGATCGCGCGGCTCGCTCCGGGGGCGTCGCTGGCGCAGGCGCGGGCCGAGGTGACGTCGGTGTACGCCCGGACCCAGACCGATCACCCTGACGCGTACGACCCGGGCTCGCACTTCCGCGTGGCGGTGACCCCGTTCCGGGAGGTGCTGGGCGAGCGGGCGCGACCCACGCTGTGGCTGTTGATGGGCGCGGCGGCGTTCGTGCTCGTCATCGCGGTGGCCAACGTGGCCAATTTGACCCTGATGCGGAACGTGCGGCGCGAGCAGGAACTGGCGGTACGCGGAGCCTTGGGCGCGAGTACGAGTCACCTGCGCGGTCTCCTGTTGGCCGAAAACCTCGTGCTGGCTCTGGCGGGCGCGGCGCTGGGTCTGCTCCTCGCGGTCGGTGGCGTACGGCTGCTCATCGCGCTGGCGGAACGCTACTCGCCGCGCGCCGGCGAGATCGAACTGGACGGCGTGGTCCTCACGTTCACCATCCTGCTGGCGCTGGCGGTGGCAGTCATCCTCGCGTATGCGCCGCGCCTCGCCCAGGAGGGTACGCTGGGCGGATGGCTCGCCGCGGGAGGGGCGCGTACCAGTGGCAGCCTCAGGCGCCAGCGCCTCCAGCGTGCGCTGGTGGTGGCACAGGTGGCCGTCTCCGTGATCCTGTTGACAGGAGCGGGCCTGCTGACCCGTACCATGCTGCAACTCGCGGCGGTGGATACCGGCCTCACCAGCGACGAAGTGCTCACCATGGAAGTGGCGTTGACCGGTGGTGCGCGCAACGACACCGATACCAAGTCGCTTTACGACCGGCTGCAATTCGAACTCGGCGCGCTGCCGGGGGTCAGCGCCGTGGGTCTGGGCTCCACCATGCCGCTCAGGAACACCGAGTTTCAACTCGAGATCAAGGCCGAGGGGCAGGTACTCGAGGCCGGCGCCGCCGCGCCGCGCGCCGAATACCGCACCGCCAACCCCGGCTACTTCCGGGCATCGGGCATTCCGCTCCGGCGCGGGCGGACCTTCACGTTGAGTGACGACTCCGAAGCGGCGCCCGTGGTGGTGGTCAACGAGACATTGGCGGAGAAGATGTTCCCCGGCCGCGACCCGGTGGGATTGCGGCTGGCGTGGACGGGCGATGTCCTCCAGTTCATTCCGGTTCATGGCGACTGGCGCACGGTGGTCGGCGTGGTGGGCGACACCAAGGACGGCGGACTCGACGCCGCGCCCCGGCCGGTGATGTTCATGCCGTTCGCGCAGGAAGTGACGTTCGCCGGCGGGCTCGTGCTCCGGGCCGAACGTGACGCGACGGCGTTGACGGCGGCGGCGACGCGGGTGGTCCGCGGTATCACGCCGCAAGACCCGATCAACAACGTCCTGACGGTGGCCGACATCCGTGACGAAAGTGTGGCGCCCCGGCGACTCAACGCGGCCCTGGTATCGTCGTTCAGCATCCTGGCGGTGATCATCGCGGCCGTGGGCATTGCCGGCGTGTTGGCCTTCTCGGTCAGCTCGCGTACCGGCGAGATCGGCATCCGCATGAGCCTGGGCGCGAGCAGCGCGATGGTGCAGCGGATGATCCTGCGCGAGGGCGGCGGGCTGTTGGTCCTTGGCCTGGTGCTGGGTGTGGGCGGCGCGCTGGCGGCGAGCCGGCTGATGCGCGGCCTGCTGTTTGGCGTGGCGCCCAACGATCCGGTCACGCTGGCAGGCGTGGCTCTGCTGATGGTCGCCATCGGGCTTGGCGCGTGCTGGATTCCGGCGCTGCGCGCGGCACGGATCGACCCCGCGGTGGCTATCAAGGCGCCGTAGCGGGATCGCCTCGACCGTTGCCGCCATTGCCGGTCTCGCGGTCGGCGACGAAGGCCGTATCTACGGACGGTCGCCGAGCCGCGGGTTTACCCGCGGACTTCAGCGCGACCATCCAGCAAACGCGTGGCACTTAACACCCCGCCCGGCGGTACGTATACCGGACATGCGACGACTGATTCCCGCCGTTTCGGCCTTGCTCCTCCTGACCGGCCCCCTGACCGCACAGGGCACGCCCGTCGACTCCGCGGTGCACCTGCTCAACCGCGCAGCCTGGGGTCCCCGTCCGGGCGACGGCGAGCGCGTGGCCGCACAGGGGATCACCGCTTGGATCGATGCCCAACTCGCGCCTCAGCGCCTGGACGATCAACGGGCGGAACGGTTCGTGGGGCGCTATCGCACCCTCGCGCAGAGCCCGGAAGCCCTGCTGCGCGTCTACGACGAAAGCCGCCGCGCCAACCGAGCCCGGCAACGGGCCGGCGACACCGCCAGAGGTCCTGACCGCCCGCCCGCCGGCATCGCATTGGTCACGCTCGATCTACAACAGGCAACCATCGCCCGTGCCATGCTGTCGGAACGGCAACTGTACGAGGTCCTGGTGGATGTCTGGACCAACCACTTCAATGTGTTCCTGGGCAAGAACATCAACCGGGCGCTCACCACCGATTACATCGCCAGCGCTATCCGACCCAACGCGCTTGGCCGGTTCGAGGATCTCCTGCTCGCCACAGCCCGCCACCCGGCAATGTTGGTGTACCTCGACAACGCGCAATCCGTCGCCGCCGGCGCGGTACGACCGCGCCAGGGGCGACGGCGGGCCGCCCAACCGGCGCGGGCGCCGCGCGGGATCAACGAGAACTACGCGCGCGAGCTGCTCGAGCTGCACACCCTCGGCGTGGACGGCGGCTATACCCAGGACGACGTGATCGCCGTCGCCCGGATCCTCACCGGTTGGAGCCTCGACCCGGGTTCGCGCGCCCGGTTCGCGTATCGCGCCTGGGCGCACGACACGGACGCCAAGCAGGTGATGGGTCAGGAGTTCAGGGCCGGCGGGGGCGAAGACGAAGGCGTCGCGCTGCTCCGCTGGCTCGCCGATCACCCGTCCACGATGCGTCACGTGAGCGCCAAACTGTGCGCCCGGTTCGTCGCCGACGAGCCGCCGGACGGATGCATCGATGCCGGGGTCCATGCGTGGGAACGTTCGGGCGGGAATATCGCCGCCGTGGTCCGCGCGATCCTGCTGTCACCGGAGTTCTGGGCTCCCGAACACCGCGCGAACAAGATCAAGACGCCGTTCGAGTTCCTGGTCAGTGCGGCCCGCGCGCTCGATGCGGTACCGGATACGACGTTCGCCCTCGCGCGCCAGCTCGCACGTCTCGGGCAACCGCTGTTCCTCTGCACGCCCCCGACGGGGTATCCGGAACGGATGGAGTCGTGGATATCGTCGAGCGCGCTGTTCGACCGGTTCAACCTGGCGTTGGGTATCGCCGCCGGGCGCATGCCAGGCCTGGTGATGCAACTCGACCGCACGCTCGACCAGGCGACCGTCGAGGCCGGGATTCTGCAAGGACGCGCCAGTCCGACGACGCGCGAGACCCTCGCCAGCGCCACCGCCGACCTCCGGCCGGGCGAGCGGCGCGTGATGCTCGTCGGGCTGGCCCTCGGCAGTCCCGAATTCCAGCGACAGTAGGAACGACCATGGATCGGCGTGTGTTCGTCAGAGCGGGAAGCCTGGCCCTGTTGAGCCTGGGTCTGGACCCGATTTTTCTCGATCGGGCCGCCTATGCCACCGCGCGCCGCACCGGTCGGAAAACGTTGGTCTGCATCTTCCAGCGGGGGGCGGTGGACGGTCTCAACATGATCGTGCCGCACGGTGACCCGTTCTATCACCGCGCGCGACCGCGCATTGCCGTGCGTAACGCGCTCGATCTCGATGGGTACTTCGGACTACACCCGTCCATGGCACCGCTGCTCCCGTTCTGGCAGGCGGGCACGCTGGGCATCGTGCATGCGGCGGGATCGCCGGCCCGGACGCGCAGTCACTTCGATGCGCAGGACTTCATGGAGAGCGGCACACCGGAGGACAAGACCACGGAAGACGGCTGGCTCAATCGGCACCTGGTTGCCACCCAGCCCACCGATCACGACCGCGAGCACATCGACACCCCGTTTCGCGGCGTGGCGATGGGCACGCAGCTGCCGCGCATTCTCCGCGGGACGGCTCCCGCGCTCGCCATCGGCAATCTGCAGACCTTTGGCGTGCGCGGGCGCGGCGCCGCCGGCGATCGGATCAGCCAGGCATTCGAATCCATGTATGCCGGGGGCGCAAGCGGCATCGTGGCCAGCTCGAGTGCCGAGGGATTCGAGGCGATGCGTATGCTGCGCGCCGCCGACATGGGACGATACGGACCCCGTGCGGGTGTCGAGTATCCCCGCTCCACGTTTGGCCAGTCGATGGAACGGATCGCGCGGCTCATCAAGGCCGACCTGGGCACCGAGATCGCGTTTGCCGATGTCGGCGGATGGGACACGCACGTCAACCAGGGCGCGAGCGACGGCCAATTGGCTGCGCGGCTGCGCGACTTCGCCTCGGGGCTCGCGGCGTTCGTCCACGACCTCGGCGAACGCATGGCCGATATCGTGATCCTCACCATGTCGGAGTTCGGCCGGACCGTAGCCGAGAACGGGAGCATCGGCACCGATCACGGCCGCGCGACCGCGATGATGGTATTGGGCGGCGGCACACGCGGGGGGATGCACGGTCGCTGGCCGGGACTCGATCCCGCCAACCTGGCGGACGGTCGCGACCTCGCAGTCACCACCGACTTCCGTGACCTCTTCGGCGAGGTGCTCGTCAAGCACCTCGGCACGACCGACCTGCAGCAGGTCTTCCCCGCGTTTGCGGCCGATTCGCAGCGATGGGTGGGAGCCCTGTAGACTCCGAGGCTGCGAACGCGCAATGGGCTCCGCCCGACCGCGCCAGACCCCCGAACGCTATTATTCCCCGTGACCACCGCGGCGCCTCCACGCCGCCGCCGTCGCACCAGGGAACGGGGGAACATCGATGCGCACACCAGCGGTCATCCGGGCGTGGTTGCCATTCCTGATGATGTTGGGCGGGCGGAGCGGCATGCTCTCGGCGCAGGAAGCGATCAACGATTGGGAGAACCCGGCCGTCTTCGCCATCAACAAGGAAGCGCCGCGCGCCAGCTTTTTCGCCTTCGAGAACCGATCACTCGCGCTCGGTCGCGACCCCGGCCGGTCGGCGTACTACACGCTGCTCAACGGACGATGGAAGTTTCATTGGGTGCGGAAACCCGCCGACCGGCCGTTGGATTTCTTCGAGGAGTCGTTCGACGACGGGGCATGGGCTGAGCTACCGGTCCCGGGGAATTGGGAGTTGTACGGATTTGGCGTGCCGATCTATCTCAATTCCGCGTATCCCTTCGAGCGCAACCCGCCGCACATCCAGCACGACTACAATCCCGTCGGCTCCTATCGCACGCACTTCACGATCCCCGACACCTGGGACGGACGGCGCATCTTCCTCCATTTCGGCGCCGTCCGCTCGGCCATGTACCTGTGGGTGAATGGACGCCGCGTGGGCTACAGTCAGGGTAGCAAGACACCGGCGGAGTTCGATGTCACGGACGACGTCCATGCCGGATCGAACCTGCTCGCGGTCGAGGTCTATCGCTGGAGTGACGGCAGCTACCTCGAAGATCAGGATTTCTGGCGCTTGAGCGGCATCGACCGGGATGTGTACCTCTCTGCCCGTCCGCCGCTGCACGTCCGCGACGTTGGCGTCGTGGCGGATCTCGACTCCGCGTTGGTGAACGGGAACCTGGAAGTCACGGTGGAAGTCGAGAACCGGGGCGGGCACGAGGCGCCCGTCCATCGGCTCCGGGTGGAGCTGCTCGACGCCGCCGGCGGGCCGGTGTTACCGAACGTCGCCGCGGTGCCGCGCGTACAGGCGGACGCCGGGACACGCCGTCATTTCGACTTCGCGGCGACCGTTGGCGCGCCGGCGCGATGGACCGCGGAGACGCCTCACCTCTACACGGTACTCGTGACCCTGCTGGACGCGAACGCCCGCACGATTGAGGTCGTTCCCATTCGGGTCGGGTTCCGGCATGTGGAGATCCGCGACGGCCTGCTCCAGGTGAACGGCGTCCCGATTACGATCAAGGGCGTCAACCGCCACGAGCACGACCCGCTGACCGGCCATTACGTCACCGAGGCGTCGATGCGGCTGGACATCACGCTGATGAAACAGCTCAACATCAACGCGGTTCGCACGTCGCATTACCCCGATGATCCGTTGTGGTACGATCTCGCCGACGAGTACGGCCTGTACATCGTGGACGAGGCGAACATCGAGTCGCACGGAATGGGCTACCGGCTTGACCGGACGCTGGGCAACAACCCGGCGTGGGAGGCGGCCCATCTCGATCGCGCGATCCGCATGGTCGAGCGCGACAAGAATCACCCGTCGGTGATCATCTGGTCGATGGGAAACGAGGCGGGCAACGGCATCAACTTCTACACGACCTACCGCTGGATCAAAGCGCGCGACGCGACCCGCCCCGTGCAATACGAGCGGGCGGGACTCGAGTGGAACACGGACATCTACGTCCCGATGTACCCCGGGCTACGGCACCTGAGCGAATACGCCGAGACGTATCACGACCGCCCGCTCATCATGTGCGAATACGCGCACGCCATGGGCAACAGCCTCGGCAACTTTGCCGACTATTGGGCAATCATCGAGCGGTATCCCAACCTGCAGGGTGGGTTCATCTGGGATTGGGTGGACCAGGGTATCCGCACGCGGAATGCCACAGGACAGCTCATCTGGGCGTACGGCGGCGATTTCGGTCCACCCGGAACGCCAAGCGATGGGAACTTCAACATCAACGGCATCGTGCATCCCGATCGGATCCCCCATCCTTCGGCGTACGAGGTGAAGCGCGTCTACCAGTACGTGCGGGTCGCGGCGGTAGATCTGGCGACCGGGACGCTGGAGGTGACCAACGCCTACGACTTCAGACGACTGGACGACGTGCGCATGTCCTGGACCGTTCTCGCGGACGGTGTGCCGGTCGACTCTGGCGTCGTGGCGCAGAGTCTTCGGCTCGACCCGCGAGAGCGGATGCGCGTGACGGTGCCGTTTCGATCGGTCACGCCCGCTGCGGGCGTGGAGTACTACCTCAATGTGAGTTTCCGGCAGACGCGGGCGCGCGATCTCGTCCCTGCCGGTCACGAGATCGCCTTCGAGCAGTTCCGCCTGCCGTTCAGCCTGGCAGCGACCGCGGTGGATCCGCGCACGCTCGGTCGCCTCTCGCTCGACCGCCGCGGTGACACGGTCGTGGTCAGCGGGGGCCACTTTGCCGTCCGGTTCGACCGGACGAGCGGAACGCTCACGTCGTACAACTATCGCGGTCAGGAGATGATTCAGCAGGGCCTCGTTCCCAACTTCTGGCGTCCACCGGTCGACAACGATTTCGGCGCCGGCCTGCAACGGAAGCTCCGTGTGTGGCTCGACCCGGCGGCGCACGCCGAACTCGAGGGCGTGGACGTGCGCGGACCGTCGGACGGCATGGTCACGGTCACCGTGCGCTCGTTCTTGCCGACCGTATCGGCCCGCTACACCACGGTGTACACGGTGCTCGGGTCAGGTGACGTGATCGTCGACGATCGATTCGCGCCGGTCGGCCGAGACTCCGTTCCCGACCTGTTCAGGTTCGGCATGAAGCTCGTGGTCCCGACCGCGTTCTCACACGTCGAATGGTATGGACGCGGACCGCACGAGTCGTACTGGGACCGGAACACCTCCGCGCTGGTCGGCCGCTACGGGGGAACGGTGCGCGAGCAGTACTTCCCCTACGTTCGCCCGCAAGAGAGCGGGAACAAGACGGACGTCCGCTGGCTGGCGCTGACGGACGGGCGGGGCACCGGCCTCCTGTTCGCGGGCGACTCGCTGCTCAGCATGAGCGCACTGCACCACACGATGGCGGACCTGGACCCCGGTATCGAGAAGACCCAAACCCACTCGAGCGAGTTGGTAGAGCGCCCGGAGGTATACATCAATGTCGACTACCGGCAGATGGGCGTCGGCGGGATCGACAGTTGGGGAGCACTCCCGTTAAGGAAGTACTCCCTGCCGTATGGGGGGTATCGTTACCGGTTCCGGATGCGCGGCTTTACCGCCGTCGATGGGACACCGGAGGCGCTGGCGCGGGAGCGGTTCACGCGTCCGGCCATCGGGACATGACGCCAGGCACGGCCAAGCCGATCAGACGCAGGTTGGCATGGCTATAGCGGGCGTGCTGTGTGAGGATCCCTCGCAACTGGAAGTGGCCACGATCCAACATCTGTTTCGCTGACCCGCTGAGTTCGCGTTCGATTCCGGTAATCGGAGCGCGGCGCAACTCTTTGTCCACACCGCACTTGACCGATCCCGAGCGGTTGTGATCGGCGTCACGCTTGTGGGAACGCTCCTTGCGGCAAATCCGCTCGGCCTCTTTGCAGGAGCACCACGGTGAAGCGCATTGCCCCGTTCCTTGCGGCGGTCGCCGCCCTCGCCCTCATCGTCACAAGCTGCGCCGACGATCTCATTTCCCCCAACCAACCCGATGGTGGCGGCCCGAGCCTCGCCATTTCGGATGCGACGCGCGGCGGCAACGCCCATTTCTTCTGGCTGCCGCCGATGGCGCCCCATCCCACGACGAGCGGCGCATTCGACGGCACGCTGGAACCGGTGGTGCAGATCTGCGTCCTCGATGGTGACGCATGCGCGAGCGGCACACCGCTGGTGGCGCGCTTCACCACCGAGGCCGGCAACAGCTCGGAAACGGTTCGGGTCGCCGACGACCACTACATCGTGAACTGGCACACAGGGGCGTTCGCGCTCGACCTGACAAAAGCGTACCGGGTCACCGTGATCGCGGCGGGCGTGCGACTCGGCTTCGCGGACGTCCTGTTGGGCGCGAACGGCAAAGGGCTCAAGACAGTCAACAGCGACGACTTCGTGCCGCTGAAGGACGGCAGCACGCTGCCCATCAAGTTCCGGATCGAAGCAGGTGCCGTGGTGGTGCCGACCGCACGGTTCGCCGTGGGTGGATCGCTGCAAGCCAGGAGCGCGACGACCTTCGACGCTGCCGCATCCGACGATCCGCTCGGTGCCGGTCTGACGTACGCGTGGGACTTCGGGGACGGCGGCCGTGGAGGGGGCGCGCAGGTTGCGCACGTCTACACGGCAGCCGGCGACTACGCCGTGATGCTGGTGGTGACGACCGCGGAAGGCGTCCAAGACGCAACAACCGAGGTGGTTTCCATCACCCCACCACCCGCTCCGGTCGGGCAGGCCGACCTCCTTGGCCAGGTGAGGGAGACATCAGGCGCGCCCTTGGCGGGCGTGAGCGTGCGTGTCGTCGATGGGACACCGAGCGGCACGACCGACGGAGATGGGAAGGTCACGCTGGCCGATGTCGGGACAGGGATCTCGGTCCTCCTCCAGCTTACGCGTAGTGGATACGTGGAACAGTTCCTGGAAGTGGAGATTCCCGGGGACGCGACCGAGGGATTCTTCGAGGCGGTCATGCAACCGCGTGCCGCGCCGGCGGCGGTCGCCGCGGTGGAAGCCGGTGCGGCCGTGACCGGTGACGACGGCGTGACGCTGGAGCTACCGCCGGACGCCCTGGTCGATGGCGACGGCAATCCGGTCAGCGGCACGGTCGAGATCACGCTCACGCCGGTCGACGTCAGCCAGCCGGACGCCGGCGGGTTCCCAGGCGGCTTCAGCGCCGTGCAGTCGGACGGGACCCCAGCCGACCTGATGAGCTTCGGCGTCGCGGAATTCGTGGTCACGCAGGGCGGCGATGAACTCGATCTCGCGCTGGGGAAAACCGCGACCATCGAGATCCCTATCTACACCGGCGGCGCCGCCCTCGGCGACGTACTGCCGCTGTGGTCGCTCGATGAGGCAACCGGCCTGTGGGTGGAAGAGGGTAGCGGCGTCGTGGTGCAATCAACTGCGTCGGCCAGCGGCCTCGCGCTGCGCGCCGTGGTCAGCCATTTCTCGTGGTGGAACATCGACGTCACCATGGACCCGTTCATGCCGCTCGTCCGCTGCGTCTTTGGGGGCACGCCCACCGGCTGCTCGGTCCAGGGCAACGTGCTCAATCCGACGACGCCCACATGGACGGCGCACGATTTCCTTCCGCCCGAAGGCAAGACGCTCAATTCGCCGCCCAACGTGGATGTGCTCATCGAGGCCGTCGGAACCGATGGGACCGTATTCGGTTCGACCATCATTAATGGAGCACCGGGCGCCACACCCGAAGTCGTGATCGATTTGGGCGACCCCTTCAATGCCACGATCGCGTGCGTCGACGGGGTTGGGAACCCGTCAGAGTGCGTGGTCCGCGGGACCATCGCGGGCCTGGGCCAGGTGGTCTACGAAAACGTCCCGCTCGGCGGTCGGACGCTGCCCGTGGTTCCGGATCAGGACCTCCACATCAACGCCTTCGGGCCGCTGGGGAACGCCGGGGCCATCGACGTGAACGGACCGGCGGGAGGGGCCGGGTCGTTCGTCATCGTGCTCAGCGAACAATTCACTCCGACGGTCAGGTGCCTGGACCGCACCGGCAACCCGACGTTCTGCACGGTGAAGTGGACGCTCCCGGGATTCGGAGAGTTTCAGCAATTCGTGTCGACCACCGGCACCACCGTCAACCTGCCACCCGACCTGTCGCTGCGCCTCACCGGCGTCGATCTGTTCGGGCAGTGGTCGGGGAGCACGGTGGTTCTTGGGACGGCCGGCACGAGCCCGGATGTCACGATCACGCTGAATGACCCGAGTTCGATCACCTGCGGTGGCACACCGGACGCCTTCCCGGTCGTCACGGTCTCGCTCAGCACGTTCTGCAGCGCGCCGGGAATCGTGGCAAGCGCCGTTGAGGCCATGATCCTCGTCCAACCCGGCGGCGTGGTCCAGTTCGCCAGCGGCGCGGGGAGTCACGTCGTACGCGATCTCACGGTGAACAAGCCGGTCCTGTTCCGCAGCGCCGACGCCGGCACCCCCGACATCGACGCCACCGGGGCGACGCGCGCCTTCTTCGTGCGGTCCATCGCATCCGGTACGGTCGAGTTCCGCGGACTGAGCTTTCGGGGCGGGAGCTTTTCCACCATCGATGCTTCGGGAAACTACGATCAGGTGGTGGTCGATAATTCCACGTTCATCGTGGGCAGCACCTCCGCGATCTTCTCGGGCAACTCCACCGTACCGGGATCGCTGGTGCTGGTACGGAATTCCACGTTCAGCTTCGTGTCCGGAGGGCTCCTGGGCGTGTTCGGCGCCGGCGCTTTCGCGCGGACCGACGTGATCGACAATGTCTTTTCCGGGCCTTCGAGTTGGGGTGCCGTGCAATACCAGAGCGGAGCATCGGGCCGGGTCAACGACAACACGATTTCGCAGCGCTGTCCCGTAAACTGCATCCGCATCGACGGCATCGACGGCGAGGTGATCGGCAACACGATCGTCGTGGATCCGACGGGGCCAGCCTCCCGTGGCATCTTCGCCCTCATGGGGGCAGGCAACACGCTCACCACGATTCGTGACAACACGATTTCGGTGCTCGGGGTTCCGGGACCCGCCCCGTTCACGCAAGGCGCGATCCGCGTATTGAGTTCCAGTGGCGTCGTAGAGGTAACGAGGAATATTGTGAACGCAGGGACCGAGCTTGGTCTCGCCCTCTTCGGAACCATCATCGCGACCGACAACGTGGTGTCCGGTGCCGTCACCGCGATCAGCGGATCACTTTCTGTACCGGGTTCGACCATCTTCAACAACGACATCACGGGATACACGTTCCCGTTCGCGGAAGGCAGCTTCCTGGCGCCCGGCACGCTCACCTGCAACTGGTGGGGCAGTGCGGCGGGACCGCAGGGCGATCCGTTCGGGTTCGATCCGAGCATCTTCACGCCGTGGGCGACCGCGCCGATCGCGAACGGGGCGGGCGGACTCTGTAATGGAAGCTAGACGTCGAGGCGGAGGACGCGGCAGAAGGACGCGCGCGGCATCGGCGTCGGCATGCGGCATCGTGCTTCAGCACCCCGTGCTTGGCCGAGCCCGCCCTTCAGGGCGGGACTGTCCATCGTGGCAGTCCCGGGCTGAGAGCCCGGGCTCGGCCGAGAGGTGGGTCCTGAAGGACGCGGGCGGCATCGGCGTCGGCATGCGGCATCGTGCTTCAGCGCCCCGTGCTTGGCCGAGCCCGCCCTTCAGGGCGGGACTGTCCATCGTGGCAGTCCCGGGCTGAGAGCCCGGGCTCGGCCCAGAGATGGGTCCTGAAGGACGCGGGCGCCATTGGCGTCGGCATGCGGCATCGTGCTTCAGCACCCCGTGCTTGGCCGAGCCCGCCCTTCAGGGCGGGACTGTCCATCGTGGCAGTCCCGGGCTGAGAGCCCGGGCTCGGCCGAGAGATGGGTCCTGAAGGACGCGGGCGCCATTGGCGTCGGCATGCGGCATCGTGCTTCAGCATGCGGTATCGTGCTTCAGCACGCCGTGCTTGGCCGAGCCCGCCCTTCAGGGCGGGACTGCCCATGCGCCGGCCGGGCGTTTGGCGAGTTCGGCGTGGCAGTCCCAGAGGCTCACGGCAAAGGGATGAGTCGGCCCGACTCCGCGTGCGGGGAGTCTCAGCCGCGTCGGGGTTAATGCCAGAGAGAGGAGGCGGAGGAGGGGTGCTAGATCCGCGCCTGCAACGTGTAGAGCTGGTGGTAGCGGCCTTCTTTCGCGATCAACTCGTCGTGTCGTCCGCGTTCGACGATCCGCCCGCTTTCGATTACCAGAATGAGATCCGCGCGCCGAATCGTGGAGAGGCGGTGCGCGATCACGAACGTGGTGCGGCCCTCGAAGAGGGCTTGCAGGCTCTTCTGGATAAGTGTTTCGCTCTCGCTGTCAAGGCTCGACGTGGCCTCGTCGAGCAGCAGAATGCGTGGATTGGTGAGAAGCGCGCGTGCGATCGTCACTCGCTGACGTTGCCCGCCCGAAAGCTTGACGCCCCGCTCACCGATGATGGTGTCCAACCCATCGGGGAATCGGTTGGTGAATTCCATCACGTACGCCTGGTCGGCCGCTTGCGCAACCTCGACGGCGGTCGCGTCCGCGCGGGCGAACAACAGGTTTTCACGAATCGACCCGTCGAACAGAAAATCGTCCTGCAGCACGAGCCCGAGTTGCGCCCGATAGCTGGCCAGCTTCACTCCCCGGAGATCAATCCCGTCAATCAGCACTCGGCCTGAATCGGGTTCGAGGAACGTCGCCGCAAGACCCGCCAGCGTCGTCTTGCCCGAACCCGAGCTTCCGACCAGCGCGATGACCGTTCCGGCCGGTGCGTCGAACGTGACACCCTGCAGCACGGGCTTGTCTTCGTCATACCGGAAGTACACATCCTCGAAGCGCACGTCGCCCCGGATCGGCGGCATGATGCCCGTGCGCCTGGGGTCGTCGTCTTCCCTCGGCCACGAAAGCAGTTCCGCCGTGCGGTCGAGTCCCGCGAACGCCTCCGTCATCTGCGTGCCGATGTTCGCCATCTGCAATACCGGCGCAATCAGAAACCCAAGGAAGAGCGTAAACGAAAACAGCTCACCGACCGTCAGGCTGCCTTGCAGAATGAGCCGGCCGCCCTGACCCAACACCAAGACGCTCGCGAGCCCGAGGAGAAACGTGCCGAGACTCGTCACGCCGCTCGATGCCCTCAGGGTCGTTCTCACGTTTTCGAGAATCCGCATCACCCCGGCCTCGAACACCACGGCTTCTCTCTCGACCGCGTGAAACCCCTTGATGACCCGGATGCCGCCAATGGCCTCGGTCAGGCGGCCGGTCACGTCCGCGCGGATCGCCCCCCGCTCGCGAAACGCCGGACGAAGCGTCTGAAACGCCTTCGTGGACACCACGCCAAAAGCCCCGAGTGGTCCCAAGGCGAGCAGGGTCATGATCGGATCGATGCGGATGAGGAAGATCAACGCCACGACCGCGGTGATCGTACCGCCAACGAGCTGGACCAATCCGGTCCCGACGAGATTCCGGACGCCCTCGACATCGTCCATGATCCGGGTCACGAGCTCGCCGGTCTTGCGATTATCGAATACGCGGATCGGAAGTTGCAGAACGTGCTTCTGGACCTGCGCCCGCAGGTTGGCGATCAGATGCTGCGCCTCGACGCTGAGCATCATCGTCAACCCGTACGAAGTGATCGCCTGAATCGTCACCGCGCCCGCCACCAGGCCAAGCCAGCGGAACAACGTCGCCATGTCGCCACCCGCAAGCACGTTGTCGATGATGTACCGAATGGACGCGGGCAGGGCGAGTCCGCTCAGCCGGTTGACGAGGATCAGCACCAGCCCGACCGCAATGAGCTTGCGGCGGGGCCAGATGATCTCTTGAAACGCGTGTCGCAGACTCGCGCCCGAGACTTTCGGTTTCTTGGTCGTGTCGGGATCGGTGGCAGGCATTGGAGGCAGGGAAGATAATCGATCCGCGCGAGGGCAGTGATCGGGAGGCCCGCGAGCCATGTGCCCTGCGGATCGGTTCACATGATCCCGACGAACGACGGTCACTCCCGGGCGGCAGCCAGCTCGTCCACTTCCCGTTTGAGGTCCGTAGCGACCACACCAAACTCCTCGGCCGTTGACGTCGGCAGCAGCGCGGTGGGAACCGGTTTGAGTTCACCCGCAAATGTCGCTGAGTCGGTAAACGAATCGTCTTCCGCCAGCGTGAGCACGGCCCCGATCACCAGAACCATACCGCTCGTGACGAATGCGGCCGTCCATCGACGCCGCCGTGTCAGGCTGGACGCCAGCGACAGGTGCATCGCGACCGGTATCGCCACGAAGAGCAACCCGACGATCAACTCGACCGGACGGCCGAGCCCATGGTCGGGAAACAGGAACGCCACCCATCCACTCGCGACGCTGTAGCCGAGGCCCGCCAGCACGACGGCGGACGCCACGGCCAGGTGGGCTGGAAAGCGGAAGCGATGCACCACCACGCGGCTCGCGACCGCCCAGGTCCCGGCCCACAGCACCGCCGCGATGAGGAAGCTCACAGCCAGACCAACCGCCTCGGCGGCGCTCGAGGTGCTGTAGGTCCCGAGCCAGGCGGACCACGCCACGGCAACGGTGGCAATGGCCGCGACACCAAGCTGCCCCCACCACGTCCCGAGCCAACGCGCCCCAGGCGTCCGCCCGAGCAGCAACGGCGTGTCGGGCAGCGCGGCCGGCAAGGCCGCTTCCGTGTCCTGGAACCGCACCAGTGTCCGCCCAATCCGTACCACCGTCCCCGCACGCGCCGGCACACGCACGCGACGCGTGGCGCCGGGACCGATCAGGGCATTCACACTCCCGAGATCCTCAATCGTCGCGGCCCCGGTTTCATCGAACCCGATACGGGCATGGTGTGCGTCGACATACGGATCATCGAGCACCACGTCATTGTCGTAACCACGCCCCAACGTGATCGGTCCGCCTTCCAGCCGATAGCGCTGCCGTACCTCGCCGGTGCGCTGGTCGAGCACCTCGAGCATCAACGCCACGCGAACTGCTCCAGGAAACGCGCCGCAAGCCGCTCGATATTCTCGAAGCTGACACCGGACAGTTCCAACGTTGATACCAGTCCGGCATCGCGGCGACCGAGGACCGCCACCTTGACGACCCCGTCATACAGCCCCTCGAGCTTCACGTACGCGCGGAGGCAAAGCACCGTCCGGAGCGGCGTGATGGCGTTCAGGATGTTGCGGGTGCTGCAGCGCCAGGTCGTCACGTGCTCCTCGCGGCCGGGAGGCGTATTGTCGATCTGGAAGATGCTGCCATAGAGCCGGTAGAAACGCGAGGCATTGAGGGACGTGGTCGTAATCAACTCATGCGTCAGGTCGACCACACCGGATTGCTGATCATGCGCGATGTAAACCTCGTCGTCGGTGGAGCAACGGTGCTGCGCGCGTTCGTACGGCAGGTCACGACCGTCGGGGACGTCCCCCCAACAACGGAAGAAGGCTGCCGGCTCGGTCGGGACGCGAAACGGGCCGAGGTCGACCATCTTGGTGGTATCGCGGAACAGGTCCTCGAGATAGACGTCTTGATACGCGTGAATCTGGCTGCCCACGTCCTCCAGCAACCGGGACGGCATCTGATACTCCGGACCCGCGGTCGTCGCCGCGAGCGCGATGGCACGATCCACCGGAACGAGAAAGCTCACCTGGTTCCCGGCGGTGGAGACGTTGATGCCGACCACGTGTCCGGCCGACGTGATGGTCGGACCACCGCTCATCCCGGGATTGAGGGAACCGGTAAAATGGAGCTTGGGGTAAAGCGTGTGACTCAGCAGACCGTTGTACGTGCCCTCGACGATGCTCAATCCGAGATCGTGCGGGTGTCCGAGGGAATACAAGCGGTCCCCCTGGTGCACCGGCGTCGGACCGAGCGTAAAGTGCGGCCGCGGCCGGCGCGCGGCCTGCAGGATGGCGAGATCATGCACCACGTCGATGGCGAGAATCGTGACCGTATCGCCGGGCGTCGTTCCTTCGCCAAGCTCCGCCCGGTAGCGCGCGGCATCGTGCACCAATTCGGCGATGACGTGGTAGTTGGTGACCAGGCGCCCCTCGTCGTCAATGAAGAACCCCGACCCCACGGATACTTTGGCCGCCGAAGCCGCCTCCACCACCTGAATGCGGACGACCCGGTCGCCAAACCGGCGAAACACCGTCGGCGTAACCGTCACCCCCTCCTGAGCGGCAAGCCGATCGCCGGAGGCGAATGTCATCACCGCCGCAGCGAGTATCAGATGCACCACGGCGCCGTACCATGTGGAAGCCCGGATGGGGCGGGCGCCGTTCACCGCCGGTGCGCGTAACCGAGGTGGAAGCCAAGGGGACATTCCGTAGCTTGTACCGGCCCGCGTCATTCGGCAACGGGGCAGGACATCATGACCCGATCCAGACATACCTCAATGTCTGCGGTGGTTTACGTACCCGGAGTCGCGAACGGATGTACTAGCCGCAGGCGCGCCTGATCGTCTAAGTTCCCCCCCATGCCGGCTGTCCCCGAAACGCTGCGCGCCGCGCTCAGCGGTCGCTACGAGTTGGAGGAGGTCGTCGGTCGCGGCGGGATGGCCACCGTGTACCGCGCGCATGACCCCAAACACGGCCGGCGGGTCGCGGTGAAAGTGCTGCGGGACGATGTCGGCGAAGCCATCGGACCCGAGCGCTTCCTGCGCGAGATCGAGATCGCTGCCCGCCTCACCCATCCCAACATCCTGCCCCTGTACGACTCCGGCGACGCCGGCGGCCAGCTCTATTACGTCATGCCGTTCATCGAGGACGAAACGCTGCGCGGCCTGCTCAGTCGCGTGCGCCTGATGGATACCGACGGTGCGGTCGAAATCGTGCGCCGAGTGGCCGATGCGCTCGACTACGCGCACGGCGCCGGCATCGTACACCGCGACATCAAACCGGAGAACATCCTCTTGCCAGGCGGCCAACCGGTGGTCGCGGATTTCGGGATCGCCAAGGCGGCGAGCGGCGCGACCGGCCCCGGACTGACCCGCACCGGATTCGCGCTCGGCACGCCGGGCTACATGAGTCCCGAACAGGCGGCAGGCATGGTCGACCTCGGGCCCGCCACGGATGTGTACGCGCTCGGCGTCGTCGCCTATGAAATGCTGGTGGGAGAGGTCCCCCGTTCCTGGGTCACACCCGATTTTCTGGCCCAGGGACGCTTCCTCGACGCGGCGCCCCAACATCGCACCCAGCTCGATCGCCTGCCGCCCGGCATGGAGCGCGCGTTGTTGCGCGGGTTGGCGCTGCGACCGGAGGGCCGCTATCCCACGACCGGCGACTTCGCCGCCGCGCTCGCCGCACCCGAAACACTCTCCCAGCCGGTCCGCAGCTGGCCGGACGATCCCGAGCCGGCGCACGACGATTTCGCGTCGGACGTGCCCGCCGTTCGCGAGACGCCGCACCCGTCCACCAGCCGAACGTCCGCGGCGAAGCTGGCACCGCACGAAACCGAGAGCGGCATCCTCGGCGCACCGACCACGGTCGTCGCCGACCGGGTCGTGCAGGCGGAGGTCCCGTCGGAGGCGCTCGATGACCTCGTCGAAGAGGTCCGGGTCGCGTTCCGCGCTGTCGGCCACTCCAGCTCGACCGACCGCGGGATCATCTGGACGGCGCGACGCCCCAAGGAGAGTGGCTCGTCATTGAGCTTGGACAACATGTTCAACAATGACGACGAAATGCCGGACGTGCTGGCTCGTGTCTCCGTCCGACACGGGCGGACGCGTATTCACCTCGAACACCGATTGGGTCACATCGCCGGCGGCGTGTTCGGCGGCGTGTGGGGAGGGGGGGGCGGGGGAGGGCTCGGTGTCATCTTCGGCGTCGGACTGGGCGCGCTCGGTCTGCCGGTCGCCCTGGTGTTCGCGGGCGCCTTCCTCTGGGTCGGCAGCACCTACTCCCTCTCACGAAGCATCTATCGATCCGTGGTCCGCGCGAAGCAGAACGCACTGGAAACCCTCGCCGACCGGCTGGCCGAGCAGTGCGAGGACGCCATCGAGTGACGCCGGGGTCACCCTTCCGCCCCGGTCCAATAGCTGAATATTAGCCTCCGTCCCGAGACCGCCCCGTCCCACGAGGTGTCATGCCCCGACCCATCGCCCTAGCACTCGCCGTGTTTGGCCTGGGAGTGGCGTTCGCCCCGCCGGCGACCGCGCAGGGTGGTGACACCACGGCCGCTGATAGCGGTCTGTACAGCGAGCAACAGGCGCGGCGCGGCCAGACGCAGTTCACCCGCGCGTGCATCCGCTGTCATGCGCCGGACGCGTTCACCGGCACCTTCATCGAGTCGTGGAGTGGGGCACCGGTGAGCATGCTCCTCGACCTCGTCAGCAGCACCATGCCCGAGGACCGCCCGGGAAGCCTCGAGCGCCGGCAATACGTCGACATCCTGGCATACATCCTCGAGTTGAACGGGCTCACGCCGGGACAACGGGAACTGCCGGTAGACCAGGGTCAACTGGAACACATTCTCATCAAACGGAGACCGTGATGGCACACTCCGCGTGGCGGGCGACCGTCGTCGCGATGCTCGGCGTCCTGGCGATCGGCGGCAGGGACCCACAGCAGGAACAGCCGATCGGTACCGAGAACGGCGAGTGGCGCTACTGGGGCGCCGACGAGCGCAGCACGCGCTACGCCCCGCTCGACCAGATCGACGCCTCCAACGTCGCCGGCCTCGAGGTGGCGTGGCGTTGGAAGGCGGCCAACTACGGCCCCGAACCCGATTTCATCTATCGTGCCACCCCGATCAAGGTCGGGAACCGCTTGTACACGGTGGCCGGGCAGCGCCGCACCGTCGTCGCGATCGATCCCACCACCGGTGAGACGCTCTGGATGTGGCGCATGCGCGATAACCCGCGCTGGGAAGCGTCGACGCGGAAGAACTACGGCAAGGCCGTGGCGTACGCCGATGTCGGCGGCCGGGGCGTCATCTACGCCATCACGCCGGGCTACTATCTGGTGGCGCTGGACGCCGAAACCGGTGTGCCCGTCCCCTCGTTCGGATTGAACGGCATCGTCGATCTGCACCTCGGGCTCGGCACCTACGCGGTCCATCCCGACAGCGGTGTGTTGGCGGACGGTGACATCACCGCGTCATCGCCGCCGATCGTGGTGAACGGCGTGGTGGTGGTCGGCAACTCGCACGATCGCGGCTACTATCCCACGAAGAAAGAGAACGTCCCGGGCCATATCCGCGGATATGATGCGAAGACCGGGATGTTGCGTTGGACCTTCCACGTGGTGCCCCAACCGGGCGAATTCGGGCATGAGACGTGGGAAGGGGATTCGTGGACCTACACCGGCAACATCTCGGCGTGGGCGCCGCTCTCCGCTGACGCGGCGCGCGGGCTCGTCTTCATCCCGACCGATACACCCACCAACGACTACTACGGCGGCGAACGCCCGGGACAAAACCTGTACGGCACGAGCCTCATCGCGCTCGACGTCGCCACCGGCCGGCGCGCGTGGCACTTCCAGATGGTGCATCACGACGTGTGGAACTTCGACAACCCGGATGCGCCCAAGGTCGTCGACGTCATGGTCGAGGGGCGGCGCGTTCCGATGGTCGTGCAGACCACCAAGCAGGGATGGGCCTACGTCTTGCACCGCGAAACCGGTCAACCGGTCTGGCCCATCGAGGAACGGCCCGTGCCGCAATCCGATGTACCGGGCGAACGAACCTGGCCCACGCAACCGCATGTCACGCGGCCGGCAGCGTTCGAGCAGCAGGGCATCACGGAGGACGACCTGATCGACTTCACGCCGGCGCTCCGCGCGCAGGCCCTCGAATTGGCGCGGCCGTATCACATGGGACCGCTGTTCACACCGCCCTCGCTGCTCGCCGCGCCCGACGGCACCAAGGGCGCGTTCGTCGTGCCGGGCGCCAACGGCGGATCCAACATCCCCGGCGGATCGTCGGTCGATCCCGAGACCGGCATCCTCTACGTCGCCACCGAACATGGGCACAGCGTCATCTCGCTCGTGCCCGGCCCGGAGCACGAATCGACCGCGCGCTACGTGTCGACCGGGCCCGGTGGCATCCGGGGGCCGATGGGACTGGAGTTGCTGAAACCACCGTACGGCAGCATCGTCGCCATCGATCTCAAGACGGGCGATCACCTCTGGCGCATTCCGAATGGTGATACGCCCGAATCGCTGCGCAATCACCCGGCTGTGCGCGGCGTCGACCTGCCGGTGACAGGCAAGCGATCGCACGCCAACGTGCTGACGACCCGCACGTTGCTGTTCTACGGCGAGGGCCGGCGCGGCGACCCCTGGGTTCACGCGGTCGATAAGGCAACCGGCAGGGAGATCGCGCGCATCGCGTTGCCGGCAACGACCAACACGGCACCGATGACCTACATGCACGACGGCCGGCAGTACATCGTCCTGGCAATCGCGGGACCTGGTGTGGAGGCGGAGTTGGTGGCATTGGCGTTGCCGCGGTAACGGCAACCGCAATCCATGGAGAACCTATGCGAACGTCGATGAGGTGGGCATGTCTCTTGTTGTCGCTGCCGGCCGTGGGCCCGCTGGCCGCGCAAACCCGCTATGTGCGTTTCGAGCGGGACGGATGGATCGCGTACGGGATCGTCCAAGACGAGACGATCCGGGAACTGCGCGGTGACCTGTTGCAGGCGCCGCAGCCCACCGGCCGAATGTTCGCGGTGGCGGACGTGGCCCTGCTGGCACCAATCGATCCGGCAACGGTCCACAAGGTCATCGGCGTCGCGGTCAACACGCTCGGTGCCGGTCGTGACGGTCCGATTCCGCATCCGCGCTTCTTCGCCAAGTTCCCCACAAGTATCGTCGGGCCCGAAGACGGCGTCGAGCTGCCCGCGGAGGCGGGGAACCTCAACTACGAAGGCGAACTCGTCCTCGTGATCGGGCGGGAGGGGCGCCATATCCCCGAAGCCGAAGCGCTGGACTACATCTTCGGCGTGACGGTCGGCAACGACTTCAGCGAGAACACCTGGTACGGTGAGCGCCAGGGGAGTGACGAACCCACCCGACTGATCTCGAAAGGCACTGACTCATGGGCGCCCATCGGCCCGGCGATCGTCACCGGCATCGACTTCACCGATCTTCCGGTCCTCGTACGGCTCAACGGCGAGGTAGTACAGCAGGGCCGTACCAGCGAGTTGGCCAACAAGGTGCCGGCGCTTATCGCCTACATCAGTCGGTACGTCACGCTGGAACCTGGCGACCTCATCTTCACCGGCACCGTGGGACGTGTTGCCGGGGCGCGCCGCGCCATGCAGGCCGGCGACGTCGTCGAGGTGGAGATCCCGGGCATCGGCCTGCTACGCAACCACATCGTTCCGATGAGCGGCGAAAGGATACCATGATGTCGTCTGTCAACGCGATCCGTGCCTCGCTAGTGGCGGCGGCACTCGGCTCCATGAGCATCGCGACCGCCTGTCAGGTCGGCCTGTCGCGCGAACGCGGGGATACCGGGGACGAATACCGTGTCGTCCCCGAATGGCCCGCGCTGCCGGCGGGATACCGGCTCGGCGAGGTACCGGGCGTGGCGGTGACATCGCACAATGAGGTGCTGGTGTTCCACCGCGCGGATCGTACGTGGCTCGCCGCGGAAGGTCCGATCTCGCGACCGACCATCCTGAAGATCGACGCGCGCACCGGAACCGTGATCGACTCGCTCGGCGCGAACCTGTTCGAGAACCCGCACGGGCTCGCGGTGGATGCGGACGACAACATCTGGGCGACCGACACACGGCTGCACCAGGTATTCAAGCTCTCACCCGCCGGCGAGCTGCTGCTCACACTGGGCGAGGCCGGTGTGCGCGCCAACGATGCCACGCACTTCAACGGTGTGACCGATCTCGCGTTCGCGCCCGACGGCTCGTTCTACGTCGCAGACGGATACGGCAACAGCCGGGTGGTGCACTTCTCGGCGGATGGTACGTATCTGTCCGAGTGGGGAAGCCCCGGTGCCGACCCCGGGCAGTTCAACCTGCCGCATGGGATCGCGGTCGACGCCGAAGGCCGCGTTTACGTCGCCGATCGAACGAACGTGCGCATCCAGGTCTTCTCGCCCGACGGCACGTTCCTCCATCAGTGGACGAGCGGCGCGCTCGGACGACCGTGGGGCCTCGAGGTATCGGCGGACGGATTTCTCTACGTCGGCGACGGCGGCGACTACTGGTCGAGCAACCACTACCGGTCCGAGCGGCCGGACACCCTCCCGCTCGACCGCGCCCGCATTCACCGCATGGACCTCCAGGGCACCATCCTCGAGACCTGGGGCGCGTACGGGCGCTCGGCCGGTCAGATGGTCTGGGCGCATGACGTCGCGGTCGACCGGGACGGCGGCGTCTACGTCGGCGACATCCGCGGGATGCGGGCGCAGAAGTTCGCGCGGGGGAACGACTAGTTGACGGGTCGATCCAGAGCCCTCGTGATCTTCGTCGCGCTGGCGAGTTCGCTGGGTGTCGCCACCGCGTGCGCGAGTGCACGGGCGGCCTCGCCGGCCGTCGGCGTGCCACCGTCGTCGGCCACGGCAGCCGAGGGGTTCTATTCGGCGGCGCAGGTCGATCGCGGCCGCGACGCCTTCCGTACGAACTGCGTTGAGTGCCATTCGATCAACGCGGATTTCACAGGCCGCGCGTTCGAGTGGAACTGGCGACGTCGCACGGTGTGGGACCTGTTCCGTCGCATCAAGGAAACGATGCCTGAGGATTTTCCGGGACTCCTGACCGATCAGGGCTATGCGGACATCATCGCCTACATCCTCGACGCGAACGGCTACGCCGCCGGTGCGGGCGATCTCATGCCGACCGACGTGTCGATGAGTGTCATTCCACTCGGACCGGGCGCCCGGAAGACGCGGGGCATGGACGGCACGCGTTCATGAGCGTCGATCGCCGGGACTTCCTCAAGGCCGCCGCGGTCGGCGCGGGCCTCGGCGTCACCAGCCGGGGGCCGGCACCTGCGCGCGTGCCGCGTCGCGGGCAGGCGTCCGACGTCGTCGTGATCGGCGCGGGCGCCTTCGGCATGTGGACGGCGCTCAATCTGCTGCGACTGGGATCACGGGTGACGGTGATCGACCAATACGGGCCCGCCAACTCTCGCCAGACCTCGGGTGGGGAGACACGCGGCGTGCGCTCCTCCTACGGCGATCGGCCGCACGGGCTCCTCTGGGGCCGGTGGGCGCAGGAAGCGATGCGGCGCTGGACCAATTGGGACGCGGTGAACCGCGACCGGTTGTTGCCGCGCGTGTTCTTCAATACCGGCGATCTCATTCTGCGGAAAGACATGGACCCGTACCTGGAAGACACCCGCGCCAACTGGGACGCCCTCGGCACGCGCTACGAAGTGCTGACGGCCGGCGAGGTTTCCCGTCGTTGGCCCTGGATCCGGGTCGGGGACATGAGCGTCGCGTATTACGAGCCCGACGCCGGGGTGGTGCGCGCCCGCTGCGCGATAGAATCGGTCGCGCGCGTGTACGAGCAGGAAGGCGGGAAGGTCACCATCAGCCGTGCGACACTGGGACGGGGAAACGGCACCACGCTCTCCGACGTCCGGCTCGACACCGGCGAGGACGTGTCCGCCGCCCAGTTCGTGTTCGCCTGCGGCCCGTGGTTTCCCAAGCTGTTCCCGGCACTGATGGGAAAACGGATCCGCATTCCCCTCGGTCACACGTTCTATTTCGGCGTGCCGCCCGGGGACACGCGATTCATGTTCCCCAACATGCCGAGTTACGGTGTCCCGGGCTGTACCGGGTGGCCGGCGCTCACCCCCGATCACCGCGGGTTTCGCGTGCGGACCGGCGGTCGCCCGCCGGAGGACCCCGACTACAGCGATCGCTGGATCGACAAACAATATCATCTGCGCCCGCGCCAGATCTTGCGGGACTATTTCCCCGACCTCGCCGGCGCGCCAATCATGGAAACGCGCGCCTGCCACTACGAGAGCAGCGTCGACCGCAACTTCATCGTCGACAAGCACCCGGATTTCGCCAATGTCTGGCTCAGTGGTGGGGGATCGGCCGAGGCATTCAAGTTCGGGCCGGTGCTGGGGGAGTACATCGCCAAGCGGGTGCTCGGCATCGACGATGACCCCGACCTGGCGGAACAGTTCAGGCTGAAAGAAGAAGAGTTCGAGGAAGAAGACGAAGGCTGACCCGCCGCAACCATGGCCGACGTCATCAGAGAAAGGTGACCCGTCCGCGATGGAGGATGCGATCGAGGACATTCTGCTGCACGACTGGGATCCAGTCGGCATCTGCGACAATACCGTGCCGCGCGGCGAATACTCCTGTTACGTCGCGGGCGTGTACCGGCTGCTGGCGGCCGGCGCATCGGTAGATGAGATTACCGAACACCTCGGTCGGATCGAACAACGGCGCATCGGGTTCACCAGTCCGGTGGAGAAACGGCGGCATGCCGCCGGGCGGTTACACGCGCTGCGCCTGCGAAGTCCTAATCCGCGCCCGGCCGGATAGTGCGGGGCGGAGGCAACCACGCGCCCGGCTCATCGACGTCAACCCGGAGACGCATCCACGCGAACCCTCGCTGCCATCCTTCTTCTCGGCCTTGCAGTCGGCTGCACCGCCGACTCGGCGGCCGGCGATGCGCAACCGCCGGAGCAATCCCAGCGCGCGCGCGATAGCGCCGTCGGCGCATCGAACCTGCCCGGCGCCGGTGGTGTCCAGGGCGCGCTCAAGGCAGCCGATTCCGCCGCCGCCCGGCAGGCGCGCCTGGACTCGGTCGGAACGGAGCGGTAAAGAGCGCCTGACGGGACCAAGGGGGACTACGGGGAATCGTCCAACCCGTATTCCTTCATTTTGCGCCACAGCGTCGTGCGCCCCATGGCGAGCATTTCGGCCGCGCACCGACCGCGTTCCGCCTGTTACATTGGGCGCATGCCCCAGGTCCGCCACGACATGGCCGTATGACCGACCTCCGGTTTCCGATCGGGCGGTTCACGCTGCCGGGCCCCCTCGCGCCTGACGCGCGCATGCGGGTGCTGAGCGCGGTCAGCGAGGCACCGGTCGAGTTGCGCCTCGCGGTCGCCGGCCTCAGCGACGAACAACTCGATACCCCGTACCGGCCCGACGGGTGGACCGTGCGGCAAGTTGTGCATCACCTGCCCGACAGCCACATGAACAGCTACATGCGTCTCAAGCTGGCGCTCACCGAGGAACGCCCGACCATCCGCACCTTCGACGAGGCGCGCTGGGCCACCCTGCCTGACGCTGCCGGTCCGATCGACATGTCACTCGACCTGCTCACCCGATTGCACGCGCGCTGGGTGTACCTGTGGCGCCGGCTGAACGACGCCGATTGGGCACGTGTCATGGTGCACCCGGACCTGGGCGAACTCCGAATCGACGAGCTGCTGGCGTTCTACGGATGGCACGGCCGCCATCATATTGCGCACATCACGTCCCTGCGCGCTCGCAAAGGCTGGTAGACCGGTCCGTGCCGTGGCGTCGGCGCCGGTCCGATGCGATCTTACGACGTGGTGATCGGGTCCATTCTCAGGGGAGCATCCATGTCGAAGAGCGATGACCAGAAACTGGCGGCACTGGTCAGGAAAAACGCGGCCAAGGCCGCGCAGGCCAAGAAGGAAGCGCGAACCAAGTTCGACGACACCCTGCGGCAGGAGGGCGAGGAGGACACGGATCGGCGCGACTTCTTTTCGGAGATGCAGAAGCGCGACTTCTAGCGCGGCGATCGCACTAGCGATTCTCCCGTTGCCGACCACGTCGCCCCGCGTTTCGATCCTGTTGCCGTGCCGGAACGCGGCGGCCACCCTCGACGAGGCGATGACGTCGCTCGTCACGCAGACGTTCGATGCGTTCGAGGTCATCGCCGTCAACGACGGCTCAACGGACAACACCGCTGACGTACTGACCGCATGGGCTCGGGCCGACCGGCGGGTGCGCACCATCCCAACCCCCGCGCGAGGAATCGTGTCGGCGCTCCGGACCGCTGCGCGTCACGCGGCCGGAAGCCTCTTCGCGCGCATGGACGCGGATGACATTGCGCATCCGGAACGACTCGCCGCCCAAATCGCCCTGCTCGACGGGCGGCCGGATATCGTGGCGTGCGGGACCGGCGTCCGGTACTTCCCGCGCCGGCAGGTACGTGACGGTGCGCGGCGCTACGAACAGTGGATCAACGGGGTCGTGACGCCCGAGCACATCGAGCGCGATCTCTTCGTCGAATGCCCCATCCCGCATCCGACCCTCATGATAGGCCGCGAGGTGTTCGAAGCGGTCGGCGGCTACCACGATCGCGGATGGCCCGAGGACTACGACCTGGTGCTCCGGCTATGGGCCGCCGGGCATCGGCTCGCCAAACGACCCGACGTGCTGCTGCAATGGCGTGAGCGCCCCGATCGGCTGTCGCGTACCGACCCGCGGTACGCGGAGGACGCGTTTCGCCGCTGCAAGGCCTACTACCTCGCTCGGCGGATTGGCGGTCGGCGGGTCGTCGTGTGGGGGGCCGGGCCCGTGGGAAAGGCCTTCGCGCTCGCGCTCATGGACCGTCAGCGGGACGTCGCGGCGTTCGTCGATCTCGACGGCCGCAAGATCGGCCAGACCATCCACGGTGCCCCGGTCATTCACCCATCGGCGATTGGAACCTTTCGGTCGGCGTATGTGGTGGCGGCAGTCGGCTCAGCCGCTGCCCGCGACGAGATACGCGCGGCGCTCGCGCAAGCCGGGTTTGCGGAGCCGGGCGAATGTTGCGCGGTCGCGTAGTCCTTGTCAGGACGCGGGTGGAGGGGCTTCTTTGGGAGCGGTACTCACCTGCGGAGATGGCCAATGCCGGCTCCCGACGTCTTGCGAAGCGAACGCGAACACCAAGTGCAGCGCACACGCCGGGCGCTGGGGCCGGGAGATTCGTGTTTAACCCCATGATCCATCATCGTGGACAGCTCACCGTGTCTCTCCGGCTGTGCGACGTCCCGCTCCCGGAGACGTACGGACCGACGGCGGACAACGCACGATGAGCCGCCAACGCATTATCGCCGCCCTCCAGATCATGCCCGGCATCGGACCGAGTATCGCGATCGACCTCTACGACCTCGGCATCCGCCGGGTGGACGATCTTCAAGCACACCACCCGCAGGTGCTGTACGACACCCTGTGCGAACTCCGTGGCACACACGTCGATCGTTGTGTACTCTACGTCTTTCGCTGCGCGGTCTACTACGCGAGTGCCGCGCCGCACGACCCGGATCTGCTCAAATGGTGGAACTGGAAAGAGCGCGCCGAGGGACCGTGGGACTAGCACCTCATCACCCTACACCGTGATTCCCCGACCAATGACCTCGGCGCCTGCGCAGCAATCCACAGCTCCCGCGCCCGACACGACGCTGCATCCACCCGAACGCCTGTTGACGGGGCCGGGACCGTCCAATCCGCATCCGGCCGTCACCGCGGCGCTCGGCGCACCTATGGTTGGCCATCTGGATCCGTTCTTCGTCGCGTTGATGGATCAGACGATGGCGAACCTGCGGACGCTATTTCAAACCGCCAACCATCACACGATTCCCATCTCGGGCACCGGCAGTTGTGGCCTCGAGTCGTTGATGCTGAATCTGCTCGAACCAGGTGATGAGGCCATCGTCGGGGTGATCGGCTACTTCGGCCAACGCCTGGCGGAGATGGCGCGCCGGGCCGGCGCGACGGTTCGCATCGTCGAGGAACCGCTCGGCGGCATTATCGATCCCGCCCGCATCCAGGCGGAGCTCGACCGCAGACCCGCCAAGGTGGTGGCGCTGGTCCACGCCGAAACCTCCACCGGCGCCTGCCAGCCGCTGGAGGAGATCGGTCGAATCGTGCGCGACCACGAAGCGTTGCTCGCGGTCGACTGCGTCACGTCCTTGGCCGGGATGCCGGTCGAGATCGACGCGTGGGGCATCGACGCCGCCGGTTCGTGCTCACAGAAGTGCATTGGCGCACCACCGGGCCTGGGACCGGTCACCTTCGGGCCGAGGGCGCTCGATGCCGTGCGCACGCGATCGACCCCGACCCGCTCGTGGTACGTCGACCTGTCGCTGCTGTTCGAGTACTGGGGAGAGGGCGGCGGCTCCAGGGCGCGCGCGTTTCATCACACGGCGCCGGTGGCGAGTATCTATGCGTTCCATCGCGCGCTCGAACTGATCGTCGCCGAGGGGCTGCCGCAACGGTTCGCCAGACACCGCGCCGCACATGAGTACCTGGTGGCCGGGCTGGATCGGCTCGGGCTCACGTTGTTCACCCCGGCCGCCCACCGCCTGCCCATGCTCAACGTGGTCAGCATCCCTGAAGGTGTCGACGACGCCCGCGTGCGCAGCCGCCTGCTCGACATGAACATCGAGGTCGCCGCCGGGTTCGGACCGCTCAACGGTAAGGCGTGGCGCATCGGCATCATGGGGTACAACGCGGACCCCGCGCGTATCGATCGCCTGCTCGACGGGTTGGCGCAGGTACTGGCGGCGGAACGCACCTAGAATTGCCGCGCGGGTGGCCGTCGGACCACCCGGTCGCCTACATTCTCCGCATGACCACTCGTCTTGGACTCGGCTATGACTCCCACCGGTTCGGTGCCGACCGGCCGCTCGTGCTGGGCGGGGTGACGATCCCGCACGAGACCGGCCTCGTGGGCCACTCGGACGGTGACGCCGTTGCGCACGCCCTCACCGACGCACTGCTCGGCGCGGCCGCGCTCGGCGACATCGGTCGCCACTTCCCCGACAGCGATCCCCAGTGGAAGGACGCCGATTCACTGCAGCTCCTGGCCCATGCACGCCAACTGGTTGTGCGGGCCGGATACCGGGCCATCAACGTCGATGCGACGGTCATCACCCAGGCGCCGAAGCTCACACCGCACGTCGACGCGATGCGGGAACGCATCGCGGGCGCACTCGACCTGCCGGTGTCGCACGTGTCGATCAAGGCCAAGACCAATGAAGGGATGGACGCCGTCGGCCGCGGGGAAGGGCTCCAGGTCTTCGCGATCGCGGCTGTAGCCCTCGCGGGTTGACGCGCGATTCCCGCCTCGGAACGAGGCGAACGACCGCGCTCCGCGCACCGAACCTCAGGTAGCAATGCTCGCCGACCTGCTCGACCGCCTACTCGGCCTCCCAACCTCCGGGGTATACACCGTGATCGGCGTGCTCGCGGCCGTCGAGAACATCTTCCCGCCGGTCCCGGCCGACACCGCCGTCGGTATCGGCGCCTTCCTGTCGGTCGGCGGCCGCATCTCGGCGTGGTCGATCTTCTGGATCACCTGGGTCGCCAACGTCACCACCGCCGCGCTCGTCTATGCGGTCGCGAGAACCGCCGGTCGGGGCTTCTTCCGCGGGAAACTCGGCGGCAAACTCCTCAGTCCGGCTGGAATGGCACGCATCGAGGCGCTCTATGCGCGACACGGGACGTGGGCCATTTTCTTCAGCCGGTTCATTCCGGCCGTGCGGGCGATCGTGCCGCCCTTTGCCGGCATCGCGGGGCTCGGCGCCGTGCGCGCGCTCGTGCCGATGGCCGCCGCGTCGGCCATCTGGTACGGCACCATCACCTATCTGGCCGCCACGGTCGTGAAGAATGTCGAACAGATCGGCCGGTTGGTATCGGGACTGAACCGCGGGGCGGCGGTGCTGCTCGCGGTGGTCGCCGCCATCGTCGTGTTCGTAGCGGTGCGGGCGAGACGCGCCAAACTGGACCGCGCGGGAGACGACCGATGACCCGCGACAAGACCGACCGGGCGTTTTGGGTAGAGGGATTCGCCGACTACCTGGGACTCGAGGCCGGCAACAGTCCGAACACGGTCGAGAGCTACGTCCGCGACGTGCGGCGGTTCGCGCAATTCACGACGGAACATGCCGCCGGAACGCCGCTGGACGTACCCCCCAACCTGGTGCGCGACTTCATCTATCATCTGAAGGACCTCGGGCTTGCGCCGGCCAGCATCCGCCGGCAGATCTCGGCGATCCGCACGTACTACGCATTCCTGATCGGGGAGGGGCACGCCAGGCGCGACCCCAGCGAACGGCTGGAGACACCCAAGGGCTGGCGCACGCTTCCCGAGGTGTTGGCGGTGTCCGAAATCGAGGCGCTGCTGGGCGCGCCAAGCCCCGACGAACCGCTGGCCTGGCGTGACCGCGCCCTGCTCGAGGTCGCCTACGGAACCGGCGTGCGCGTGTCCGAGCTCGTGGGACTCGGCGTGCGCGACGTCGGCTTCGACGAGGCGATGGTGCGGGTCTTCGGCAAGGGGTCGAAGGAACGCCTGATCCCCATTGGACGCCGCGCACTGGGGGCCGCCGCCATCTACGTGCGCGAGATCCGGCCCGGCCTCGATCGCGGCCAGACCGATGGCAAACTGTTCCTCAACGCCCGCGGCAAACCGCTGAGTCGCGTCGGCGCGTGGGGTATCATCAAGCAGGCGGCACAGCGGGCGGGCATCGCCAAACGGGTGACACCACACACCCTGCGCCACACCTTCGCGACCCACCTGCTGGAGGGCGGCGCCGACCTGCGCGCCGTCCAGGAAATGCTCGGCCACGCCGATCTGTCCACCACGCAACTCTACACCCACGTCGACCGGGAATACCTCCGCTCGGTCCACAAGAGCTATCATCCACGAGCATGAAGATCTTCGTCCTCGACAACTACGACTCGTTCACGTACAACCTGGTCCAGTATCTCGGTGAACTCGGCGCCGAGCCGGTCGTGCAACGGAACGATCAGATCTCGGTCGAGGACATCGCAGAGATGGCGCCCGACGGGATCGTGATCTCGCCCGGCCCGGGCGTCCCGGGCGACGCCGGCATCTCGATCGCTCTCGTGAAACGGGTCTCCGGCCACATCCCGCTGCTCGGCGTCTGCCTCGGCCACCAGGCGATCGGGGAAGCGTTCGGCGGAACCGTCGTTCGGGCCGAGCGACTGATGCACGGCAAGACGTCGCCTGTGAATCACACTGGTGAGGGGATATTCGCCAACCTGCCACGCCCGATGACGGCCATGCGGTACCATTCGCTGCTGCTCGATCCGGCGACGCTGCCGGATGTGCTCGAAATGACCGCCTGGACCGACGACCGCCCGAAAGGGGACGAGATCATGGGGGTCCGGCACCGCACACACCCGGTGTTCGGGGTGCAATTCCACCCGGAATCCGTGGGAACAGAGGTCGGAAAGGACCTCATGAGAAACTACTTGAAGGAAGTCACAATCAGGAAAACCGGGTCGTAGGCGGGCACAGGCGGGCACAGGCGGGCACAGGCGGGCACAGACGGGCGAAGCCACTGTTACCGCGTTGTTTTCTAATGACTTACCACGCTGGCCCGGATTTTGACACGGGACGCCGGCGGTATTAGTTTCCGCTGTGCGCCTCGTTTTTGTCGTTCCCGCCCGCCTCGGTTCAACCCGACTCCCGCAAAAGCCGCTTCGCCTCCTTGCCGGCCGTCCCCTCATCCGGGTGGTCGCCGAGCGTGTGTGCCGCTTCGGCCTTGGCAGGGTGGTGGTGGCATCGGACGATCAGCGGGTCCTCGACGCGGCGGCTCCCGAAGGGGTGGATACGGTGCTGACCGATCCGGCACACCGGTCGGGAACGGAACGGGTGGCCGAAGTCGCCCGGATGCCCGCCTACGCCACCGCCGACCTGTTCGTCAACGTGCAGGGGGACGAGCCGTTCGTGCCCGAGGCCGCCGTCACAGGCTCGGTCAGCCGGGTCGCAGGGGGAGACGAGATCGGAACGGCGGCCATGCTGCTCGATCCGGCGCAGCGCCACGATCCCAACCGCGTGAAGGTGCGAGTCGACGCCCGCGGTCGCGCGCTCGGGTTCTCGCGCACCCTGGCGGGACCGGCGTGCTGTTGGGGGAGCGCCGTGTTCCAGCATCTCGGCGTATATGCGTATCGCCCGGCGGCGCTGGCACGCTGGACCGCGCTGCCACCCACCGCCGACGAGGTAGACGAACGGCTTGAACAACTCCGGCCGCTCGCGCACGGCATGCGGATCGGCGTCGCGACGGTGTACGCGGACGCCACGACCATTCACGGCATCGACACGGAGGCCGACTTGCGACTCGCGGAGGCCGGACTGTGAGCACGAAGTACATCTTCGTGACCGGTGGGGTGGTTTCGTCGCTCGGCAAGGGGATCGCCGCGGCGTCGTTAGGCCGCCTGCTGGTCGAGCGCGGACTCAAGGTCACGCTCCAGAAATTCGACCCCTATATCAATGTCGACCCCGGCACCATGTCGCCGTTCCAGCACGGCGAGGTGTACGTCACCGATGACGGCGCGGAGACCGACCTCGATCTCGGCCACTACGAGCGGTACATCGATCGGTCGCTGTCCCAGGTCAATAACGTCACGACCGGTCGCATCTACCTGTCGGTGATCACCAAGGAACGGCGCGGCGAGTTTCTCGGCAGCACGGTCCAGGTGATTCCGCACATCACCGACGAAATCAAGAGCGCCATCAAACGTCTGGGCCCCGATCACGACGTCGTCATTACGGAAATCGGCGGCACGGTCGGCGATATCGAGTCGCTGCCGTTCCTCGAAGCCATCCGACAATTCAGGCAGGAGGTCGGGCGTGACAACGCGTTGTTCATCCACCTCACGCTCATTCCGTACATCAGCGCCAGCGGCGAACTCAAGACCAAGCCGACCCAGCACTCCGTACGTGAGTTGATGGAAATCGGGATTCAGCCCGACATCCTCATCTGCCGCTCCGACCGGGCCCTCGATGACGCGATCAAGCGCAAGATCGCACTGTTTTGCAACGTCGATTTCGGGTGCGTCGTCGAGAGCCGGACCGCCGAATCCATCTACCAGGTCCCGCTGCAACTGCACGACCAGGGACTCGATCGGGAAGTCTGCCGCCGCCTTCGCCTCGAGGTGAAGGACCCCGACCTCCGGTCATGGAGTCAGATGGTCGATCACGTCCTGGCACCCGCTGAGCGCGTGCGCATTGCCATCGTGGGCAAGTACACCGAGCTGTCCGATGCGTACACGTCCATTCGCGAGGCGCTCACCCACGGCGGGATCGCCAATCGCCTCGGCGTCGACATCGAGTGGATCCCGAGCGACCACGTCGTCGACCAGGCGGCGGCGGGGGCGGCCCTCGCGTCCCACGACGCGTTGCTGGTACCGGGAGGATTCGGCGTCCGCGGGGTCGAGGGCATGGTCGACGCCATTCGCTGGGCCCGTGAGCACGGCATGCCGTTCCTGGGAATATGCCTCGGCATGCAGACCGCCATCATCGAGTTCGGTCGTAACGTCTGCGGGCTCGCCGACACCAACTCGAGCGAATTCGAGCCCGAGTGCGGTCATGCCGTGGTCGCGCTGATGGACTCGCAACGCGACGTCAAGGACCTCGGCGGGACGATGCGCCTCGGTGCGTATCCATGTCAGTTGCAGCCCGGGTCGCGCGCCCACAAGATCTACCAGACCGATGAAGTGAGCGAACGGCATCGGCACCGCTACGAGGTGAATAACGCGTACCGTGACACCTTCGCCGAGTTCGGGCTCAAGTGCTCGGGGCTTTCGCCGGACGGGTCGCTGGTGGAGATGGTCGAACTGCCGACACACCCGTGGTTCGTCGGATGCCAATTCCATCCGGAACTGCGTTCCCGGCCGACACGGCCGCACCCGCTGTTCGCGAGTTTCGTCGCGGCGGCGCACGCCCGCACCCGCGGGACGGCGCCGGCCGGCTCGCTCGCGCAGACCTCTGCCTAGGCATGGACGCCTGGCTTCCGGGCCCCGTGCTCGTCGCCGGGCCGTGCGTTCTCGAACACGACGCGCTCAACCGTCGAATCGCTGAGGCGCTCGCCGGGCTCGCGCTGCGGCTGGGGATCGCCGTCGTGTACAAGGGCAGTTTCGACAAGGCGAACCGCGCGCGGCCCGGCGCCCCGCGCGGACCCGGGCTCGACGAAGGACTCCGCCTGTTGGAAGCCGTCAGGCGGGATTCGGGACTCCCGGTGTTGACCGATGTGCACGAGGTGGATCAGGTGACCACGGTGGCGAGCGTGGTGGACGCGGTGCAGATCCCCGCGTTGCTCTGCCGCCAGACCGACCTGCTCGAAGCGGCGGGCCGTACCGGCCGGCCCGTGAACATCAAGAAAGGGCCGTGGATGGCTCCCGAGGCGATGGCGGGTGCCGTCGACAAGGTGCGTGGCGCCGGGTCTGCTGCGATCGCCGTCACGGAACGCGGCACCTTCTTCGGCTATGGTGACCTCGTGGTCGACATGCGCAGCTTCACGCGCATACACGCCGCGACCGGCGTGGCGACCCTGTTCGACGCGACGCACGCGGTGCAACGTCCCGGCACCGGCCCCGGCGGTCACGCCGGCGGCGATCGGGAATACGTGCCAATGTTGTTGTGCGCGGCCGCGGCGGCGGGGGCGGACGGATTCTTCGTCGAGACGCACCCCGATCCGGTATCCGCGCCGAGCGACGGCGCGACGATGTGGCCACTCGATGACCTCGAGACTCTGATCGACCGGGCGCTCGACATCCGCACCCGGGCGCGGGGAACGGTACAGCGTGCTTGAACCGCTCAAAGCCAAACGCGTTCGTCTGGTGGGACTCGACGTCGACGGGGTATTGACCGACGGCGGCGTGTACGTCGGGCTGGTCCACGGTCAGCCCACGGAGCTGAAGCGGTTCGACATTCAGGATGGCATCGGCATCCACCTGTTGCGTGGTGCCGGCCTCAAGGTGATCGTGCTGAGCGGCCGCCGGTCGAGTGCGACGGATCTCCGCGCGGAGGAGGTAGGCGTCGACGCGGTGGTCCAGGACGACCGCGCGCGCAAGCTCCCGGCGTTCGAGGAACTGCTCGACCGGTTCGCCGTGCGAATGGAGGAAGCGGCGTTTCTCGGCGACGACCTTCCTGATCTCCCGGTGCTGCAACGGGTCGGGCTCCCGGTTGCCGTCGCGAATGCCGCCCCGGATGTGAAGGCCGTGGTGCAGCACACGACGGTCGCGCCCGGCGGTCGGGGCGCCGTGCGCGAGTTCGCCGAGGAACTGCTGCGTGCGCGTGGGGAATGGGAAACCGTGGTCCAGGCATACCTTGCCGAGCGTGGTGAGCCCGCACCCCGGAGGAGTCGTGCGATCCCGCAGTGACGCGTTGATAACCGCCGTCCTCGCCGGCCTCATCGGTGCCGCGTTCTCCGCGTGTGGTGAACTCGATCAGCCGCCCCTGACCGAGTTGGCGGGCGATTCCGCCGATCAGGTCGGGTACGGCGTCGTGCACAACCTGTCGGTGGAAGGCGTGCGGCGCATGCGGCTGGAAGCCGATTCGGCCTATGCGTTCTTTGGCCCGCAGTCGCATCTCCTGTTCGGGGTAACGGTGACGTTCTTCTCGCCGCAAGGCGTCGAGACGTCGACCCTCACGTCGGTCGAGGGGACCTACTACTGGCGTACCGGCAACATGGAAGCGCGCGGCGACGTCGTGGCGATCACACCGGATGGACGCCGGCTGGAGACCTCGATTCTGCAGTACGATCGGAATACCGACCAGATCAACGGGCCCGCATCGTACCTGTTCATCACGCCGGAGCGGCGCGCGGAGGGTGAGTCGTTCACCAGCGATCCCGACTTCCGCAACGTCGTGACGACGCGCGCGCGGGGTCAGATGGGACGGGTGCGGCTCAACAACCCATGATCCGGCCATCCCTGGTGCTCGTGACCGCCGCCGCCGCGGCGGCCGGCGCGGTTCCGGCGCGAGCGGCGGCGCAGGCCGAAACGTGCTTCGTCATGGTCGACAGCACGGGCGGCGTGGGCCGGCAGGTGGACGTGGGCGGCGGTTTCGTGCGGTGGTATCAGGGTGGGGGCATGTGGGCGCATTGCCGCCGCGAAGCGACGCGGTGGTACGCCGACTCCGTGGCGTGGTATCAGGAGGTCGAGCGGTTTGACATGGTCGGCTCAGTCGATTTCGCGGATTCCACGGTCCACCTCACCGCCGACCATGCCAGCTACTTCCTGGCCGACGAACGGCTCGAGGCGCGTGGCAACGCGGTCCTGACGAATCTGAAGACCGGATCGGTCATGCGCGGGCCCACCCTCAGCTACCGTCGCGCCGTGCCGGGCGTGCGAGACACCACCGATTGGAGCGCCACCGGTCGGCCGACGATCGAGTACCGCTCGGAAGAGGACACCGCCGGGGCGGAACCATACGTCATCGTGGCCGATCGGGTCGCGCTGCGTGGCGGGTCGGCCGCCAGCGCGGCGGGCGTGGTGACCATCGATCGGAGCGATTTCACCGCCCGGAGCGACAGCGCGACGCTCGATACGGAAGCCGGCCACGGCACCCTGATCGGGCATGCGCGCGTGGGCGGCGGCGAAGGGAGCTATACCCTCGACGGACGGACGATCGCCTACCGCCTCACCGATCGCGCGGTCACCTGGGTACAGGCCCAGGGCCGCGCGGACGCGACCAGTGTGGAGTGGCGCATGATCGCCGACACCATCCAGTTCGACGTCCTGCACAATCAGATTCAGCGCGGCGATGCCTGGGGATCGGATACTCGACCGCAGGCCATCTCGCTGCGGCAGACGATCACGGCCGACTCCCTGGCGATCGAGGTCCCGGGGCAACAGCTTTCGGAGGTCCGGGCGTTCGGGACCGCCCGCGCCGTCTCGAAGATCGATTCGCTTGACACCGAGGGCGACTGGGTGGCGGGAGATACGGTGATTGCACGGTTTGACTCGACCGGTACCGGGACCCGCGCATTGACACAAGTCGATGCGCTGGGGAGCGCGCGCGCCCAATACCGGATCTATCCGGCCGACAACCGCTTTGCCCAGCCGGACATCAGTTACTCGCGTGGCGACCGCATCACGGCGTCGTTCGTCAACGACACGATCGCACGCGTCGACATCGTGGGCCGGAGCGACGGCGTGTACCTCGAGGCGCCGCGAAAGCGCCCGCCATGACCAACCCCCTGGCCGATGTGCTCGGCGATCGCAACCCGTCGCTGCCGCTGGCGATCGCGGCGCTGTTTCGGGTGGCCGACCTCGAGGGAGCCGCCACCTTCGGCGCGCTCGCCGTCGCCTATCGGGAAGATCATCTCGAGGTGGATCGTCGCGGCGGACACGGACCGGCGCAGGGCGGCACGTTGTCGGTCGACGAGGTACGGCGGTATCTGCTCGGATCCGTCCTCCCCCCCCTGATTGCCGGTGGACTGCTGGTCTCGCCGGACGATCAGATCGAGGATGCGACACCGATCGCCTTCGCCCGGCATCGGTGGGAGGTCCTCGCGCCTTCGCGCGAGGCGTGGCGCGCGAACATGTTGGCGCTGGCCGGCGACCGCCTCAGTGCGACCGAGACGGTCGGGACGACACCCACCCATGCCGGCAGCATCGTCACCGGCACCGGGTTGACCAAGGTCTATCGCCGTCGACGCGTCGTCGACAACGTCGATATCGAGCTCCGCCAGGGCGAAATCGTCGGCCTGCTCGGGCCGAACGGGGCGGGGAAAACCACGATCTTCTACATGATCGTCGGACTCGTGCGACCCGATGCCGGTCGCATCGCGATGGACGGCGGCGACCTGTCGCGCCTCCCCATGTACCGCCGGGCGCGCGAGGGCATCGGATATCTCGCGCAGGAGCCCTCGATCTTTCGCAAGCTGAGCGTCGAAGAGAACGTGCTCGCCATACTCGAGACGCTGCCCGTGTCACGTCGCGAGCGGGAAGCGCGGCTCGAGCGGTTGCTCGATGAACTCACCATCAAGCACCTGCGTACGGTCCCGGCGTATAAGCTCTCCGGCGGCGAACGCCGCCGGCTGGAGATCACCCGGGCGCTGGTGACCGAACCCAAGTTCATGCTGCTCGACGAACCCTTTGCCGGGGTGGACCCCATCGCGGTGCACGATATCCAGACCATCGTGGCCAGCCTGCGCCACCGCGGCATCGGCGTGCTGATCACGGACCACAACGTCGAACAAACCCTCGACATCGTTGACCGCGCGTACATCGTCTTCGAGGGGAAGGTCCAGGTCGCGGGGACCGTTCGCGAACTCGTCTTTGACGACCGGGTCGCCGATCTCTACCTCGGCCCGACCCTCACCGCGCGGCTGCGCGACCGCCTGGGGGCCGCCGCGTGAGAACGTCGCTCCACCAGAGCACGTCCCTCCGCCAGGACTTGCGGATGAATCCACGCCTCTACCAGGCGATGGATCTGTTGTACATGCCGTTGCTCGACCTGCAACAGCATCTCAAGGAGGAAATGCTCGTCAATCCGTTCCTCGAGATGATCGAAGCCGACGACGAACTCGCGGAGAACGAGAACGAGGGCGAGAAGGAAGCCGACAAGGAAAAGGACAAGGAAGACGACACCGACTGGGAACAGATCATCCTCGACGGGTTCCAGGTCAGCGGGGGCGGCGCGCGCGATCTCTCGGAGTCGGAGTCGTTCGAACGGGTCTCCGTGCAGGCCCGGGTGCTCAGCGATCACCTGCGCGACCAGTTGCAGATGCTCGACCTCACCGATCGCCAACTCCTCCTGGCTGACGAGTTCGTCGGCAATATCGGGGAAGACGGCTACCTCCAGGCGACACTCGAAGAGATCCTCGCAGGGGTGAACGGGCTGGTCGAGGGCTGGCTGGGCAACGGGCGGCCGGACGACGACGAGGACGACGCAGACCACGCTGTCAATCACGGGGACGCGGACGCATCCATGATGATCGAGGCGCCCGCGCCGCGGCCCGAGGCCCTGTTACCCCCGCCGGCCGAGCGCACCGGTCTCTTCGGCATGGCGGAAGTCGAGGAGATGCTCGGAATCGTCCAGGCGCTCGATCCGCCGGGCATCGCGGCGCGCGATCTGCGGGAGTGCTTGTTGCTGCAGTTGGACGCCGACGGCGTCCGCAACACGCTCACCTACACGCTGGTTGACGAAGCCTTCGACGATCTCATTGGCCATCGCTGGAGCGACATCGCCAAGCGCTTCGGGGTCGATCCGAAAGCCGTGCAGGACGCCGCCGATTCGCTCTCTCCGTTCGACCCGAAACCCGGCCTTCAGTTCCTGTCGTCCTACGGCGAATACGTGGTGCCGGACTTGATCGTCGAGAAACTCGAAGGGGAATATCGTGTCTTCCTGAACGACACCGGCACGCCGCGGCTCAGGATCAGCAAAACGTATCAGACGCTCGCCGGGGACAAGAAACAGTTCGTCGGCAAGACCCGCGATTTCGTGACCGAGAAACTCAACGGCGCCACGTGGCTCATCCAGGCCATCGAGCAACGCCGCCAGACGATGCTCAAGGTGATGCACTTCATCGTCGACCGGCAACGCGACTTCTTCGAGAAGGGCGTCGAACACCTGCGGCCGCTCACGCTGCGTGAAGTGGCCGAAGTCGTCGAAATGCATGAATCGACGGTGAGTCGGGTAACCAATCAGAAATACGTGCAGACGCCCCGTGGGGTCTTCTCGCTCAAGTTCTTCTTCTCGAGCAGCCTCGGCACGACATCCGGCGAAGATGCCAGCGCGCGGGCGGTGCGGGCCCAGATCGAGAAGTTGGTGGGCGACGAGAACACCGCCAAACCGCTCACCGACGCGGAGATCGTCGATGCGCTGCGCAATCGTGGGGTGCGTATCGCGCGCCGCACGGTGGCCAAGTACCGCGACCAGCTCGGCATCCTCCCGGCCAGGATGCGGAAGCGGATATGACCCTCGCCACGCGGGATGGCGACGCGGAAGTCAGCGTGCTCGTCCCGGCTCGCGACGAGGCCGAGAACCTCCACGAATTCGTTCAGCAGTGCGCGGCCGCGTTGGCGGACACGCCGTACTCGTGCGAGGTCGTCGTCATCAACGACGGCAGCACGGACGACTCCGCCGCCCTCCTCGATGCCCTGGTGCGGCAACACGCGTTCTTGCGGGTCGTCACGCACCGGGCAAGCCACGGGATCGCCGATGCGCTGCGATCGGGGGGCGACGTCGCGTCGGGCCGGATCTATGTCTTCTACCCGGCCGATCTGCAGTTCCTTCCGTCGGAGATCCCGCGCCTCGTCGAGCCGGTCATCGCCGATGAGGCCGACATTGTCACCGGCACCAAGCAGGGACAATACGAGAAGGCGTTCGTGTCCGGCATCTACAATCGATTGTGTCGTTGGCTGTTTGGCGTGCGCGTCACCGATCTCAACGCCGTGAAAGCCTATCGGCGCGAAGTGATGCAGTCCGTGCCGTCCCGACCGGACTGGCACCGGTTCATGGTCGTGATCGGCGCGGCGGACGGCTTTCGCCTCACCGAACGTCCGGTGACCCTGCTGCCGCGCCGGGCGGGGAAATCCAAGTTCGGTCTCGGCCGCATCCCCGTCGGCATCTTCGACCTGCTCTCCGTCTGGTTTCAACTCCGCTTCGGCCGCAAACCACTGCTGTTTTTCGGGGTCTCGGGCGGACTGCTGTTCGCGTTCGGGTTCGTCGTGGGTGTCGTCGCGCTGGTGCTGCGGTTCGGCTTCGGGCTCGGATTCCGCCCGCTGCTGGACCTCGTGATGGTGCTGGTCATCACGGGCACCGCGTTGTTCGGTTTTGGATTCGTGGGTGAGTTACTGGCCGGGGCGCGGGAAGAGGTGCGCGCCCTGCAGCGCGCGGTCGACCGGCTCGCCGCCGATCTGGAGCGCCGCGGCCGCTAACGTCGGCCTGGTCAGGGGAGCTGCAAGGCTTCGAACGCCGCCTCGTCGTGCATCAGTTCCTCGAAGTGATCTTGCGTTTCCAGCGCGCGCCAAAACTCCTCGATACGATACGCCGCCACGGTGCCGCCTTGGGCGTTCACGCGGTCGATCAGATCCGGCATCGTCACCGCCCGGTCGGGCGCGATGAGATCGACCGCGTCGGGAGAGATGCAGTAGATCCCTGCGCTCACGGGGTGGGTGTAGCTGGGTTTTTCCGCAACCCCGACGACGCGATCGCCCTCGAGCTCGAGCACGCCGAACGCGCTGCGGTGCGTGTGGAGCACGTAGCCGACCGTCACGAGCGCGCCGCGATCCCGGTGACACTGCGCCAACCGCGCGAAATCGAGGCGGGTCACGATATCGCCGTTCATCAGAAAGAAGGGCTCATCCGCGTCGAGGAATGACCGGCACAGGACCAGCGGCCCCGCCGTGCCAAGCGGCGTTGATTCCTCCACGTACGCAACCCGAAGGCCGAAACGAGTGCCGTCACCGCAGTACGCCTTGATCAGCTCCGCCTGGTATCCGAGCGCGAGGATGACATCGGTTACCGCGCAACTCGCCAGTTGCGCGAAGATGTAGTCCAGCAGCGGGCGATCACCGAGCGGCAGCAGCGGCTTGGGGACGGTGAACGTGTAGGGCCGGAGCCGTCGGCCTTCGCCCCCGGCAAGGACGACGGCCTTCACGTGGTGTACTCGCTCGGACTGTAGGCGTCCCGGTGGTCCGCCATCCAGGCAACCGTGCGCCGGATGCCTTCCTCGAACGACACGTCGGGGTGGAAACCGAGCAATCGTTCGGCCTTGGCGATGTCGGCGCACAACCGGCTCACCTCACTCGCTTCCGGACGCATGCGGCGCTCATCACGCACGAGATGCACATCCTGCCCGACGACGCCGGCGATCACGCGAATCGCGTCGTCGATGCTGGTTTCACGCCCGGTCCCGATGTTGATCACCTCGCCGACGGATGACGGGGACGCGCCCGCCAGCATGAACCCTCGCACCGTATCGGCGACATACACGAAATCCCGCGTGGTCGTCGTCGCACCGATCTTGATGTCCGTCCCGGCCAACGCCTGCGCGATGACGGTGGGGATGACGGCCCGCGCCGACTGCCGGGGGCCGAACGTGTTGAACGGGCGCACGACCGCGACCGGCAGGCCGAAACTATGGTGATAGCTGAGCGCGATGTGGTCGGTGGCGATCTTGCTCGCCGAGTACGGCGATTGCGGTTGGAGCGGATGGGTTTCCGACATCGGGACGTGCTTCGCGGAGCCGTAGACCTCGCTGGTCGACGTCTGGACCAGCTTCGCGAGCCCGCTGTCCCGCGCGACGTTCAGCACATTGAGGGTCGACAGCACGTTGTTGGAGACGGCATCGTGCGGATTCGCATAGGAATAGGGTATCCCGACGAAGGCCGCGAGATGGAAGATGACCTCCGCCCCACCCAGCGCCTGGCGAGCGGCATCCACATCCGCCAGGTCGATCCGCTGGATCCGCAGCGCGTTGCGAACGTCGGCATCGAGGTAGCGGAGGTTGCCGTCATCCGTGCGCGAGTTATAGCGAACCACGGCGGTGACCTCGGCGCCCGCACCAACCAGCGCCTCGGCCAGATGACTGCCGATGAAACCGCCGGCGCCCGTCACCGCGACGCGTTTCGTGGCCCAGGTCATCGCCAAACACACCGCCAAGTTGAATGAGTGCGTGCGGAAGATACAGAGACCGCCGCCGATTTCGCCATCCTCGCGTCGCGTGCGCGCCGCGTCTTCAGCGATCCCACACAACTCGAAGGTCGATGCTCCATCCCGTGTAGGAACCACGCGGTGCAAACGCCAGGTCGGGTCGCGGTCCGCGACGCGCAAGCCGCTCACCCGCGGCGTCGAGCGCGATGACGGTGGCGGGACCGACCCGGTAACCCACCCCGACCCACAGGGCCGTCGGCACCGCCGGCACGGCGTACAACGAGTTCTCGGCCGCCACCAGCCGCCGATAGAGCGGGCCCATCGCGTTGGGATCTGGAATGGCCGCGCGCGGCGTGTAACCGGTTACCGCAGCACCCAATCCGGCGACGAACGATCCGATCTCGCGAGCGACCTCGATCCGCCCTCCGGTCGTCCACGCGCGGATATCCGAGTGCACCTCCACGATGAGATCCCGGCGAAGGCGATCTTCCCGTCGCAGCACGAACGCCGTCGTCCAACGCCACGATGAGCCCCTGGGCTGATAACGCAACTCGACGGATGCGTCGACAACGCGCTCGTCCGTTCGGAGGAACACGCCGTCGAGCCCGGCGCGGCGGGCCTTGCCGGAGAGCGTGCTGGACCGGGCGTCTGCCGTGAGCAGGAGTCGGTTCCCGAGCACGGTGGCCTGGAGCGCGCCACCGAAGGTCCATCCCGTCGCTTCCCACTGATCGGTCGGTGGCGTGGCCTCCCGGGTGCTCACGTATTCGTCCGTCCGCCACTCGCGTCGTGCATGGACCACCCACCGTACCGCCAGCACCCGACCTTCGAGTCCTGCCCCGGCAAGTGTCGCACGCCGATCCGCGCGCCGCAGCACCAAGCCGGGCGGGCTAAGGGACCCCGCCAGGGGATCGCTGTAGCCGTCCAGCAAGTACACCTCGCCGGCGCCCGGCTGGGCCGCGAGGATCGCCGTCTCAGATTCGCCTGTCCACCCACCGTGGACCCCGAACCGGAGATCCATAGGAAGCCGTATCGCACCCCCCGCCCGCACCGCAGGTGTGGACGCGCGGCCCAACCTGGCGAACCGCGCTTCGTTAGTCCGGAAGTCATGCTCGTCGACGCCGGCGGATAGCCCGACGTCCAGCCGTCCAAACCGCCATCCGAGGGCGCCTTCGAGCCGGACGGACAACTGACGCATCGCCGGCAGTGAGCTATCCGCCAGGACAAACGGGTCACTGGCGTACGGATTCAGGATCGCCGCATGACCCGCCGCCGTCGCGCGCTGGAGGGCCACGACGTGTCCCACAACCGCCCCGTGCCCGACCGGACGCCACGCCAAGCCGGAGATCCGTGTGCCCCTGACGTCATCGACGTCGAGCGTGCGCCGATACGCGCCGGCCGCGCCAAGTTCACCGGCTCGTAGCTCCGCGCGGGACTGAACGATGTCGGCACCAACACCGGCCGGAACGCCCGCGGTCCAGAACAGTCCGATTCTCGGCAGGGGTGCCGCGAGAAGGTTGGTGAAGCGAGGGGCGGCTGGTGCGGTACGCGTGAGATCGGCCACCCGCGCGAGCGGGCTCCATCCCGTCATCCATTCAGGTCCCCTGCCTGAGGACGGCCAATCGCTCGTCTGGGCGTGGGCGGCGGACGCGCTCGCGAGCGCCCACACAACGAGCGACCGCACCGTCACCTGCCGAGGGGCATGGTGAGTTCCAAACCGAACCGCATGCGGGCAAAGACGCGACCCTCGTTGATGCCGGTGATACGGCCTGGACGATCGAGGGCGTTGAACGCGTAGAACGAGAGACGCCCATTGAACGGCAGGGTCTTACTCACCTGAAGGGACAGGAACCAGTCCGCGGGCACATCCTGTCGGGGCACGGTTGACCCCGTACGAGGTAGCCGCAGGTCAGCAAACTCGGGGTCGCCCCGTCGCGCTCGTGGTAGCGGCACCAGTTCTCCCGCTCGGGTGATATACCCGGCGAAACTCAGGGTGTCGGTTCCGGCGCTGTCTTCCTGAATCTCGCGCACGGCGTGCTCGACCACCGCCGTAATCACGAGACCAAGATCCGGCCGGTGATGGACCACGCGATACGTCAGAAGCAGGCGCTCGCTCTTCTTGGTCACGCCGTCCCAGTACGGCGACCGCGTCCGGTCTCCGCTCACCTGGAAGCTGTCAAACCCGCGTCCGAAATCGATACCACCGTCCGCGAGCGACGTGCGCACGAGCGCGCCCTGCACGTGCAGTCGCAGTCTTAGAGGCCGAAGCTCCGGGAGCTGGAGGGTTGCCTCGATCCCTCGGTTGGCCAGTGCGAGGACGTTGCCCGGGACATCGAGCAAGATCGGCACCGTGTCCGCCCGGGTCGGTGGCTCGATCACGGTGGGCGGTCGACCCGTTCCAGGCGTGGAGTCCGCAAAATCGAACAGGTCTCGGACGAGAAACCCCGGTACTCTGCGAAACCCGATGCCGCCCACCGTTCCATCGCGGAAGACGACGACGTCCAGGGTGAGTTCTCGCTGCCCGGTCGCGATCCGGACGCCCGCCTCTTGCTTCTCCCCGACGGCGAACCCGAGGTCGGTGTTCGTGGGATCCCGGATGAACGTGGTGAGCACCGCCAGCCGCTCGGCGGGGTCGCTGGTGAACCAGTTCACGTTGACGACGTCGAAGTACTGGGGTGCGGGATACAGACTCCCCAATGCTGGTGTCTTTGCCGTTCGCCCAAGCCCGCCCCGCAACCGCAGCCAGGGCCAGGGCGCGATCTCGGCATTGACCCGCGGCTGCAGGGCGGCGTCCCGCACCCCGGACAGCCAGGTGGTCCCCCGGTGCAGCAGATCCAACCGCAAGCCGACCTGTGCCGTGAGCGTCATGGACCCGAGGTTTCGAACCAGCCGGTCGTCCAGGTAGATCGCCGTCGTCGCGACCGGCGGGATGGCGTCGAACCGCCGCGGACGGTCGAATCCCTGAACGCCGTTGAACAACACCTGCGACGGTCGCTCGATGTCGAAGAGGAAGCCAGCCCCGTCGTTCCACTCACGCCGCAACTCGACGCCCGCGAAGACGCGGTGGTCGAAGGTCAGGGCTCGTGGTAGCAGCTCCGCTTCCAGCCGCGAGTACAGCTGCCACGCATCGCCCTCGACGCCCACTTCGGAGATGTAGCTGCCTTCCACGTACCGGCCAACCGCGCGTCCCTCGTCGACGCGGTCCGTGAACGGGAGGGCACTGCGCAGTCGGCTCGCCTGTGCCAACGATCGCTGGCGGGCGTAGTCGGCAGACGCGGTCGCCGTGAAGGTCGATTGCGCCCCGATGGGCATCCGGAAGCGCTCGGAGAGCCGTAGGCCCGACTCGCGCGACGAGGAGGCGCGCCCCGGAAACAGCTCCGGCTGCTCGGGATTGTCGGATGCGAGGCGGTAGCCGTCCAGGCGCGAGTCGAGCACCGCCCGTGCCAACCCTGCGTCCGTCAGCGAACCCAGCGGAAGCCGGTGCGCCAGTTGCACGGTCACGCGCGTGGCGTCGTCCGCCGTGAAGCCGGGTTGGAGTCGCGTGCGTGCCACGTCCATCGTGCCCGTGAGCGCGTGCGCCCGGCCGAGTTCGTGCCCGCCAACCAGGTTTGCCTCAAATGACCGGGCGTCCACCGTTGCAGCGGCCTCTGGCCTCGCGGTGGCCGCCCGAGTGTCGACGATAATGACACCCTGGGTCAAGTCACCGTACCGAGCTGACGGGATACCGCGAATCACCTCAACGCGCTCGATCGTCGCGGCCGGAATGCGGCGGAGGTCCACCCCTCCACCGGCCGAACTCGCAAGCGGGAGGGCAAGCTCGCCCCGGGGTCCCGTGCTCTGGAGGTTGGCGTTGTTGGAGAGGGGGACGCCGTCCAATACGATCAGCGTGCCGAACGAGGACAGGTCACCGGCCGAAGGTCCACCTCCCGTCAGCGACGCCGGTGCACTGGTCGGGACGCTACGCAAGGAGACCTGCTGGACGCCCGTGAGTCCCGGCGCCTGGGTCGGCACACCGGGGATCAGCTCGAGCACGCCCATCAGACTGGTGGCGGTCTGATTGGCAATCGCGTCGCGGTCGATCACGCTGGCCGTGCCCAACTCGCCTTGTGCGCGGGCCCCCGGAGCCGCGGTGACGACAATGTCCGGAAGCTGCAGCGCCGACGCGGCGAGGATCAGACTCCGGCGCACGGTCTCGCCGGGCGCTACGGTAATGGGCGTGCGCGAGGGAGCAAGGCCGATCAGACGTGCCAAGAGGACATACGGTCCCGGCGGCACGTTCCGGAAGAGAAAGACACCGGCCGAGTCGGTGAGTGTCTGGAACGGTGTTCCTTCAAGCGTGACCAGGGCGCCCGCAACCGGCACGCCGCTTCCGGCGAGCGCAACTTGGCCCGTGACAACACCCCTCTCGGCGCGTTGCTGCGCAGCGGCGGGTGCCACGAGCCCGAATAGGACCCCGAATAGCAGTGCGGCTGTCTGAACGATCCGTGGCGGCGCCCCGCCCGGCGGGATCACGGGATGCGGCCCGGCGTCATCGCAGCGCGTGCAAAATCATGTCTCGTGCTCTTCGTGCGCTGGAGCTGCACTCGACCGCCGAAGACGCCCAGCGACTTCCGGGCAATGCTGTAGAATCCGTGGCCATCGAACAGCCGGCCCGGACCCGTATCGAATACGTCGTTGATGATGTGCTCGCAGAAGTTATCGCCGATTGACGCCATTTCCCTGGACGTTGCCATGGACGTGTAGACGTCCAGAATCCGATCGCGTGGGATGCGCGGCCACAGTTCGTCGTACTGTGGGAATGGGCGCGCCCTGGGTACGGTGTTGAGGTCCACCGGGTTGGCGACGAAGTAGATGTTGCTGGATGAACCGACAAAGATGATGCCACGGCCGAAGAAATCGAATTCCTGCACGAGGATGGTGGCGTTAGGAACCGAGGGGTTGTCGACGTCGCTGGGTCCGACGGTTTCGAACGCCGCCGAGCTCAGATTCGGCAACCGCGAATCGACGGCGGAGTGGTCAATCGCATCGGTCGCAATCACGGCCACTGCCCCCGGCACGAGCGGGAATTGGGTTCCGCTGCCGGGCAGGCGCATCAGCATGGGGGACCAGAGTCCGTCCGGGTCGTTCTGCCATTGCTGCGTAACCGAGCACGGACGGTTCGGGTTATCCCACCCCCAGCCGGGACCCCATCCAACCAACTTCTTATCGAGGTAGATCGTGGTGTCGGAGTTGTTGTAGAGTTCCAGGTACATGCCGTTCGCGTATGCATTGTCGGCGGCAAGCAGGGGGGCGTGGTCCCACACTTCACTGAGCACCAGGCTACCACGACGACCCATGGTTGCCGATAGCGTGACCGTGGTCTCGGGAGCGTCCAGCTGCACCGAGCCACCCCCCGCAAATCCTGTGACGTCCTGGAGTTCCGGCCTCAGCAGCGCGCGTTCATCCGAGGTGAGCAGCCGGTGTACTGCAACGTCGTACCGGCCCGTGAGCAGGGCGGCGAGGCGAATCTGCCCACTGTCATCAGTCGTCCCCTGCGCGGTCTCCGACCTGCGCTGCGCGGTAACCAGAGCCCCGGCCAAGGCGGGGGAAGCCATGCCGAGGTCTTGCGCAACGGCGCTCGCGCCGGGGGACTCAAGGTCGATTGCCGCGGTGACGATGAGGGTCGCCCGCTGGACGTTCGTGTCCGTCGAGTCGGTCGCTGTGGAATCCATCCCGAGGCTGTCGGGGGGAGATCCGGGCGAGATCAACTCCAAGTCGGTCGTGCAACCGCCCAAACCGAACGCCCAGGACAGGGCTAACGCAAACACTCGCCGACTGGTCATGACAACTCCGAGTCTGCGGAACGGCCTTGCGGCTGCAGAATCATGTCGCCTCCCCCGTTCCTCCAAGCTACGCTCTGCGATGGAGTGAGCGACGTGTTGGGTACCGGTCGCCAGCGAAGGCCGAAGACGCCAGGACAAGGGCGGGCTATCACGGGATGCGGCCTGGCGTCAGCGTGTTGCTCAGCGCGAAATCGAGCGCCGAAGTCTTCGTGCGCTGGAGGAGCGCGCGACCACCAAAGACGCCGAGCGACTTCCGAGCGATGGAGTAGAACCCCTGCTCGCCGTTAAAGCGGCCGGCCTGGTTGTCGAACACCGAATTGATGATGTGCTCGCAGAAGCGGTCGCCGCCAAGCGTGGCCGTCACCGAGGCCGTGGCGATCGAGGTGTAGACATCCAGAATGCGGTCGCGTGGAATGCGTGGCCACAGGAGGTCGATCTGCGCCCCGGTAACGGGCCGCATCCAGGGTACCGTGGACAGATCCACCGGATCGGCAACGAAGTAGATGTTACTCAGCGAGCTGATGAATAGGATCCCGCGACCAAAGAGGTCGTACTCCACCACGATGAGGGTGGCGTTCGGTACCGAAGGGTTGTCGACGTCGCTGGGACCGACGGTTTCGAACGCCGCCGAGCTCAGATTCGGCAACCGCGAATCGACGGCGGAGTGGTCGATCCCATCGGTCGCAATGACCGCCGCGCGGCCGGGTGCGAGCGGATATTGTCTGCCATGGCCGGGCAGGCGCATCAACATCGGCGACCAGAGCCCATCTGGGTCGTTTTGCCACACCTGCGTCACCGAGCACGGGGCGAACGGTGCCGAAAACGCCCACCCCCAAGGCGGTCCCCATCCGACGAGCTTACCGTCCAGGTAGATCGTCGTGTCGCTGTTGTTGTAGAGCTCCAGATAAGTCGCATTGAAGTAGGCGTTATCGGCGGCAATCAGCGGATCCTGGTCAAACACCTCACTGATCACGAGGCTGCCCCGACGACCCACGCCGCTCGAGATCGTCACGGACGTTTCCGGTGCCTGTAGCCGAACCGAACCACCGGCCCCAAAGCCGCTCACGTCTTGCAGTTCCGGCCTCAGGAGTGCACGCTCGTCGGCCGTGAGCAGGCGGACCACCGATATATCGTAGGTCCCGGTTAGCAACTCCAGCAGTTCCGACTTCCCGCTGCTATCGGTGGTTGCCGTGAACACGTCGTTCGACACTCGATGCCGGACTTCGACAGCGGCGCCCGTAATAGCCGGGAAGGGAAATCCCAAATCTGCGACAACGGCGCTCGCGCCGGGGGACTCAAGGTCGATTGCCGCGGTGACGATGAGGGTCGCCCGCTGGACGTTCGTGTCCGTCGAGTCGGTCGTGGTGGAATCCATCCCGAGGCGGTCGGGGGGAGATCCGGGCGAGATCAACTCCAAGTCGGTCGTGCAACCGCCCAAACCGAACGCCCAGGACAGGACTAACGCAAACACTCGCCGACTGGTCATGACAACTCCGACGTCTGCGGAACGGCCTTGCGGCCCGAGACGGCCGGTGGGGGGCCTGGGCGAGAGCGGTTGCTCCCAAGCTGACTGCTACAAGATAGCACTTCCGCCTCGGGCCCGCCCGTTGGGGCGCTTCCCTAACCAGGCTGCCGGTTAGCCGCAGAGACAGGGAATCCCGCCCCCGCACCACCCGGCGTCACCGCAACACGCCTCACACTCCCGCGTGAAGCCGAATCCTTGACAGTTCGAGCAGGTTGCTGAGGCTCGGGTGGAGGTGGTGGCCTGAAGGGCGCCAACCCCCAGGCCTGCGATCGCCGCCGCCAAAATGCACACTCGAAGCGCATGACTCATCCACTTGCGAAACATGGAACCTCCTACGTCAGGGTGTGAGTACGGAACTTCTCGAACTGTCCCCTTTTCCAGGAGACGAGAACCCACCCGCAAGCGCGGCCAGTACGGAGTCAACCGCGGCGGGGTCAGACAGTTCACCGGCGCGTCCGTAGACCACAACGCCTGCATCGCCCAGCACCACGGTCAAGGGAACACCGACGGCACGATAGACACCGGCCATCCTCGCGTCTGGAAAGCGCACGACCGGAAACTCCAACCCATGGTCCGCCGCGTATCGGCGGGCGTCGTCGGGCAGCGAGTCCAACGAGATGCCACGCGCAGATATGCCTGCATCCTGTGACGAACGGCGGACGATGGTTTTCCAGGAAGGCAGGGTCCGCAGACAGTAGGGGCAGTGAGACTCGAAGATCAGGAGAAGCTGTCTCCCTCCAGGAGGTACATCGCCTACGGTGACCGTGTCACCGGTCGTCGTCGTCGCGCGGAATACCGGTACAACGTGGCCGGGAAGTGGTAGCTGGCTATCAACCCGGGCCCGGCGGACTTGCCGCCGCAAGCGGTCATTCTGGCCGGCCAAGACGAATAGCACCACAGCCGAGCCGAGGAGCGTTGCGTACACGAGACCCTGCCAGATGCGGTCAAAACGTATTCTCACCGGATTCCCCCTGATGTCCGAAACGGCTGATAGTGCGAGCATGCTGGGAGTGCCCGGGAACAACAAGCCCCTGGGCTTTCACGAATGCAAGGACGCGTCATCCGGTGTTCACGAGGTGCAGGAAAACGCGCGGGCGTCGGCGCGTTCAGAATCGGGACTCCGTTTCCGGCGCGACGTAGCCACCAGTGCGGAGCGCAACCTCAAGGACCCACTCCCAGCCGATGATTGTGCGCGCGGTGTTCCAGGGTAACGCGA
>Ga0214471_10000126_pt1 | contig 75523 bp, 77 predicted proteins | sample RVTome_5_FD_207665 | JGI IMG/M metagenome (GOLD analysis project Ga0214471, IMG submission 207665) | Soil microbial communities from uranium-contaminated site in the Upper Colorado River Basin, Wyoming, United States - RVT142D155 | ecosystem: Environmental > Terrestrial > Soil > Contaminated >... | reverse complement strand
AAACATTCAAGCTATTACAAATATTGAGAAAATGGCAAGCACTGCTTAATTTTTTGAATATTGGAATGTATATTGTGCTCCTGTTGGAATTGGGTTGTTTGTAGTTTCTAGGAAATCTGAAAATTCTTAATTCTTAGTTATGGCTAATCCATCCACTGTTCAAGCGTATGACTCTTTTTTTCCAGTGCCTTTTTTAATCGATTAAGAGAAGTTTGTACTCTATCCTGGGAAAAATTTCTCTCTTCTACCAAATATTTTGTTACCCCATCATAATTGACTGGTTCAAAGTTTATTTCAGAAACATCTGCAACATCTGGCTCTAAGAATATTTTTCGAATTTGGTTATAATCAATTCGTTCTAACTGTTCTTGTATTTGAGGAATATCTTCTAATCTAGAATGTTCTTGAATCATTTTAAGAGCAGTTTTTGGTCCAACTCTCTCAAATCCATCAGGATTAAAATCAGTTCCAATTAGTATGCCTAAATCTACCATTTGTTCTTTGTTTAATTTTAGTTCTGCAAGTGTCTTTTGAGTGTCTATTATTTCTGGCACGATTTCAATGTATGAATTTCTATTTGGGAGTTTTCGTCTTCCACTGTTTGTAAAATTTCTTACTAGTTTTTTTGCGCCAAATAATATCGAATCAAAATCTTGACTTGCAGAGGCGTATGCCTGACCAGTTTGAGTCAGGTGAGCTGCAGTTGCCTCTCCCTCAGAAGGTGCTTGTATTACTGGTATTCCAAATAGATTCAATATCTTTTTTGAATCTTGGACCATGGTATCTCTCATAGATGTTGTTTGTTGGGCATATTTTCTTGCTTCTTGTAAATCGCCTGCCTTTAGTGCCTTTTCGTACTTTACTGTTGCATCTTGCTTGGCCTGCTTTCTATGTTCTATTTCTGCAGATTTTAGTGATGGTGGTTTTCCATCAAAGACATACACTGGTTTGATTCCAATTGAAAGAAAATTGATATTACGATAGAACAGGCCGCTCAGATGACTCGTCACTCTTCCTTGCTCATCAGAAAGATGTAGTCCATCAGGGCCTCTAATTATTGCCAAAAACTGGTAAATTGCATTATACGCATCAATTGCAACGACTTTGGATGCAAATGACTCGAGATTTGTTTTTTCACGCACTACTAACGCTTTGAGATCTAAACCCAATGAGATTTGGTTATCAAATGGATGGTTTTTTGTCTTTGTATTAAGAAATTTCTCCCATTTCCAATAAAATCAGCTTACTTATCACGACATTAGCTAAATCCAGTATATCATCTAGTATGCCTAAGAATAACCATGACTCCGAGGCTCTTACCCCAGGAATTGGAAATCTTAAGAAACATTCCCCATACCTTATCACAAAGGTTGGAGAGTCGTCTCGAAGAAGTTGTTTCTTTTTCTGGAACTCATCAAAATTACTGTGTAGGAATAGTCGATATTGTAGGTTCCACCAACGTAGCAGCCCAACTTTCCAAAGAAAAGGTGACCCAATACTATAGCATCTTTTTAAATGGAATGGCTATGATTGCTAAAGACCATGGCGGTTTAGTTGTAAAAAGTATCGGAGATAGTTTATTGTATTATTTCCCAAAGACTTCAGATTATGATCCCAAACATTTTGTTTGCCCCCTTAAATGCGGAATGTCAATGATAGAGTGCTCAGAAATCATCAACTCAAAAATGCAAAAACATGGATTGCCTCAAGTAAGCTATAGAATCAGTATGGACTTTGGAGCAGTAATGTTGGCAAATTCTGTATCATCCCCATGTGATGACATTTTTGGCTCAACTGTAAACATATGTAGCAAAATCAATCGTTTAGCTGAATCACATGGAATGGTAATTGGACATGATATGTACCAAATTGTTAAGGATTTTGAAGAATATAGCTTCAAGCCGACTATAGACTATTCACTTGGATTACTACAACAATATCCAGTGTACGCTGTTTTAAAAAAATAGCAAGGAATGAAAATGAAATGAGGGATAATCAAATAGAAAATAATGCAATGAAGAACACTGAAATTCTGGACGAATCAAGCTTTGACGATTATACAAAAAATTATGATGATATTTTAGATAATTTTGAGCTAACCATTTGTATAGTTTGTGGTAGGGAAGTCACATCCTATTGGGAATCATTATACAATGGAATGAGGGCAAGCTGTAAAAATTGTGGAATTAATTGGGCAGAATCCTAATTTTTCCAAAATTATTCTTTTAATGGTGGATTCTTATCTAAATCCTTTTTAGAGGTAAAATTTACTCTATTTCTTCAGATAATAATATTTACGTCATATTTGAATATCAAATACAGTGGAAGAAATCTTTGAAAATGCATCTATAAATTTTTTAGAGTTATCAAGCCATCAAAGATTACAAATATTATTTAATTTATTAGAAAAAAAATCCAAAGTCTCTGACATGGCAAAAAAATTAGAGGCTACTACTCAGGAAGTACATCGTAATTTCATGCGACTAGAAGACGGGGGATTTATTTCAAAAACTAGTGATGGAAGTTATGGTCTTACCACATATGGCAAAACAATGTGTACTCAAGTTCCTACTATAGTATTTTTATCAAAGAATAGAAAATACTTTGAAACACATGAATTTGGCAGCGTGCCTTCAAAATTTGTTTTACGAATAGGCCAGCTTGCTAATGGGGAATATGTCAAAGGAGTCACTAAAGTTTTCGAAAAATGGAAGGATATTTTTAATCATTCAAACAAATACATTTACGGGATTCTCGTAGAAGAACCATTTGAGCTAATAGAGCCACTCATAAAGAAGGTAAAAAATGGTGTGAAGGTACAGTCAATTTTTTCAGAAAATACTCTAGTTTCAAAAGGTAGAAAAAAAACCTTAGAAAATCTGGGATTTGATAAATTATTAGACACAAAACAAGTAGAAAGAAAAATGAAAAAAGATGTCAAGACTGTAGTTGTATTAAATGAAAAAGAGGCGTGTGTTTCATTTCCTAAACTTGATGGAGATTCTAATATAACAGAAATGTTTTTCAGCGCCGATCCAATGTTTCATGAATGGTGTCTAGATTTTTTTAGATACAATTGGTATGGTTCAGATATCTTTCAAGAGAGAAAATTAATAGAGTAAACACTTTTGCTAAAGTAAGAAAAATAACTGATTTCTCTATATTAAGGTGAAAATGCCTTACAACTGTTGCCAGGTTAGCCAAGTGGTACGGTGGCCGCCTCGAAATCTTACACAGGATAGCGGCTGTGCTTTCGCACTCAGGGGTTCGAATCCCTTACCTGGCGCCTAATTTTTTCCATTACCCTAAACATACCTCAACTAATTCATTATGTCAGGATCAAACAATGTATCCTACAGCAAGTTATGGAGAAACAAAGAAAAGAACTGTTGAACTTGGAGACATTACAGGAATAAAAAAACTGTATCCTTAACAAGCTTTCATCGGAACTATGCTATGATTATCCAAATCTAATTTTTGTATCATGTTGAAAAATTTTAGAACAATCTTCTGCATAATCATATAGTAGATTATAAGATACATCTAGAAATTTCGTTAAGATTTACCAAATCTCATTATTCTTCACACATTCTCACTTTTTCTCACTCTTTTTTGAAAAAATTGTGCCGATTGAACAGCGAATATGTTATGATTTACATTTTTTTAAACAACTCAATGAATCGTATACTGACAGTATCTACAATTGCAATATTTGCAGTAATCATGGGACTAGGAGTAGTTAGTCCCGCAATTGCCGCAAAACCACAACCTGTGATTGAAATAAGTAACGGATTTCCAAGCGGTGAACATCACAACCTGAATATTCACGGCAAGAAAGATGGATTTTCTGGCTGTGATGACGTCGGTGGTTCATCGATTTTCATGGCAGAGTATGGCATAGGAACAATAGAGTTTGTTTCTAACCGAAAAGCAAGTCTTGACAGCTTAACGGCTCTTGATAAATGTGCTGAACAGTTTGATGGGGACCCAGCAAGGGTTCAGGTACCATATGAAAACGAAGGATACTATGTCTTTTGGAGAATTTTGGCAAAGCCAAACAATGGAAATACAGGCGAGCCATCCTCAGTTATTCTCTATCCAAACATGGATCTTCTAACACTATGTAATGACAATGATGGAACAGGTCAGGTAATTGAAGGATTTGATCAATTCACATCTTGCGAGGATCAAAATGCAGAAGGAATCTCTCCATTGGGCGTCATAACAAAAGATGGCCAAATTCTTGATCCTGATGGTGAAGAACTAAAGAGATTTGGAGATTCTACCCAGGGAAAAGGAAAGAGCAAAGCAATTGACATTACAGACATGTTCTTGTGGACTGGTGTTGTTTGTGACGAAACTGTTGATCTTAACGGAGATGGTCAAATAACAATAGAAGATTTTGATGTCACCGATGATGGAACAACCAACTTGCCAGATGGCATTGTTGACATCTTTGACATTACCGCCCTTGGATTAGCGGCATCATTTTCGTTAATTGATGTTGACGGTGATGGAATAGTTGAATCTCCAGACAACGGCAGTGGAACAGATGAGCTGCTTGAGCTTCTAAGCCTAATTCCAGAGTGCCAAGTATATGATGAACCGACCTGGATATTTACAATAGCAGATCTAGTAATTCACGGATTTGACTATGAAAACAATGGTTCGAAGCTTACTCAAATCAGGTTCTATCCAGTTGACACAACTGAATTCATTAGATAGAGTCTAAACCATCAATTCTTCTTTTTTATTTTAAAAATTCTTAATTCCTAATCTCAAATTAACAACAATAATTGTTCTTATTTCGCTAAATCCTTTTTTTCTTTTTCAAATTTCACTTAAGGTAGATGCAGCTTTCGGGTTATCGTTAATCTGCATTTACCATTTCTTTCTTTTGCCTATGATGGAATTTAATTAGCTCTTTCTATATGATCTGACTTTCATGATATGATAACGTAGTATCGTTATTATCTGATTTGAGAAGATAAAGGGGGCGAATCGTTATTTTGGTGTGGCTTTGAAACGGTTCCGTTAGGTTAGCTTTCTCTCCATATAACTGACTGGAGGGAGTCTGACTAGTTTAGCTAATCCTCTTACCTGGCGTACTAAATTTTTTCTTTAAATAGTTTGAACTTAAATTTTTACAAAAATAAAAAATGTCTGAATGGCGTCGAACTAGTTTAGCTACTCTTACCTATCCTTTTAGTATGGATCAAATCCTGATCTACTATTGAACAGCAATTTATTGGGTTTCGTGATTTAGTTAACAAAAGACTTTATGAAAGTTTTAAAATAACATTTCGGTAAATGAATATGATGGATGATTTTAAGGAAATAGGGCACTATGATTTCTCCTGAAAAACTCCTCGGTCGTCCATTAAATGATATCGAAACAAAATATGCTCCCAAAGAGCTTTATGTGAAAGGATCGATGGAAATCCCACTGGTTTGCCCTCGTGTTTCAGTAATAGGTACTAGAAATCCTTCGAACAAGGGGGTTGTAAATGCTCAAATGATAGTGAAAACTTTGGTGGAAAATCAAGCTGTAGTTGTAAGCGGATTAGCAGCTGGAATAGATACTACTGCCCATCAAACAGCTATTGAAATGGGAGGTAAAACAATAGCTGTACTTGGAACTCCCTTAAACAAAGTGTATCCAAGAAAAAACTTCGATCTTCAAAAGGAGATCATGGAAAACCATTTGGCTATCTCACAGTTTCCAATTGGATATCCAACCACTAAGAAAAATTTTGTTATTAGAAATCGAACAATGGCTCTTATCTCAGATGCAACAATAATTGTTGAAGCAGGTAATACTAGCGGTTCACTACATCAGGGTTGGGAAACGATAAGGTTGGGGCGTCCTTTGTTTATTCTAGAGTCTGTAGTAAATGATCCAAAATTGAGCTGGCCTCAACAAATGATTGAATATGGAGCATTGGAACTAGCTAATACAAATGATATTTTCGAATTTCTCCCCTCAAAACTTATTGTAAACGACATATTCTCTTAAACAGTAACATGCAGATTTCTGAAATTGAATATGGAGCCTATCTTTCATACACATCACATCCACAACCAACATCGGAAATTCAATCACGTTCTAAAAACATAACGATAATGCTGAAAAATGATGCAACGTGGCCAAAATCTAACCAGACGACCTCTGAATATGTTATACAGCGAGTGGCAGAAGAATTAGATATACTTCCTTTTGCAGATTTTTTCAAAAGCAAACCAATTTTGGTGCCCATTCCCAAAAGTTCCTTGATGAAACAAGATTCACTTTGGGTACCACAACGTATCGCAACAGCTCTTATTCAAAGAGGACTAGGAAGTAATTCAATAGAGTGCCTTAAACGTATACAAGCTTTGCCCAAAGCAGCTAGTAGCTCACCAGAAAATAGATCAAAAGCAATTGATCATTATAATTCCCTTAGTGTTGAAACGTTGTCTAAAGCGGATGAGATCCTCTTAGTTGACGATGTAGTAACGCGGGGGGCTACCATAATAGGTGCAGCAAACAGATTGGCTGATGTATTTCCAAATGCTCGAATTCGAGCATTTGCAGTAATAAGAACTGTGACTGATCCAGATAGATTTACTGGCATTAGAGATCCATGCATTGGTACTATCAAGGTTGCACCAACTGGTGAAACATACAGAACCCCTGATAGTATCGTGAATCTTTAGCTCCTTTAAGTATGAATGTAGGGCGTTTAACTAGGTTAACTATTCTCTTACCTGGCGCACTTAATATACATGTACTGTACGTATATGTATTATAGTACTACATATATACATGTAAATCCATTTTAAAACTATATGAGTAAAGTAATATTAAAAAATAAAAAAATGAAAATCATATCATCTAACAGAATCAAATCAAGCGTGGCTAATCCTACATTGGATACTATTAAGATGGTAGAGCAAACACTTTCTAAAATATCAGAATATTCTTCTAAAAACAAACTCTGGAGAGCATTACCAAGACAGGTTCAATACCCTACTTTTAAGGCCGTCTTGGACTATTTAGAAGAATCAAACAAAATAATGTACGACAAGGGTGGAACCATAATCTGGATATTTGTGGATAATCCAAAACTAAAAAGACTCGTAAAAACTTCAAAATCACTATTGTAAACTAGTAGCCAAACCTTTTCTCATATTCTTGATGTGAAAAAGCTTCAAGGATACAAATGAGAAAACCATCTTTTTGACCTAATATTGTATACACTAATCTCCAGCCTGATCGTAGTGGATATCTCCAGAGGTTCTTTATTTTGTATTTTCTAACATATATTGCAGGCCAACGATCGTGCGATATTTTGTTACCTCGCAAACAGTCTTCTTTTAAAATTTTGAATGCTTCAAGAAATTCTTTTTTCCTAGGATCATTTTGAGGAATCTGATCAAGGAATTTCCTAAACTCAATGCTACCAATTACATCTTTTGCCTTCTTTTTCGGTGGCACGTCAAACCTGCTTATGCCATCAAGATAAGATTAACTGAGCAACAACAGGATTAGTTTGGTTAAGAACCCCCAAAATTTAGACTCAATCTATGCATAAATTGGCCAAAACTAGTAATGGTGTCAAACTAAATATACAAAGCCCTTACCTGGCGCTGAACTTTTAGGTAAAGTAAACTAAAGGAATGACATGACAGAGTTTTCTAAAATTGAGCCGTCCTACATCTCAAAAGAGGGGTGTAGAATAATCTGGAAAGGAATCGATGAAGATGATCAAGATGCAGTAATTCTAAATAAAAATGAATTAGAGCATCTAACTGAATTATTATCAAAAGAGTCTACTGGAAAAGTTGAGCTTGAGGATGAATTTAGTACAATACTGGTTAATACCGATACAACTCAATTTCAATTAAAAGAACACAAAACACTTGAAGTAAAAACCTCGATTCTTAGAAAAAATATTCTAGAATATGGGAAGGTTCCCCATGAACCAAAACCAATCAAGATTTATCCAAAAGAATTCTTTCCTTCAATTGAAATACAAGACGACAATGAGGAAAAACGAAATACACTTTTAGACGCTATTCTTACTGCCAAAAGTAAAGACACTATTTCTGAAGATCAGCTTTTCAGGGTAATGGCAACTAGAAGATCAACTAGAAATTTTGATACAACACTACCAGTGGAACAGTGGAAGGTAGACAAAATATTGGCAGCAGCTGATACTGCACCAACTGCTGGAAATTTTCAAGGGTTTGAGGTGGTTTTTGTAAAAAACAAAGAAATTAAAAAACGTCTAGTCGAAGCAGCCAATAAACAGCCATATGTTAATGCACCAATTGTTTTGGTTTTTTGTATGGATCCTTCAAGGGTAAAGATGAATTTTCCACCAGAGACTCTGTCAAAGTTTTCTCTTCAGGATGCTACTCTGGCAGCAGCTTATTCACAACTTGCAGCATCTGCTTTGGGTTTGAGCTCCATTTGGATTGGAATGATTGATGAAGAAAAGGTAAAACAAATTATTGAAACCGATTTGATACCATCATCAATTTTATGTATTGGGTATCCGCATCACAAACGTCCTCCAAAGTCACGTCGAAAACTCAAAGATCTTATTCGTGTTATAGAGTGAACTGATTAATCTCTTTTTACACAAACAAAAATAAAATGATGAATTCAAGGCAATTGTCTAAATATTGGTCAGTATTTAATCGAACCATGACAAGTCAATCAGTTTGGATTGGAATCACGATAGGTGTATTTTTTGCAGGTCTTCTAATAGGATATGCTGCTATTCAATCAAGTGCTACTACAATGCCGATGATGAACTCACAACAGATGCAACAAATTATGAATGATCCTCAATTCATGAATCAATGGCAACAACATATGATGCAAAACCCTCAACAAATGCAACAATGGATGTATAATCCTGAACATCTAAAACAAATGGAAACTCTGATGCAAGAAAATCATGACTTTATGACGCAAATGATGCAAGTAATGATTGATAATCCAGATATACGATTACAAATGATGGGGCATATGACTGAAAATCCAGAGATGATGGAACAAATGCAGAACCTGATGGAACAAGGGCATATGGATTCTAGAATGATGAGTCCACAATCACTATGTCAACAAGGTGGTGGAAATTGGCTGTCTGAATTCAACGAATGTGAAGGAATTTCATCTGAGCAGTGCTCAATTATGGGTGGAACATTCAAAGAATGTGAATCTGCATGCAGACACATTCCTGATGCTGAAATTTGCACCTTACAATGTGTTCCAGTTTGTGTTATCCCATAAAACATGTCATCACGAATATACCTATTTTCAATAATGTTGGTGTTTGTCCTAACTTTTCAATTATCTTTTGCTCAGCATCATAGTGGACAGCAAGCGCCTCCAATTAGTTTTGGCAGTGGGCAAGTAACAGTAAACACATCATTAATCCCAGCAGATTTTATTCCAGGGAAAAGTTCTGATGTAAATTTGAAAATTCAATTTTTTGATATATCAACTAATGTAAATATAGAAAGTGTAACGTATCGTGTTCAGATATTTTATGGAACTCAACTTGTTGCAAATCAAATGTTTTTTGATAAAGATGGGGAACTTGACATAAAAATTCAACCCAGGTCAGAATGTGATCAAGAAGAACTATGGAAATGTACCAAATATCAAGGAGAAACTGATCCAGTGGTGCCAAACGCCCTTACATCATCAGCATTAAGCACACCGATAATTACAGGGCCAGTATTTTCCAAAAGTGGGCAATACATGGTAAAAACTGACATCATAGGTGCAACAAATCCAAAAACTCAAACGACTCAGGATATAACTTTTGAGACTGGCATAACAATCCCTCATGAACAACAATTTATGATAACCTCTTTAAACACTCAATATCCAATTCTAGTGAAAAATTTTCAAGAATCAATTACCAATTTGCAATATGACGAATCCTCGCATTCAATAATTTTTCAAATGCCATTTGAATGGAATAACGTTGAGCATGTAGATTCTGTTAAAAATTATTTTGAGATTCCAAAGAATTTTTTACCTTTTCAAAATGTGAAGAGTTTTTCTGGAACAATTAATGACGTTTCAATTTTTCCAAAAGATTTGCACTATGATCAGTATTCAAACAAAAATACAAACATAATTCATTTTATAATTGGAAATGATGAGTTAAAACAACTAAAAAGTGATAGTTCTGGAATGAAAGTGGTAATCACTCCTGATTCTCAGTCATCAATAGTAACCAAAGAGCTCTTCTTTGATAATGGTTACAAGGCAATAGTATCTTATGATTCTAGATATTCTCCTAGCAGGGAACACCTTTTTTCAATTGCATTTTTTGATTCTCAAGGAAATTTAGCTCCTAATGTGCGCTATGGATACAGTGTAAAGGATCCACTTGGAAAGGAAGTTGTAAACACAGGCGGCAATCCAAATATTTTAGGAATTAGTTTGCCAAATGGTGTAGATACAAGAATAATTGACAGCTCATCCGAAGGCAATTATTTGATGCAAATAGTGATGATAGGTATAGGAACAAACGACTTTGAAAGATTCATTTTCAAAGAATTTGAATTTGAAATAACCAAATCAGAAATTCCCAAAACTGTCCCTAGCCAAGAAAAAAATGATATTCCAGAGTGGATAAAAAATAACGCTGGCTGGTGGGCTAGTGATCAAATTGATGATAATTCATTTGTACAAGGGATTCAATTCATGATAAAAAATAAACTCATGAATATTCCACCAACCTCGCAAGGAACAAGCTCTGGAACAGAAGAAATTCCATCTTGGATTAAGAACAATGCTGGTTGGTGGGCAAGTGGTCAGATAGATGATGGCTCTTTTATCCAAGGAATCCAATATTTGATAAAAGAAGGAATCATTCGTGTTTAATCTTAGGATAATTGAATTATTTTTGCTTTAGCTGATTACAGTTTAAACAAAGAATCTGTAGGCTTTTCCTAGCAAGTTCAGGCTCTGAGACATATTTTTCCCATGATGATGCAGACCCACCTCTTTGGCCATAATCAAAAGATTCTGCATCATCAACATGTCCAAAGCCTAAAGCTCTTTCATCATCAAATCCACAACTGGAGCATTTCTTTCCACCTAGAATTTTAAATAATCTTGTTCTCAGTGTTGAATAAAATACATCAGAATCATTAGAATTGTAATCCCTCGTCTTTTTTTGATAGCCTAAATTTTTTGATTGATATTCATTTTTTCTAAAGCTGTCTCTGCTATGAATTGGGGTTCTATCTTTTTCAAACTTACTACTATAGTCTCTGCCGTATCTAGAACTTCCCCCAGAATCTCTGCCGTATCTAGAACCTCTGTCATCTCTGTTAAATCTAGAATCACTACGTTCTTGTGGTTTATGATTTTGAAAACATTCTCTACAATAAACTGGTCTGCTATCCTTTGGTTTGAATGGTATCTCACATTCGTTTCCACAATCACCACAAATTGCATTGTGCATTTCTATGCGTCGGTTACCATCTGAACCTCGGTTAAACCTAGAACTTCCACCGTATCTAGAACCTCCACTAGAGCTTCCATATCTAGAACCTCCACTAGAGCTTCCATATCTAGAACCTCCACCAGAGCTTCCATATCTAGAACCTCCACCAGAGCTTCCACCATATCTAGAACCTCCACCAGAGCTTCCATATCTAGAACCTCCACTTCTTGAACCCTGTTGGCCTTGAGTTCTATCATTTCTTGGGTATCTGTCAGACCTTTTTGCAAATCGCGCTTTACGAAATTCCATTTCTATATTCTAAATCTAAATGAGATCCATAAGAATTCTTATGATTGCCCAAGCAAAGGGGCTCTCTTTAGATACACTATGGACCATTTATGGGATTGAAATTTTTGCGCTTTTCATTTCCTTGACTCTCAAGTTAGCCTTTAAGGGAAGGTATATTTTCACTTTAAATCTAAAAAACATGGAAAATGAATCTAGAAGTTGATGATGCTAAAAAGGAAGAGATTGGAAAAGTGATTGCAAGCGAGGACAGCCCAGTAGGAATAGATGCCAAAAAAACCCACATTATCATAATTAGCAAATTAATTGAAATCGAAAAACGATTAGCCAAACTCGAAGAAAAACATAGCTGAAAAATCATAAACCTAGCTTACTAGGAGTTATGACTAATGTTGAGTAACTAACATCATGAAAATAAGCGAATACGACCCAGAAGATACAAAATTAATGTAAACCTAATCCTCATTGTTTGTAGGATTACTAGGCTCATCAGAACTAGGATGGCCTGGACCAACCATATCCTCAGGTTTTACATCTTGATCCCAGTGGCCCTTTACTCCCTTAACTAGGGATATCACTCCTGCTCCTACCAAACCAATTACTAATCCAGAAAACATCATTTTATCTTGTAGTTTGACTTCGCACTGTACTGGCACAGGAGGACTATCATCAAAATATTCAAAACAATCTCCAAACTCTTCCGCCTGAATTGTCGCATCAAAATATGGGGCGCCAAAAATCCCTAGAATAATAAAACCTGCAAAAATCAAACCTATCCCAAATAATGTAAAGCGTGTATCGCTCACAAAGAAAATAATGCTTTATTATATTTAATGTAGATGCTCTAGTTTTTCTTAATTGGTAAAGTAATTGTAAAAGTACAGCCCACGTCTTCATTGTTTTTTGCAGTAATTTTTCCGTCATGCGCCTCAATAATTCCTTGACACAAATACAAACTCAATTTTGTATCATTGCAATCTTTACTAATCTCTGTAATTTCTTTATCAAATATCTTAGGAAGAATCTCTTTTGGTATTCCTCTGCCAGTATCGTTGATTCTAATTATGAGTAGATTTTGTTGATGAGCTACAAAGCTTTCAACTTTGATGTGACCTGTCTTTGTGTATTTGATTGCGTTATTTAGAATGGTTTGAATTACTTGGCCAAAACGAACTCTGTCAACTGGAATCTCAATATCATTATCAAGGCCAACACGAATTGGTACCATTACTGCAGAAGATTTTGTAGAGTCTATCACGTCTGAGATTATCTCATTGATGTTTAGATTCTTTTTAGATAAAGTAAGACTATCATTTGTGATTCGATTAGTATCTAAAACCACAGTGGTTATATTTTGAAGCTTTTTTGCAACTCCTAACACTCCTTCTAATGCCTCATTAGGATCCATCTGACCTGATTTTGCAAGCTTTGCATACTCTAAAATATCTTGAACTGGCTCTGTGATTTGATTTGCTTTAGAAGAGACAAACTCTTCTTCTCTGTCTTCTAAGCTTTTTAGTTTTTGATATTTTTTTTGCAACTCTGTAATTTTTCCATTTAAAATGCCAATCATTTCAAAAAGCATGAGCTCTTTTCCAATAAACTGAGGACGAGTTTTTGATTCAATTGGTACATTTTCAATATTGTTAAAAACTAGTTCATCATCTGTTTGCTTGTATTTAATATCCATTAGAGCGCGTTCTAGCTGCTCAATAATCCTAGGGACAGTAAGAGGCTCCAATATTTTTGGATCCTCATCATTAGAAACTTGAGCCAATCCAATTTTTGTTGCTTTAGAATTGTAATAATTTCCTGTTTGTTTAAAGCGTACAGACACGCTATTTTTCTAATTTTAATTTGAGATTCTCAAGTGAGCTTTGATAAAAGCTTCCAAGAAAGGATACAAACTCGTCAAACTCTTTTTTTGTCATTTTTTTACTATTAAGATAGGATTGCCAAGTTACGCAAGTTAATTTTCTGGCTTTGGGTTTTATTGAAATCGTTGCATGATACACCCTTAATGGAAGGCCGTTAACAGCAAGATATGAAAAATATTTTTTGTTTTCCCACGCAACAACATGCTCTTCAATCTGATTGCCATCATTAAATGTAATATTACGAATTGCCCCTATTCCTCGTTTTATTTTTGAAAGATAAACAGTTTTTTTTACATCTAAAACCCATTCAGCTAACCCTACAATATTGCTAAGTTTTTTCCAAACTTTATCTCTTGTAGCATTTATGAGAATTGATTTTTTTACTATGCCAGAATAATGCATCTTTTTTTGTTTTGTAGATTTTGTCATTTTTATTGTTGTAGTTGATTGGTTTTTAAATTTTTGAAAAACTTTTGCTCTAGACATATTGGTATCTGTACAAATCTATTCTAACACATTTAATCCCCCTTAACCTGATTTTATTAATGGTCTTTGGATGGGGAAAAAAGAAAAATCAAGAGCAAGACGCCTCTATTCAAGAAGAAAAGAAAATCAGACTATCTGAAATAAAATCCAAAATAGACGAGATTCAAAGCTTGCGTAAAAAAACTATAATCGCCGAGGTAAAGTCATTTAGAAAAAAAATCGAAGAAAACCTAGATGCGATCTCAAAAATAATTAAAGAGCTAGAACAAGATAATCTTCATGTAGATGACATTGACAAACACCTGGAAATTCTAGTAGTACGTGGAAAAAAGCAGGTAATTGATACAATAAAAAAAGAAAATTCCGAAAAACTCCCTGACATTAAATCATATGATGATGTTTTGGCTCTAACTGAATTACTTACGCAAAGACTCAAAAGAATCGGCGATGTGCTTGGAAGGCAATCTCGAGTCATCCATATCTTTGCAAAAAAATATGCAAATAAACTAAAAGACTATCTTGCTGCGTTAAACTCTGACAGAAGCGAGATGCAAACTATGATTGACATGCACACAAAACTAACCGATGATATATCTCAAACCATTCAAAAAATTATACACCATGACGAATCAAAATTGAAACTAAAAGAAACTGAAAAACGCGTTACAGATATGAAAAACTCTATTGAAGAGTTTGAAAAGAAAATAAACGAGACTAGGAAAAGCATTTTAAAACTAAAATCTGGAATAGAGTATTCAAAATATCAAGAGACGCAAAAAAAGCTAGATTCATTATCATCAGAACAAAATCAAATTAAAAGTAACATTGATTTTCAATTTACAAAAATATCAAGACCATTAGGTAGATACGAGTATGGTTCATCACTTGAAAAACCTCAAAAAGTTTTGATGGAAAAATTAGTTGTAAATCCATTTGATGTTTTAACAACTGGAAACAAAAATGACATTATAAAAATACTTTCAGCAGTTCGAAAAGGAGTAGAAGGAGGAACCATATCTGTAAAGGATCATGAAAAATCTGTAGCAAGTATCAATGAAACAATAGAGATGCTAGATGGGTTTATACAAAAAATATTGGAATTTACAGACAAGAAAAATAATCTACAAAAAGAACTTGAACTCTTTAACATACATGAATTAAAACAAAATGAGGATTTTTTGGCAAAAACAAATATCGAGCAGTCTGACGCAGAATCAAAAATTCAAAGCTTAGAGTATGAAATTTCTAAAATCAAAAAAAGCCTCCCAGAAATTTTAACGGAAATAGAAGTCAACCTACGTAAAGTTTCATCTACAAAATATCAAGTTATAGAATAATTTAGTATGATATAAATCCAAAAAATTTATTATTATATGATACTTCCAAGCCTCTTTGAATGGTTACACTTGAATATTAGAATAATTTAGTTGCATTAGGATAATTTATGAATAAAATCCTGGTAACTTGTATTGTCAGTACACTATTCTTAATTTATTCTAGTAATTCTTCAAGCATTTTTGCTCAAGAAAATCCATCTCCAGAACCCATGGATTCTATTACAGAAATGGGTAGCCCTCTTGAAATATTGATTGCTATTGCTCACTGGCTAACAGGAGTAGGCACTATCGTATTGGCAGTTGCCATCTTTAAGACATTTCGCCATCTGGAGGCTTCTACTAAAATGAGTAAAATTGAAACTGAATATCGCCTCAGGCCATGGATAGGGCCGGTTAATTCCATTAAATCTCTTCCGCCAAATGGGGACACAAATCAATATGATTGTACGATAAAAAATTATGGCGAACTCCCAGCACAGAATGTCACGGCCTACTGCAAAATTGATACTAAAATAATGGATAGAGATGTTTTCAAATCAAATCCTGGTAAAACCTTCAATTTAGGACCTCTTTTGCCAAACATGGAAAAGCACTATTGGGTTTTCATTGATTCTAGCTTAATTAAAAAAGCAAAGGATGGTTCTGAAAAAATTTTTTCTGCTTTGTACTTTGAATATCCTGTAACTGGTGGAAAAAGTGGTTATGGTATGATTAGCGAATATGATCCTAAAAATGATGGATTTATCCATAAAGACATGTGGGTTGAATCTCCAAATGATTTACCTGAATAATGTTACGAAAACGAAAGACTGAACTTGACGAATCAAAGACTGCATTTTGAGAGATAAAAAATAACTTTATAATTTTATTGTTTTTCAATACATATGAGAAAAAATGTCAGCTAAGGAGAAACTATCTTTTAGTAAACTGTCCCAGATTGCAGAGATTTTGGGGTTAATTGATGAAACAAACAGAGGAAAACAATGGCTAGTTGATCAATTAAAAAAACACAAAATCACTCTAAAAAATACCATAAATAATTATGAAATTCTAAAAGAATGCCCAGACGATTTTTTATCCCAGATGTTGCGCTCACTCAAGGGCGAAGATATTGCAGGCTTTGAAGACATTAAAACAATGACTAAAACTTACCACTGGTTTTTTACAGATATTGTAGCTGGCTCTAATCCAACAATTCCTACTAAGAACCAAGTAAAAAAAATAATTGTTTTAAATGAGCTGCTTTTAAGAACTGAAACATTCTCAAAAAGAGATCCTACATCAACAGTATCTCTTCCAACAGGAGATGGCTATGCAATAGGGTTTAGTGATAGCCCAGAAAAACCCATCCATCTTGCTATGGAGTTACACAAGGCACTCAATCGCTATAACGAATCTCAACGAGGACTAGAAAAATTATTGATTCGAGTAGGAATCGATATGGGTCCCGTATATGTGATTAAAGACATTAACAATATGGATAATGTCTGGGGGCCTGGCATTATTTTAACAAGAAGAGTAATGGATCTTGCAGGGGACATGAACATCTTTGCTTCCGCAAGAATAGCTGAAGATGTTTTAAAACTTTCAGCAGATTATAAAAAAATGCTACACCCAATTGGAAGCTACCACATTAAACATGGAGAAGAGTTGCAGCTTTTCAACATTTATGGAGAAGGATTTGGCAATAAAGTTGCTCCCCGATTAAAGAAGGTAAAGACTGTAACACTTGATCAATCAATGAGAAGCGTTTATAATTTTAAATTCGAAACAATTGAGATAGCATTAGATGTTACTGATGTAAAAACAATGTTAACTCACCATACATGGTCTTGGACAGTAAGAAATGTATCAAAGGAAATTAAAGACCAAATCTTCTACACTCTTGATGGCGATTCTCCAAAAGACTTTGCTGAAATGAATGTAAAAATTTCTGATGATAAAGGAAAGCAACTTGAAATTCAAAGTCTAAATGTAAACAAACCATATCACAAAGAATTTGTTGTAAAATTACCACCAATTCCTCCAAAAAAGACAAAATCAATTAAACTACAATATGATTGGGAAGAACCAGATAGAGTCTTTCTTAACCGAGTGCCGTCAGATTGTAAACAATTAACATATCTTTTTTCAATACCTAAAGAGGCTGATATCAAAATTCGTGTTTTAAAGGTCGACATGGATACTGGTTTGAAGATACTTGCAGACCCTGCACCTGTTGTAAAACATTTGGAAGATAAAACTATAGTTAGCTGGTCAAAGCAAAATCTAAAGGCATATGATGCCTACCAATTTCTCTGGTAAATTGATTTATCATTTTTTTGTTTTGATTACTAACTCATATAATATATGATGTTATTTCTTTATGATAATATTCACCATCTGTGGAGAAATTCTGGATTAATACCTACATAATACTTATAATTTAGTAAATATTCCCAATATTGGGAATGGGCAAACCTGGGGCATATACTAGTAAATTATTTATGCTTTTTTCGATTCTAATTTTATCTTTAGTTTCATTTTCAATATACGTTAATGAGATTTATGCAGGTACATCCGCTGAAATTGTAGACCAATCAAACTCTATGGCGCCTTTTGGCGCCGTAAATATCGGTTCAGATTTTGGATTTATTTTGGGACAACAATTTGTTCCAACTGCAAGTACATTATCATCGGTTAATATAGGATTCAGGGATAACACCAGCACAGATGATACTACTAATGTTAGAATCACAATATGGCAAAGCCCCTCACTTGATTTTACATTAGGTACTCTTGTTGGCTCTGTTACAAAACTAGTAAGTGAAGGACCAAGTTTTGATGATGATCTTGGAACTACTGTCCATGAACAAACAATTAATTTCCAATTTTCTCCCCCATTATCGCTTACACCAGGTTTAACATACGTTATTCAAGTTGAGGAAGATGATTTTCCAAGCTCTACTGATCTTAGTTGGACTGCGGGTACATCATATTCTGGCGGTATTGCAATTAAGGATGGTGCGGCTGGACCCTTTTCAGATTTAACTTTTGCGACGTTTACCATTGATACTACTCCGCCAACTGTTGTATCAGTTGATACAACTAAACTTGACGGCTCTTATACTATAGGAGAGGTAATTGACATTACAGTTGAATATGACGAAGTTGTTTTTGTTGTGGCACCAGAAACACCAACTATCGATCTTAACAATGGAGCCACTGCAACATACAGTAGTGGTGATGGAACTGACACACTTACCTTCAGTTACACTGTTGCAGGACCTGTTGGAACAGAAGATGTAGCTGATTTAGATTATGATTCAACAACTGCCTTGACTTTGGATGAAGGTGATTCAATTCAAGATGCAGCAGGAAATGATGCTGATAATACATTACCTGCAGTTGGAACCTTTGCAACAGCACATGCTATAGTTATTGATACTACTCCGCCAACTGTTGTATCAGTTGATACAACTAAACTTGACGGCTCTTATACTATAGGAGAGGTAATTGACATTACAGTTGAATATGACGAAGTTGTTTTTGTTGTGGCACCAGAAACACCAACTATCGATCTTAACAATGGAGCCACTGCAACATACAGTAGTGGTGATGGAACTGACACACTTACCTTCAGTTACACTGTTGCAGGACCTGTTGGAACAGAAGATGTAGCTGATTTAGATTATGATTCAACAACTGCCTTGACTTTGGATGAAGGTGATTCAATTCAAGATGCAGCAGGAAATGATGCTGATAATACATTACCTGCAGTTGGAACCTTTGCAACAGCACATGCTATAGTTATTGATACTACTCCGCCAACTATTCTAGAACAACCTGCTGATAATCTAGTCGAGGCTAACCCACAAAATGCAGCTTTAACTCTAGTTACTTATGAACCAGCGTTTGAGGTATCAGACAATATCGATACTTCACCTGACATTAATTGTGAGGATGATGAAGAAAACCCACTTGATAATGCAGTCAACGAATTTGCAAAGGGAGTTACTCCTGTTTCATGTGATGTAGTTGACGATGCAGGAAATACTACTCCGGCGGATGCATTTAAAGTAAGAGTGGCAGAAGTTGTCATTACTGAGATTTGTGTTAATGAAACTTGTACTGCAGTAAATCCAGATGATGGTGCGCCAGATACTACAGTTGAAGCGTACTGGGGTGATGTACCTGATGGAAGCGGTGATGTTTCAGTAAAAGGAACTGTGTGGGGATTTGAAACTAAGGACCTTACCGTAGATTGGGGAGAGGAAGACACAGCAGAAGATATTATTCTAAATAGTTTGCTTTCAGGAAATGAAGATGATGGCGCAACATTTCAATCAGTAATACATAACTATGCGCAAGATGCTTCTAGTACTACTCAAACGGTAACTGTGACCTTCCCAGGTTCTACGATAACAAGTAACCTAAACGCAAAAGTAAATGTACTACCTCACCTCACGACAGTTTTTCTTGACGTAATACAGGATCCATATGCTGGTGATGTATTTACGGTTACAGGTGAACTAGTTGATGATAACACAGGGCAGGGAATTTCAGAAAAAACTATAGAGTTTGATGGTGATGATGCTGTGACAGAACTTGCTGACGCAGTTACAAGTGGTTTTTCAGTAACTGATGAATCTGGTATAATAATAGACGAGTGTTCTTGTGGAGGAGATAACGTACTTCGTCTTAATGTTGGCGCAACAATAGAATTTCCATCTAATCCTACAAATGTCATCTTTTCATTACATGATATGGGTGAAGACCTAGTTGACGTTGACGTTGATTATACTACTAATGAAGAAAATACTTTTCCAGCAACAGGACAGAGCCAAGGAATAAACACAGGTCTATTTATGATTAGTCATCCTGATGGAATATCATCTATAGAAATTACAGGTGTTTCTGAAGAGGTTACGGTTGGAATTACTAGGATTCAGGCTCTAAACTCTGAGAATGTCCAATATATTGACGAAGAATTTGAAACTTTAGAAGACGGTGAGTCTACATCACTTTCATTTGCAGACGGTTCTTTCTTTTCTGTAAGTACCTCGCAGGATGATGAAGCGTCTGATTTATTGGTTGATGCTCACTTTGATGGTGATCCAAGTTATGAAGCCTCTTTAAGCGACCCCGCTCCTCCACCTGATCCTGCTGATCCAGACGGAGTTTTTCTAGAATCACATGAACAAACATATTCAGTCTTATTTGCAACTGCTGGAGGTTTTGGTGGAAATGCGGCAATTACAGCTGGTGAAGGATTCAGTAGAACAAGCATACTATGTGCAGCGGGTAATGATGATGATGGAGATGCCTTATGCGATGATTGGGAAGGGCCAGGCAATGGAATATCTATTGCAGGTACCCCTGATGTATATCCTCTACCAGGCTCTAATCCTAACAAAAAGGACATTTATGTTGAAATCGATTATGTTTCTGGACAAAACCCATTTGTTAGTGGTTCAAATAATGATGCAATAGATGATGTTATTGCAGCCTTTGCAGCTGCGCCTGTGACTAACGTTGGCGGAGAATCTAATGGTATAAACCTTCATGTAGTCCAAGGAGACGATCTGGGTCCTCTTCCAAATCTCACTGTCTGGACTGACAATAATCCTGATCTTGATGACTTTAATTCCATAAAGGCCGCATACTTTGGTTCTGCAGGTGAAACAGAAGCTGAGCTGAGTGCAAGGGCACAAGCGTATCACTATTTTATATTTGCAAATAGTATAGGCGGTTCATCAGGAGTGGCAGAGCTATTAGGAAATGATGGTGTTGTTGCTTTAGGTGAAGGATTTGATGGTACAAGGGCTCAAATCGCTGGCACATTCATGCATGAACTTGGGCACAACCTCAATCTAAACCACGGAGGTCCTGCAATTAGGACAAATGCAGATCACGGAGATAACTGTAAACCAAATCACGATAGCGTGATGACCTATTCAAGACAGCTTCCAGACTTGTTGGGAATTGACAAGTGGAGGTTAGATTATTCAGACGGGGATCTTAGAAGTAATTTCCCATCCTCATATGGTTTTGGTTTGCGAGAAACAACTCTTTATGAGACTTTTAACTTAGTTAGTGTTTCAAATCCACTAAGACCCTCTGATCCATTACCCTGGATAATATGGGGAACTCCAGGCAAAGCTCAGCCATTTTTAATCCAACAATCACGAGCATCTGCAACTGCTCCCAATAATACACCAACGGGTATTAATTGGAATGGTGATGGAGTAACTGCTGGGACAGTTCCAAGTGATATCAATAACTTTGGATTTTATGGATGCCAAGCCTCAACTCCCTCATCATCTAAAATATTCATAAATTATAACGAGTGGACTGCAATAGTATACAACTTTAGACAGACTCCAACTGGCTCATTTGATGGTTCTGACTCATTAAATAATAATTATCCGGTACCACCAGATGATTATGACCCAGCAATTGCTAACCAACTTGAAATTTTAGGTGCATATCACCAAGAGGTAACGCCATGGAATTCTGATTCAAGCTATTCAACAAAAGGTAACGTCCCAATTAAAGTAATGATTTTTGACGGAGAGGATATCCCTATTGTTGGTGGAGACACTACTGTATCATTCAACGTCTTCAAAGAAGGTAATAATGCTTTTGTTGTTGCCACTGGTCCTATGGAGTATGACGCTGATAAAACTCCACCACATTGGCATGCAGATTGGAAACCTGCAAAGACGGATAAAGGCATTTTCTATATACAAGTAATATTGCCTAATCCTGATGCAATTCCACCAGCAAAAATAACAGTAGATCCTGATACTGATTCGGATGCCGCTATAGATGGTAATCAACCATTCATGGATGATACAGTACTGATGAGTATGAAAGTTAATTTAAAGTAAACAACAATGACAAATAAATTTTTTCAAAACATAAAATATTTTTCTATTTTTTTTCTAACATTTTTTTTAATAACAATTACTACTCCACAAGCTTTTGCAGGTGTCCCAATACCATCTATTGATACTGACGTAACTATCGACTTTATTACTGTAAATCCATCAAGTATTGAAATTTTCTGCACAGCCCCTATAGTTAGTGGAGCAATAATTACTGGAAATGTTTTAGAAATTGATGATAGCGTACTGTTTGAAAGTGTTGATATATCAACACCAGACTTAGTTTGTGATAGTTTTACCCAAAATATCATTAACACTGCATCTCTCACTGATCTTGTAAATTATAATCTAAGACTCTCAGTGTCAACTGACATCCCATCTGATTCTGTTGCTACAGATTCTTTTGTACAACCACATTCTGCAATCCTGGTATTAGATGATGTACCTGCAGGTTCTTACACGATACAATTTAGAGACATTTCAGTTATTGATGGTTTAGACCCAAGTGTTGATGTACCAGCCTTGTTTCCAAACGAGATTGGAACATTAATTGTAACCGATCATACCGCAAATGTTGATCTTCAAAACATTGAAAACATTAGAATTCAAATTAATGGAGTTGAAACTGTTTTATCAGAGACCGACATTAACACAGGCATTTTTCAAGGTCCAATTACCGCAGGAGCTTCTGTTTCATATGATCCAGGTACCTCGGGATTAGCTCGTGCAACCATAAATATTGAATTTGATGTTGCCGCTGGTGATCTTGATGTAGGTTTTCCTCTTGTTGCATTTGCACCAGATGAAAAACATGATGATTTATTTGGCGTAACCCATGATGCCCTTGATGAACTTGAAACGATATACAGAGACGTAGATGATAGTAGAGATGTTAGTGTAGGTGATGTTAGACTTGCAAATGCAGCAACTTGGAATCCTTCTTACTTTGATGGGTCTATAGTTGCTCTAAATGACTTTGATGAGCTTACCCCTCTCGTTTCGTTTGCCCCAGACGAAATGCATGAGGATCTTTTTGGCATAACACCAGATGCCTTTGATGAATTTGAAACGGTCTATAGAGATGCCGATGGTGATAGTACTGTTAGTGATGGCGATACAAGACTTGCCAATGCAGCAAGTCAAGGATATCTGGATAATTCTATAGTTGTTTCTGGTGATGGATTAGGTGATATTATAATTGAAGATGTTATTCTAGATGATAATCAAATTGCAGGAAGTGAGGGTTTTACTCCAGTTACACATGCACTTGGGATTAGTTTTGCTGATGGCGGTATGGTACTGACAGGCACAGACATTTCTGTGACAATGTCTTATGCAAATGCCGACCTTGCTCCAGCAGATGATCCATCTCTATTACAAATGTATTATCAAGAACCAGGGTTCGCATATAGCATGGTCACTATATTAGATGATGTAGCATCCCATGACAGCGTGGCAAAAACTGTAGTTAGTAATCCATCATTTGATCTTGGTTTTGGACCCATTTTTAATGATGGATTTGGGAATCCACTACCTACCATTCAAGGAAGCTATGTTTTAGGTTATAACCCAGGTAGTGGTGGAGGCGGTGGAGGCGGAATAGCAAAGGGTGGATTTGTTGTAAATGCCGTCGGGGGATTAAAAGCATTAGGAGGCAGTGGTTCAGGCGGTAATGCTCCTCCCTCATTTGGCCAATCTTCGTTTGCAATAATTTCTGGAGGAGAGGAGGGGTTCGGAGGAATACTAAATGACAACGATGCAAAAACATTAGAAGAAACAAAGACATTCAAGGTAGGAGAAAAGGCTGTACTGCGATTTGACTTTACCGAAGGGGGAGGGATAGGAAAGATTGAACACATTGGACTATACGCAAACGTTCGAGATGGACAAAAAAGACAAGACAGTGATGCCTACATCTATTATGATCCTTTAAAATCGCCACAAGTATCTGTTCATGATCCAAATGGACTATTTTCAGAGGCAAACTTTGAACTTTTACAAGAAGATGTTACAAAGTTTGTGTTAAAATTTGAGCTAACCTTTGCAAAGCCTATGGCAAAATCTGACCTTATACTAGAATCATGGAACATAAAAAAATGGTCAACAATAAATAAAATTTCTAACGCTATTGAGGTACTGTCTTCTGGTATTGTACAAGAGCAACAATCACAACCAGTAGAGACATTCTTAGAAGACGTGACTAACGACCAAGTAATTCCTGTCTGGGTGAAAAGTAATGCAAAATGGTGGTCTGATGATAAGATAGATAATGACAATTTTATTTCAGGACTGGAATATTTAGTTAATGAAGGAATAATCAAAATATCATTACCTGACACAACTGATAGCACATCTATTTCAGAAGTGCAGCCTTGGATTAAAAGCACTGCAGGGTGGTGGGCAGATGGAATGATTAGTGAGGATGAGTTTATCACAGCAATTGAATGGATGATTACAAATAACATTATCGAGGTGGCAGCATAAATGGCATCTAAATTACAAAGCATTACATTTGTATTTTTTGTAGCAATGATTTTGATAATTCCTTTAAATTCTCAAAAATCCTATGCTACACATCTATCCGATGATACAAAATGGCAGCTAGTCTTTGTTACTCATAATCCAGTATGCAGCAATTATGATTTTCAGAGTGTATCAAAATATACTGAAATTACGCAAAAATATCTAGAGTCATATCATTTTCCAAATTCAAATTATGATTCACTTTGTACAACTCTAGGGAAATTATCATATAATTATAACGTTCCAAAAGATCTTGATTTACTAATTATAATGCTTGATAATGACTTGGGCGAAGAAAAACTAAACTCTGTAAAACTAGGTGGACTGTACGCCCATAGCGGTCTTGATAAAAATCTTAACCACGTTATCATGGTCTGTGATTGTTCTAACTTTTATTATTCAGATCCAGTGTGGACATTATCTCATGAGTTATCTCACTTTGTTTTGTATTCATTAAACTATAATTCAGAAGTTATTGAGACACTCGTTCATACATATGATAATACTTATGATAAATGTAGAAAGTCCTATTCATCTGAATGTAGTACTGTAGTTGAAAAATTGCGAGTTGATAATGCAGCCTACTCTTACTCTGTAATGCCACCCTACAAATCAGCTATTGGAGTTTTAGCATCTGAGACACAAGAAGGTGTTCTCTCTCCACAGTTAATTCAATTAAATAAATACATTACACAATGGTGGTCAGAAGGAAAAATAAATGAAGCAGACTATGGTAATGCACTTGGGTATCTAGTGAGTGAAGAGGAATTATCTGATCTCAAATCAAGGGATATAATGTTTGCAGATGGACCAGTTGATGATCCTGGCCCAAATTGGTTTGATTTAATTAAATACAAAGACTCTAACCATAAAGAAGAATTATTTTCAATAATACCATATGATTTTGAATCTGATCTAAACAGAGTTTATGAAGATGATCTCCAGATTGGATTACCCTCTTGGTTTAAACAAACAGCAGCTTGGTGGCTAGACGATAAAATAACAGATGATGAATTTACAAAGAGCGTCAAATACCTAAGGGACATGGGATTAATTCAACCACGTTAGATGAAAATAAATCAATAAAGTATATTTTAACTCTAAAATATTAAAAAAGAGATAACTTTGTTCATTATACATTGGTAGATACTCTAAATGATACAAAAATTAAATAAAGTGAGTTTTAAAAAATTGATGCTGTTTTCACTAATTGCAATAGGCGGATCTTTAGTTTATTTCACCTTTACAGATATGGCTAGTGCTTCTGGCTCTGTTCTTGTTGATAAAATAGAACAAAGTGATGGATGGGGAGTTACCGCAGTTGATCCAGATACTGCCAAAGTTTATGTCACAAATTTCAAGTCAACTACTGTTACAGTTATTGATGGGAATACAAACAAGCCAGTATCAGTAATTGAGGTTGGCAGCTCACCATATGGAATAGGAATTAACACTGAAACTAAAATTTTGTTTGTGGCAAGAGAACATAATGACACTCTTGCAATAGTTAATAGTGTCACTAATGAGATAATCAAGAACTTGGAACTTCCTGATCCTTATGATATTGCAGTAAACTCTAAAACAAACATGGCCTATGTTACAAGTGACGTGACCCATACAGTCTTTGTTGTCGACGGTAATGAAAATGAAATTGTGACAACTTTTTCAGTCGATAAACCATGTGGAGTGGCAGTCAATGAGAAAACCAACATGGTTTACGTTACAAGTGAAACTACCAACAAGGTCCATGTTTTTGATGGTTCTGACAATAGCCTTGTAACTATTCTAGATGTGGGCAAAAGTCCTCGTGGAGTTGTAGTTAATCCTAATACCAATATGGTGTATGTTACCAATCAGCTTTCAGGTACAGTGGATGTCATTGATGGCTCTAAAAACAAAATAATTGATACTATAACAGTAGGTAGCACCCCAAGAAGAATTGTAGTAAATCCTGACACCAATACCATATACGTCAGTAATCAAATATCAAACTCTCTTTCAGTTATAGACGGCGCAACAAACAAGGTAATTGACTCTATTCCAGTGGAACAGCCATATGAGCTAATGATTAACCCAAAAACAAACAAGGTATACGCCACTTACTTTGGGCATCCAATGCTATCCATTGTAAATGATATTGAAAGGAAGCAAAATACACTTGATTATTCTAGTAAAATAATTGGAATGCTTGGAGCAGGAGCAATAGCTGCAATAATTGCATTTTTTGTCATACAAAAAAAGAGGCTAAAACCAGAGCAAAAATTTTAGGCTTGTTTACCATTGTAAAATAATCCCTAAAAATTAATGATTTTCAGTACTCATTTCCTAATGATAAATGATCTTCTGATAAAGCTGATTTGTTGAAAACTAAGCTAAACTGCTTGATCATTCTAATGAACTTGAATGCTGTATGTACAACATGCAGAAAATCTGGGTGCTATGCACGCGCTGTGGTTCTGGTGCTCTCAATGCCTATTTTGGAGCAACGTCTATTGGCTATGGCAGTCAATGTCCTAGCTGTGGTTCCGATTGGAAAGACGGTCAAATCATTGCATCTACACTTGGTAAATCCTCGTCTGCTATGTTAGGGGATATCAGATTTGCAGGTGAAAAATCAAGTGTTAAGGTGATTTGGTTAGAAACATAGCGTGTTCAAAAGATACATTGGTGTATAGGATGAGGTATGTGTCGACACTGCTTACTACTATAAGGGGCTATGCGTCTTTTACCTTTAGCATTCCGCAAGATTTTCTGCATATTATTATTGGAATTGATTTGTACAGGTATACACTCCGCGTTTACTTTGTAATATGATTGAAATGATACTTTATAATTATCACTTGCTAAATGTAATAGATATTCAATTTTCTTACAGTAATAAAACCAAAAAAGTAGGTTTTATGTATTTTTTCCAAAAAATACATAAATACTTCACTTCGAACAAAATACTTCACAAAATTAAATACATAAATACTTGAATCGAGTTTTTTTAAAATTTTAATTTCATACCATTATTTACCATTTATTTCCATTTTATGCAATTAGTTTAGGAATGGTTTACAGCCTGCTCATCTGACTATATGGATACAATTAATTAATTTCTAAGAAAAAACCATACTATTGCTCTTTAAAAAGAAAAAAATTGAACGCCTAGTATCACTAAAAAAAGATGTCAGAGACGGAATTTTATCATATTGCAAGATGAAGCATCCTAACGAATGCATCCTGATTCTTCGAGGCAAGTCAAAAAGCGGAAACATAATCATAGACTCGCTAGTTATTCCACCATTTTCAGAAACCGGACCTACCTTTGCAGGCTTTCCTAATTCGTTTTTGCCTTTTGATCTTAGTTATGTAGGGGTAGTTCATTCGCATCCACGTGGCTCTGCAGAACCATCACTTCCTGATCTAAGCAACTTTTTTGGGCTAATCTCACTTATTGTAAAGTCTCCGTATGAGGATGAGGATATTTTTGCATGGACTAGCAATGGAGATTCAGTAAAAATTACAATTATCTAGATTTTTTATAGATTAGAACAAAAACTGACAAAACTTTATATGCATTTTTGAGAAACTGTAATTATCTTGATGAATTACAGAATGTATTTGATTTTCTTATTTGCCTCTTTAGCAATAAGTATTGGATTGCAAATGGTTTTGCCATTTCCATATGGGCTAGGCGTAGCATTAGCAATTTTTATTGCATTTCCTCTAGTACTTCGCCGAAAAATGATGGGCAGAATGCGTGGCTCTGGCGATTTTGGAGGAGGAGGATTTTTTGGAGGAAATTCTTCTACTACAACTGTAAAGTATGTCTGCCTTACTTGCAGTAATAAATTCAAAGGCCGTGAATGTCCACGATGTGGCTCTACAATGAAGCGTGCAGACTTTTAGTACCAAAACCACAAAATGTCACTAGAACAATTAAGAAAAAAGGCAATTTATCAAAATACAATTGATACCTGGATTGCTGCATGTGAGGAAAAAAAAATTGACTGGTATGAGACTGAAAATTATAAAAAATTTATTACATTTCTGAATAAAAATAATCTAAAGATGCAAAAGTTTCCTCTATGCATAAAAGAGGTAGGTAGTGAGTATGAGCGAGGCCGTGATAAAACAAAGTTTGCAGAAACTCTTGCAACCTCTGAAGACCCAAATTCTGCAGCATATACTGTAAAACTAAATGACGCTACAATGGAAATTATTCGCAAGTTTGAGCTGTAACTAGATTTTTATTATAACTTCTAAACCATCAATTATGAAAACGTTCCCAGCTATATGCACATGTAAAAGTTGCAAGTGTGCCATTTACACATATGACGACTCGGGTGTTTGCAAGGCATGCAACGAAGGCAAGCATCTGTCTGGTGCAATAAAAATAGATTATACTAAAAGCGAAGATAAAAATCTTCCCAACTGACTGGATAAATTTTATCTTTTCAGCTTTGGGTTTACAATAGCATCCAGTGCATTTCCTAAAAACACAAAGGCCAAGCCAGTTATTGCAATCATTAATCCTGGAGGAACAATCCACCACCACAGTCCTCGTGCTGCAGCACCGTATGTGTTAGCATCATGAAGAATCTGTCCCCATGTAGGAAATGATGGATCCCCTAGTCCAAGAAAGCTTAGTCCTGCTTCTGTAGTTATTGCTGCTGGCACCGATATTGCAATGCTTGCAAAGGCATAAGGCAAAAGCTGAGGCAATATGTGCTTGAAAATAATTTTAGAGTTTTTTTGACCCATCATCTTTGATGCCTCCACATACCCTCTAGTTTTGATTTGCAATGCCATACTGCGAGAGACCTTGGCAATGCCTACCCAGCCAAAGATTGTAAGAAAACCAATCATAAGAAAAATGCTATTGCTAATTGTCACTGCCAAAATAATTAGAAAAGGAAGAACTGGCAGTGCATATATCACATCATTGAATCGCATCATTGATTCGTCAGTTAATTTTCCTTTAAATCCTGCATATACTCCATAAACTAAACCCATGACAACTGAACCAATAGCTACTGCAATACCAATAAACAGAGCAAGTGGCGTCCCCCAAAGTATCCCTACTGCAAGGTCACGTCGCAGCTCATCTGTTCCCATTATACCAAATGCTTTACCTCCAACAATAAGAGTAGAGTCTGAAATAGAGTTTTCTTTTTGAACTCCGTACAAATTAACTAAAAACACATAGTCCCCCTTTAAAACAACATTATCTGTAGATTTTGAAAATACAATGTTTTCTGCAGAAAATTCCCCTATGGGAAAATCAAACTTGTCAGACTGTAAAAATAGATTTTTTTTAATAGATTCGTCTGTTGAAAATATTTTTTCATTGTGCAATACTAAATCATCAGTGTAAGGAAGTGACCTTGAAAGTAATTTTATATTGCTACCGTCAGGTCGAATCACCAAAATCTGTAAGAGTGGTGAGCCCGAGTACTTGGCAGTAAACTCGTAAATAAAATCACTTGGAAAGTCGTCATATACATAATTTACATGAAATTGGTGTGAAACAACTGATATTTGGTCTTGTGATTTAGTGCTAACGCTAGGCTCATCAAGTATTTTATGTTCAGGAATTTTTTCAAACATAAACCAGTTAACCCATGATGGTATGGCAGTTTTTGGATAGACTAGCCAACTTTGTGGATTATTCCACTGCTGAAACGTCTCAACAGGAATTATTACTGCAGCACCAATTGATATTGCAATAAGAATGGCTAGTATCGCAATTCCTGCAATACCAATCTTACTTTTAAGAAACTCTTGTTTTATCTCACTAGCTGATACACTGCTCAACTTCCAGTCTTCACCCGTGGATCAAAGTAACCATAAAGCAAGTCTGCAACAAGGATACTGATTAAGAAAAATAGCGTAAGGACATATGTTGCACCAATAATTACAGGCAAATCCATGACTGTGATTGCTTCAAAGTATAGACGACCCATGCCTGGCCAATCAAATACTGCCTCTGTGATGATTGCCCCACCAAGTGAGCCTGACAAACTAAGAGCTAATATGGTAATGATTGGCGGTGCAGCATTTTTTATTGCATGACCATAAATTATTTTCTTTTGATTTATCCCCATTGCTCGCTTTGCAGAAATAAAATCTTCTTGCATTATTCCAATCATAAAGTTGCGTACCAAGTATGCCCATGCCCCAAACCCAATCATGACTATAGTAATTACAGGTAAGGCCATGTGGTATAGTAAGGCAGCAATGTAGCCAGGATCTGTCGGAGGTATGGAAGGAGTTGCACGCGCAGGAAAGATCTGATAAACAAAGGCAAACAAAAATATCATTAACATTCCTATCCACCAAACAGGAAAGCTACTACTGACTACTGCAAACGTTGAAGTTATTCTATCAACTACAGAACCAACCTTACTTCCAGCTAATGCTCCAAGAAAAATTCCAATTATAGAAATTATTATTGTTGCAGTGGTGAATAGCAAAATAGTTCTTGGAAGCTTTTCAAGTAGGATGTCTTTTACATCTGATGAGCCAGAATCACTTGTTAGAAATGTAGCATGGCCAAAGTCTAGAATTAAAATTTTGTACATTGTCAAGCCGATTCGTTGGGGTGAATACCATGGAGTATCAAGACCAAGGGCTATGACTCTTTGCTCTATTTGATCTTGAACAAATGCTTCAAACTCTGCAGGGTCTGAAAAACTATCAGATATTTTAGGGTCTTCAGTGATTTCTGCTCTTACTTGAAATGTTATTCCCTGCTTTAGAATAGTATCCATGTTCGAGCCAACTAGAATAATAGTAAGAAGTAAGGTGACCATTAGTACACCAAACATGGTAATGCCACGAGTGGCAAGATATTTTTTTAATCCCACCCATTGATTTTAGAAAATTCAGCTTATAATATTTCAGGTTCATTTTCTTTACGTTCTAATCTCTCTAAATCACTATATCCAGAAAATCTACTTTAGCAAACTAAAAGGAAATAATCAAGGTATAATCTACTATACTTTGTGAATTGAGGTGGCAAAAGCGTATGTTCTAATGAGTTGCATTCTAGGATACGAAAAATCTATAATTTCAGAGCTAAAATCTATCGAAAATGTAAAGGAGGTTCATGGAACTCTAGGACTATACGACATTATTGCAAAGCTTGAGGCTGATTCTGATGAAAAAATCAAGCAAACCATTACCGAAAAAATTAGGAAGGTGGAAAAAATTGGTTCTACAATGACGCTTATGAAAGTACAAGGAGAGGAATTGTTTAAAGCAAACCGTGAAAAATTAATGGGTTCTCTTTTGGGAAAAAATGATGCACAAGCTTACATTGTAATTCATTGTGATCAAGGCAAAGAAGATCTTGTACTGCGAGACCTCAATGAAATTGCTGAGGTAAAAGAAGCAGATGTAGTTTATGGTAACTATGATGTTGTAGGAAAAATTGAAGCTGAAAACCATAAGGAACTTGAAAAGATAATTACAAAAAAGATAAGAAAATTGAAATTTATTAGAACAACAATGACATTAACTGTTGTTAAAGAGCAAGAATAACTATTTCTGTATTAGTTACTTGTTCCTCGCTAACTTACAATATGAATCAGCAAGTCTAGATTACAAGTTTCATAAAAGGTATTATTTTCTTACTTGCAAAAAAAACTGAATGAGTGCACAAATAATCTATTCAGGCGAGTCACAAACCTGGCTTAAGATTACATCTGCAAGAATAATTCTTCCAAAGTCAGATGAATCTTCAAACGATTCAATTTTTGACGCCTAGATTACTTTACTGTCTAGAACTATTTTTCTATTAGATATAGTATAATCAGGTTATGGGATTATTTAGCTTTGGTTCCAATAGCATAAAGTGTAAAGAATGTGGACTGGAACTTTCTGATTCTGAACGGTTAAAAAAACACCAAGAAAAAGCACACAAAAAAACTAAAGAAAAATGTAGAGTTTGCGGAACCGAATTTAATTATTCCGAAGAACTAAGAAAGCATAAGAAAAAGTGCAAGTAGTGTTTTGTAAAAATATTAATCTCTAGTTCCACGTTTATAATTTAATGAAGGTTGAATCATAAAAGTTATTCTTGTAACCAAGTTTTTTAATAAAAAAATTATATGAACAACTGGAAAGATTAATTATGCAAATTTGTGCACTCTAGTTCTAATCTACTAATCATGGTTAAAACGGCAAAGGGCTTTTCGATTAGTTCTCGAGTCTCTTTAAGCTCAGGTGCGTATTCAGAGTTGATGTATTGAGATAAAGAGAGTATTTTTTGGTCTGGCTTTATTTTTCGAATTTTTTGCTCAAGTGTGCCTAAATTGGAGTTTTCTAATATCACATAATCATAATTTTTATCAAATCTCTCCAAGCACTCCAAGTCATTTCTTGCATAGTCTGCATCATATTTTTTTTCCTCGAAAATTTTTTTATAAATTTTGGAAACTAGTTCATTTTGTTCTAGCACAAGCAGTTTCATTGAAATCTTTCCTCCTTACCACCATCTAACAAAATTACGAGGCAAAAATGCTTGTATTCCTTCTAGTTTTGCAGTCTCTAAGAATTCTCTATCAAAACTTACCAGAGCAGAACCTGTTACCTTTGCTGTAGCCAAAATCAAACTATGTGGATGATGACATTCATTGTATTGAGCAACTAATCTATCTGATTCAGCATTAATCTCATCAGTCTTATCAAGTGTGATTGGATACTTGCAATACTGGTAAATGGTATCCATTATTGAATCTGTTTTATTCCCTGTAATCTCTTGTACCTCACCTAGAACAGACTCTGGAATAACCATTTTTGATTTATGTTTTTTAATTCTCTTGGCTATTGGTTTTAATGATCTTCCCTCTTGAATCTCTTTAATGATAATGTCAGAATCTACTACCACTGGCTGTCCTGTATTATTAATTGGCAATACAATGCATTAGTTTAGACTATAAAAGCGATTTTGAAGCAAACGTATCATGTTACAAATTGTAACTGTTTTTAACTTTTGATCAGAACCTTATTTGTCATGTTACAATTTGTAACATCACGTTAAATATTGCTGTATTGACATCACAGCGTGTCAAAGGGGCCACAGGATCTATCTTTAGCAGAGAAGCTAGACAATGCTATTAAACAATTAGGTGCTTGGTACAGAATTAGCATTATAATAGTTTTAGTTGGCTTAGCTGCCTTGTCTGGAATTATTTCAATGTCACAATTTTATTTTCATGATGAAATTGGCAAGCATGGATATATTGATGAAATTTATGTTCAAGACGAAGACATTACAGTTCTTGCATTTATCCCATACGCCGAGGATATCTTTCCTGCAGAAGGTATAGTTGCACTATACATTACTCAAGTTTGGTTGATGTATGGAAACGGTATAGTTATCGCGTTACTATCATTTCTTTTTGTGTGGGTCACATACAGAGGAAAAGCACATACACAAGAGTTTGAATCAATAGAAAGACAGTTTATCCGTCAATCATATCTGGTTAATTTTGAAACATCAGTCCCAGAAGGCCAGACAAGGGTTGAAAAAATTCTAAATGAAGCAATTCATGTATTTCCCACTCTCAAAGAAATTCAGCGCAAAGCAAAACAAAAACAAACTAAAATTCCATACAAATTAGATCAAAAAATTAATGGTGATACAATAGATGGAATAGTATCAACTAAGAAAGGCGATTTTATAGTAAAGTTTTATGACAAGACTGTAACTGTTTCTGATATCAAAAACTTGGTTACTTTATTATCTAAATCCCGTGATAAGATATTTCGGGTGCTATGTGTTGCAAAGGATTATGACGAAGAACTTCAATCAAACAAATTAATTGGTATCATGGATCAGTTACCAAAGTACTTTAAACTTGATTTAATCTTTGAAGAAGAACACGGGTACTCTATGTTGTGGATAGACTAGTCCCCTGTTGGGAAAAATTCTGTATCTTGTAATCCCAAAACAAATTTAATATCAGGATCAAAACTGACGCATTTTCTAAAGGCATTTTTCCCTTTGTCTGTTATTTTATATTCTAGTTTTGCCTTTGGATTTTCGCTGTCCCTTGTTTCTACAAATCCTTTGTTAACAAACCCATCAATAATTTTTTTTAATCTATCTCTGTTTAAGTCAGATCCTGGGGTGCCAGTTGTAATCTGTCTTAGATTCAACCATGTACCAATTTTAGTCAAGTATCCTAGAACGCTAATATTAGTATCCCCAGGTGTTTGGTTGAACCTCCTTTCTACTGACAGTTAATCTCCCCTTCGAATAAAATGATTTTTTGTTAACTATTTTAGATTGTCTATATTTAGCAAAACATCAATATTTTGAAAAAACAACTAAATCTTTGATCGATAATGAGTGCAAGTACACTAAGAAAAGCAAAAAAACTTGTTGAAAGTGGCGGCGTGATACAGATCGAAGAAGATCTTTTTCAAATCAAATCGTCAACAGATCCAACTAAATCGTATTTTGTTACATCTGAAACCTGTGAATGTGAGGGATTCAAGAACTTTTACAAGTTTCATCATGGAAAAGGACTCAAAGCAAATTGTTCCCACCTTGAAGCGGTACGAATGTTCAAAAAAGAAAAGTAACTACACCCTAATTGTTCCAACATTAACTAGATATTCTATACCAGAAATAAAATCAACCTCAGGTAGTTCACCATCTGCCCGCCAGCAAGCATTGCTTTTAACCCAATCTGGGACATTGTTCGAAGGCGAAGTATCAGATACTGTATTTCTTAAATGAATGATATCTTCATGAATCAAATACTGAACAGCGTTAACAAATTCCGAGTCATCAATTTTATCGTTACATCAAAAGCCTCTTCAATGTTTTTTATCCATGCTGGAGTTAATTGTTCAGTTTCTAGGGCGTCTAATTCACTTGAGAACTGAAAACTTGTTTGGGATGCTTTACTTGGTACTCCATATACCAATTTTACTTGATAATTTCCATTTGTTGTCCAAGTAGAGCCCTTTGCATTTATTAATTGCAAATAAGTTGAATTTTCATCAAAATATCCGTATGAAATGTCAACTAGATTATTACTTTGATCATAAATTAATACCATGTACTCTGTTTTTGCAAAATCTTTATGAACTTGACCTGAGATGGTAATCGTATCCCCATAAGCGTATTTGTTCTCTTTAGTTATTATTTCAGTATCAGTCTCTGGCTGTGCAACTTCCAAACCACTATTAAAAAATTTTCCAGTCATCCATGGATGAATTTCACAAAAATAATAAAATGCTAGAAAATCTGTGTCTGGCATTATATGTGAAACAGATTTTCCAGGTGCTACCTCACCTAAATTAAAGAATATCCCAGAATGTTCTGGATGTTCTGGTACGCCACTTGTTATACTATGAGTGACACTATCCTCATTCTCCCAAACTATGGTGTCCCCAACCAAAACCGGCAATTGATTCGGATAAAATCCTTGTACTGGTACTTGGCCTGATGCCCCATTTGGAATAGTTATTTTCCACTCATTTTGAGTATCATCTGCATATACACTAAAGAAAATAAATGGCGCTGTGGCTAATGCAAAAACTGCTATTAAATGAATCATAACATAAAGCGTTGATAGATTAATTGCCATTTGTGCCCAAGTTTACTTTTTAATTAAATTATATCCGATTTTGTCTGTTCATACTAAACATATTACGTTGCAGGCTGATTTTTAGTCAAAAAAAAGGTCTTTGGATTTATAGAATGTGAGCAGGAAACCCTCACTTTAGGATTGTGGGTAGTTCACACACAAAAAAGTGACTTTTTGAATTCTTCCATTTGGACTTGATAGTCACAATCTTTGCATACTAGCCAACTACGCTCCTTTAGGATCTTTAATGGCGCGTCATATTTTGCCAGAAATAATCTGTTTCCCCCACATGTTGGACATGTGACAAATAATTGTTCCATAGAGTAAAAGGAACAAATTTTAGTTATAAGACGCGCGTAGGACTGATAAGTCGTTCATCTCTTTCTAAAAAAAGTCAGTTTTTGCCCCAAAATTAACTTTGGCGGCATAAAATGATAACTTGAAAATTATAAGAGAATGGGATCTAATTTGTAACTTGGACTTTTGTTGACTTGAAAATATTTCTATAGACGAACAGTAAGCCAATCAACTCAATTTGTTCAACAACCATTACCATAACAACATGTTCAAGCCATCCATCTGACATGTCATTCATTACAGCATATGCTATGGAAAACATATAGTCAATATTTCCCAACACTTCAAAATTTTGAAAATCTTTTTGAGATATTAATTTAGGTCCTATTAAATCATAGCTCGATAAATCATTGATATTATAACCTCCTTCTTCCATGATTGCTAAATAAAATATCTCTTTATCATCAACATAGATATTATTACCTCTGTCAATAAAAAATAAAGTTGCTCCAAAATAAATAAGGAAAAATATTGCAAAACCTATCAGGTATTTGCCAGTTTTTCCTCCTACTGTTTTTCTCATCTGTTTTTCAAATATTATGCCAAACCATCCGAGTTTCTTTTTCTTTATGAGTACAACTAATAAAATTGCCAAGGCAGACATTGCGCCTAAGCTTCCTAGCCAGTGCTCTGAAACATATACTGAGAAAAGTATTCTAACAGGAAAAAATAATCCAACTGTTACGCCTAAAACAATTATTTTTTCTTTTAAATCTTTTTTATCCATTTTCATTTACCCAATGCCCAGTTTTACTGTTTGAGAAAGGTGATTAAAGATGTCGATACACGTATCGAGATCTGTTTGTCTACCTTCTTTATGATTTACCAGAGTTTTTGCTGATTTAGGCAAAGCGAGTTTTCAATTGCTTTAGATATCTGACACTTACTCGATATGCTCTAATTGCAGAGTATATCTCAAAGAGTTCTTTGTACGTAGGATCAAGCTTTTTTAGTTCCTCTCTCCTGATTCCAAATTCCTCTATAGTGTCCCAGATATTTTCAATAGGGACTCCCTGCTCATCTATTAGAATAGATGAGAGGTTTTTGATTATTCCGCAGCCCAAGTTCACCCTCGTTTCAAACATGATATCCATACAGCCAGATTTCATATATCGAGCGCGGAATTTGCTTGAACTTACAAGTTCCAAATTGGCATTCTAGCCAATAACCTCTTTCTCAAGGGCAGTTAGAAGAGAATAATGTGTGTTCGTAATTAACATACATAAGATAATAGGAAATTTTTTGGAAAATATCACTAGATTCATTTGCAGACGCCGGAGCCTAGTCACAATCATAAATTATTAGAAGATCTGTCAGAAATGACTATCAAGACCTACAAAGAGCTTGAATTAACAAAACAAGAACTAAATGAAAAAGAACTCCAATTAATGGATTTGGCTACCTTGGCAAATCAAAAAATTAATGACTCTGCACGGGCAAATAGAGAACTAAAAGGCAAAGTAGAATTTTTACAAGAAATTACAAATAGTTTAAATGAAAAAAATCAATACTTGGAGCGCATTAATTTGGAATTAGAAACCCAAAAGGCTCATTATAACCAATTATCAAAAAAACTCAAAAAAGATTTCGGCAGTGTTGTGGAAAGAGAAAAAAATCTTGAAATTCAACGCAATAAACTTCTCATGGAAGTAGAAACAAAAACTCGTGATCTAATCAAAACAGAAAAAATGGCAAGCGTTGGCCAGCTGTCTTCTAGGCTAGTCCATGATTTACGTAACCCCCTTAGTGTTGTGAAAAGTACCATAGAAATTTTAAAACTTGAAAACAAAAATATGGACGAAAAGACGGAACAAAAATTTCAACGAATTCAAAGTGCACTAAAAAAGATTACTTACCAGATAGAGGATGTATTAGATTTTGTAAGACAATCCGAACTACATTTGAAAAGGCAATCTGTCGAAGAGATTTTAAAATCAACTATCTCAGGAATGGATATTCCAAACGATGTCAAGGTAAAACTACACTCTCAAAATATTATAGTAAACTGTGACTCTAGAAAACTTGAGGCTGTTTTTTCTAATATAATTACAAATGCATATCAGGCAATGAATGGTAAAGGCGAAATTAAAATTAAAGTTGTAGAAGATGACGAGGATGCTTTGATAAAGTTTGAAGATTCTGGCCCTGGCATGACAAAATCTGTTATGGAGAAGATCTTTGACCCGCTATATACAACAAAAGATACTGGAACAGGTCTTGGATTATCTATCTGTAAAAATATTATAGAACAACATGGCGGTAACATTGAGGTATCTAGTCCACCTACAGTATTTAGTGTCAGATTGCCAAAAAACCTTCGTGGATACTACAAGGCTTCTGACTCTAATTCTGATAGCCCTTAGAATCAAGTAATTTCTTGCGCTCTTTCCATATTGGAACAAAAAATTAGAAGATATTTCCATATTGACTATAAGTGATTCTGAATCATCTATAATCATGAAGTCTACAGAACAGGCAATAACTACCGTTTTTGATTCTGAACCAAACTCACAAATGCACGAGTATAAGCTTGAACTTGAAAAAATATGTAATGAGCTTTTAAAATTTGGCCTTACAAAAAATCAAGCCAAAGTTTTCATATATTTAGGAAAGTATGGCTCAAAGACATCCCCAGAAGTTTGTAAGGCACTAAAATTACCACGAACTGAAACATATAATGTTTTAAATGATTTATTGAATCTTGGAATAATTTCTTCTGAATTTCATCATCCAACTAAATATTCTGCACTGCCAATGGATAAAGCAATCTTAACAATGGTAAATGATGCACAAGAAAATGTCAACAAGTTAGCAAAAAAAGAATTAGAGGTAGCACAATTATGGAATAAAGTTCCATCATTTGATTCAAGTTTAACTGATGGAAAGTTAGAAAAATTTCAAATGCTTCAAGGAATTCCCAGAATTAACAACAAACTAAAAGAAATGATAAAGGACGCAAGAAACGAAATTAAAATTATATGCACTGAAAAGGATCTTTCCAGATTCTATTATTCTGATTTTCTTGATATGTTGGGAAATTTACCAATTGATGTAAAGCTGATTATATCGCCAACTCAAAAAATTCCTCGTTTTATTCAGACACTTGATCGTTCTAAAATTAGATTGATGCCAACAAACGATGCAGATAACCAATGTTTTATTGTAAAGGATTCAGATGAGGTTCTAGTATTTTTGAGAAATGCCGATCAAACTTCTAGAAATGCTTTTGCGTTTTGGACAGATACTAATTCTTTGATCAGTTCAATGAAAAAACTATTTAATTATTCTTGGCAGAATTCACTACCACTAGATTTTGAGAGATTTTTAGAGCATCATTATAATTGAAATTCTGAATTATTAGTGAAGGATAATTTATCAAATATATATAAATAATAACAAATGTTCGTTTTATAAGTTGAATATGTCTAGAAGTAAAATTACCCTCATTTCACTAGCTCTAACTGTTCTAGCAGTATCTTCATTTAATTCCGTATTTGCCCAAGCTCTGCAGGATCTGTCATGTACTAGCTGTATCACAATATCTGATGCTAAAACTTTGGGGATTCACAAAAATCTCCAATTGCCCATAATTCTTTGGGCAGAGAATTTTGATTATGTCTACGATCACAACTCAGTAATTACTATTAATGGTCACGCTAATCTCAATAATCCAGAAACCCCAATAACAATCACAGTGACTAACCCGATTGGTAACCTAGTTACAGTACAGCAAATTATGGTGGCTCCAAATTCAGACTTTAACGTTAAATTTAACCCAGGTGGTCCTCTCTGGACAAAGGACGGTATGTATATAATTAAAGCACAAGGAGGGGCTGGTGCATTTACAATCTTTAAAACAAAAGTTGAGTTAACTGGCGGAGTTCCTATCGGTGTAAAATGTGCTGGAAACGAATTAAATGCAGATAATTATTGTATACCATATAGCATTACTGGTGCAACTGTATCAAGTTCATCACTTAACACAAAAAACAAATCAATTGTGATGATGTTAAGTGACTCTGATGAAGGGACACTTACCATAAAACCTTCTACTGATATCATAAAAGGAATATCACTAGTTCTAGTTGACGGCCAAGAATGGGATGATGTAACTATAAGTGGTAACGATGTAACTATTATGTTCCCTGCAGGAACTGAAGAAATTGAAGTCATTGGTACATTTGTGATTCCAGAGTTTGGTTCATTTGCTGTGTTGATATTGATTGTTGCAATAGTTACAGGAGTTGTGTTTTCAAGAAAAAAATTAATGTTTTCAGGTAAAATCTCAACTTTAAGTAATTAATAAATTTCAAACCAATTCACTCCATTCAAATAAATGAAGAGGTACTGTTAATTTTGGATTTAGAAAAATTTCAAAACGATGTATATGAAATTACAGAAAGACTTGGAAAAAATCTTAATGATAACGAGATTCCAAAACTAAATTATGTCAGGCAAAGGCTAATCGATCTCTATAAAGAAAACCTTGTAAAAATCAATCATTCTGTATTGGAACTTATTTGTGCAGCAAATCTAATCGGTCGAGGATACACAGTAGACGCTGAAAAATCAGTTTCTGACATTTTAGTATGTGACATTTTTGCAAAAAAGGGTGATGGTTCAGCTATCATAGAAATAGAAACAGGATTTACACCCCCTGAACATGCTTTGGATACAATTGATTACTATACTGCAAGAATTATGAGTAAAATTGCAAGATATAGTCAACATTGTTCAAAGTTTTCATTAGCGACACCAGTTATTGGACTTTTGCCAATACCAAAAATTTTTCTTACTCCCCCACATTCACGTGATAAAAATGATATAATCAAAGCACAATCCCTTTGCAATCGATATTACAAAAATCCGCCAATAGAGTATAATGAGATTTTAAACGCAAGGTTACATTCGATTTATTTAATCCATATTGACAAGGGGTTTGCCAAAGAATTAGATCCATGTAATTATGTGGAATTGACTGAAAAATTGCAAGAAAAAAGCGAAGTCGACCAGTAAAAATAATAAAGTTTTCAAGTAGTATTTACCAGAGGTATATCATGAAATGTGCTAATTGCGAGAACCACAAGCACTATGATTGTATCGATTGCCAAAGCGATCATAAGACATATCTATGTGAATGTGACTGCCACAATGCTTCAACAAAGCCCCACAAAGAACAGAAACATTAATCATCAATTTTTAAACATAATCTGATTTTTGACTAGTGTCTGTTTTATTTGGACAAATTCTATCTTATTACAAAATATGTTAAGGAAATTTTTAATGAAGGAATTGGTCAAAGAGGGAATTCTTTGAAAATAGGTGAAAGTACATTTGTGTATTTTTATCCCTTTAACTCCAAATGCATATCATGTAACGATCATTTACAGGGAAGAGTTGTAGCTAGCTGGAAAGGCATATTGTATTGTCCTACATGTGCCCTCGAAGTTTCCTTGGTAAGAGATGAAGATCTAGAATCAGCTTACAAGATTGTTGAAGGACAAATAGAGCAAATAGATGAAATGATGCTAGATATTTTTACTTAGAATCAAATTAAATTTGTCCAACTTGAACATACATGATGCTAAAGCCAATTTTGTTTTAATTTTTTTGGGCGCGAACGCATTGTGTCGACACATACCTCATGGGCGTGCAGCTGTGCGTTCGGCCCAACTCTAATTTTTAACCAGAGAAATATCTTGAAAATCGTGCGCAGTTTAAATGATGATTGTAGTTATAATTCAGACAGGTTTTTAATAATCAGAATTGTAACAGTCTTATATTGACAAGAGAAATCAAAATTTGGTTATTAGTTTCTATTTTTATAATTTTTCTAATTCCTGCAAGTTATGTCGCCAAAGCTGATAACGAGACTAGCTGGACAGAAGAATCCCAGATAAGCGTTTCAATTGTTGGAGATTCTGTAATTAATTTAGACTCTGATAACAGATTGCTTCGAGCTTATGTTGATATAGTAAACCATAATCCAGGTAACGGATATTATTTTTTACGTGTTATTCAATCTGTCACAGATAAAATTATTTCCGAAGAAGAAATAATTATTCGTGAAAAAGGTAACGATAAGGCAGGAGCCGATATTGCCCATATGTTTAATGATGAAGAAATAAGCATTAATGGCATTGCCGTGCTAGGAGATTATGAGCTTGAAGTATTTTCTGAGAATGGCATTGCCATTGGAACTACAACATTTTCAATAATCAAACCTAGCGTATCTAATACCCTTCAGGTTTCTAAAGTCCCTGAAGACATTGGTGACACTAGTGAACCTGAATTAGTTGAGGAATCTATTGCAAACTCTATTGCAAATGAACCCCAATTGGAAAATACCCCAAAAATTCCAGATTGGGTAAAAAATATCTTCATTTTATATGCAGATGGCAGTATTACGGAAAATGAATTAATCTCTGCACTGAAATTTTTAATTGAACAAGGAATAATTGAGATCAATTAATAAAACTTTGAAACTATTTTTTAGCAATAAAGTCAAACAAAATTTGATTTGTTAACTCCTCGTGTTCTGCATTCAAAACATACTTGCCACTATTTTCCCATCCTGTTCCTCCAGCAATCAGTAATGTTGAAAAATTCCCATCATTTTTTATGTTCAAATTTTCTGCCCATACCACTTTACTATTTTCATTTTCAATTGATAATCGAACAGTTCCACTTGACGATGAAAAAATCTGCCCAGATATTGAAATAATGTCTGCTGTTTCATATGATGATTCATCAGTTTCTAAAGAAAATTCTTGTAATGTATCATTCTTTGTGTCAGAGTCATATGGGATTTGGGTACCATCGTACCCAATACCTACTGTATATACCAAAATGATTGCTAAAATGATAGCCCCCACCCCAACTAGGATTTTTTTATTTGAGCTTAAATCGAAGGGTTTTGAGAGAGTTTTTTTAGAATCTGAACCTTCAGTAATTTGTATTTCTTTTAATAACTCAGTTTGATGTTTTGCTACATCTGTCTCAAAAGTCTTAGGTGTAGAAATTGATTCTTCAATCGGAATCAATCTAGGTTTGTCTTGACTTTTTGGTTTTTTTTGCTCAAATTTACTTAGGTGCTGTGATGCCAGTCTTTCAATGTACTTGCGATCAGAAAGAGAAATAATCTCATTGGCTTCACATAAATCCTTAATATGATTGAGTCTACTTGACTCTCCTTTTTTTAATTTGAGTAGTGCATTTACATCTTCAATAATAAACGAATCCATTTTGTAACTTTCTGTTCTTTTTTTATATCAGTAATAAATTATATTGATGTGAGCGAGAAAACCCACACCCTTAGGGTTGGGATGAGAGCGAACTATATCATATAATAACCAAATTATCAAATAACACGCATTACATATAAAATTCAATGTCAGAGTTAGGCAAAGGTCATAACACCAATATGAATCCGTACCAGATGTTTTGTAAAGCCGAAACTGGATTAGGTTCAGACATATTACCGCGGGAACCGCGGGAATGCACGCCTGCAGAGATCAAAAACTCGGTCTATGAAGCAGGAAGAAGCCAACTGTCTTTAGACGTTGAGTAGTTCACTAAGAATAGAGGGCTAAAAGCCCCCTATTTTACCTAACTGAGAACTCGAAAACTAGGAATGGTTTAGTCAAGTTCTCAGATCTTTGCCTATAATCAGTATGAAGAAATGGCTTTAACAAAACCGCTGTTCAAATGAACAAACAACCTAGTTCAAGAAAAAATGAAAATTCGTTCCTAGATATAATAGATAAAAACAAGTGTTCATAATTTGACTCGAACCGCTTAAATTCCCCTAAAACAAGCTTACGGGCTGATTTGAAAGTAATTACCGAGCCAGTAGATCTAAGTAAAGTAAAAAATTTTGGAACTTTAGAATATGTATTAGATAAATATTCTAGAACCTGGAGCTGGAAGGTAACTGGAACTCGTGCCGTCACAATGGTTTCAAGGCTTATCCCTCAATCATGGTATGGCGAAGGCCCAAACGAGGCAATTATCCCAGACAGTCCTCAAAATGTCCAACAAATCCAGTGGATTCTGGAAAGATATCCTATGGAAATTCTTTCAAAATCCACATGGTATAGAAAAATTTCAAAATCTTCTACCCCCCAAATTAAATTAAAAAAAATAGAAAAGCTTAGCAAAGCTACTCCTAGTAAGCAATTTCGGGGAAAACTACATAATTTTCAAAAAGAAGGTCTTGATTTTCTTTTAAAATCATCTGGAAATGCATTGCTAGCTGATGAGATGGGTCTTGGAAAATGCATTGAAGGTACCTCATTAATTGAAACAACATCGGGCCAAATCCCGATCCAAGAATTATGGTCAAAGTCATTACCTATTGAGCAAAGTGATGATGAAGCATGGGGGCATCTAGAATTGCCTGTAATTGTACAAACATTTGATGGCAAAAAAATCATAGGAAAAAAAGTAAACCGAATATTCAGACAGAAAATTAATGAACAGATTGTCAAAGTCGCACTATGGGATGGCTCCACAATTGAATGTACTAAGAAACACAGGTTTCTTACCCCAGATGGATGGAAAAAGGCAGGTCATATAACAGTTAGTGATAAAATCGCGGTTCCAGCTAAAACATTACATATTGGCACAAATGATCTTGATCCTCATGTAGCTGAACTCATGGGATGGCAACTTGCAGAAGGCTATGAATATTTTGAAAACAAAAAATATGTTCACGGTAGATTCTACAATTCTGATAAGAGTGTTTTATCGCGTGTAAGAAGATTGGCAAAGAAACACGGTATTATATTGCCTATTGCAAGAAAAGAAAAAACAACATTTGTTATCTCAACATCAAAGCTTGAACCTCTATTTTCTAAATGGTATTATGAATGGGGCAAAAAGTCAGCTGAGAAAAAAATTCCAAAATCTGTAATGGAATCGTCATCTGAAGCACAAAAAGCCTTTCTACAAGCAATGTTTGAGGCCGAAGGTCATGTGGGAAAAACACATTGTGAGTTCACAACGGCAAGTAAGAATATCGCATATGGAATACGTGACATTCTTCGTCATTTTGGGATTTGGCTTAGAATACGAGTTGCAATGAAAGCTGCAACAAACGGGACAAAAACTAAAAGACCTTATTACATTTGCACATTTGGTGGTAATTCGATTGAAAGATTTGTCACTCAATTTAGGCTACGCATAAAACGAAAACAATCAGCATTAGAAGAACTGGCAAAAAAATCTCATAATACGAATGTTGAAGGAATTCCATCGCAAAAAATAGTGCAGAAAATTGCAGATTCTGGAGTATCACTGCGCTCACTAAATCTGTTTACTCCATACAAATACACACAAGGAATGAGCAAAGAACTTGCATACTCTGTCATTCGTAAACTAGAATCAACAGATCAATATGTTCTTGCAAACGAGTTGCAAAAACTAGCAATAGAATCAATTCATTGGTGTCCCATCAAAACAATTGAAATAAGAAATTATTCTGGATATGTATATGATCTGTCTGTTCCTCAAACGCATAACTATGTAGTTAATGGCATGATTTCTCATAATACGGTCCAAACATTGGCTTATCTTTCAACAGAAAAACAGGCTCTGCCAGCTCTTGTGATTGCTCCATTAGTTACCCTAAGGAACTGGCAAAGAGAAATTGGTAATTTTATGAAAAAAAAGAGTAGAAATGGACGATTGATGGAACAAGAAATTCCTTCATCAACTGTAATTAGAAAAGGCAAATCCCAAGAAATTGGTAAGTTTGATTTTTATATAATAAATTATGAATTGTTAGAAAAACGATTCGCAGATTTATCTAAATTAAACATCAAATCAATTATCTGTGATGAAGTTCAGAATCTCCGCTCAAAATCTACCAAAAAATATGCTGCAGTAAAAAAACTTGCAGCCTTGGACTCTGTTAAGTATAGAATTGGTCTTTCTGGCACTCCGATTTATAATCGTGGTTCTGAAATTTGGCCAATTGTTGACATCTTACGACCAGGAATGCTAGGAAGTTTTAAAGAATTTTGTGAATACTTTTGTTATGTAAATGATAAGGGAAAAGCAATTGTTTTAGAGAATAAACGTGAATCTCTACGATCTGAATTATGTAATCACGTAATGCTCAGACGAAAAAAATCTGATGTCCTAAAGGAGCTTAAAGACAAAGTACGTTACAAAGAGATTATCGATTCTGACTCCACTTATTATAATAAAGAGTTAGACAAAATTTGGAAAAAATTAGAAGAAGAACAAAAACAAGCTGAAACCGCATTTGACAAATCTGCTTCATATCACAGGGCAATACAAAGTGAAAGACAAGCTGCAGGTGTGGCAAAGCTTCCACATGTAATTAATTTTGTAAAAAATATTATGGAAATTGATGAAAGTGTAGTTGTTTTTTGTCATCATAGAGCAATTCATGATTTATTACACAAAAGTCTAAGTGAATATAATCCATCTTCAATAATTGGAGGCCAATCCGATAATATTAGACAACTTCAAATCGACACGTTTCAGGAAGGAAAAACTAAACTAATGATTGCTGGATTAAGAGCTGGAAATGTTGGAATTAATTTAACACGTGCAAAATATGTCATCTTTGCTGAATTGGATTGGAGTCCTGCCATCCATAGACAAGCAGAAGACAGGCTACACAGAATGGGACAAAAAAATACCGTCTTTGCTTATTATTTAATCGGTAATGGAACTTTAGATGATCATGTTGCAAAAATCTTAGTTGATAAGAGTTATGAAATAGACTCTGTAATGGACACAGTCAGTGAATCTTTTGAGAATAAGGAAAAGGCAGAATTGATACTTGCTCAAATCCAGGATAAATTAAATTCTGCCTAAAAAATTATCACAAACTAGATTTGAATCTTTTTATCCCATTCTAAAACACATTCAATTATGGATGCAATGCTTGAAGAAGAAATGATTGACCTGATAACATTCTGTCTCCAAAATCCATCTTCTGACGAAGTTGGGGGTAAAAAAAATCGGATTTCGGAAATCGGTAAAGACCTCTATTTGGATGGTGGGGTCGATGCTATGGAAACCATGTTTTTTGCCATTCAAAACAGGATCACCGAGGAGATAGGAAAAGACCCAAAACCATTTAGAGCATTATGGAACGAAAATTCTAAAGAATGGAAATACTGAACCCATAAATTTGATAAATTAAAAAAGTGAAGGTAAGCCCTTAGGCTTTCCCAATTCTAAACATCTTTGTGTTGCAGGTAGGACATTGACCTTTAGTGGCCGGTTTGCCATTTTTCAGGGTTACTGCCTGAGTTTTTTGCATTTCTCTTTTACTTCTGCATTTGACACAGTATCCAGTTGTCATGGTATCAATCAGGTGTGAGGTGATATTAGCGACATGCTGTAAAAATTATTTAACCACAGGGTGGTATCGATCTAATTTTTTTATATATGAAAACGCAAATTTTGGAACAAAAATCTGATTTTTACTGACTTTCAGAAATTTTAATGACAAATCCTTCGACAACTTTATTATAAACTAAAAAATGAGCGATGAAAATCATTGTTTTGTAAAAATTATCAAAAATATGGCGATTACCTAATTGGACGTAAAACATTCAAAACTTTAACATTAAAATATTTACTAACAGGCAAAAGAATTAAGAAAAATTGAACAAACAGTTAGTACATCTTTCAAAAACATTTGCACTAGGTTTTTTATTTTGCATATGAATTATTCTATATCATATGGAAAAGGAAAAATTAATTTTAAAATACCTGAAGGTTTTTCGATTGATTCCGTTATCCCAAAATATACTTCACCTATAATTTCTTTATATGAAAAAACTCTTGAATCTATATTGCATCCAATCAATTCGTCTCCTTTGCCAGAATTAGTAAAGGGAAAAAAATCAGTATGTATTGTTGTGACTGACATTACTCGTGAATGTCCAGATAAGGAACTACTAATCCCTATTCTAGAAGTTGTTGAAAAAGAAGTTAAAAAAGAGAATATAACAATTCTCATAGCGGCTGGGATGCATAAGAATATGAGTTATGATGAAAAAGTTGAAAAATATGGAAAGAAAATTACTGATAATTACAGAATTATTGATCATAACGGAAAGGATAACAATAATCTCATTTATCTTGGAAGCACAAAAAATGGAACTCCTGTAAAAGTCTCTCAAATTGCGATGGAATCTGATTTTCTAATTTCTCTAGGTGTAGTGGAACCACATCAATTTGCTGGCTATAGTGGGGGCTACAAGACAGTTTCCATTGGACTTGCAGGAGATGATACTATAAGCCATACCCATTCTAGTATGATGTTAAGAAAAGCCGAAATTAGAGTTGGAAAAATTGAAAAAAATCTAATTCAAGAAGAAATAATTGAAATTGGAAAAAAAATTGGTTTGAATTTTATCGTCAATGTCATACTAGGAAATAACAAAGAAGTTATTGAAATCAAATCCGGAGAACCATTAGAAACACATAGACTTTTGATAAAAAAAGCAAGATCACTTTACGAGGTTCCGGTAAAAAAATCGTATGATGTTGTAATATGTGATGTAGGTTACCCGCGAGACTCTAACCTTTATCAAGCAACAATAGCCGCTAGCTATATTTTTTTTGCCCCTAGACCTGTAATAAAAGAAAATGGATACATAATAATTCCAGCTACTTGTAACGAGGGATTTGGTAAAGGGATAGGGGAACAACGATTCTTTACAATGCTGAAAAAAAAATCTATAGACGAAATATTAAATTCAAATGAAGAATTCAAAGCTGGAGAACAAAGATCATTTTTTATCGCAAGTGTTCTTAAAAAATGTAAAATTATTGTCGTTGGATGTCAAACACCTAACATTATAAAAGAAGCAAAAATGATTCCAGCAAAAGACATGGAAGCGGCATTTAATATCATAAAAAATGATTTTAGAAATAATATTGAGATGCTCCTTGTTCCTAATGCTCTATTTACATTACCTGTAATTAAATAATTTTCTTTTGGAGATTCAAGAACTACAGTTCAATTCTGTAGTAATCCCATCGTTCTGGGTCAAACTGAGTAACAAATTTTGCTTCTTCGTGAGTTTTTGCACGTTTGGAAATCACGTCCCGAAGAGCAAAACTCGTCTGATACTTGTATCTTTTTGAATGTGCCTGCATTGTAAATAAATGGCGTAGTTCACTTCCTCCATGATGCCCCCAATAACCCATCTTGATTGCAAGTGGTTCTAAAAATATTGTATTTTTTTTACCAAAGTTTTCATCATTTACTTTTTGGTGTAAACCTTCATAATTTTCAAGAGGACCTCCTTTAGCAAATCCAATTATTGGCCCGCCTGTATCAGTTAATCTTATGGTACTAAGGATTGTATAAGGATCTCTAACTGATTCTTCAAAATTATCTCTGGTAATTTGTAATGGTCTTGGTAACTCGTCATAAATTTCATGAAGAGTTTTTACAAAGTCATCTTGTGTTCTAGTTATGTTCTGCTCTATTGTTGGAACAATTTTTAGATTTTCATATACAAAATCTGCATGAATTTGAATTTCTTGTTGACGAAGTTTTAAAAATGACAGAACATTATGCATAAAGTTTTTTCTCATATGTTTTGGAAGAGAACTAAGTACACGCTCACACATTTCAGATTCATTATTTAGAAGATCTTCAAAATAAGCAACCGATCTTTGAAATATGAGTGATGGATGCCATGCAAGCGCATGAGCATTCTTTTTTGCCATTTCCATTCCTTTAGTAAAATCGCCCAATGCATATCCACTTATTCTATCAACTACTGACAAAAACCAACCTAATCTCATATAATGATCTTGTTTTTGTGGATTATTTTTTATAATTTCACAATTCTCAAAACATTTTTTTATTTCTTTTTCAGCATTTTCTTTTAAATTTCCCTTCCATGGAAATGTAGTTCTTAATATGAGAGCTTTTATTATGTTGAGATCAATCTCTGCATCACTAAGAAATTTTTTTAATGTTTCACTCTCAGAGAGAAATTTTAATACACTTTCTTCATGAGGTTTGTCTACGCTCTTATCGGGATCGAAATCATGAAAAAGTGCTGCAGTGTAGAGATACTTGAGGTCATCTTGATTTATGGGATTGAGACTACTTTTCCAGTTTGCAGCAACTAGGGTGATGTAGGTTACCTCTAATTCATGCTCTATATTGTGATAACCATAATAATCAATTCCAAGTCCTTGGGTTTCAAACAAGTCAATTGTAAAATCTAGCATTTCAGAGTAGCACGGTTTATCCAAACCCATTAGAACTGCTAAGTTGTTAATTTCATCTCTAAGTATTTGTGTATCTGAAACAAGTTGCACTAGATATTCATCTGATTTCTGGTTTTTAAAGGTGTGTGTTATTATGAGGTTTTCAATCTCATTTTAGACTATCACTTAGATTTACGATGCAATATTTTCCAACTTGCAATCTGGCCGTAAATTGTTCCTAATTTTTTTTTATGTAATTTCGCTCTCAGACTTTTTATCAATTGATTGTTGTAGTGAATTCTTTTTTGAAAGAGAAATTCTAAAATATATCAGGATACCAAACAATTCTAAATATTCAACAAAGGCCACTGTGTAAAAATGTAGAATCCATCCATCAAGACTATCATTTAGAACAGCAAGGACTGCAGACAGTTGTGGAAATGCAAAGAATATTGCTAAAAACATACCAACAATTCCATATATCCAATCTTGAAATTGTAATTCATCTGTTTTTTTGAGAATTTCCTCTGGATTTGCAAATTCTGCGTGTTCTTCCAATAGTTGGTTTTTCAAATCTACATAGACTGAATTTCCTTGTTCTATTGCAAAAATGGTTCCTCCTAAAATTAGCAGAAAAATTATTGATTGCCCATAAATTATTTTAGCCCGCTTTCCTTTTTGTAACTTATTCATTTGACTCTCGAACATTTTTCCAAATCGTCCAAGTTTTCCTTTTTTGGTTAGAATTATCATTAAAACTGAAATGGCAGAAATTATGCCAAATGATCCAAACCAATCAGTGGAAATATACGTTACAAAAAAAAGTCTAACTGGTAATAGCAACCCAGTCATCACAGAAAATACAATAAATCCTTCTAGAAAATTTTTATTTTTCATTAACATTAATCTTAAAATCTACGATTTGAGAGATAGCTTCACTAGATTGAACAGCACGTGGTGTATATTCTATTTATACATCTGAAAAGAAATCATTTACACTTTGTCGTTAGATGAAAAAATTCTAATTGAAATTATTGAAGCTCAAAAATCTCATAAATCAGATTACATACTTTATCTAGGAAAAGTCACTTATTCGCTGAATAGTGTAACAATTACCAAATCTTCTACTCCAGTAAATAGACCTACAAACAGAGGGGGCGTCTATTTTTCTGATACTTTTGCTTTTAAAATTAAAGCCGTTGTAGATGATCTCTCTATAGTAGAATTATTATCAAAGAGTATGTTGGGGCCCAACCCTGAATTTCAAGAAATTGAAATTACTACAAATATGCCAATTAAAGATTCAATAAAAAAAATAACATTTTTTGTAAATCTAACAAATAGCATGCAAAGTTCATCTCGCATTGAATTGAATATGACAATTAATAGATTAAAAATTGGATAATCTCTTTAATTTAAGAGATATCAAAATACTTGTCGTAATTTTTCCGGCGTTCTTTATCTGATAAAACTTCATACGCTTTGTTAATTTCTGCCATTTTTTCTTTGGTTGTGGGATCAGGATTTTTATCTGGATGCCATTCCTTTACCAGACGTCTAAACTGATTTTTAATCTCTTCCTGAGTGGCATCATTTGATACCTCAAGTATCTTATAGTAATTAGGAAAATTAGATTTTTGCATGGATTTTCTAAATTCTTCGTCGTCTTTATTGATACTCTTTTTACCAACAAACTCATCACTCGTCCAATCAGAATGATATTTTTCATAATCTCTATTCTTCTTAGATTCATAATCCCCTATATCATAAGAAAATTTTTTTCGAAGAATCTGATTACGAGCTAAGTAAAGAAAAATTGCTATTACAGCTACAATAAAACTAGAAAAAATAACTATTAAATCCTCATTACTCACAACCAATTCGTTTGGATTTTTTGTTGGTGCTTCATCCTGAGAAAACACAGGAATTATCAAGGAAAGCATAAAAATTGAAAATAAAATAAGAATTTGATTCTTCATATGATAAATCATATATTTATTGAGCACATATTATCCTTAATGTATCTCTTCAATTCGAACAAAAGGATCTAAAAATTTGATTGAAAAAAAATTCGAGTCAGATTTACTTTACAATAAAATTGTTCATTACTATGTTGATAAGAAACATTTTTCAAAAGAACAAGCAAACTCAATAGCTCAAAATATTATCAAAAGAGAAATTGAAAGACGAAAGTGTAAAAATCTTCAATGCAGACATTCATTAAATGATCATATTAGAAACTCTGAAACCTGCTTGGTTTTAGACTGTAACTGTATAAGATTCGTTAAATAATTGGTTTATGAAGTTAATTTCCTACTTGTCTAATTAGCTTTGTCAATGAAAATGGTTTTTGTAAAAATTCTACGTTTTCCTTAAAATCTTCTGCCATCTCAGTCTCTCCACCCAAGGCGTATGCTGAGGCAAAAATTATCCTCTGGTTGGGTGTAGTTTTTAAGATTTCATTAGCAACTTCCTTTCCAGTTTTTTTTGGCATTGACTGATCCAAAACAACTAGATCAAAAGGGCTTTCTCCAAGTATTTTATACTCGTTTTTTTTCTTCTCATCTTTGTATCTTTGTAGACATTCTTCACCATCTTTTGTAACGATTACTTTGTGGCCATATTTTTCTAAAATTCTATTATACTGTAAAGCAGTAAAATCGTTGTCTTCTGCAATGAGGATGTTTAATGCCATTTTAATCCAAACTTTTTTCTCATTTTTTGTCTTTTAAGACAAGTATGTTTAAAACAAACGAACAGCGTTGTACTGCAACATGAGCCAAATTGATGACCTTGTAGACAAAGGAAATAGATTCCTTGAAGCAGGTAAATTTGAAGAGGCTCTGGGTTTTTTTGATCAAGCTCTTTTATTAAATCAAAACGATCCAGAATTATGGAATCATAAGGGAGTTGCCTTGAGAAGCATGGGGCGATACGATGAGGCCATAGAATGTTTTAACAAATCATTAGAACTTGATCCCAGAGACAAAAAAGCATCGTAATGGTTACTGACATTTGAGTTTCACTATTAACTAATCGTCAATCTATATTATAGACAAACCATTAATTGTAAATAATGAAGAGAGAATTAATGAATTTATTAGAACAGGCTTTTGATCTGAGTGAAAATGAAGAGTACTCTGAGGCTTTACAATGTTATGATAAGGTTTTAAGTAAAGATCCAAAAAATCTTAGAGCATTAATTGACAAAGGAGTTACATTACAAAATCTTGGAAGATTTAAAGAATCTCTAACACTTTATGAGAAAGCACTAAAAATCGATCCAAAAAATATAGATGCTCTAATTAACAAGGGGGCTGCCTTGCATTCTTTAGGAAAATTCAATGAAGCAATAATTTTGTATGATAAAGCTCTTGATCTTGATAAAAAATGTGCTATTGCACTTGCATACAAAGGGCTGTCCTTAGGTGAGCTAGATGAGATTCAGGAGGCCTTAAAATATTTCAAAAAAGCCTTAGAAATTGACTTGGACTATGATCTTGCAAACTTGAGTAAAAAGATGGCCCAAGACCTTCTAAAGTCAAAAATAAAGGAACTAAAACACTCTAAAACACAGTAACATCGCCTGGCGCAGGCTCCCTTCTCACGTTCTTTTCATGGAAATCAAAAAACTCTTTGTGAATCGTTTTTTGATGGTTTTGAAGATCTTCTATGTTTTCAAACCCTTTGTGGCACAGGAAGCATTTTGGTTTATCTTCATCAACTAGTGGTAATACCATACTTTTTGGATGCATCTAGGTTACTTATCTTTTGAGATTTAGTCAAATTATATATTTGCAGAAAATTGGATTCAAGGCGTGTTAGAACAACTGATAGGGGAATCACAAGCACTTGATCGTGCAATTGCTGGAGAAGAATTATCACTTAAGGACGGAATGGAACTAATGAATTTTGAAAATATCCATATTCTAGGTGCAGTAGCTGATATCACAAGAAAAAAACTTGTAGGAGATACTGTTACTTTTGCATCATCTTATTACATGAACTACACAAACGTTTGCGCAGCTAGCTGCCAGATGTGTGCCTTTTATAGAAAAGGACACGAAGATGATGCATACACGCTAACTCCTAAACAAATTGAAAAAAGAGTTTCAATAGCAAAGGAAATGGGTGCAACTGAGGTGCATATTGTTGGTGGATTTCATCCAAAACTCCAACTTGATTATTATGAAGAGATGATGAGAACCATCAAACAAAATCATCCAAATCTACATATCAAAGCTTTTACTGCAGCAGAAATTTTCTATTTATCTAAATTCACAAAAAATTCTGTAAAAGAAATACTTTCAAGATTAAAGGAAGCAGGTCTTGATTCTATGCCAGGAGGTGGAGCAGAACTCTTCCATCCTGAAATTAGAAATAAAATAGTTAGAGGAAAATGTACAGGTCAAGAATGGCTTGATACAATTGAGCAGGCACACAATTTAGGAATTAAAAGCAATGCAACAATGCTTTATGGTCACATTGAAAAACCTGAACATGTAATTGATCATTTAATTAAGATTAGGGAACTACAAAAAAAGACTGGAGGGTTTATCACATTAATTCCACTAAAGTTTAGTTTAGATAATACAGAACTTGAACAAGAAAAGCAAGTTACTCATGAATGTTCTTCAGTGTATGATCTTCAAGTAATTGCATTATCCAGACTAATGCTTGCAAATGTTCTTAACAATATTTCGGTATATTGGGTTGCATATGGCAAAAAACTAGCGCAGGTTGCCTTATCAAATGGGGGAAATGACTTGGTAGGCACAGCCTTTTCTGAAGAAATCTATCGTGCAGCCGGCAAGCCAACTGATTCATCAGTATTAGATCTTGCAAATATGGTTAGCGAAGTAGGGAAAAAGCCAGCACAACGTGATACATTTTTTAATATTTTGAAAAAATTCTAAATTAATTAAATTACAATTCCTTAGGTTTCAGGTTTTTTTTCAACCTTCTTTGGACTCCCCTTTCTTCTTCTACGTGCTCCAAAACTAATTAGTACTAACATAAAGCCTATGCCAATTAATATTCCTGCCAATGTGTTAAAGTCCTGATTTTCCTGCTGTTCAATTAGAAGTTCCAATGTCTCTTCTTCTGTCATACCTGTTGTTCCAACTGGACTAGTGGAGTTCAGATATAGTGAAAGAGAAATTCCTAAAGATACCATGATAATCCCTGATACTAGAATTTTTTTATCAATTAGCAAAACTACACTCAATTATAGATGACGCTTAATGTATATTATTATGCTATTTTCAATTCAAAATTTGGAACTAGATTTTTCTTTTTTGCCATCTCAAAGAGACGTCTAATTGATTCTTCCCCTTTTTTCCCCATATCAACAGTAACATCGTTTACATACATTTTTACAAATTTTTCAATAAGAGAACGCTGTTTTCCTCGACTGTACTGCATAGCATAGTCTAAGGCTTCTTCTGTATGTGAACGAGCATAGTTTATTGAATCCCGAAGATAATTGTCAAATTTTTTAATTATATCTGAACCTAGTCTATTGCTTATCACGTTTATCCCAAGAGGAACTGGTAAACCGTTAGTGGTTTTATCCCACCATTCCCCTACGTCTAGAATTTTAATTAGATTTTCTTGGTCATAGGAAAGCTGTGTTTCATGTATGACCAGGCCTGCGTCAACTTTTCCCTCTAATACAGCTTTTGGAATTTCAGTAAAGTTCATCTCTACATATTCAAATTTTCCAATCATTAATTGTAAAAGTAGAAATGCAGAGGTCATTTTACCTGGAATAGCGATTTTTAATTTTTTTAGCTCATCAATTGGAATCAATTTTTTTGCAATTACTATGGGACCATATCCTAATCCAAAACTTCCACCACTTCTTAAAATGGTATAATTAGGAATATAGGCACATGCATGGACTGAAACTGCAGTTACGTCAAGCTCTGGATTAGATGCTTTTTTGTTTAGCTCTTCAATATCTCCAACAACATGGTTTATAGTAAAATCTGGAGATTGTATTTTTCCAGTGAGCATAGCGTAAAACATGAATGCATCATCTGAATCAGGAGTATGTCCTACAGAAATTTCCACATATTTGCTCTTAGAATCTCGTTATAAATATTACAAGGAAATCTTAATGATAAAGCATGAAAACAATCGAAGCACTTGAAAATGATATTCTTCTACAGATCCCCTATTTACAAAAAATTAAACTACAAAAACTATTATCAGAGAAAAACCAACGAAACACAATTTTTTGTGGAAGCGGCGATTCACTTGCAGCAGCTTTATTGGCAGAAGCATTTTCGAATTTTCGAGTTCGAGCTGCTGATCCACTAGATTTACTGAAAAATAAATCTATGATAAAAAATAATAATATTTATCTAATTTCGATTTCAGGAAATACAATTTCAAACATAATGGTTGCAAAAAATGCTAAAAGAGCAACTGCGATTACCTTAAATGATAAAAGCAAGCTTGCTAAAGCCTGCTCTAAATGTATTCATCTTGATTATCCAAGTTCTGGAGTTTTTACTTCTGGAAGTATAGGATTTATTTCAAGTGCATTGACTAGTATTTCTCTAGTTTCAAAGTTCAAAATTCGAGGCATAATGGAATTATTCAAAAGAGCCTTACTTGAAAGTAAAAAGATAAAGATTGGGAAAAAACTATTCATTATAGGTAATTTACATACTTTTCCTGTAGCGATGTATAGTGCTGCGAAATTCTATGAGATATTAGGCACAGATGCACATTATGAAAGAATTGAACAATTCTTACACACGGGACTTTTTTCAGCAAAATCAGGAGATACTGTGATAATCTTTGAAGAAAAAAATTTTCATAATTCAAGAATTACAAAAAATTTGAAAAAACTTGGGTTGAATGTTTACCAGCCAAACCCAGGTACAAGGAACAAAGTTGCACAGGTAATTTTTTTTACTTTATTTTCACAATTGACCCCATTATTTTATGCAAAAAAAAATCATCAAAAAGAATGCTATTTTGTTACCGCTAAAAAACTAAGAAATGCAAGCTCCGATATGATTTATTGATCTAAAAAACATCTAATTTTCTTCATAAGATTTAATAGATGCACAAAAAGGATTTATCGCGTTTATGAAGTACAAGTCCACCGAACAGGTCTTAAAAATAATTAAGGATAAGAACCAAATTAGAAATTTTGGTGTTATCGCTCATGTAGATCACGGTAAAACCACAATGAGTGATAGTCTTTTGGCAGCTAGTGGAATAATTGCTCCTTCTGCTGTAGGCCAAGCCCTAGCACTTGACTATATGAAAGATGAACAAGAGCGAGGAATTACTATTGTGCAAGCCAATGTTACTTTGCATTTTTCCAAAGATGATAAAGAATACGTTATTAACATGATTGATACGCCTGGTCACGTAGACTTTTCTGGTAGGGTTATTCGAAGCCTTAGAGCAATTGATGGGGCAGTTGTAGTGTGTGACGCAGTTGAAGGAGTCATGACTCAAACTGAAACTGTGACAAGAATGGCATTAGAAGAAAGAGTAAAACCTGTTTTGTATATCAATAAGGTTGACCGTCTAATTAAGGAGCTCAGACTCACCCCAGAAAAGATGCAAGAACAGCTAGCAGCTCTAGTTGCAAATTTTAATGGATTAATTGATACTTATGCCGAACCTGAATTCAAAGAAAAGTGGAAAGTTTCAATTCAGGACAGCAGTGTGTCTCTAGGTTCTGCTAAGGATAAATGGGCTATTAACATAGATTTAATGAAGGAAAAAGGAATTTCTTTCAAAGACGTATTTGAAGCATATTCAGAAGGAGGTAAATTAGAAGATCTTGTCAAAAAAGCACCTTTAGCTGATGCAGTTTTAGGAATGGTTGTTAAACATCACCCTCCTCCACAGGTCGCTCAAAAATATAGAATTCCAAAAATATGGAAAGGTGATCTAGAATCAGACATTGGAAAAGCCCTTTTGAATTGTGAGGATGATGGCCCGACAATTATGATGATTGTTAACATGACATTTGACCCAGCTGCAGGACCAGTAGCCATTGGACGGTTGTTTTCTGGAACAATCAAAGATGGTCAAACAATTAATCTTATTGATACTAAGCGTGAGGGTAGAGTTCAATCTGTCAATTTCTTTATGGGAAATCAAAGAGAGATGGTGGGTGAACTTGGTGCAGGAAACATTCCTGCTTTGCTTGGGTTGCAAGATGCCAGATCTGGTCAAACTCTTTCCTCAGTAAAAGGAATCGCGCTTTTTGAAGGCGTTCAATATGTTTCTGAACCTGTTATTCAAATGGCAGTTGAACCAAAACATCCAAAAGATTTACCAAAACTTGTTGAGGCATTACGTCGAATAACTATTGAGGATCCAAACCTTGTTGTAAAAATTAACGAAGAAAGCGGAGAAACAGTAATTGCAGGTATGGGTGTTTTACATCTTGAAATTGCATCTTCATTAATTAAACAGGCAGGCGTAGAAGTTGTTACTTCTGAACCTCTAATTAACTATAGGGAGACAATCTCAAAGTCCCATGATGCGATTATGGCAAAATCTCCAAACAGACATAACAAGATCTTCATGGCAGTTGAACCACTTGAGGGAGACATTGCTGAGATGATAAGAACTGGCCAACTTGGGGAGATGAAAGATAAAAAGGAAATGATTAGGATCTTGCGAGAAAAAGGCTGGGATCCAGACAGAGCAAAAAATGTTATGAGGTTTGATCCTCGTGGAAATGTAATGATTAATGCGACAAGAGGCGTTCAATTTATTCAAGAATCATCTGACTCAATTTTATCTGGGTTTGAGGACGTAATGAAGGAAGGCCCACTTGCTAAAGAGCAAATGAGAAACTGCAAGTTTATCTTTACTCACTTTGTTCCTCACGAAGATACTGCTCATAGAGGATTATCCCAACTGGGTCCTGCCTCAAGACGTGCATGTATGGGAGTTGCTATTAAAGCAGAACCAGTACTCTTAGAACCAATGCTTGGAATTGAGGTCAGAGTGCCACAAGATCTTATTGGAAATGTTGCAGGTGTAATAACTAGTAAGAGAGGCAAGATAATTGATATGCAACAAAAAGGCATCTTAAACATTGTAATTGGCGAAATCCCTGCATCTGAAACATTTGATATATCTGAGGTAATGCGAGGTCAAACCGCTGGAAAAGCAATGTGGAATACTCACTTTAAGGCATGGACTCCTGCACCAAAATCAATACAGGCTAAACTAGTATCTGAAATTAGAAAAAGAAAGGGTCTTAGCCCAGATCCACCAACTGCAGACGAATTTATCGATAAAGAATAAAAATGGTATCACCCGCTTACGAAAGAAAATCTGCTGTTAGGTCGTCGTAAAGTTTAGATCGAAGTTTACGAATAAACAAGTGTAAAAAGGCGTAAATAAATGAGCTCACTATATCATTCGAGTATCCAAAAAAGAACTAATGCCATTTAAGAGTTTACAAATCAGTTTACAATATAAGAGAATGTCAGACGAAAATTATAAACAATTTCTTAAGAGTTACTATTGAGATTTGGTATTATGGTAAAAATAGAAAAAACAAACAACGAAACTAAGATGAATTCTGAAATCACATTTCCTTATAATGCTGTGAAGTGGGCTTTACTTTTTAAATAAATTAGAGTTAGTTTCGTTAAATCACTTTGAGGTTTGAGAAAGAAGAACTTCCAAAATAATGTTTGTAAAAAAATACTTACAAATACTTAACTAAAATTTCCGCTTATTAAAAATATATAAAATGAACTTGGCAAAGGGAATCTTATTTTTATTCTTTATTATGTCTAGCATAGTTGCTTTTCCATTTCAATTTTCATCGGCTCAAGTTACTAACTCTACACCAGTTCTCGATCTTATAGGATATAACACAGAGGATGAAAACACTGCCGCAGAACTTAGTATTTCCGCGACGGATCCAGATCCTAATGATATCTTAACCTTTTCCTCATCTTCCCTCCCGAATTTTGTTATTCTAGAAAATAATGGCGACAGAACGGCAAAATTAGTTTTTGAAACCTCATGTAATGATGCCGGTGTCTATGTCATAACAATTACCGTGACAGATAACGGTACCCCAAAGCTCAGTGATGAGGAAACATTTACTCTTGAAATTCTTGAAGACTGTGACTCTCCCTCACCAGAACTAATGATGGAAGATGCCGTAGATCAAATTATTGGTATGGCAAATGGTGACAAATTTAATGAGGGGCAAGCCGAATCGCTTATTGCGAAAATAGAAGCGGCTGCAAAAAAACTTAATCAGGACAATATATCTGCGGCATTTCATATTCTACAGAGTTTAATTAATCAAATTGAATCATTCATTCAATCGGGCGTACTGTCTTCAGCAGATGGAAAACCTCTAATTGATAATATCCAACAAATAATGGATATTCTTTAAAAAATGAAAATACGCTTTTCAATTATCTAAATTTTGTTCAATGAGAGGCTCTGTAATCCCAATAGATTTAGTAATTCCACCAGTAGGTAGTTTGTCTATTTGACCTCTAACAAATCTTTTATGATATATTTCCTCGAATAATTAGTTTCTCTATAATATCTAATCTTTTTTTAATTTCGTCAAGTTGTGGTTGATAGTTTTGTGACATTGTAGGCATTTTGATACATTATGATTTACCGTGGTTTACCCTTAACCTTTGCGACAGGCGTCAGATTTTTAGTCACAAATCGGGGGCTTTCTGTTTTTATTCTTTATATCGATATAAAGAATAAACTACATCCTAACCTATGGTTTACCCAATTTCAATACTAGGAATTTTATCATCTAGTGTTACAATGAATGCATGAAAGCCAAATTCAAAACAACATGTATCTCTTGTAATGGAGAAATTAATCCTGGAAAGGAGATTGCTAAAGATAATTCTGGAAAATGGGTACACAAACACTGTTTAACAGAAGCAGTAGAACTTCCATAATTTAGTAATCAAGTGAGCCTATAAAAGAGAGAAAGCCGTATTATATCTAACTTGGTTCTTATTTGGATTGGTATTGCAGTAGGGATTATTATAGCAGTAATCTTACTTGTTAAAGTTGTAAAAACTCCTTCATACGAGGCAGTAACAATGAATGTGCACTGTAAAAAATGTGGCTATAAAACAAATGGCCTCAAGTGTCCACGATGTGAAAAGAATACATCTTTTTCTAGTAAATTCAGATAGCCTTTACTATTATTTCATAAATTTCTCAAGATCAGATATGTTAGTAACACCATATTTTTTCATAAGGGTTTCTAGATCTTCTTTCATTTTTTCTTTTTTATCTTCATTCACTGAGACTAATTTTTTATTCTTAATTTCTTCACTTACTTCTTCAATTTGGTTTTCTTGCTGTTGAATTTCTTCTTCCACTGCCCCTATCTCATTTTTTAAATTATCTAATTTAGCTTTAGTAATACCTTTTTCTAACAAAAGTTGATGTAGAGATTCAGTAATAGTTTTCACATCAGGCTTGGGTAATAATTTATTGTTTAATGTATCTATCTTATAACGATTTGATTGTAGTAAATCAATTTCATGGTCAAATCTTTCCTTAATTTTCTTAATTTTATCTATCTCTCGTTTTTGGTTGTCAATATGTTTATTGACAAATCTAATGTACTGACCTGTATTTCCAGCCGCATCCATTGCATTTCTAGCTTCCTCCCTTACTATATCAAATTTAGTTTTTTGACCTACTTGCTGTTGATTTCCAAAAGTAATACTTCTATCACTTACATCAGCAGCATCTGCTGCTTCAATCTTTTCTTCAATCTTTGTTTCTATACTCCCATCTTCTCCTCCAGCAAGATGCGCCCATTCATCTTCTGCAGTTACATCTTTTTTTGCATCTAATCCTTTTTTATATTCACGATTAATGAATTTTCGAGTCAATTATTTTCTAGATATGAAATCAGAATAATACTAGCTATGTGTGTATGATTTGAACATACGAAATCCCGTAATATTAAAATCAACTTCTAATCTCCAGGCCTGATATTTCCTACCCATCGAGCATGTTTATCTATATCAGCATGAACATTATCGATAAAATGGGGGTTGTTAAAAATGACTAACATTACACTAGATGAAATCTTGGGGAAAATTCAAGAATTGATGGATTCTGGAGAAGGAGATCTAGGCAGATTACGCTTTATTTTAATGACACTCAGAAGAGGAAGTCCACTTTACAAATCTGATCAAAAATACCTCGAAAAAAAATTAAACACTACATTTGTTTTAGTAGAAAAACATCAAGAGGAACCTAAACCCGAATTTGAACTAATTTCATCCATACGGGAACTAATTAAACTTGGAATTGGTGACTCTGGTAGACTTCAATTCATCAATGAAACATTGCAAAAGGGAAAACCCCTTTACAAATCTGATAAAAAATATCTTAACGAAAAACTAAACTCTGCAATTTCTCCATCATCAATAACAAGTACTATTCAAGATACGCCTATAATAGAAAGAGAATCAATTATAGAATTAAAATCTGATCTAGTTGAAGCTAACAGAAAAATCAATCATCTAGAAACTCTTTTGGATAAAAGCAAATCCAAACTTGAAATTTCAATGCACACTGAATCTCCAAAACAAGAATTACAGTTAGTCAAACAAAGTCCAGGTGTTATGCCAAAGGGCTGGATCATGCCTGAAAACGACCAAACCCACAAAGTTATACTAGAACAAAAAAGAAACGAGCTTGCTGAGATTTCAGAGAAAATTAAAATTGAAAACGATAAATTAGAAGAACAAAAAAGAATTTCTCAGCAAATAGAAATACAAAAATCTAAACTAACCCAGCTTGTCCTAAATAGAAAAGAATATGAAAAGCAAGTTGAGATCGAAAAAAACCGATTAGAAGAGCAAATAATAACTGAGCGTCAAAAAATAGAGTTGCAAACTAAATTAGCAGAGCACATAACCAATCAAAAAATTGAATTAGATTATGCAAGAATCGAAAGAGATAAAATTGTTAAACAAATACAAGAAAAACAGGCATTAATCTCTTTAGAACTGGAAAAAGAAAAACAAAATCTAGAAAAAGCAAAAGATGAGCGTGAAAAGATCGAAAAACAAGCACAACTAGAAAAGAATTTGGTTGCTGACAAAATAAGAGAAGAAAAATCACGTCTTGAAAAGCAGACTATACTAGTACAAAAAATCAAACAAGATCAAGAGAATCTTAGTGAAATAAAACTCGAGCAAAAAAAGATGGCAGAAACTGTTAAACAGGAAAAAATAAAGCTAGCCGAACAGGAAAAAATTAAACAGGAAGTTATCAAAAATGAAAGAACTCTCAAGAAGATCTCAGAAAAGCGATTAAATTTAGCTGAACAATTAAAACAAGAAGAGGAAAGATTAACCACACAAAACAAAAAAGAAGTTGAGAATCTTCAAGTGATAAAACTAGAACAACAAAAAGTAGCAATTCAAGAACAACAAAGAAAAGAAAAGCTAACAGAACAAGAAAACATTAAGAAATCAATTATTCATAAAGAACGCGCTCTAAAAAACATTGCAGAAAAAAGAATCAAGGTCACAACACAATTAACACAAGAGCAAGACAAGCTAACCTCCCTTACCAAACAAGAAAACATCAATTTGTTAAAACAAAGTAAACTAGTTGAAAAATTAAAAAGAGATCATGAAAAATATGAGAAGCTAAAAGAAAAACGGAAAAAAATGGAAGAAAAAGTCAAGCGTAAAAATGAAAAGTTAAAAGATTTGAAAAATAAAATATCAAAAAAATCCTTAAAATCATTAAAAACTAAATCAAAAACATTATTAACAAAACCAATAAAACCTAGAAAAACAAAAAGGAAAACAAAACCGAGTAATACTTTAGCTAATAAAATTTGATATTGTTTTAGAATTTTTAACAAAGGTATATTACTGAATCAAAATTTTTTCATATCGATTTGAATAAACTAAAAAAATCAAAACTATTAGAACTTGTTGAATATATTATTAACCTTAATCCTAAGATGAGGTTTGTAGCTCTCATTGATCTCAAAGGAAATATCGTAGAGTCAATTATGAAAAGTGGTAAGACTTCATTAAAAACACAAAAAGAAGAATTCCACTTTTGCCAACAAGTTGCCAAAAGAAGGAAAATGCGACATGAGTTTGATAGGCATCTAGGCAAGGTTCGTTACGTACATGTGGAGCGAGAAAAAGTTACTCAGCTGGTGATTTATTCAAAACGTAAAACCATTTACTTTACTGTGGAGCCTGAATTAAGCATTGACAAAAAATTACAATTAGTAATGCGAATTAAAAAACTTACTTCTCATTTATGATCTATTATAAAAAATTTTGATCGAAATTAGATATCTGTCCATCTTGAACATACATGGATATCAATACGTTCTAAACAATTTTTAAAATGGAGAAAACTCATTTGCATGCAATACTTCTAATATTAGCTGGATTAGCAGCATTAGGATTTCTCTTACCCTTGATTATTGGGTTCTCCCAATAAAATTAATTTTAAATCTTCTAAACTAATATAATTAGTATAATGCCATAAATTTGTCAATGTCATCAAAACCATTAAAAATTCTTGTCGATGAGACTAGTGATGGGTTAGATATCAAATTACAAAACGCCGGTTATTATGCTGAAAGCGTAAAAAAACTGAGAACTAAAAATGAGAAAATGGGACATGACTATAATGTTATTCAATACGCCAAAGAAAATGATATGGTTTTCATTACTAAGGATAAAGAACCTGGAAAGGCATGTAAGGCAAATGGCATTGCTTGTATTTGGATTAGTGATGACTTGGTTTTTGAAAAAATTATCTTGCCAGAGTTAGCGAAGTTAAAAAATAATTAATTGTTTTTATCTTATGAAAATAATGAAGTGTTATGGAAAGTTGTGATCGAAGAATTAAAGCATATAGAAATGGAAAGACTTTTGATCAATGTAAAGAAATAGCAAAATCAATTAACATACAAATCCAAAAACAGATTTTAGAAAATGGCAAGGTTTCGTGGAGAGAACTTTTAGAAAAAGTCGATCATGATGAGCTCGTTTACAAACTATCATTAAAGTATCTAAGACTAGATGGATTTGATATAGGAAATTCGAAAATTCCTGAAATCAAGAAATTTACTCCTGTTTAGTTTCCGCTGCACAATTTCCTCCTCGTACTCTTAATTTTTTTGCCATAATAAAGGGAGTAATAAGTAAGATAGGAATTGTAATTAGAATAAACATAGTTTGTAGCTGGGTAATTGCTAATGTGAATGCGATTGCTCCTGCACTTCCAACAAAAATAGAGCTAAACGCTCCAACACATGTTGGACATGCAATAAATAATCCTGTTGTCGCACCAACACTGCTTAACCCTCCTTCTTTTTTAAAAAAAGTAAACGCACTTACAGCTAATGTAGTATTAAGCCCAACAAGATATGAAACAATTATCTGAAGAACCAGATTGATTGGAACAATTTGTAATCCTATGTGTTCTGTAAGATACGCTGTAATTTTAGGCATATATCCTGGATCCCCGCAACAAGCAGTCAGGTGTGCTGAGGGAATTATTGCACCATAATGATAAGAGAAAACAACTTCTGGTTGGTATACTAACATGCCTGAAGTTAGAGAAAAAAAGATTCCATATCCAATCAAAGTCAGAAGAAATATTTTCCTTGATTTTTTATTAAACGTTGTTGTAGCTATAATTGAAAGCATTCCTCCATTATTTTCGCGTGCTTTTTGTTTATGATATCTGTACAGTCCAAATGTAATTACTCCAAAAGCCATAATGAGAATGACGTAAAAAATACCTGCGAGCCGTTCTATTGCCAAAACCGCCTCAGGAGTTAATCCAAGACTTGCGGTTCTTGCATAAATTAAAAAGAGAATCGTAATGACTACAAAACCTAAAATTATTAAAGATTTGCCTTTTTGGGTTCGAACGCCAGTCTGTTTTTCCATAATTAAAAAAATTAAACCGTTGAATTAAATTGTATCTTTATATGCATTAACAAATTAGCTATCTAGTGATTCCCTAGTGAAGATTGATCAAGGCCAAGAACCTGATTATGATGTTGTAAAAATTACATACGTTGGTTTTGTCGACCCATACGCAGTTGAGGGAATGCTTGTCTTAACTGCAGATAATGGAAAGGAATTTCATATGAGGGCTTTTTCTGGTGAAGTAGCAAAACATATTTCCAGTTTTTCTGAAGAAAATAAAAACTCTGTTCCAACTATTTACAAGATGGTTGAAGAAATTTGTGAAGAAAACGAACTAGTGCTTGTAAAAGTCAAAATTTATGAAAGCGGCGAGGTTTTGAGAGCAAATTTGTATTTCACAGGAAAAAAAGATCTAGTTTTAAGAAATTACCGTGCTTCTGATGGTCTGGCATTAGCTACATTTTATAAAATTCCAATTTTAGTTAGAAAAAACCTTCTTAAAGAAAAGATGGAAGCCTAAGTTACTATTTCTTCTAATCTTCCTTGTTCTTGCGCTTTCTTAATTTCCATTGCAATTCTTCTGCCAACTCCAAATGTTGTTCCATATTGATATTTTGTGTATGGACTAGTTGTTGCAACAATTGGGTTTCCAGGAACTCTTAAAGAAACATCATATACAATTACTTCTAAATCCTTTGTAATCACACTTTGTAAAGAAAATGGACCAATAATTCCTGGCGAATATTCTTTTTTCACAGCTTTTACGAATTTATCCCCCATGGTGATTACTTTTTCAAGTAGAGATTCACGAATACTTGCAGGTGTGTGTCCTACTTCGATGTTTTGTAGCTCAATATCCATTTCTAATTGCTGTTTTGCAGGTAGTGCATTAAAATCATGTAAGTTGGTTTGAAGTCTTCGTTCTATTCCAATAAAATCAACATTTTCTGAAATTGGTGTATGAAAATAATTAAAATTTAGATATGTTCCAATAACAAGTTCTTCAATGCTGGAATTTTGAAGATCTTTTTTTGAAATTATTCCTTGCTTTATTTTTTCATCAGATTTTTTCTTATAATCCAAGTACGAGGTTACAGTAAAAAAAGCCCTTTCTAGCTTTCTACTTTTTTCTTGAACTTTAACTATGGATGGCGTGTTGATATTTTTAGGATTCTTAAAGAGTTTAGGATGTTTGATTCTAGCCTTTTCTAATAGATAATATTGATTTTTCTTGTTTGCACGCTCTTCTGCTTGAAACAAAGCCCTATTCCCAAATATTGGTACTTTGAAGTTATTTTCAATTGTTTTGTATCCTAGATATGCAGTTAATGCTCTATGTGGTACGATTATTGTATTTTCTTCGCGTAATTTTTTCTGAAATTTTGGTGATGCCATCTCTTTGAATTTGTTTAATACAACTATTTCATCGGCAATTCTACTAAACCTTCTATATGGTGTGTCTCTGCCTTTTTGACAAATTACAATTGTTTTAAGGTCTTCATCTTTTGCACCATCCATCACCTCTAATGCAGAATGACTTCCCAAAACTCCTATTTTTAGACCGGTATACTCGTTTACAATTTTTTTAATTTCAGAGCTCTTAATCATGTACTGATTTGATTAGAATTAATGGTAATATTAGTATAAGATATTATTTTGAGCAAAATTTTGATATATTTTTCTAATAATAAAGAAACTTGTCTTCTGAACCCGCGGTCTTTTTTATTTGATACTCTTGGATGACTTGAGGTTCTACTTTGATTACCTGTTTTGGGGTTGGAGTATACTCTCTATGTACTTCTTCATTCATTCTTGTTAGTATGGCGCGCTTTAGTAGTTTTGACACTGTATATCCACTGGCACTGCACAAGCCAATCAGTTTTCCATATTCTTCTTCAGTTAATTTTGTTGAAACTACCTTTGATCCCATCATCTTATTTGTAGTAGAATATACAATATAAGTATCAGTGTTGATTTTGTTCTCAAACAACCTTTTGTTCTAATGGCTTGTTAAAAATACTGATAACGTATTCTTGCAGCTAATTTCTGTTCCTGCACTGGAGGCTCATTACTTAATGTGAACTCTGGAGAATTTATTGTCTCTTCAATCGGTCTTTCAATTTTATTTCCTTCTTTATCAACCAAATCCATTACACATTCCTTTAGAAATGCTGATAGTGTGCATCCAGCATTATTGCAGATTTGTGTGATCTTTCCATATTCCTCTTCTGATAATTTAGTTGAAATTACCCGTAATGCCATATTATACCAAAGCCAATTTTTGTCTATAAGAAGAAGTTTGTCTTTTTCAAATAAACACCGAATGACATCATCTACTCTATCCCTACCGTAACCATCGGACTCCTTTCTGCCCTATATTGTACCTTTATTGGAACATCTTCTGCAGCTGAAGCTAGAAATTGACTATTTTCCATTATCTCTACATTCCATTTACCTAATACAGAATCTAGCGATGTAATTGAGAATCTCTCCAGTGGGCTGTCATCACCTGAATATCTTACCCTGTATATGTGTCCATCAACTAGCACGCTGTCTATTCCGCCACGATGTTTCAGTGTTGATTGTTCCACTAGACAGCCAGCTCCAATTACACATGTTCCATCTGGTGCTACAACTCTAAATGAGCCAGATCCTTCGTTTGATGAATACATCATTGCAGGTCTTGCAATGATGTTGCCAAGCTTATCTGTTGCTGGAACTATCTCGGACTGGTCATACATTGGTACTATCTTTGTTCTTGCAAAGGTATCAAGTGTTGCCTTTGTTGTGATATATGATGCGTCATACACATCTAGCTGTGTCTGTACCTTGTAGCTTGCACTAGAACCAGTCTTTGGAATCTTCCACTCTAGGTTGATCATGTTCTGCCCTGGGGTGATAAGTACAGCTTTAGAGTATATGGTCTTGCCGTCAGCTACTAGCGATACCTTACTGTACACTGGAATATCGCCATTGTTTGTAAGGTATGAAGTTGGCTTGAGTGTAGTACCCTGTGCCTTGATTGTAATAATATCCATCTCTACTGATGAGGAATCAGAATACCCTTCTGGTTTTACTCCAACTATACTATGAACCGATTCCTGTACCACTCCTTCCTCAGTTACTATTCTAATCCAGAACTCCACTGCAGGTCCCTTGAGTAGGTCAGCTGGGATTATACCAGATATTACCGAGACATTTTCAAGGTCTGGCAGCATCAATGGTGAAATATTCATTGGCAGAACCTTTTGTTGTCCAGTGCCTAGTGCGGTAAAGAACAATTCTGCCTTGGATAGTGGAACTATTGGGCTTGATACTATTGCAGATACGGTCATACTCTGGCCTTGCATGATGTATGAATAATCTACAGGTCTGATGTATGTGCTGTTAGTCTGGTATTTGATGTCAAATATGTGAGGCAGTACAATTTGGTCGTCAGCAAATACTAGTACTCCATGGCATCCCTCCACCTGTACCAGGGTTCGCTGTACGTTTGATAGACGGTCTACTGCAAATATTGTAAATACGGTTTCGCCTTTGGATAGTGGTGCCTCAAAGAGATACCTGTCCACTAGGGTGACTTGGTTTTGGTTTGCAAATGGCTGGTTGGCAGATAGAGTAGCATCAACTACTCCTGACTTTGTAGTGAGCAGCTGTATTTTTGGTGGACTAGAGCTGTCATGAGCTGCCAATATTCTTACAAAGTTTTCTGTACATACATCATACTCTACTCTGTGTACTCTGGCAGTTGGCATGTCTGGTGCAGCACCTCCTAGGCTAGTAGGTCCAACACCAATTAGTCCTTGTCCAAATGGAATTGGTGGAGGGGGAGGTGGTGGAGGTATTTTAGCTCCGCCAACTATCATCTTTGCAAGATGATCTACAGATACTATAATCTCAACCATTCCTGCATTTGGTCCTGTACTGAGCAATTGTTTAGATAATATGGTTACGCCAGCAGTACTCCATACTGATCCTGCCTGTAAATATACAGAAAGACCATCTGTACTGTTTGTCTCAGGTAGTGGAGATATCAATGTGTAGTTAAATGAATCAATGTTAGTTGCATTGCTGAAATTAACACCTGCTGCTGTAGTTGAGATTCTTGGGTATTGTGGGTTGACATACAATAGTATATCTTCTCCAGATAATGCAGGTGTCCCTGATCCTACTGGTGGTACAGATGCAATCTCAAATGTAAGATAATCTTCTGAATCTGGGCATACTACGCTTGGTTCTAGAGTAAATGCAGTTCTAGATACGCCACCAAATGATGGAACCAACGTATCATCTATACCGTATATGTATTGTTGACCACAATTGAATTTGTCAAAGGGCTGTGTTGCAAGATATTGTCTAGATGCAGAGGAGTTAGTTGCTGACATCACTCCAATAAATGTGGTTTGTGTAAAGTTACCAGCATCATATTGTGTCTGTCTGAATGCAGATATGATATTCTCTGGAGAGTCGTTGGGTGGTAACACAAGGTTCTTGTATAGTAAGGTGAATTGGGATGCAGTTGCATTGTATATTGCAGTATCGTTGTTAGCACCTGCAAAGATTGGAGCCGGCATGTCAGTTGTGCCGTTGATAATAGTATAGAATCCTTTGTTTACTTTGACTAGTTGTATGGTTGATCTGATATCGTCAAATCCATTATTTGCAATATCAAGTATGTCTGACTCTTGCTGGAGTACTGGAAGTTCTGCTGGGTCTAGTATGACTCTGAATAGGGCAGTTGCGTTCATGTCGGTAGAGTGGACGGTTGCATATGTGAAGTTGATTAATGATGAATATAGGGCAGGTGCAGCGGTTTGGTTTATTCTATATGTTCCTAATGGAACCGGGAAGACGTTAATTTGTCCGTTATTTAATACACCGTCGTGATCATTGATATCTCCATCGGTTACAAGGAGTGTTCCGATTCCAGTAAATGGATTGGGGATTATACGATAAGTATTGGATAACGGTACCAGACTGTAATTATCATCTCTTGTCTCAATGTTAATTGCTCCAAGTGGTTTGTTGAGCTCATTGACGGATACGGAATCTCTAATAGATTTTGTTACGACAAAGTGGAATATATCGTCTGTTCTACCGGAATCTTTTATCCTAAAGGTTACTGGGGCTTTTATTAGAATGTCTTCGACAGTTGCTACCTCATCTTTGATTGCCCTTGTTAGCGTCCAGCTAATTATATCGTCTGTTCTACCGGAATCTTTTATCCTAAAGGTTACTGGGGCTTTTATTAGAATGTCTTCGATAGTTGCTACTTCATCTTTGATTGCTCTTGTTATCATCAAGGAGATGACGTCATTGATTGAGGATGAATCCTTAATCTGTTTTGTAATTCTAGTTGCTAGTGTATCTTGCGAGGAGACGATATCTTTTGGTCTGTAAAATACAGTCTTTGTTATAGTATCCTCTAATAATGAACTGTCACGTGGTCTGAAGATGGCTGGAGCCATGCTAATTATATCATCAACTGAAGCCATCTCATCTCTGATATTCATAATTGCCATCTTGCTTAGGACATCATTAACTAATACCGAGTCTTTTGGTCTGTAAAATACAGTCTTTGTTAGCGAGTCTGTTACAGTTGCGGAATCTGATAATGATTTGATGTATACGACCCTGATGATATCATCGACAAGTACATTATCACCCTGGACGAAAAAGACAATCTTTGTAATGTCATCATCAACTAATACCGAGTCTTTTGGTCTATAAATTACAGTCTTTGTTAGCGAGTCTGTTACAGTTGCAGAATCTGATATTCTTTTGATCGTGGTTGGTCGGAGTATATCATTAACTAATACAGTATCTATACTAGTCATGAATGCAGTTTTTGTTATATAATCATTAACTAATACCGAGTCTTTTGGTCTGTAAAATACAGTCTTTGTTAGCGAGTCTGTTACAGTTGCGGAATCTGATAATGATTTGATGTATACGACCCTGATGATATCATCGACAAGTACATTATCACCCTGGACGAAAAAGACAATCTTTGTAATGTCATCATCAACTAATACCGAGTCTTTTGGTCTATAAATTACAGTCTTTGTTAGCGAGTCTGTTACAGTTGCGGAATCTGATAATGATTTGATGTATACGACCCTGATGATATCATCGACAAGTACATTATCACCCTGGACGAAAAAGACAATCTTTGTAATGTCATCATCAACTAATACCGAGTCTTTTGGTCTATAAAATACCGTCTTTGTTAGGGAATCAGATACCGTTGCAGAATCAAAGAGTTTCTTTACAGTCACTACACGAATAGTATCATCTACTCGTACCTCATCTCCCTTGACTATAATGACAATCTTTGTAATGTCATCATCAACTAATACCGAGTCTTTTGGTCTGTAAATTACAATCTTTGTTAGGGAATCAGATACAGTTGCAGAATCTGATAGTTTCTTTACAGGTACGATCCTCAAATTATCATCCACTCGCACCTGGTCTCCTTTGATTATCAAGACAATCTTGAAGATGTCATCATCAACTAATACCGAGTCTTTTGGTCTGTAAATTACAATCTTTGTTAGCGAGTCTGTTACAGTTGCAGAATCAAATAGTTTCTTTACAGTCACTACACGAACATTATCGTTCACATTTGCAGAATCTTTTATTCCATACGTCATAAACTTGGTTAAAGTGTCTTGTATAGTAGCTGAATCATGCATTACCTTGCTAGGTATCACGCGGAGAGTATCTTGCACTGAAGATGAATCCATTAATGTCTTTGCAAATATGACTTTAATATTATCATCAACTATGGCAGAATCTCTCAAACCAATGATAGGAGTCTTACTTAGAACATCATCTGCTAGAATAGAATCGCCAAACCTCTTTGTAACAAAGAACGAGAGAGTATCCTCCACAGTAGCTGAATCCATTAATGTCTTTGCAAATATGACTTTAATATTATCATCAACTATGGCAGAATCTCTCAAACCAATGATAGGAGTCTTAGCTAGAACATCATCTGCTAGAACAGAATCGCCAAACCTCTTTGTAACAAAGAACGAGAGAGTATCCTCTACAGTAGCTGAGTCAGTCAATATCTTACCTGGATTGATTTTGAGAGTATCCCCTACTGTAGCAGAGTCCATCAGAGATTTTACTGGATTGAATCTAATGAAGTCATTAACCTGTACTGTATCTACAAGTCTAAATGTAACCATTTTAGAAACTATGGTATCGCTAACTGTGGCACTATCTTTAGGAGGTGGTTGTGCAACCTTGCGTATTACTACAGATACTGTGGCACTATCTTCTAAAATCTTAGTTACACTAAAGCTAATTACATCCTGAACTGAGGCCATGTCTTGAGGTCTGTAAAAAACTGTCTTTGTTATATTATCATCAACTTTTGCTGAATCAGGATTTACAGATTGTCCAAAACTTCCAGTAATACTTAGAACATCCTCAACTTTTACGGTGTCCTTCAATCTAATAATTACAGTAAACGATAATCTATCTTCAACGAATGCAGAGTCGATACGGGCTTTAAACAATACAGGTCTTATAACGTCATCAACCAATCCACGATCATTGATTCTATTAGTAAGGCTAGATGAGATAACATCTTCCACGAAAGCAGAGTCTTTTGGTTTATAAATCACAGTCTTTGTAAGTAGGTCTTGAACATTAGCTGAATCTTCTAACCTAATTACAGTTACTCTGATAATACGGTCAGCAACTGCAGCTGAATCCTTCAATCTCATAAATGCAGTATATGAAATCACATCACTACCATTAGCTGAATCCTTTAGTCTATACGTTACAACCTTGGTTAAGGTATCTTGTACATTAGCTGAATCAAATAACAGCTTGCCTTGAATAGCTAGTATAGTATCCTGTACTGCAGCTGAATCCTTCAATCTCATAATTGCAGTATATGAAATTACATCACTAACATTAGCAGAATCCTTTAGTCTATACGTTACAACCTTGGTTAAGGTATCTTGTACATTAGCTGAATCAAATAACAGCTTGCCTTGAATAGCTAGTATAGTATCGTTTACAGCTGCAGAATCAGACAGAGGCTTTACGGTACTGGCCCGCAGTACATCGTTTACAGTAGCGGAATCCTGTAATGTCTTGATGGTAGTAGCACGCAAAACATCGTTTACATTAGCTGAATCAAATAACAGCTTGCCTTGAATAGCTAGTATAGTATCCTGTACTGCAGCTGAATCCTTCAATCTCATAATTGCAGTATATGAAATTACATCACTAACATTAGCAGAATCCTTTAGTCTATACGTTACAACCTTGGTTAAGGTATCTTGTACATTAGCTGAATCACGCATTATCTTGCCAGGTATACTTTGGAGCGTATCTTGCACCGTAGCTGAATCATATAATCGCATTATTGCCGTAGCTCGTAGTACATCCTGAACTAGCGCAGAATCCTTTAGTCTATACGTTACAACCTTGGTTAAGGTATCTTGTACATTAGCTGAATCACGCATTATCTTGCCAGGTATACTTTGGAGCGTATCTTGCACCGTAGCTGAATCATATAATCGCA
>Ga0214471_10000123_pt1 | contig 77154 bp, 76 predicted proteins | sample RVTome_5_FD_207665 | JGI IMG/M metagenome (GOLD analysis project Ga0214471, IMG submission 207665) | Soil microbial communities from uranium-contaminated site in the Upper Colorado River Basin, Wyoming, United States - RVT142D155 | ecosystem: Environmental > Terrestrial > Soil > Contaminated >... | reverse complement strand
GCCCACTTCTCTTTTTCGGAGCCCGGATCAGGTTCGGCGGCGGACACGGAGTCGAGGAGGGGGGTGTGACGAGACTGGAAGAGCACCTGCGCTCGCTCGTCGAACCGGTCCTGGCGCGGCGCGACGCCGAGCTGGTCGACCTCGTCGTGCGGCTCGGGCGGAACCGGCTCGTCCGGGTGGTCGCCGACCGGCCCGGCGGCATCGACCTCGACACGTGCGCCGAGGTCAACAAGGAGCTGGGCCGGATGCTCGACGCCGACGACCCGATCGAGGGGACCTACACGCTGGAGGTCACCTCGCCGGGGCTCGACCGGCCGCTGAGGGGCGAGGCCGACTTCGCCAAGAACGCCGGCCGCAGAGTCAGGATCGTATTCGAGGCAGGGCAAGTGGAAGGCGTCGTCGCGACGGTCGAAGACGGCCTGGTGCGACTGGAAGGTGTCGAGGAGCCCATCCGGCTCGGCGACATCCGCGCCGCCCGGCTCGTCCTGCCCTGGTAAGGACGGAAGGAACAGATGGATCTGCAAGAGATGCTGGATGCGATGCGAACGCTCGGACGTGAGAAGAGCATCGCTTTCGAGGCGCTGCTGGCCGGGCTCGAGCAGGCGCTGGCGGCCGCCTACAAGCGCAGCCTTCCCGAGGACATCGGCGTGCGAGTGGAGGTGGACCCGCACACGGGCGAGATCCACGTCTTCGAGCACGACCTCGACGAGGAGGGCGAGCCCATCCTCGACGACCTTGGCAACTTCCTGGACGAGCGTCCGATGGGCCCGCGCCCCTTCGGACGCATCGAGGCGCAGACCGCCAAGCAGGTCATCCTGCAGAAGATCCGCGAGGCGGAGCGCGAGCAGACCTTCACCGAGTACACCGAGCGCGAGGGCGACATCGTCACGGGCATCGTCCAGCAGTCCGACACTCGTTACACGCTGCTGGACCTGGGCAAGGTCGAGGCGCTCATGCCGCATGCCGAGCAGGTGCCGAGTGAGCGCTACGAGCACAACGCCCGGTTGAAGGCCTACGTCGTCGAAGTGCGTCGCAACCCGCGCGGACCCTCGATCATCGTGAGCCGCACGCACCCGGGCCTTGTGCGGCGCTTGTTCGAGCTGGAAGTGCCCGAGATCGCCGAAGGGCTCGTGTCGGTCGACGCGATCGCGCGCGAGCCGGGTTATCGCACGAAGGTCGCGGTGTCTTCGCGTGAACCCGGTGTCGATGCGGTCGGCGCCTGCATCGGGGCGAAGGGCTCGCGCGTGCGCATGGTCATGCAGGAGCTTCGCGGGGAGAAGATCGACATCGTCGACTACGCCGAGGACCCCGCGACGTTCGTGGCCAACGCGCTGTCGCCGGCCAACGTGAGCGACGTGCGGATCAGCGAGCGCGACAAGCACGCGGTCGTCGTCGTTCCCGACTACCAGCTCTCGCTGGCGATCGGCAAGGAGGGTCAGAACGCGCGGCTGGCCGCTCGCCTCACCGGCTGGAAGGTCGATATCAAGAGCGAGTCGCAGATCGCCGAGGAGGCGCGCGGGCCGGAGCCGCCGGCCGAGCCCGGGCCTGCGGCCGACGCGCCCGCGCCCGAGTCTGCGGCGCCGGACGTCTCGGTGAGTCTCGACGAGTCCCGTGAGCAGGAGCAGCAGCAGTAGGATGCGAGGTCGCGCGCACGAGCCGATGCGGACCTGTCTGGTGTGCCGGCGGGTCCGCGCGAAGCGCGAACTGACGCGGCTCGCGCTGCAGGACGGCGCGATCGTGGCCGATCTTGACCGGCGAGCGTCCGGGCGGGGCGCGTACGTGTGCCGCGAGCGCTCGTGCCGCGAGCGGGCCCGCGCGAAGGCTGCGGGTGCGCTGCGGGCGCCGCGAGCGGTGTGGCGAGCCGGCGCGACGCTCTAGGAGAGGCGACGAGGAGAGGTATGGCGAAGCGGGTCTACGAGATAGCCAAGGAGCTGGAGCTGAGCAGCCGCCAGGTGATCGCGGCGCTGTCCGGCTTGGGGGTCGTCGCCAAGAGCCACTCCTCGACCGTCGAGAACGCGGTCGTGGAGAAGCTGCGCAAGGCGCACGAAGAAGGCACGATCGAGAAGCTCACGGCGGCGGGGAAGAGTTCGCGCGCCCGGCCGCAGCGTCCAACCCCGGCCCAGGCCGCGTCCGCTCGCGCGGCCACGGAGCGTCCGTCGGCCGAACGAGCCCCGGGTAGCAGGCCTGAGCCCGAGCGCGCGCCGGCTCGCCGAAGGGCGGCGGCCGAACGCGCCGCCCCGCCCGCCCGGCTCGAGCGCCCCTCCGCCGAGCGAGTCCCGGCGTCCGCCGCTTCGGCCGCGGCGATCGAGGAAGACGGCGGCGGCACCGCCACCAAGACCAAGCCGCGCAAGGCGCTCCGGGTCGACCGCGGGATCACCGTCTCGGCGCTCGCGCAGCAGTTGGGGGTCACGCCGGCCGAGATCGTCAAGAAGCTGTTCCTGCTCGGCGAGGCGTACACGCTCGCGCAGTCCCTGACCGACGAGGCCGCCGAGATCGTGGCGAACGAGTACGGCTACGACCTGACGATCGTGGCTCCGGGCGTCGAGGAAGAGGAAGAGGAGGCCGTCGAGGACGACCCTGCGCTGCTCGTTCCCCGTCCGCCCGTGATCACCGTGATGGGCCACGTCGACCACGGCAAGACCTTGCTGCTCGACAAGATCCGCCAGACCGACGTCGTCGCGCAGGAGCACGGCGGGATCACCCAGCACATCGGCGCCTACCAGGTCCGCAAGAACGGCCGTGCGGTCACCTTCATCGACACGCCGGGTCACGAGGCGTTCACGCAGATGCGAGCACGCGGCGCGCAGGTGACCGACATCGCGGTGCTCGTGGTCGCGGCGGACGACGGCGTGAAGCCCCAGACGGTGGAGGCGCTGTCGCACGCGCGCGCGGCCAAGGTGCCGATCGTGGTGGCGGTCAACAAGGTCGACAAGCCGGACGCCGACCCCAACCGCGTGCGCCAGCAGCTCACCGAGCGCGAGCTGGTCCCGGAGGAGTGGGGCGGCGACGTTCCGTTCGTCGACGTGTCGGCCAAGACCGGCGACCACCTGGAGGACCTGCTCGACGTCCTTCTGCTCGTGGCCGACATCCAAGAGCTGAAGGCCAACGACCAGGCGCCGGCGCGGGGCGCGGTGATCGAGGCGCACCTGGACCGCGGCCGGGGTCCGGTGGCGACCGTGCTCGTCCAGCGCGGCACGCTGCGGCTGGGCGATGCGCTGGTGTGCGGGACGGCGTGGGCGCGGGTCCGCGCGATGCTCGACGACATGGGCGAGCCGTTGACCGAGGCCGGGCCCGGCACGCCGGCGCAGGTGCTCGGTTTCGATTCGGTGCCGTCGGCGGGCGACGACTTCCGCGTCACCTCCGACGAGCGCAAGGCGCGCGCGATCGCGCAAGAGCGACAGGCGAAGCTGCGCGCCGCCGAGCTGGTCGCGCACAAGCGCGTGCGTCTGGAGGACATCTTCGAGCAGGCGCAGGAAGGCGAGTTGACCGAGCTGAACGTCGTGCTGAAGGCCGACGTGCAGGGCTCGCTCGAGGCGGTCCAGGACGCGCTGGAGAAGATGAAGATCGAAGAGGTGTCGGTGCGTGTGATCCATCGCGCCGTCGGCGGCATCAACGAGAACGACGTCACGCTGGCGGCCGCGTCCGACGCTATCGTGCTCGGGTTCAACGTCCGCCCCGACCCCAAGGCACGCGCCATCGCCGAGGAGCAGGGCGTCGACATGCGGCTCTACCAGATCATCTACAAGCTCGTCGAGGACGTGGAAGCCGCGCTCAAGGGGATGCTCAAGCCGGTCTTCAAGGAGTTCGTGCTTGGGCGTGCGGTCGTGCGGGCGACCTTCAAGGTCCCCAAGATCGGCGTCATCGCCGGCTGCTACCTGGAGGACGGCATCGCGCGGCGCGGCTCGAAGGTGCGGCTCGTACGGGACGGCGTCGTCGTGGCCGATACCACGATCTCGTCGCTGCGCCGCTTCAAGGACGACGTCCGTGAAGTGCAGAGCGGCTTCGAGTGCGGGATCGGCCTGGAGGGCTACCAGGATCTCAAGGAAGGAGACGTCCTGGAGATGTACGAGGAGCGCGAGGTTCCGCGCGACTAAGGATGTTCGTCGGGATGGCACGCTACGAGCTTCGCCTTCCCGAGTGCTCCTCTCTCAAGGACAAGCGATCGGTCATGCGCACGCTCACCCATGCGCTCCACGCGTCCTTCCACTGCGCCGTCGCCGAGGTGGACCACCAGGACGAGCACCGGCGCGCCGCGCTCGGGGTCTCGGTCGTCTCCGGGACGCACTTCCAGGCGCAGAAGGTGCTGCACACGATCGAGCGCCGCGTGGAGTCCCATCCCGGGGTCGAGCTGCTGAGCGCGGCGGTGGACGTGATCTCGGAGCACGACCGATGAGCCCGCGTGACTTCCCGCGCGCCGCGCGCGTCGCGCACGCGATCAAGCAGGTCGTCGCCGACGAGGTCGAGCGCCTGCGCGACCCCGGCCTCGGCTTCGTGACGATCACCGAGGTGACGCTCACGCGCGACCTCCGCCAAGCCAAGGCCTACTACACGGTGCTCGGAGAAGACGTCGAGCAGGCGGCCTCGCGCGACGCGCTCGCGCGCGCGACCCAGCACGTGCGAGCGGCGGTCGCCCATCGCGTGCGGTTGAAGTTCGCGCCGACGCTGGAGTTCGTGCAGGATCGCACGTCCGAGCGCGCGTCGCGCGTGGATGAGATCATCGCGTCGCTCCACGAACGGGAGCAAGGATGAGCATCGCACCGGCCGAATGGGATCGTGCCGTCGCCGCGATCGAAGGCGCACGCGGGACGATCGGCCTGGCGTGCCACGTCGGTCCCGACGGCGACGCGCTCGGCTCGATGCTCGCGGTCGGGCTCGCGCTGCGCTCGCGCGGGATCGAGGTCGCCGCGTCCTGGGGGAGCGAGCCGTTCGAGGTGCCGGCGGCGCTGTCGTTCCTCCCGGGACGGGACCTGCTCGTGCCTCCGGCGCGCTTCCCCGGCGAGCCCGCGGTGCTGCTCACCTTCGACGCCGGGTCGCTCGATCGCGTCGGCACGCTCGCCGCCGCCGCGCAGAAGGCGGGCACGCTGATCGTGGTGGACCATCACGCTTCCAACGACCGGTTCGGCGCGGTAAACCTGGTCGACCCGGACGCGGCCGCGAGCGCGGTGATCGCGGCCGAGCTGCTCGACCGGCTGCAGATCCCGCTCGACGCGGACGTCGCCTCCGGCCTCTACACCGGGCTCGTGACCGACACCGGCCGCTTCCAGCACTCGAACACCACGCCCGCGGTCCACGCGCTCGCCGCGCGGCTGATCGCGGCCGGCGCGCCGCATGTGGCGATCACCGATCGCGTCTACAACACCTGGAAGCGCGGGTTCCTGACGCTGGCCGGCGACGCGCTCGCCCGGCTGCGCGAACGCGACGGCATGGTCTGGACCTGGGTCACGCAGGAAGACCTCGCCCGCCACGGCGTGGGCCTCGCCGACCTCGACCCGCTCATCGACCTCGTCCGCACGGCCGAGGGGATCGACGTGGCGGCGGTGCTCAAGCAGCAACCGGAGGGCAACTACAAGGTCTCGATGCGCTCGCGCGCCGCGACCGACGTCGGCTCGATCTGCGCGTCCTTCGGCGGGGGCGGGCACCGCTTGGCCGCGGGCTTCACCTCGGAGAAGTCCGACCCGGAGGCGATCGCCGGGGAGATCGCCGCGCGGCTCGCGGCGTGAACGGGATCGTCGTGATCGACAAGCCGGCCGGCATGACGAGCCACGACGTCGTGGCGCGCTGCCGCCGCGCGCTGGGCGTGAAGCGCATCGGGCACGCCGGCACGCTCGACCCGGGCGCGACGGGGGTGCTCGTCATCGGCGTGGGCCGCGCCACCCGGCTGTTGCGGTTCCTGGAAGCGCACGACAAGACCTACGAGGCCACGGTGACGTTCGGCGTGACGACGACGACGTTCGACGCCGACGGCGACCCCATCGAGGAGTGCGACGCGTCGGGACTGAGCCGCGCGACGGTGGAGGCGGCGCTCGACGCGCTACGGGGCGAGATCGACCAGGTCCCGCCGATGGTCAGCGCGGTCAAGGTCGGGGGCGAGCGCCTCTATGCGAAGGCGCGTCGCGGCGAGGAGGTCGAGCGCGCGCCACGGCGCGTCACGATCCACGAGCTGCGGCTCGATTCCTTCGAGCCGGCGACGCGTCCGGTCGCGCGCCTCGTCGTGCGCTGCTCGAAGGGGACCTATGTTCGCTCGCTCGCCGCCGACCTCGGGGAGGCGGTCGGCACCGGCGCGCACCTCGCCGCGCTTCGCCGGACCGCGGTCGGGCCGTTCACGCTCGCCCGCGCGCGCGGGCTTGACGGCCTGACGTCCGAATCGCTGGAACCGATGGAGCGGGCGGCGACGGGCTACCCGGTCCGAAGGCTCGACGCGGCGCAAGCGAGCGCGGTCGTCGACGGGCGCCCGCTCGGCGCCGCCGGGATCGCCGGCACGTACGCGATGGTAGGGCCCGCCGGCTTGGTGGCGATGGCCGAGGACCGGGAGGGGGTGGCACGTACGCTGTGCGTCGTCTCGGAGCGCTGACCGTCTACGACGGGGTGGAGGAGGTGCCGCCGGGCTCCGGCCCGCGCGCGGTCACGATCGGCGTCTTCGACGGCGTGCACCGCGGGCACCAGGCGCTCATGCGAACGGTGATCGAGCGCGCGGCGGATGCTGGCGCGACGCCGGCCGTCGTCACCTTCGACCGCCACCCGCTCGAAGTCGTGCAGCCGGGAGCCGAGCCGCCGCTGATCACGACGCTGCCGCAACGCGCGCGCGTGATGGAGTCGATCGGGATCCGCGAGCTGATCGTGCTGCGCTTCGACGACCGGCTGATGCAGATGCCGGCCGAGACGTTCGTCGAGGACGTCCTGGTGCGCCGGCTCGACTGCGTCCACGTCGTCATCGGGGCCAACTTCCGCTTCGGACACAAGCAGAGCGGCACCATCGAGACGCTGAACGAGCTGGGCCCCGCGCTCGGGTTCGCCACGACGATCTTCGCGCTGCAGATGGCGGGCGAGGACGCGGTGGTCTCCTCGAGCTTGATCCGCCGGCACCTGACCGAGGGGCGCGTCGAGCGCGTCGCCGAGGAGCTGGACCGGCCCTTCCGCGTGGAAGGCGTGGTCGAGCACGGCGCCTCCCGGGGCCGCGACCTCGGCTTCCCGACTGCCAACCTGCGCGTGCCGGCCCGGATGCTGCTGCCGAAGCTGGGCGTGTACGCGGGCTGGGTGGTGCGCACGGACGGGCGCCTGCCCGCCGCGATCAACGTCGGCGTCAATCCCACCTTCGCCGACCGGACCGAGCCGGTCGTCGAGGTCCACATCCTGGACTTCGACCAGGATCTTTACGGCGAGGTCCTGGAGGTCGAGTTCACCCACCGCCTCCGGGACGAGCGGCGCTTCGAGGACGTGAGTGCCCTGGTCGCCCAGATGCGAGCCGACGTCGAGAAGAGCCGTGCGCTGCTCGGCCTGTGACGCCCGGAGACCGGTTCTTTGATGGGTGGCGGGGGCTCTGATACCCTTCGCGCGAGCATGGCTCTAACTGCGGAACAGAAGGCGCCCGTCGTCGCCGACCATCGCCTCCACGAGACCGACACCGGATCGGCGGAGGTGCAGATCGCGCTTCTCACGAAGCGGATCAACGACCTCGAACCCCACTTCAAGGCGCACAAGCGTGACCATCACTCCCGGCGGGGTCTGCTGAAGATGGTCGGCAGGCGCAAGCGGCTCCTTCGCTACCTGGAGAACCAAGACGTCGCGAAGTACCGAGCGCTGAAAAAGCAGTTGGGGATTCGATAAGACGACATGGGGCGGACAACCGCCCCATCGCTCTACCAGAAGGAGGAAACCAGACCACACGTCCGGCCCGAACGCGGGGTCCTGCGGTCAGTTTTCGGTCGTGAGCGGCACGGGCGTGAGGAGCGCTCGTGAAGCCCACAACCGGGCACTGGCCAGGAAGGGGACGCCGCCGCCGGGCAGAGCGGGCGCCGCCCGCGTCACGAACCAGGAGGTTCATCTGTCATGGCAGGCATCCATCCATACTCGCTGGAACGCGAGATCGGCGGAAAGACCTTTCGCCTCGAAAGCGGCCGGCTGGCGGGACTCGCCGACGGCGCCGTCCTGATCACCCTCGGCGAGACCCAGGTGCTGTGCACCGCGGTCGCGTCGAAGAAGCCCAAGGAGCAGCTCGACTTCTTCCCGCTGACCGTCGACGTCGAAGAGCGCATGTACGCGGCGGGCAAGATCCCCGGCTCGTTCTTCCGTCGCGAGGGACGGCCGTCGGAGACGGCGATCCTCACGTGCCGGCTGGTCGACCGGCCGCTCCGCCCGTCGTTCCCGAAGGGCTTCCGCAACGAGGTCCACATCATCGCGACCATCACCTCGGTCGATCACATGAACCCCTTCGACGTGCTGGCGATTACCGGCGCGTCGGCGGCCGTCACGCTCGGCGGGCTCCCCTTCGACGGCCCGTTGGCCGGCATCCGCATGGGCTACCGCAACGGGAGCTGGATCCCGTTCCCGACGTTCCAGGAGGTCGAGGAGTGCACGTTCGACCTCGTCGTCGGCGGCGCTTCCAACGAGCAGGGCGAGGTCCGCATCATCATGGTCGAGGCCGAGGCGACCGAGGGCGCCTGGAACCTGATCAAGGGCGGGCATGAGGCGCCGACCGAGGCGGTCGTCGCGCGCGGGCTCGAAGAAGCCAAGGACCTGATCCGCGAGCTGTGCGACCTCCAGCGCGAGTTCGCCAAGCTGGCCGCAAAGCCCGTGCGCGAGTTCCAGACCTTCCCCGAGTACAGCGAGGAAGTCTTCGACCGGGTCAAGGCGAGCGTCGGGCAGCCGCTGGCGGAGGCGCTCCAGATCGCCGACAAGGCCGAGCGCGAAGCCGCGATCGACGAGATCAAGGCGTCGATGGCCGAGGCGCTGTCGGCCGACGAAGCCCTCGCAGAGCGGGAAGCGGAGTTCAGCCCGGCGTTCCGCTCGCTCACCAAGCAGATCGTCCGCAAGCGGATCGTCACCGACGGCCTGCGCATCGACGGACGCAAGGTCGACGAGATCCGTCCGCTGCACGCCGACATCCGGGTGCTGCCCCGCGCGCACGGGACCGGACTGTTCCAGCGCGGCGAGACCCAGGTCATGTCGATCGCGACGCTCGGCATGATGCGCATGACGCAGATGATCGACACGCTCGACCCGGGCGACGAGAAGCGATACATGCACCACTACAACTTCCCGCCCTTCTCCACCGGCGAGACCGGGTTCATGCGCGGGCCGAAGCGGCGTGAGATCGGCCACGGCGCGCTGGCCGAGCGCGCGCTGCTCCCCGTGGTCCCGGCCGAGGACGAGTTCCCCTACGCCATCCGCGTCGTCAGCGAGGTCCTCAGCTCGAACGGCTCGACGTCGATGGCGAGCGTTTGCGGGTCCACGCTTGCGCTGATGGACGCCGGCGTGCCGATCTACGCGCCCGTTGCCGGAATCGCGATGGGGCTGATCTACGAGGACGACCAGTACGTGACCCTGACCGACATCCTCGGCCAGGAGGACGCGTTCGGCGACATGGACTTCAAGGTCGCCGGCACCGAGGACTTCGTCACGGCGCTGCAGCTCGACACCAAGCTGACCGGCATCCCGGCCGACGTGCTCGGCCGGGCGCTGGAGCAGGCCAAGGTGGCCCGCATGCAGATCCTCGACGCGATCCGGTCGGCGATCGCCGAGCCGCGGTCGGAGCTGTCCGAGCACGCGCCCAAGATCCTCATGATCCAGATCCCGGTCGACAAGATCGGCGAGGTGATCGGGCCGAAGGGCAAGAAGATCAACGAGATCCAGGCCGAGACCGGCGCCGAGATTGACATCCAGGACGACGGCCGGGTGTTCATCGCCTCGCTCGGCGGTACCGGCGCCGAGGAGGCGCTCACGATGATCGAAGGCATCGCGAACCCGGTCATGCCCGAGCCGGGCTTGCGGTTCGACGGCAAGATCACCGGCCTGCGCGAGGGGCTCGGGCTCTTCGTCCAGGTGCCGGGATCGTCCAAGGACGGCCTCGCGCACATCTCCAAGCTCGGCTTCGGCAAGCGCATCGAGACGCTCGAAGGCGCCTACACTATCGGCGACACGATCGCGGTCGAGGTGCAGAAGGTCGACGAGGCGCTCGGGAAGATCTCGCTGAGTCCGATCAACCCGGAGACGGGCGAGCGCTACGACGGCCCGGAGCGCAAGCCTCGTGAGGGCGGGGACCGTCCCCGGGGCGACCGGCCGCGCGGCGACCGCGGGGATCGCGGCGGCGAGCGCCGGCGCCGGCGGCCGCGCGAGGGTCGCGACTAAGCGACGGGCGATGGACGAGCACCGGCGAACGATCCTGCCGTCGGGCGTCCGGGTGATCACCCAGCACCTGCCCGGGCAGCGCTCGGTCACGGCCGGCGCCTGGATCGGGGTCGGCTCGCGCCACGAGCCCGAGGAGCTTGCCGGCGCCGCGCACTTCCTGGAGCACATGCTCTTCAAGGGGACGCCCGCGCGGTCGGCGCTGCGGATCGCGCAGGACTTCGACGCGGTGGGCGGCGACTTGAACGCCTTCACCACGAAGGAGTTCACCTGCATCCACGGCCGGGTGCTCGGCGAAGACCTGCCGATGACGCTGGAGACGATGGCCGACATGGTCGCCAACGCGACCCTCGCGCCCGAGGACGTCGAGTCGGAGCGCGCGGTGGTCATCGACGAGATCGCGATGCACGAGGACACGCCCGACGACGCCGCCTACGACGCGTGCCACGAGCTGCTGTGGCCAGGCAACCCGCTCGGCCGCCGGATCCACGGCGACGCGTCCCGCGTGCGCGCGATCACGCGCGAGCAGCTCGCGGCCTTCCATGCCGCCGGCCACGGGAGCGCGCCGCTGGTGGTCTCCGCGGCGGGCAACGTCGACCACGACGCCGTCGTGGACCTCGTCGCTCGGCTGTTCGGCGAGCGGCCGGCGCCGCGCGAGGCGGTGTGGGCGATTCCCGACGTCGCTCCGGGCGGGCTGTCGGCGGTCGTGCGCGACCTGGAGCAGGTCCACGTCGTCTACGGGACGACCGGGATCCCGCGTGGCGACGAGCGGCGCTGGCCCCTGTCGATCCTGAACGTCGCGCTCGGCGGCGGCATGAGCTCGCGGCTCTTCCAGGAGATCAGGGAGCGCCGGGGCCTCGCCTACGCGATCGCCTCCGGGCACCAGGCCTTCTCCGACGCCGGGGCGTTCACCGTCTACGCTGGCTGCTCGGCGGACCACGTCGGCGAGGTCCTGTCGATCACGCGCGACCAGATCGCCGCGGTGGTCCAGGAGGGCATCACGGAGGAGGAGCTGCGGCGCGCCGTCGGCCACGTGCGGGGGAGCCTCATCTCCTCGCTCGACGAAGCGGCATCGCTGATGTCCCACATCGGCAAGAGCGAGCTGTGCCTGCGGCGAACGCTCACCACGCAGGAGATGATCGACCGGGTGGAGGCGGTGACGCTCGGGGACGTACACGCGATCGCTCGCGAGCTGCTCGCCGGCAAGCCGTGGTCGCTGTCGGTGCTGGGGCCCGCGGTCCCGGTGGACATGACCGCGTTCGTCGGGGAAGCGGCGTGATTCGCGTCGGCGTCGTCGGGGCGCTCGGACGCATGGGCTCGGCAGTCTGCCGCGCGGTCGTCGCCGATCCCGAGACCGCTCTGGTGGCGGCCGTCGACGTTCGAGCCGCTAACGAATGGATCACGACGTCCGACGGGTCGAAGGTGCAGGTCGACGCGGAGATGGACGTCCTGACGCAGGCCGAGGTGGACGTCGCGGTGGACTTTACCCACCCGAGCGCCGTGCTGGAGAACGCGCGCTGGTGCGTGCAGCACGCGATCGACGTCGTCGTCGGCACGACCGGCCTGTCCGACCGCGACGTCGACGAGCTTCGCCGGCTGATCGACGCCGAGGGCAACGAGTCCAACGTCTTCGTCGCACCGAACTTCGCCACGGGAGCCGTGCTCATGATGCGGTTCGCAGCCGAGGCCGCCCGGCACTTCCCGAGCATCGAGATCGTCGAGCTGCACCACGACGGCAAGGCGGACGCCCCGAGCGGCACCGCCCTGGCCACCGCGCGCGTGATCGCCGAGTCGCGACCCGGTGCGCCGGCCCCGCAGAGCGCGGAGGTGGTGCCGGGTGCGCGCGGCGGCGACGTCGAGGGCATCCGGGTGCACTCCGTGCGACTCCCCGGGCTCGTCGCCCACCAGGAGGTGATCCTGGGCTCGCCGGGGCAGACGCTCACGATCCGGCACGACTCGACCGACCGGGAGAGCTTCATGCCGGGAGTCCTGCTCGCCGTGAAGAAGATCAAGGACCACCCGGGCTTGACGGTGGGCCTGGAAGCGTTGCTCGACTGAGGTTCGCCTTCGGGTCCGAAGCCGTCTGGTACGACCGAACCATCCGAAACGCGCATTGACGCTCCGGGCGGCCACCCGGTAAGGAGCAGGATGATGCGTTCTGATCATCGGGCGGGAGCCGGGCGTTGACCGCCGAGGCTCCTGCCTTCGAGCCTTCGCCCGCCGAGTACGTCCCGGTCGAGCGGGAGGAGACGGTGCGAGACGCGCTTGGGGCGCGCGCCGTGCAGGGGCTCGCGCTCGCCGTCGGGGCGTCGAGCTTCGGGCTGGCGATCGCCTCCTTCCGGCTCGCGGACGCGGGCGGGCTCGCGACGTTCTGGCTTCCCTCGGGCCTCCTGCTCGCGGTGGCCCTGCGCGCGCGTCGCATCGAGTGGCCCGCTCATCTGGTCGCCGGAGCGGCCGGGGTGGCCGCCGCCGCCGCGGCGAGCGGGCACGGCACGCACGCGGTCGTCGCCTCGACGCTCGTCACGCTCGCCGCCGCCGCGACCGGCGCCGCGCTGGTGCGGTGGATACGGGGCGAGGGCGAGTCCGAGCCGGCGGGCGCCGCCGTCCTGATCGGCGCCGGCGGAGTCCTCGCGGCGGCGCTCGCCGCCGCCGCGGGCGCGCTGTGGCTCGACCGCTTCGCGAGCGTGCCGTTCGGCTCGTCGTTCGGCGCCGGCATGGCGGGCGTCGCGAGCGGGACCGTCGCGCTCTGCCCGGCGATCCTCGCCTGGACCGCGCGACGCTCGCCGGGTGAGCCGTCCCTGCGCCTTCCGGTCGCCGCGACCGCGATTGCCGCCGCGGCTGCCCTCGCCGTCGCGGTGTACGCGCCGTCGGCGCCGGGGGACGCGCTCCCGCGCGATCTGGCGTTCGTGGTCGCGCCGCTGCTGTTCGTCGGCTACCTGGCCGTGTTCGCGGGAACGGCCGCGACCGCGACGGCCGCCGCGGCGGTCTGGATCGTGGCGGCGTGGTTCACGGCGCGGGAGTACGGACCGCTCGTGCTCGCGGGGCACGACGGCGTGCAACGCGTGCTCACCGTTCACTATCTGGACGGTACGGCGCTCGCGGCGCTGGTCCTGCTCGCGGTCGTGGTGTCCTCGCGCGAACGCGCGCGCGCCGAACGGCTCGCCATCGCGGAGAGCTTCGACGCGCTCGCCACGTCGGCGCCCGTCGGCATCCTGCTCACCGACGCGCGGGGGCGGTGCGTGTACACGAACCCGCGCTGGTCGCGGATCACCCACATCTCGGCGGAGGCGGCGATCGGCGAAGGCTGGCGCGACATGCTCCATCCCGACGACCGCGCGCGCGTGCTGCGCTTGTTCGACGAGGCGTTCGCGGCGGGCGGGGACATGGCCGAGCGCTTCCGCATCCTCGGTCCGCTCGGCTCGGTCCGCTGGGTGTCGGCGCGCCTTGCCGTGCGCCGGACCCGGGGCGGGGAGGTCGCCGGGTTCGTCGGGACGCTCGGCGACATCACGGCCGACGTGGAGGCGGAGGACGCCAAGGCGTCGTTCCTGGCGCGCACCTCGCACGAGCTGCGCACGCCGCTGACCGTGATCCGCGGGCTCGCCCAGACGCTCGCGCGCGCGGACCTCACGGCGGACAAGCGCGAGGAGATGCTCGGCGTTGTGATCGATCGCGCGTCGCACCTGAACGCGCTGATCGACCGGCTCCTGCTCGCCGGAGGATCGGAGTCGGCCGACCTGCCGGAGTTCACGCCGGCCGCGCTGCACCTCGGACCGCTCATCCGCACGCAGGCCGCGGCCGTGGAGGCGAGCCCCCGGCACGACGTCGTGATCGAGATCCCGAAGTCGCTGCCGCGTGCGTGGGCGAACGCGCGCGGGGTGTCCACGATCCTGGACGAGCTGGTGGACAACGCGATCAAGTTCTCGCCCGCGGGCGGCACGGTGACGCTCGACGTGCGCGCCGACGACGGCCGCATCGTCGTGGGCGTGGCCGACTGGGGCATCGGCATGGACGACGAGCAGCAGCAGCGCTGCTTCGACAAGTTCTGGCAGGCGGAGGATCGCGACTCGCGCAGCTTCGAGGGCACCGGGATCGGGTTGTTCGTCGTGCAGGAAACCGTGCGCGCGATGGGCGGGGACGTCTGGGTCAAGAGCATCCTCGGCTCGGGCACCCGGTTCGAGTTCGCCCTGCCGGTCGCGCCCGCGGGGGGCTCGCGCCGCCGCGCCGCCGCGTCCTGAAGGGCCGTCGGTGGCCCCTGCTAGCATCGCCGCACCGTGACCGAGTTCGCCGGACACCCCTACGTCGTCGAGGAGTTCACCGCCGCAGAGCGCGCGATCCTGCTGCGCTACTTCACCAACGTCGACCGCCCGGTCTTCGCGCTGCGCAACCTGCCGGAGATCGTCAAGGGCGCCCTCTTCGCGCGCTACTCGCGCACTCCGAAGTCGCTGCGCCGGCTGTTCCTAGACGAGTTCTACCGGGGCGAGACCGTCGCGGACCCCGGCGAGATCGGCGCGCAGCGCGCGGCCGAGCTGTACGACCGGATCTTCATCGAGTTCGGCGACGACTCGGTCGCCCAACTCGGCGGCGCGCACCTCGCGGTCGAGCAAGGCTCGAACGTCCTGACCAAGCAGCTCGAGTGGGGCCGTCTCGCCGCATACCTGGAGCAGTCGACGCGCTACGTCCCGTACGACGACAAGCCGGGCGGGCGCTATCGCTACTACCGCGAGCCCGACGTCATGGCCGGCCCGCACGCCGCCGCCTATACGGCCACGCTCGACGCGATCTTCGCCGCCTACGCGGCCGCGGTGCCCGAGGCGATCGCCGGCTACGAGCGCCGATTTCCGAAGCAGGCCGAGGACACCGCCTTCGTCTATCGTTCGACGATTCGCGCCAAGGCCCTGGACGCCCTTCGGGGCATGCTCCCGGCCGCGACGGTGTCCAACAGCGGCGTCTACGCGACCGGCCAGTCGTTCGAGCAGATGCTCCTTCGCATGCGCGCCTCGCCGTTGGCGGAGGTGCGCTCGGTCGCCGAGATGATGCTCGCCGAGCTGAACGAGGTCATCCCGGTCTTCCTGCAGCGGGTCGACGAGCCGGCCCGCGGCGGCGTCTGGACCGAGTACCTCGCCTCGACGCGAGCCTCGACGGCCGCGGCGACTGCCGAGGCGCTCGCCGGCTTCACGTCCGAGCCGCGCCCGCTCGTCACGCTCACCGACTGGGACCACGAAGGCGAGGAGAAGATGCTCGCGGCGATGCTCTACGCAACGAGCGACCTGCCCGACGACGCGCTGCGCGAGCGGGTGCGGACGATGACGGCCGAGGATCGCCTGCGGCTCGCGCGCGCCTACGCGGGCGAACGCGGCAACCGGCGCCACCGGCCGGGCCGCGCGCTCGAGCGCACCGGCTACCGCTTCGACGTGCTGGCCGACTACGGCGCGTTCCGAGACTTGCAGCGCCACCGGATGCTCACGATCGAGTGGCAGGACCTTACCCCGCGGCACGGGTTCGAGATGCACCGGGACGTCGAGGAGCTGGGGCTCGGGTCGCGATTCCGCGAGTGCATGGATCGCTCGGCAGAGCTGTGGGAAATGCTCGCCGATCAGGGGCCGCAGGCGCAGTACGCGGTTTGCATGGCCTATCGGATCAGGTTCGTGATGCAGCTCAGCGCGCGTGAAGCGCTGCACCTGATCGAGCTGCGATCCTCGCCGCAGGGACACCCCGCCTACCGAGCCGTGGCGCACGAGATGCACCGGCAGATCGCGGAGGTGGCGGGGCATCGCATCGTCGCGGGGATGATGCGCTTCGTCGACACGAGCGACGTGGACCTGGAGCGTTTGGAGGCTGAGCGCCGGGCGGAGCGCAAGCGGGTCGCCGCGGCGGACCGGGCCGGCCGTCGGGGCTGACGGCGTCCGGGAGGAGTGGCTAGTCCTGGACGGTCTCGACGACCGGACCGGGCGCGAGCCAGTTCACGTCGTCGTCGTTGCCGAGACGAGCCTCGACGATCTCGATCGCCCTGGCGACTTCCCAGGAGGGCTCGTCTGCGAGTATCCACGTGACCATCGGTAGCTCCTCTCCTCGCCGCCAGGATTCGACCAGGCCGCGAGGCTTCCCTGCGCGTGACAGGCGTTTTCCTTGCGAAGTTCGTTTTGTCTTCACCCAAACCGGCAAACGCGGCCGGCGGGCCGGCGACACAGGATTCAACGATGGCCTGAGGCGGCGGACACGGCCGCGCGCGCAAGTGGGAGGAAGCATCCGGGAACGTCCGAGGAGCCCGCTCGGCACCGGTTTGCAGACGCATGAGCGGATGCGCGCGACGTGTGGTCCGCGACCGCACGGTCGGTGCGCCGGCGTCGCCCGCGCCGCTGCGTCATTGCGCGGCCCGACTCCCGGCGATACGCTGAGCCGAACATGCGTTCGATGTCGTCGATGTCGGCGCCCGGCCGCCCGGCGGAGCCGATCCTGCACGTCGACATGGACGCCTTCTACGCCTCGGTCGAGGCGCGCGAGGACCCGAGCCTCGCGGGCAAGCCGGTCGCCGTGGGGGGCGGGGGCGTGCGGGGCGTCGTGATGAGCGCCTCGTATGAGGCGCGCGCGTTCGGAGTCCGCTCCGCCATGCCGGGCATGCGCGCGCGCCGGCTCTGTCCGCGGATCGTGTTCGTCCCGCCGAACTTCAGCCTGTACCAGGCCGAGTCCGAGGCCATCCGGGAGATCTTCGCCTCCTTCACCCCGCTCGTCGAGCAGATCTCGCTCGACGAGGCATTCCTGGACGTGGGCGGCTCGACCCGGTTGTTCGGCGGGCCGCTCGACATCGCGCACGCGATTCGGGACCGCGTGCGAGCCGAGCGCCGGCTCGTCTGCTCGGTCGGCGTCGCGCCGAACAAGTTCCTGGCCAAGCTGGCCAGTAACGCCGCGAAGCCGGACGGCGTCGTCCACGTGCGGGCCGGCGCGATCCCGGAGTTCATCGAGCCGCTCCCGGCGCGCGCGCTCTGGGGCGTGGGGGAGAAGACCGCGGCCGTGCTCGACCGGCTCGGCGTGGGGACCGTGGGCGACATCCTGACGTTGCCCGAGGGCGCGATGGAACGAGCGTTCGGGCCCTCGCTCGCGGCGCACCTCCTGGCGCTTGCAGCCGGCCGGGACGATCGCAGGGTCGTGCCCCACGAGGCGGCCAAGCAGGTGTCGGCCGAGCAGACGTTCGAACGCGACCTGAGCGCGGCCGAGGAGGTCCGCCGCGAATTGCTGCGCTTGTCCGATCGCGTCGCGCGCCGGCTGCGGCGCGGTGCCTTGAGCGCGCGCACGATCACGATCAAGGTCCGGTTCTCGGATTTCAGGACCATCACCCGCTCGCGTACGCTGTCCGAGCCGACCGACGTCGCCGCTCGCATGTACGGCGCCGCCGGGGAGCTGTACGGCGCGCTCCGCTTGCACCGTCCCCGAATCCGGTTGCTCGGGGTCGCCGCGTCGGGCTTGATCGCCGGCGCGGGGTCCGAACAGCTCCGGCTGGGCGACCGTCCTGATCCGTGGCGGCAAGCGGACCGTGCGGTCGACCGCTTACGAGAGCGGTTCGGCAGCGGGGCGGTCGAACGGGCGGCGACGGCGCGGGAACGCGCGCCGAAGACGGGAGACGAGGATGAGTGAGAAGGTCCGCTACGAAACGGACGGTGCCGTCGCGACCATCACGATCGCACGACCCGAGGTCCGCAACGCGATGGACGTGGACGTCTTCACCGGGCTCTACGAGGCCGGCGTGCGCGCCGGCGCCGACGCCTCGATCCGGGCCGTCGTCGTGGCCGGCGACGGTCCCGCCTTCTCGAGCGGGATCGACGTCTCGATCTTCGCGGCCGGCAGTCCCGACGGCGGGCCGTTCGATCCGCTGACCGTCGATGTCTCGTTCTTCCAGCGATCGTTCAGCGTCTTCGAGGAGATCCCGCAGCCGACGATCGCCGCCGTGCAGGGACCGGCGTTCGGGGCGGGGATCCAGCTCGCCGCAGCCTGCGACCTGCGCGTCGCGGGGGAGGACGCCACGTTCTGCGTCATGGAAACGCGCTGGGGGATCATCCCGGACCTCGGAGGGACCCAGCGGCTCCCCCGCCTGGTGGGGCTGAGCCGCGCCAAGGACCTCTGCTTCACCGGCAGGCGGGTGGATGCGGCGGAGGCGGGGGAGATCGGCCTGGCCGACCGGGTCGTGGGCGCCGGCGACCACCTCAAGGCGGCGCAGGAGCTGGCGGCCGAGCTGGCGGCCCAGCCTCCGCTTGCGATCGAGGGAATCAAGCGGCTCGCAAACGCCGCCTTCGACATGCCGGTCCGCGCGGGGCTGGAGCGCGAGGCGACGATTCAGCGGCGCGTCATGGCGTCGGAGGACTTCCGGGAGGCGGTCGCGGCTCGGTTCGAGAAGCGGACGCCGGCATACAAGCGCAGGTAGCGGCGCTCCGGTGGTCGCGCTCCTTGTTCGCCGCTCGCGTGCGCTCCTATAATCGTCTTCGAGCCCGGGAGTCGGTGAACCATGCCCCTCAGCGAACACGAGCAACGCATCCTCGACGAGATCGAACGACGCCTGTCGGAGGAAGACCCGAAGTTCGCGCGCTCTGCGAGCGCCGCGACGCCTCGCGGGGTCGCCATCCGGCGCGTGAAGCGCGCGAGTGGTGGTTTCTTCCTGGGTCTGGCGATCCTGGTTTCCGGGCTGGTCGTCGGCTTGGACGACGGGAACTTGATCGTGGTGTTCGGACTCGCGGGTTTCGCGGTGATGCTGACGTCGATCATCGTCATCTTCCGCGCGTCCAGGGACATCGGTCCACCCGCAACCGGCCACCGATCGTCGTGGGTCGAGCGCATGGAGGAACGCTGGAAGAAGCGCTTCGAGGACGGGCAAAACCGTTCGTAAACGCGGTGCGCTTCGCGCATCCGCGCCGCGCCGCAAAAACTTTTCGACGAATCTCGTTTTCGGGCTTGCACTCGGCATCGTAGGTGTCGTACAAAGAAGCTCTTCCCCCTGCGCTCCAGCATCACGCACTCCGACTCGCGGGGACCTATGTCTTTGGACGGCTTCACCTCACTCCAGGCTTGCAAGTTCACGGGCTGCACGCAGAACCAGCTTCGGTATTGGGACAAGATCGCGCTCATCAAGCCGAGCGTCCAGTCCAGCGGCGGCCGTCCCGGCGTGCGCAGGCTGTACTCGTTCCGCGACCTCATCGCGCTGAAGGTGATCAAGTCTCTGCTCGAAAGCGGCATGTCGCTGCAGCGCGTGCGGCGGGCGTTCGAGTACCTGCGCGACACGCAAGGGTTGAACGAGCACCTGTCGAGCCTCAAGCTCGTCACCGACGGCCAGAGCATCTTCAAGATCTGCAAGAACGACGGCGAGATCCTCGACGCGCTCCGGCAGGGCCAGATGACCTTCTTCGTCGCGATCGACGAATTGGCCGGCGAAGTGGACGCCGGCGTGAGCGAGTTCATGCGCGATCGCGAACGGTTCCTGCGGACGCTGCGCTCGGCCGAGCACGAGCTGGAAGAGGAAGCCTCGTCCTCGGCTCGCCGCCGCCGCCGCGCCTGACCGGCCCCCGCCGGCCGGCGCCCATAAGGACCTCACGCTCGCAGGGCTCCCTATATACTGTCGCTACGCGCGGCAGCGTGGACGGGAGCCGACTCGTTGGGAAGAGCATTGGTCCTCAACGCCACCTACGAGCCGCTGTGTGTGGTCAGCGCTCGTCGGGCGCTCGTTCTCGTCCTCAAACACAAGGCTGAGCTGGTCGACCAGAACGGCGGGATGTTTCGGTCGGAGCGAGCCGCCCACCCCGTCCCGTCGGTCATCCGCCTGAAGTACTTCGTCAAGGTGCCCTATCGCGCACGGGCCAGCCTCTCGCGCCGCGCCGTGTTCGTCCGGGACCACTTCGAGTGCCAGTACTGCGGGTCGACGGCCGAGAACGTCGATCACGTGATCCCCCGCTCCCGGGGAGGGACGCACACCTGGGAGAACGTGGTGGCGGCTTGCAAGCGCTGCAACACTCGCAAGGAGGACCGCCTGCCCAAGGAGGCCGGTATGCGCCTGCGCTCGAAGCCGTCGGTCCCGCGCGAGCGGATCTGGATCATCGTTGCGGTTGGGCGCGTCGATCCCAAGTGGGAGCCCTACCTCGTGCCGCTCGGCGCCGCTGCGCGCGCCGAAGCCGCGCCCAGCCTCGCTCCCGCGTAGCGCATAGCTCTCAAACCCGACGCCCTCGCTCCCGGGGCTCGAAAGAGCACGTCCTCACCATTGACAGGGTGGAGGAGTGTGGAGTATCGTGGTGGCTCGTGGTGGAAAGTAGAGCGTGCCATTGTTCCTGGGGGAGTACCAGCACACGCTGGACGCGAAGGGGAGAGTCATCCTCCCCTCGAAGTTCCGCACCCGTCTGGCGGAGGGCTGCGTGCTCACCCGGGGTCAGGAGACCTGCCTCGCCGTGTACACCCGGGACGCGTTCCAAGCCCGCGCCGAGCGCCTGACCCGCGCGAAGCTGTCGAACCAGCGCGCGCGCAACATCGCGCGGCAGTTCTTCGCGGGCGCCCACGAGGAGGAGCCGGACAAGCAGGGCCGTGTCGTCGTGCCCGAGCCCCTTCGCCGCTATGCCGGCCTGGACAAGGACGTCGTCGTGATCGGCGCCGGCAACTGGCTCGAGATCTGGGACACCGCGACCTGGGAGAACCACCAACGATCGACCGAGCCCGACTACCGCGACCTCGACATCGAGGACGAAGACTTCGACTTCTAGGAGGGCGCATGCGCACCGAGAGCGTGATGACCGAGCAGGCGCTGTCCGACGTGTGGACGCCGGCGGGCGAGCTTCGCCAGAGCTTGTTCCTGATCGGGTTCATGGCGGTGAGCGTGAGCATCTGCGTCGGCATCGGGATGCTCCTGGTGACGGTGCTGGCCGGGTCATGACGTGGCGGATGCTCCTCACGTACCGGTCCTGTCGGACGCGGTTGTCGCCTACGCCGTTCCACGCCCCGGCGCCCGCTTCGTCGTCGACGCCACGGTCGGCGCGGGCGGTCACGCCGCGCTGGTCCTCCGGGCCATGGGGTCCGCTGGCCGGCTGCTCGGGATCGATCGGGATCCGGCAGCCCTCGCTCTCGCGCGCGAACGCCTCGCGCCGTTCGGGGACCAGGTTCGGCTGGTGCACGGGAACCTCGAAGATCTCGGAGCGATCGTGAGCGCGCAGGGCTGGGGCGGGGCCGGCGCCGTCGTCTACGACTTCGGGGTTTCCTCGATGCAGCTCGACGAGCCGGCGCGCGGGTTCGGGTATCGCCACGACGCGCCGCTCGACATGCGCATGGATCCCTCGCTTCCGGTCACCGCCGCCGACGTCGTCAACGCGTACGACCACCCGGCACTCGCGCAGGTGATCCGAACCTACGGGGAGGAGCGGTGGGCGTCGCGCATCGCGACGTACATCGTCGAGGCGCGCAAGCGCGCGCCGATCACGACCACCGGCGAGCTGGTCGAGATCATCCTCGCCGCCGTGCCAAGCGCGGCGCGCCGGGTCGGGCCGCACCCGGCGCGCCGCACCTTCCAAGCGCTCCGCATCGAGGTCAACCGAGAGCTGAGCGCGATCGAGTCTTCCCTGCCGCAGGCGGTCGAAGCCCTCGAAGAGGGCGGTCGGCTCGTGGCGCTCTCCTATCACTCGCTCGAGGACCGGATCGTGAAGCGATTCATCCGGTCCGAGTCGAGTAGGGAAGCGCCCCGCCTGCGGACGCTCACCCGCAAGCCCGAGCGCCCCTCCGACGAGGAGGTTGCTCGCAACCCGCGCGCGTCCTCGGCACGGCTGCGCGCGGCCGAACGCCTTGCGGCTCCGCCGGCTCCGGCCGGCAACGGCCCGGGGGACGCGGCATGACGATCTCCCGGGCGACGTTGGCCCCCAGGCGACCGGCTCCGGCGCCGGAGCGTCCACGCCATCTGCGCGTGGTGCCTCAGGCGCCGGGCCGGCGCCCCCCTTTGTTCGTGGTCCTGGCCGTCGTGCTGACGGTGCTGTCGCTGCTGGCGCTGGTGACCGCGAACGTCCTGCTCGGCCAGGCGGGCTTCGAGCAAGTCGACCTCGAGCGGCGGGTCGCCGAGCAAAGCGCCGCCATCGAGGAGCTGGAGCTGGACGTCGCGCGGCTGCGCTCGCCGGTCCGCCTCGCCCGGGCGGCGGAGGACCTCGGGCTCGTGCCCGCGACCGACCTCACCCTGCTGATGGACGACCGATCGGACGGCGGCCCTTCCCCGAACCGGGGAAGGGAGTAGACCCCGGAGCCCATCGGTGACGCGGCGCGGCCCCCGCCCGGCACTCCGGCTGATCTGGCTCCTCGCGAGCGTCACGCTGGTGATGCTGCTCATGGGCGGCCGGCTCGTTCAGCTTCAAGTGGTGCAAGCCGCGCCGCTGGAGGAGCTGGGGGAGCAGCAGCGCGTCCGCGAGCTCGACCTTCCCGCGCTGCGCGGGTCGATCCTGGATCGGTCGCGGAAGCCGCTGGCGCTGTCGGCCGACGCGCGAGCGGTCGTCGCCTACCCGAGCTACCTCGGGGGAACGACCGCGAGCCCCGCCGTGATGGCCGCGCTGATCGCGCCGCTGCTGGAGATGGACGCCGGGGAGATCGAGACGCTGCTCGGCGGCGACGAGAACTTCGTGTACCTCAAGCGGCAAGTGCCGCCGTCGGTGGCGCAAGCCGTCCTGGACCTCCGGCTGCCGCACGTGGACGCGCTGAAGGAGACACGCAGGGTCTACCCCTCCGGCTCGCTGGCGGGACAGGTCGTGGGATTCGTCAACGTCGACGGCGACGGGCTGGCGGGACTCGAGGCGGGATTCGACGAGCTGCTGCGCGGGACGGCCGGCGTGCAGGTGATCGAGCGAGACCCGACCGGCCGGCCGATCCCGCAGGGCAACTCGGCGCTGCGCGAACCCGTGCCGGGAAGCGACGTGGTTCTGACGATCGACCAGCGGTTGCAGTTCAAGGCGGAGGACGCGCTCGCGCGCGGCGCGATCGCGACCAAGGCTCGGTACGGGACGGCGGTCGTGCTGGACGTGCGAAACGGGGACGTGCTGGCGATGGCGACGTGGCCGCCTTTCGACCCGAACGAGTACGCCCGCAGCGACCCGGCGTCGTGGCGCAACCGGCCGGTGCTCGACACCTACGAGCCGGGGTCGGTGTTCAAGCCGATTGCCGCCTCGGCGGCGATCGCAGCCGGCATCGCGGCGCCGTGGACGACGCTCGTCGTGCCCGACTCGATCGCCGTCGGCGGCCGGATCTTCCGCGACTACGAGCCGCACCGCACCGAGCGCCTCTCCTACTCGGAGGCGCTCGCGCGGTCCTCGAACGTGGGCACGATCAAGGTCGCGCTGCGCGCCGGGCCGGAACGGCTGGTGAAGATGATGCGCTCCTTCGGGGTCGGCGCGCCGACGGGCGTCGGCTTCCCCGGCGAGGCGTCGGGCCTGCTGCCCGCGGCCGGGCAGTGGTCGGGCACCTCGATCGCCACGATCCCGATCGGGCAGGGCGTGTCGCTCACGCCGCTGCAACTCGCCTCGATCTACGCCACGATCGGCAACCGGGGCGTGCGCGTCGCGCCGCGGCTCGTCAAGGGGACGGTCGATCCCGCGGGGACTTTCCGTGCGGCGCCGAAGCCCGAAGCGCATCGCGTGCTGTCGCGCTGGACGGCGACGCAGGTGCTCGGGATGCTCGTCGGCGTGGTGCAGCAGGGGACGGGGACGCGCGCGCAGATTCCGGGGTATCTCGTCGGCGGCAAGACCGGCACCGCGGCCGTGCCCTACGTCGACCGGCGCGGGTATTCCGGCGACATCATCACGACCTTCGCCGGCGTCGGGCCCGCGGACTCGCCGCGCCTTGCGACCGTCGTGCAGCTCTACAACCCGACGCCGCGCTACGCGGCGCTGACGGCAGCGCCGGTGTGGCGCGAGATCATGCAGTTCGCGCTCGGCACGCTCGGGATCGAGCCGACCGCGCGGTTGCGCGACGCCGTTTCGCTCGGGGAGCGCCGGGCCGTCCCTCCGCTGCGGCCGGCGCGCGTGCGCAAGCCGAAGGCGGAGGCGTCTCGGGTGGCGGAGACGCCGTGATAGGCTCAGCCGGGTCCGGACAGCTCGCCGGGGACAGCCGGGCGAGCCGACGGGTGGGGGCAGGAGGAACGATCGTCGTGCCGCTCACCCTTCGCACGCTCGCCGATGCATTCGACGCCGCCGCCGTCGCCGGTTCGGCCGACGTCCCGATCACGGACCTCGCCTACGACTCGCGCGCCGTGCGCCCGGGCGCGCTGTTCTTCTGCCGGCCGGGAGCGCGAGCCGACGGGCACGACTTCGCCGCCGACGCCGTCGCCGCGGGCGCCGCGGCGCTCGTCGTCGAGCGCCGGCTGCCGGATGCGGTTCCCCAAGTCCTCGTCCCCTCGACGGCCCGCGCGATGGGTCCGATGGCTTCCGCGTTCTACGGCCACCCGTCGCGCGCCTTCGAGTTGATCGCCGTCACCGGCACCAACGGCAAGACGACGACGTCGTTCATGATCGAGTCGGTCGCGCGCGCGATGGGCCGCACGTCCGGGCTGCTCGGCACGGTCGAAGGGCACATCGCGGACCGTGTCGTCACCGGGTCGCGCACGACGCCGGAGTCGGTCGACTTGCAACGCACGCTCGCCGCGATGCGCGACGCGGGCGTGCGGACGGCCGTCATGGAAGTGTCCTCGCACGGGCTCGCGCTGCACCGCGTGGACGGGACGCGCTACGCGTGCGCGGTGTTCACCAACCTGACGCAGGACCACCTGGACGACCACGGGACGATGGAGGCCTACTTCGCCGCCAAGGCGATGCTGTTCACGCCGGCGTTCACGCCGGTCGCGGTGCTGGGGATCGACGACCCGTACGCGCGACGGCTCGCCGACATGGTGCGCGTGCCCTCCGTCGGCTTCGCGCTGGATCGCGCCGCCGACGTGCGCGCACGCTCGATCGAGGTGGCGCCGGCCGGAAGCGCCGTCGTCGCCGACGTGCGCGGGGAGCGCGTCGAGCTTCGGGTCCCGCTTCCCGGCCGCTACAACGTGACGAACGCGCTCGGGGTGCTCGCGACCGGCGCCGCGATGCGCTGGCCGATCGACCGCGTGGTGGCGGGCATTGAGTCGTTACCGGGCGTTCCCGGGCGGATGGAGCGGATCGAGGCCGGGCAGCCGTTCACCGTCCTGGTCGACTACGCCCACACGCCCGACGCGCTGGCGGGCGTCCTGCGCGCCGCGCGCGAGCTGACCGGCGACGGCGCGCGGCTGGTCGCGGTATTCGGCTGCGGCGGGGATCGCGACCGGGGCAAGCGCCCGCTCATGGGAGCGGTGGCGACCTCGCTGGCCGACCTCACCGTGATCACGTCGGACAACCCGCGCTCGGAGGACCCGACGTCGATCATCGCCGAGATCGAGCACGGGGTCCCCGACGGCGGCGCGTACACCACCGAGCCCGACCGGCGCGCCGCGATCGCGCAGGCGATCGCCGCGGCGCACGCGGGCGACGTCGTCGTGATCGCCGGGAAGGGTCACGAGCAGGGCCAGGAGTTCGCCGGCCGCACGATCGAGTTCGACGACCGCATGGTCGCGCGCGAGATCCTGGAGGCGCGATGATCGCGCTGACGCTGAAGGAAGTCGCCGGCGCGTGCGGCGGGCGACTGGCCGGAGCGGATCCCGACCGGCTCGTCCGCGGGATCTCGATCGACTCGCGGACGCTCCGCGAAGGGGACCTGTTCGTCGCGCTCCGGGGCGAGCACGCCGACGGGCACCGCTTCGTCGCCGACGCGCTCGCGCGAGGCGCCGCCGCGGTGCTCGTGCGCGAGCAGCCGGAACGTGCGCGGGACGCGGTCGTCGTCGCCGATCCGCTCGCGGCGCTGGCCGGTCTGGCGCTTGCGGTGCGCGACCGGCTGCGGGCGCGCGTGATCGCGGTCACCGGCTCGTCCGGCAAGACATGCACGAAGGACTTCACGGCCGCGGCGGCGGGCACGGTCAGGCGCGTCGTGGCGAGCCGCGCGAGCCACAACAACGAGATCGGCGTGCCGCTGACCGTGTGCGCGGCCGGCGAGGAGACCGAGGTGCTCGTCGCCGAGGTGGGGAGCCGCGGCCGAGGTCACATCGCGGCGCTCGCGCCCGTGCTGCGCCCCGACGTCGCCGTGATCACCAACGTGGGGTCGGCGCACGCCGGCATGTTCGGTTCCATCGAGGCCACGGCCGAGGCGAAGGCGGAGCTGGTGGACGCGCTCGGCCCGGAGGGCGTCGCGGTCCTGAACGGCGACGACGAACGCGTGGCGTCGATGGCGAGCCGGGCGCCGCGCGCGATCCTGTTCGGCGCGGGCCGCGACGTGCGCGCGGAGGACGTCCGCTTCGACGACGCGGCGCGGGCGCGCTTCACGCTCGTGACGCCGTGGGGCAGCGCGCCGGTGGCGTTGCGACTGCCGGGCGCGCACATGGTGGCCAACGCGCTCGCAGCGGCGGCGGCCGCGCACGAGGCCGGCGCCGGCGTCGAGGACGCGGCCCGCGGGCTCTCCGAGGCGACCGGGCCCGCGGGGCGGATGCAGGTCCGCGAGATCGGATCGCGGCGCGTCATCGACGACGCGTACAACGCCAACCCGGAGTCGACGGCCGCCGCGCTGAAGGCGCTGGTGTCGATGGCCGGCGGCCGTCCGACCTGGGCGGTCCTGGGTCACATGGCCGAGCTGGGCCAGGAGAGCATGGACGCGCACGACCGCATCGGGCGCCTCGTCGTGCGGCTCGGCGTCGCGCACCTCGTCACCGTGGGAGAGGAAGCGCGCGCGATGCACGAGGCGGCGCGGCTGGAGGGGTTCTTCGACCCGGGCGAGGCGCTGTTCGCCGCGGGCGTCGAGGAGGCGATCGAGCTGCTGCGGACCCGCGCCGAGGCCGATGCGATCGTGCTGGTGAAGGCCTCGCGCGCGGCGGGGCTCGATCGTCTGGTGCGGGCGCTGGAGGAGCAGGCGTGAAGACGGTCCTGTTCGCCGCGAGCGCCGCCCTGCTGGTGTCGATCGGCATGACGCCCTTCGTCATCTCGGCGTTCAAGCGGCTCGGGTTCGGGCAGTTGCTGCGGGAGGACTGGGGCGACTTCGGCCACCACGAGCAGAAGCGCGGGACCCCGACCATGGGCGGGGTCGTGATCATCACCGCGATGATTGCCGGCTACCTCGTCGCGCACACGTCCGGCAGCGAGCTGGGGTGGACGGGGTCGCTGATCCTGATGGCGATGGTCGGGATGGGCGCCGTCGGCTTCGCCGACGACTACCTGAAGATCAGCCGGCAGCGCAGCTTGGGGCTGAGCAAGACGGCCAAGACGATCGGCCAGGCGCTCGTCGCCGTGGCGTTCGCGATCATGATCGACCGCGCGGCCGGCGCAGGCTCCTTCGTGTCTTTCGTGCGCGAGACGGCGCTGGACCTCGGACCGTTCTTCGTCGTGTGGGTCTTCCTGATGATGGCCGCGACGACCAACGGCGTGAACCTCACCGACGGCCTCGACGGGCTCGCGGCGGGCTCGAGCGCGCTGGTGTTCACCGGCTACATCTTCATCGCGTTTTGGCAGTTCCGTCACGGATCGACGACGTGCGACATCGCGCCCGGGTGCTACCCGACCGTGCGCGACCCGCTCGACCTTGCCGTCGTCGCGGCCGCCGGGCTCGGCGCCTGCGCGGGCTTCCTGTGGTGGAACGCAGCGCCGGCGCGGATCTTCATGGGCGACACCGGCTCCTTCGCGCTCGGCGGCGGACTGGCGGGGCTCGCGATCACCACCAACACGCAACTGCTCCTGATCGTGCTGGGCGGGCTCTTCGTGCTGGAGACCGTGTCGGTGATCCTGCAAGTGATCGCGTTCCGCGGCTTCAAGACGCGGGTGTTCCGGATGGCGCCGCTGCACCATCACTTCGAGCTGGGCGGCTGGCCGGAGTTCACGGTGATCGTGCGCTTCTGGATCATCGCGGGCCTGGGCGCGGCGCTCGGTTTGGGACTGTTCTATGCCGAGTTCCTCTCCCGCGGGGGAGGCGGGCTGTGAGGCTGGAAGGCGCGCGCGTCACCGTGCTCGGCCTCGCCCGCACGGGAGCCGCCGCGGCGCGCGCGCTGATCGAGCGCGGCGCCGAGGTGACCGTGCTCGACGCCGCCGACGGGCCCGGCCAGCGTTCGCGCGCCGCCGAGCTGGCGGCGCGCACGATCCTCGGCCGCTCGGTCGCCGCCGACGTCGCCGGCGCCGACCTCGTCGTCGCCAGCCCCGGCGTGCCGTGGGCTTCGGGCTGGATCGCGGCGGCCCTTTCCGACGGGATCCCGGTCTGGAGCGAGATCGAGCTTGCCTACCGGCTCGGCGTCGAGCCGGTCGCCGCGATCACGGGCACGAACGGCAAGACGACGACCGTCGAGATGGTCGCGGCCTGTCTCCGCGCCGCCGGCACCGACGCGGTCGCGGCGGGGAACATCGGCTCGCCGCTGATCGACGCGCCGCCGGGCGCGGCGGTCGTTGCGGAGGTGTCGAGCTTCCAGCTCCAAGCGATCCATCGCTTCCACGCCCCGGTGGCGTGCCTGCTGAACGTGGCCTCCGACCACCTGGACTGGCACGGCTCGCTCGAGGCCTACGGCGCCGCGAAGCGCAAGCTGTTCGAGAACCAGCGAGCCGGCGACGTGGCCGTCGTGCTCGACGATCCCGCGTGCCTCCGGCTCGTCGACGGGCCCGGGACCATGCGCCGGTTCGGCGCCGGAGAGCCGCCGCCGGGCGGCGCGGGCGTGCGCGAGGGGTGGATCGTGGTGCCCGAGGGACGCGTGTGCGAGGTCGCTTCGCTGCGGGGCGCCGGACACGCGTTCCTCGCCGACGCGGTCGCGGCCGCGGCCGTCGCATGCGCGACCGGCGCGCCGCCGGAGGCGGCCGGGGAGGGCCTTGCCGGCTACGTCCCCGGCCCGCACAAGCAGGAATTCGTCGCCGAGATCGACGGCGTCGCCTACGTCAACGACTCCAAGGCGACGGACCCGCACGCGACGCTGGCCGCGCTCCGGGGGCGCGCGGACGTCGTGCTGATCGCGGGCGGGCGCAACAAGGGCGTCGATCTCGGCGAGCTGCGCGAGGGCGTGCCGAGCCTGCGCCACGTCGTGGCGTTCGGCGAGGCCGCGCCGGAGGTGCGCGACGCGTTCGCCTCCACGGCGGTGGGCGTCACCGTCACCGCGTCGCTCGACGACGCGGTGGAGGCCGCCGCGGACCGAGCCGTGCGCGGCGGCACCGTCCTGCTGTCGCCCGCGTGCGCGTCCTGGGACGCGTTCACCGGGTACGAGGCGCGCGGGGAGGCGTTTCGATCGGCCGTGAAGCGACTGGAAGGGAGGATGCGATGACGGTCGTGCAGATCGCACGCGCGCCGGTGGGCGCGTTCACACGCTGGCGCGCGACCCGCACGCCGGCTCGACGCGCGCTGTCGTCCGGCGGGCTGTTCCTCGCCGTCGGCACGACGATCCTGCTGGGCGTCGGCCTGGTGATGATCCTGTCCGCGTCCTGGGTCTCCGCCTACATCAGCTCGGGGTCGTCGTTCGTGTTCTTCGCCCGGCAGGCGGTCTGGGTGTTGATCGGCCTGGCGGCGATGATGGTGACCTCGCACGTCGACTACCGCCGGTGGCGCGCGCTCTCCTACGGGCTCCTCGCCCTGACGATCGCCGGGCTCGTGCTCGTGCTCATCCCGGGGATCGGCGTCCGGGTCGGCGGCTCCAGCAGGTGGCTGGTGCTCGGCCCGATGCGCTTCCAGCCCTCGGAGATGGCCAAGCTCGCGTTGCTGCTGACGGGCGCCGACCTGTGCGTGCGCAAGGGGCGGCGGCTGCGCACCTACAAGGACGTGCTGGTGCCCTACGGGATCATCGCCGGGATCGTCGGCGCGCTCGTGATGGCGCAACCCGACCTCGGCACGACGATCATCCTCGGCGGCATCACCGGCGCGGTGCTGTTCGTCGGCGGGGTCCGCTTGCGGATCCTGTCGGGGTTCGGGCTCACGGGCCTCGGGGCCGGCGCGATGCTGGCGATGTCGGCCGGGTACCGGCGCGCGCGCATCGCATCCTTCGCCGACCCGTTCAGCGACCCGCTGAACGCCGGCTATCAGGCCGTGCAATCGCAGATCGCGCTCGGCTCGGGCGGTCTGTTCGGCGTGGGGCTCGGCGCCGGACGCCAGAAGTGGCTCTACGTGCCCAACGCCCACACCGACTTCATCTTCTCGATCATCGGTGAGGAGGTGGGCCTCATCGGGACCTTCGGCGTCATCGCCCTGTTCGTGTTGGTCGCCTATGCGGGCGTTCGCATCGCGCAGCGGGCCCCCGACGCCTTCGGCCGGATCGTCGCGGGCGGAGCGACGGCGTGGATCGCGGGGCAGGCCGTCATCAACATGGGCGCGGTCACGGGTCTGATGCCGATCACCGGCGTCCCGCTGCCGCTGGTGTCCTTCGGCGGGTCCTCGCTGCTGTTCACGCTGATCGCGATCGGCATCCTGCTGAACATCGCGAGGCAAGAGCCGCCGGGGCCGGTTCCGCTCGACCCGCGGTCGTGAGCGTCTCGGTCGTGATCGCGGCGGGCGGGACGGGCGGCCACGTCCTGCCGGGCCTTGCGGTCGCCGACGAGGTTCGCGCGATGCGACCCGACGCCCGCGTGAGCTTCGTCGGGGTCGAGCGTGGCGAGCGGGCGATGGTCCCCACGGGCTACGGGTTCCATTCGACGGCGGCGCGTCCCTTCGACGGCGGCGCGCAGGCGGCGCGCGCGGCAGGCGCTCTGGTCGTGGCGACGGCGCAGGCGCGCCGGATCCTTCGCGACGAGCGCGCGTCCGTCGTGCTGGGCATGGGCGGCTACCCGAGCATCCCGGCCGTCATCGCCGCGCGGACGTCGCGGGTGCCGGCGCTCGTCCACGAGGCGAACGCGGTCCCGGGCCTTGCGAACAAGCTGTGCGCGCGCTTCACCCCGAACGTCGCGGCGGCCTTTCCCGGGACCTCGATCGCCGGCCGGGCGGCCCGCACGGTCGGGATGCCGCTGCGCGCCTCGATCCTCGAGCTGGACCGGGAGGCAGCTCGCCGCGAGGCGAACGCGGCGTACAACCTCGACCCCGGGCGCACGACGATCCTGGCGTTCGGCGGGAGCCTCGGCGCGGCGCGGCTCAACGAGGCGGTCGCGCGCCTCGTCCACGAGTGGCGCGACCGGACCGACGTGCAGGTCCTGTGGGGAACCGGGCGCGATCACGAAGCGGCCGCGCGCGCGCGCCTGCCGGACGGGGCGCTCGTCGTCCGGTGCCTCGGGTTCCTGGAGCGGATGGACCTTGCCTACGCGGCGGCCGACCTCGTGGTCGCGCGGGCGGGCGCTTCGACCGTGTTCGAGCTTGCCGCGGTCGGACTGCCCTCGATCCTGGTGCCGCTGCCCGTCGCCCGCGCGCGCGAGCAAGACGCCAACGCCGCCGCGCTCGTTCGCCTCGGGGCGGCGCGGGTGATCTCCGACGAGCGGATCGTCGAGCGGCTCGCGCGCGAGGCGGACGAGCTGAACGGCGATCCGCTCGCGCGCGAGGCGATGAGCGCGGCCGCGACGCGGCTCGCGCGCCCCGGCGCCGCGCGCGCGCTGGCGTCCTGGACGCTGGAGCTTGCCGGTGCCTGACCGGGGCGGCGCACCGCGCGCGACGCCGGGCGGCGTCGAGGACTTGGCGCCGGTGCACTTCGTGGGCGTCGGCGGCGTCGGGATGAGCGCGCTTGCGAGCATCCTGCTCGACCGGGGCCTCGCGGTGAGCGGCTCGGACGTGCGGGACTCCGCCGTCCTGCATGCGCTGCGCGCGCGGGGAGCGCACGTCGCCACCGGCCACGCGCAGGCAAACGTCGGCGCCGCGCGCACGCTGGTCGTGTCCACCGCGATTCGCCCGGGCAACCCCGAGGTGCGGGCCGCGCAGTCTCGCGGGATCCCGGTCCTTCACCGGGCGCAGGTGCTGGCCGCGCTGATGCGCGAAGCCAGGGGCATCGCCGTGACCGGGACGCACGGCAAGACCACGACGACGTCGATGACGGCGCTGCTGCTCCAGCGAGCGGACCTGGACCCGACGTTCGTGATCGGCGGCAACGTGAACGAGCGCGGCACGAACGCGCACCGGGGGTCGGGGGAGTGGCTGGTCGCGGAGGCCGACGAGAGCGACGGCTCGTTCCTGTGGCTCGCGCCCGAGATCGCGGTGATCACCAATGTCGAGCGCGAGCACGTCGACCATTACGCGAACGAGGAGGAGATTCGCGCGACGTTTCTCGCCTTCGCCGCTCAGGTCGTGCCGGACGGAGTCGTGATCGCGAGCGCCGAGGACCCCGGAACGGTCTGGCTGCGGGAGCGGCTCGAGCGCCCGGTCGTCACGTTCGGTCTGCGCGCCGGCGACTGGACGGCCGAACGCACGCCGACGCCGGGCGGGCAGGTCCTCGCCGTGCGATACCGCGACACGGCGTTGGGGGACGTGCCGCTTGCCATGCCCGGCGCCCACAACGCCGTGAACGCCCTCGCGGCGCTGGCGGCCGCCGACGCGGCCGGCATCGCATTCGACACGGTGGCCGGCGCGCTGGCGGAGTTCCGCGGGCCCGAGCGCCGCTTCCAGACCAAAGGAGAGGTCGCGGGGATCACCGTGATCGACGACTACTCCCATCACCCCACCGAGGTGCGCGCCGCGCTGGCGACGGCGCGCGAGTCCGGGCGGCGCGTGATCGCCGTCTTCCAGCCGCACTTGTACTCGCGCACGGCTGCCTTCGCGGGCGAACTGGGCGCGGCGCTCAGCGAGGCCGACCTGTCGGTCGTGACCGACGTCTACGGCGCGCGCGAGGACCCGGTCCCGGGCGTCAGCGGGAAGCTCGTCGCCGACGGCGTGATCGCGGCCGCGCCGCGCTCGCGCGTGGCCTACCTCCCGCGCCGTGGCGACATCGTCCCGTTCGTGGCCGTGCGCGCTCGTCCCGGCGACCTGGTGCTGACGATCGGCGCGGGCGACGTGACGATGCTCGGTGAGGAGATCGTTCGCGCGTTGCGGGAGCGGCATGGCTGAGCCGCTGGCGGCCGCGGAGGCGATCCTGCTTGGCCGGGCGCACGGTCCGGTGACGCGCGGCGGCGCGATGGCCCCACTGACCTCCTACCGGATCGGAGGACCGGCTGGTCTGCTGTTCGAGCCGAGCGCCGGCGCGGACCTCGACGCGCTCGCCGAGGCCGTCGCGTCGACCGCGCTGCCGGTGCTGATCGTCGGCCGGGGCTCCAACATGCTGGTGAGCGACCGGGGCTTCCCGGGAATCGCCGTGCGGCTCGGCGCGGGCTTCCGCTGGGCACGCGTTGAGGGGAGCGCGTTGCTGTCCGGGGCGGCCATGCCGCTCCCGGCCCTGTCGTCGCTGGCGATGCGCGGATCCCTCGCCGGGCTCGAGTTCGCGGTCGCGATCCCGGCGAGCCTCGGCGGAGCCGTGCGCATGAACGCCGGCGCGCACGGGCGCGAGATGCGCGACGTCGTGGAGCGGGTCACCGTCTTCGACGTCGGCCGGTCGGCGAGCGAGGAAGTCGAAGCGTCCGCCGTCGGGTTCGCCTATCGCGAGACCGCGCTGCCGGCAGGCGCGATCGTGACCGCCGCGCGGCTCGGCCTTCGTTCCGGCGAGCACGATGCGATCGTCGCGGGAATGAACGAGGCGAAGGAATGGCGCCGGCGCACGCAGCCGCTGAACCTTCCCAACGGGGGCAGCGTCTTCCGCAATCCCGGCGTGGAAGCGGCCGGGAGCATCATCGAGCGCGTCTGCGGCAAGGGGATGCGCGTCGGCGGCGCGCGCATCTCGGAGGTCCACGCGAACTTCATCGTGACAGAGCCGGGCGCGCGCGCCGATCACGTCTATTCCCTGATGCGCCGGATCCAGCGGATGGTGGCCGAAGATACGGGCATCGATCTGCAGCCGGAGCTGAAGCTGATGGGGGAGTTCGAGGAGGTGGACGGGTGAGCCTGACGAGCGGCGAGGTCATTCGAAGCCCGCGCATCGCGGACCGCCGCCGGGCGGTGCGCCTCCAGCAGCGTTCGCGGCGGCGCCGGCTTGTGATCGCGTTCGCACTCGTGGTCGCGGCTGGCGCGGGCGCCGTGCTCCTCACGCGCTCGGAGGTGTTCCAGCTCGATTCGATCGCGGTGGTCGGGACGCGGACCGTCACCGACGATACGGTGCGCGAGGCCAGCGGGCTCGCGCCGGGGCAGAACTTGCTCTCGATCGACCTCGGCGCGGTCGAGGCGCGCGTCGAGGAGCTTCCGGCCGTGCTGGAGGCGCGGGTGACGCGCGACGGCTCGCTCGGGATCGTGATCGAGATCGCCGAACGCGAGGCCGTGCTGGGCGTGCGCGCCGGGGAACGGAGGTGGTTCGTCGACGCCGAGGGACGCGTGGTTCCCGCTCCGGACTCCGGCGTGCCGGTCGTGGACGTCGGTGGGGACGTCGCGGGCCCGGTGACGCTGGACGCGGCCGTCGTGGACGGCGTCGTCACGCTGTGGCGGGCGCTGCCGAAGCGGCTGCGCGGCAGAATGAGCCCGATCGGCACCGCGCCCGGCGGGGACCTGTCGTTCTCGGTCGCCGGGACCGCCGTTCGCTTCGGGACGCTGACGCACGTCAAGGCGAAAGTCCACGCCTTCCTGCGGGTGCGCAGGCGCGTGCTGCACGCGGGCGACGACTTGGACGCCGTGGACGTGTCCTCGCCCCGCCGCCCCGCAGCCTCCATTTCCTGACGCCCGCCCGGCGCGCGAAAACGGCGGAGTTTCGGGCTTGACTTGACGTCGAGCCGTGGGTAGATTCTCGACCGTCAGGTTGAGGTTTACATAACATTCACTCTCAAGTTGAACGTTAGAAACCTTGTGACCTGCGGAAACGCCCCATAGCGCGTCCTTCCCCAACGTGCAGGGTCGGATCCTCAACCGAGGCTTCACCCCTGCGCGGTACGCGCGAGATACCTCGCGGAGTTCCGGCGATTGCCGGACGCTCGGCGTGTCGTGTGCTCGTCGGAAGTGTTGGGACGCCCGGCACGAGCCGGGGGAAGGGGGAAGGAACGCCATGGCTGCGACACCTCAGAACTACCTGGCCGTCATCAAGGTCGTCGGGATCGGGGGCGGCGGCGTCAACGCCGTGAACCGCATGATCGAAGACGGGCTGAAAGGCGTCGAGTTCATCGCCGTCAACACCGATGCGCAGGCGTTGCTGATGTCCGACGCGGACCTCAAGCTCGACATCGGTCGCGAGATCACCCGGGGACTCGGCGCGGGATCCAATCCCGACACCGGTCGAGCCGCGGTCGAGGAGGCGCGCGAGACCATCGAGGAAGTGCTCAAGGGCGCCGACATGGTCTTCGTCACCGCGGGCGAGGGCGGCGGCACCGGCACCGGCGGCGCGCCGGTCGTAGCCGAGATCGCGAAGTCGATCGGCGCGCTCACGATCGGCGTCGTGACGCGTCCGTTCTCCTTCGAACGCAAGGTGCGCGCCGAGCAGGCGGAGCGCGGCATTCAGGATCTCAAGCAGAAGGTCGACACGCTCATCGTGATCCCGAACGACCGGCTGCTCCACGTCGCCGACGAGAACACGACCGTGCTCGACGCGTTCAAGATGGCCGACATGGTGCTGCTCCAGGGCGTGCAGGGCATCACCGACCTGATCACGACGCCCGGCCTGATCAACCTGGACTTCGCCGACGTCAAGGCGATCCTGACCGACGCGGGCTCGGCGCTGATGGGCGTCGGCTACGCGCGGGGCGAGGAGCGTGCGGTCGAGGCGGCGCGTGCCGCCATCTCCAGCCCGCTGCTCGAGGCCTCGATCGACGGCGCGCGCGGCGTGCTGCTCAACATCACCGGCGGCAGCGAGCTGACGCTCTACGAAGTGAACGAGTCGATGCGGATCGTCAGCGACCACGCGCACCCGGAGGCGAACGTGATCTTCGGGGCCGCGATCGACGACTCGCTCGGCGAGGAGGTTCGCGTCACGGTGATCGCCGCCGGGTTCGAGCGCCTGTCGCAGGCGGGGATGATCGCAGGCGAGTTCGACCTCGGGGACGACGACGACGAGCTGTTCGGCGACGACCTGTCGAGCGGCCGCACCGTGGTGATCAGCGCCGAGGACGATCTCGAGGACATCCCGTCGTTTCTGAAGAAGTAGCGACTGGGGTTCGGTGTTCGCCTGGCGAGCGTTCCGGGACGGCGACGCGCCCGGGGCGGGGGACGGCTCGACCCGTCCTCCGGCCCCGGGCGCGTTCCTGTGCGTCCCGGCCCTGGCGCCGTACGGGATCGCCGCCGCCTTCACCACGCGTCACGGCGGCGTCAGCGAGGCGCCCTTCGCGTCGCTCAACCTCTCGCTGCGCGCAAAGGACGATCCGCCGGCGGTGCGCGCGAACCGGATGCGCGTGCTGGACGCGATCGGCGCGCCGCCGGACGCCTGGACCTGCGCCGAGCAAGTCCACGGCGCCGGCGTTGCGAACGTCGGCCGTGCCGATCGGGGCGCGGGCGCGGCGGATGCGGGCGACGCGATCGCCGGGGCCGACGCGCTCTGGACGCTCGAGCCGGGCATCGCGCTCGCCGTCCTGACGGCCGACTGCGTGCCGATCCTGCTCGCCGATCCCGATCGCGGCCTGATCGGGGTGGTGCACGCGGGATGGCGGGGGCTGGCGGCCGGGGTCGTGGGCCGCGCGGTCGAGGAGATGGCGCCGTCGAGTCCGTCGGCGTTCATCGGGCCCTCGATCGGCCCGTGCTGCTACGAGGTCGGCGAGGACGTCGCCGCGGAGGTGGCGAGCGCGGTCGGCGACGGGGTCGTGCGGCGCGCGCCCGGCGCCGCGAAGCCCTCGCTCGACCTGTGGGAGGCCGCCGCGACCGCGCTGCGGGCGGCCGGGGTCGGCGCGATCGCCGCCGCTCGCATCTGCACGCGTTCCGAGCATCACCGCTTCTACTCCCATCGCGCGGGCGACGACGCGCGCCAGGGCCTGGTGGTGGTGCGGCGATGAAGGCGGCCGGGGCCGTGGCGGCGCCGGATCCCGATGCGGTGGCGCGACGCCTGCGCACTGTGCGCGAGCGGATCGCGGCGGCCGCGGCGCGCGCCGGGCGCGATCCGGGGGACGTGACGCTCGTCGCGGTGACGAAGGGGTTCGGCTGGGACCGGGTCGCAGGCGCGATCGAGGCCTGCGGGCTGACCGACCTCGGCGAGAACCGCGCCCAGGAGCTGCGCGCGAAGCTCGCGGTCGCCCCGCCCGGCATCAGGTGGCACTTCGTCGGCTCGCTCCAGCGCAACAAGGCGGCGATGGTCGCCGGGCGCGTCGCAATGGTGCACAGCGTCGACTCGCTCGCGCTCGCGGAGGCCATCGGCGCGCGCGCGCGCGACGGCCAGGACGTGCTCGTCGAGGTGAACACCTCGGGCGAGCCGGCAAAGCACGGCGTGCCGGTGGAGGACGTCGGGGATGCGTTGCAGGCGATCTCGGTCGTGGAAGGCGTGCGCGTTCGCGGCTTGATGACGATGGCGGCTCCGGGCGGCGGCGAGCAAGCGCGCGCGTGCTTCGCGACCCTGCGCGGGTTGCGCGATCGCTTCGCGGGGGTCCATCCCGGCCTGACCCAGTTGAGCATGGGAATGACCGAGGACTTCGAGGAAGCCGTCGAACAAGGCGCCACGATCGTGCGCATCGGCACGGCGATCTTCGGACCGAGGCCGGACGGATGAAGGGTCGTCCCAGCCTGCCGACCGGGAGGCTGGGGGTGTTCTAGGCTGTGGGAGACCTGCAGGAGGCACATATGCGAGGTGTGTGGAAGAAGACGTTGGTTTCGCTCGGACTCACCGACGAGGACGAGGAGATCTACGACGACCACATGGAGGCCGAGCCCGTCCCGAGCCGGGAGGAGCCTTCCGTGCGGACGCTGCGCGGCGAGGGACGGCGTGAGGGACGTCACCCGGCCGGCAGGAACGTCGTGCGGTCGATCCCGACACAGGCACCCCGGCAGGTCCACGTGGTCGAGCCGCGCATCCTCGACGACGCGCAGGACTTGGCGGATCGGTTCAAGGGCGGGGTGCCGGTGATCGTAAACCTGCGGACCGCGGAGCCGAACCACGTTCCGAAGATCCTCCAATTCGCCTCGGGTCTGGTCTACGGGCTCAACGGCCGGATGCAAAAGGTGGGCGAGCACGTCTTCCTGCTGACCCCGTTCAACATGGAAGTGTCCGCCGACGAGAAGCGCCGGCTCGCCGAGCACGGCCTCTTCCAGGACCTGTAGGCCCGGGGGTCGCCATCGACATCCGGTCCATCCTGTGCCTGCTGCTCGGCATCTACTGGTTCGTCCTGCTCGCGCGCGTGATCCTGTCCTGGGTCGGCCACGCGCTCCCGCCGGGAGCGCGGCCGGTCGCCGCCTTCGTGTTCAACGCCACCGAGCCGGTCCTTCGCCCGCTGCGCGGGCTGATCCCGCCGCTGCAGCTCGGCGCCGTCGCGCTCGACGTCTCCATCATCCTGGTGTTCGTGCTGCTCTCCATCCTGCAACGGACCGTGTGCTGAGCCGCCGTATGATGATGCCGTCGCCATGACCCTGAGCCCGCAAGACATCGTCGGGAAGGAGTTCCGCGAAGCCTTCCGCGGCTACAACCAGGCCGATGTCGACCTGTTCCTCGACGAGGTCGTCGAGGAGTTCACGCGCGTCGCCGACGAGAACCAGAAGATGAAGGTGCGCCTTGCCGCGCTCCAGCAGGAGGTCGCGCGCTTGCGGGATGCCGGGTCGGCCGCCGCCGCGCCGCTCGACCGCCTGGGCGCCGCCGCGGACCCGGAGCGGACCGAAGCGGAGGTGCGCGCGCGCGTGCGTCGCTTCCTGGAGGAGCAGATTCGCCTGATCGACGCCGAGACGCCGCAGCGGTCGGCCACGGTCGAGCGGATCGCTCGGGAGTTGCCGCCCACGCCGGAACCAACCGCCGAGGACGCGCCGGCTCCGACCCCGACCCCGAAGCGCGAGCCGTTCTGGGCCGGCGAGTAGGTCCGTCCTGCCCTCGCCGCGCGGCGCATGCCCCGAAGGCTGGCATCGGATGGGGCCTGCCGGTAGACTGCCGCGCCGTTGGGCCGGTCCGATCGAGCCCGCGCCGACAGAGGAGAGAATCTCGCCGTGATCGTCGCTAGCGCCGTGCTGCTCGTCGTGGGAATCGTGGCCTTCGCCATCGGCCTGTTCGCGGAGTCGTTCGTCGCGCTGGCGACGTCCATCGGGACCAGCATCGCCGCTTCGATCACGCTGTTCATCGGCGTGCGCCAGGACAAGCGGAGGCTCGCGTCGGCGTCGCCGCCGGTACCGCCCTTCTCCTTCGACGCCGAGGAGCCCGCGCCGGCCGAAGACTTCGCGCAGCCGCTCGTCAGCGAGCCGCCGCCCGCACCGCTGGGAGAGTCGAGCGCGACCACCGAGTCGGTGTCGAGCGAAGAACTGGAGTCGCTCTTCGACGAGCCCGACGCCGAGGAGCCCGGACGCGTCGACCGGCTCTCCGCGTGGCAGGAAACGGCCGTCGGCGAGGAAGAGCCGGAGCCGCCCGTCCTCGCGCCTGCTCCCAAGAAGAAGGCCGCGAGGCCCGCTCCCAAGAAGGCGGCCGCAAAGACCGCCGCCGCCGCGAAGAAGACCGCGGCGAAGAAGGCGGCGCCCAAGAAGACGGCCGCTCCCAAGAAAGCAGCGCCCAAGAAGACGGCCGCCAAGCCGGCCGCGAAGAAAGCCGCCGCCCCCAAGAAGACCGCGGCGAAGCCTGCTGCCAAGAAGCCTGCTGCCAAGAAGCCTGCTGCCAAGAAAGCGGCGCCGAAGAAGACGGCCGCCAAGCCCACGGCTGGGAAGAAGACGGCTCCCAAGAAGGCCGCGCCCAGGAAGCCGGCCGCCAAGCCCGCCGCGAAGAAGACTCCCAAGAAGAAGTAGCCGCCTACACGGCGAACCGGAACTCCACCACGTCTCCCTCGCGGACCACGTAGGACTTTCCCTCCTGGCGCACCTTCCCCGCGGCGCGCGCCGCCGGCCACGAGCCGGCCTCGACGAGCTCGTCGAAGGCGATCACCTCGGCGCGGATGAACCCCCGCTCGAAGTCGGAGTGGATCACGCCCGCCGCTTCCGGCGCGGTGGCGCCGCGCCGGACCTCCCACGCCCGCGTCTCCTTCTCGCCCGCGGTCAGGAACGTGATCAGGTCGAGCCGCTCGTAGATCGCGCGGATGACGCGGGGCAAGCCGCGCTCGGTCACGCCGTAGCCCGCCAGCAGCTCGGCCGCCTCGCCGGGCTCGAGCCCCGCGACCTCCGCCTCCAGCGCTCCGGCGACCGCGATCATGCCCTCGGGCGCGACGGTCGTCTCGTCGCCGTTCGCGACGACGACCGCGGGCTTCAGCGTGAGCGGGCCCATGCCCTGGAACACGGCTCGCTCGGCCTCGTCCCAGCCGCCCTCCGACAGCGGCGATCCCGCTTCGAGAAGCTCTTTCGCGCGCTCCAGCACCTCGACCGCGCGCTTGTCCTCCGGGGTCTTGGCCGCTTTACGATCGCGTTCGATCTTGCCGGCGAGCGGCTCGAGATCGGCGTAGATCAGCTCCAGCATGAGCGAGGACAGCTCGCCGGCCGGGTCGGCGTCCTCGCCGAACGCGCGCACGACCAGCAGCAGCGCGTCGGAGGTGCGCAGGTGCCCGATCAGCTCGGCCGAGAGCGTCCCGGCCCCGGCGCGCGCGCCGCGCCGCACCATGCCCGAGGACTCGACGAAGCGCAGTTGCGCGTAGACGAGCTTCTTGGAGTGGTGCAGCTCGCCGAGCGTCTCGACGCGCGGGTCGGGGACCGGGACCATCGCCTGGTTCGACCGGCCCGGCGCGGCGCCCTCGAGCGCGGTGAGCGCGGTGAAGATCGTCGAGGATCCCGCGCCGGGCAGCCCGGCGATGCCCGCCTCCTTCACCGCCGCTAGGCCCGCTCGATCGCCAACGCGTCGCCCTGCTCGGCCGCGACGGCCAGGGTCTCGGCCGCGATCCAGGAGCCGTGCGCGGCGAAGACCTCGGCGTCGGCGGCGGGATAGGAGACGCGGATCCGGTCGGTCAGCGCGAGGTCGTGCGCCTTGCGCAGGTCGTTGATCGTGCGGATGCGGTCGCGCGCGGCGGCCTCGAGCGCAAGCTCTGGCGTGATCTCGGTGTCCAGCGCCACGGCGAACCCGCCGCCGTCGACGACCGCGAAGCCTTCGCGCGCCCGCGTGCGTACCTCGAACTCACCTTCTTGAAGCGTCCATTCGCCCGCGCGGACGGTCGAGCCGTCGCGCGTGAAGCCGCCGTCGCGCAGCAACTGCTGCACCCGTCCCACGTCCTTGCCGAGCCGCGGGCCGAGCACCTTGAAGTTCGGTACCACCTCGACCTGGGCGAAGTCCTCTGCCGAGGAGGCGAGCCGGACCTCCTTGACGTTCAGCTCGCCGCGAATCAAGTCCTCGTGCGCGACGAGCCGCGCGCGCGCCTGCGCGTCCTCGGTCGCGACGACGACGGCGCGCAGCCCCTGGCGGATCTTGACGTTCGCCGCCTGTCGAGCCGAGCGTCCCAGCTCGACGACCGTTCGCACGTCGCGCATCGCGGCGAGCAGCTCGCCGTCGGCCGGAGCCGCGCCGGGATAGCCGGCGAGGTGGACGCTCGGGGGCGCGTCTTCGCACGGACCGGTGAGGTTCGCCCACATCTCGTCGGTGACGAAGGGCGTCACGGGGGCCATCACGCGCAGCACCGTGCACAGCGAATACCACAGCGTGTCGTACGCGGCGCGCTTGTCGGCGGCCTCTCGGTCGGTGTCGCCGGTCTTCCAGAAGCGCGCGCGTGACAGGCGCAGGTACCAGTTGGACAGGTCGTCCCAGTACCGCTCGATCGCGCGCGTGACGCGCGGGGAGTCGAAGGCGTCCATCGCGGCGCGGCAGCGGGCAACCAGCTCGTTCGTCCGCGACACCATCCACCGGTCGAGCGAGCGGCCGCCGGCGAGGTCCGGGCCGTCGCGCAGGACCTCGGAGCGCGGCGCGTAGCCGTCGATGATCGCGTACTCGACGAAGAACTTGTAGACGTTCCAGAGCGTGAGGAACGTGCGCTTGGCCGCGTTCGCCGGCCCGTAGCCGAAGCCGAGGTTCTGGCTCGGGACCTGTCCGGCGTAGACCCAGCGCATCGCGTCGGCGCCCATCGACTCGACGGCGTCGTCGAACCAGATCGCGTTGCCCCACGACTTGTGCATGGGGCGGCCGGTCTCGTCGGTGACGCGCTCGTAGACCAGCACGTCGGCGTAGGGCGCGCGCCCGTCGAGCACGACCGACATGAACAGCATCGAGTAGAACCACAGCCGGATCTGCTCGCGGCTCTCGCTGACCCAGTCGACGGGGAACCACTGCTCCCAGTACGCGTGGTCGGGCAGGTCTGCGACGGTCAGCCCCTCGCCGGCTCCCTCGGCGTAGCCGGCCGACACGAGCATGTCGTTGCGCCAGCCCAGCGTCGAGAACGGCACGATGCCGGCGTCGAGCCAGCAGTCCCCGACGTCGGTCGTGCGCGTGGCCTCCTTGCCGCACTCCTCGCACGGCACGGTCACCGCGTCGATCCACGGGCGGTGCAGCTCTTCGAGACCCTCGATGCCCGACAGGGCCTTCTCACGCAGCTCGGCCTTGGAGCCGACGATCGTCATGTGCCCGTCGGCGCAGAACCAGAAGGGCAGCGGGAGACCCCAGTAGCGCTTGCGGCTGATGCACCAGTCGCCCATGTTGTTGAGCCAGTCCTCCATGCGCTTGCCGTACTGCGGCGGCGTCCAGGTGACCTCGCGCACGGCGTCGAGCATGGGTCCGCGCACCTCGTCGCAGGAGATGAACCACTCGTCGACCACGCGGTAGACCAGCTCGGTGTGACAGCGCCAGCAGGTGGGGTAGCGGTGGGTCAGCTCGCCCGCGTCGATCAGGCGGCCGCGCTCGCCGAGGTCGCCGATGATCTCGCGCGCGACGTCGCCGGTGTGGTTGCCGTGCAGCCAGCCGTAGCTTTCGTAGAACGCGCCCGACTCGTCGATCGGCACGAGCACCGCCAGGCCTTCGCGCTTGCCCAGCTCGAAGTCCTCGGCGCCGCAGCCGGGGGCGATGTGGACGATGCCGGTGCCCTCCTCAAGCGACACCTCGTCCCAGGCGACGACGCGGTGCTCGACGCCGGCCTGGGCCGGCAGCTCGTCGAAGGGCCCCTCGTAGGTCAGACCGACCAGCTCCGATCCCTTCACGGTGCCGAGGACCTTGCCCTGAATGGGCAGGTGCTCGACGCGGTCGGCCGCCACGATCGCCACGCCGGCGAGCGTCTCGACGCGCGCGTAGTCGGCGCCGGGCAGCACGGCGGCCGCCACGTTCGCCGGCAGGGTCCAGGGCGTCGTGGTCCAGACCGCGAGGTACTCGTGCTCGCGTCCCTTCAGCGGGAAGCGCGCGAAGACCGACGGGTGCGTGATCTCGCTGTAGGAGTCGATCAGCTCGTGCTGGGACAGCGACGTGCCGCAGCGCGGGCACCAGGGCATCGAGCGATGGCCCACGTAGAGCCAGCCCCGCCGGTGGCACTCGGCCAGGAACCCCCAGATGGCCGAGATGTTGGCGTCGGTCATCGTGAAGTAGGAGGCGTCCCAGTCCATCCACTGGCCGAGCCGCCGCGACTGCTCGGTTTGGACGCCGGCGTACTTCGCCACGCGGTCCCGGCAGGCCCGGGCGAAACGGTCTAGGCCGTAGGCCTCGATCTCGGGCTTGGAGTTCAGCCCGAGCGCCTTCTCCACCTCTACCTCGACCCAGAGGCCCTGGCAGTCGAAGCCGTTCTGGTAGCGGAGGTCGTGGCCGAGCATCGCGTGGTAGCGCTGGAAGACGTCTTTGAGGGTGCGGCCCCACGCGTGGTGGACGCCCATCGGGTTGTTGGCGGTGATGGGCCCGTCCAGGAACGACCACTTCGGGCCTCCCCGGTTGGCGTCGCGAAGGGTCTCGAAGGTCTTGCCGGCCGCCCACCGGTCGAGCACGGCATGCTCGATCCCGATGTGGTCGGGCTGGGCCGGGACGGGCCGGAACGACGTCATCTCCTGTTCGCACCTCGGTCGCGTGGGCCACATAGTACCGGCCGCGAGCCGCCTGTCAGACGTGAGTCGCCGGGCGCGAAGGGGGCCTCTGACCTGCGGAAACGGCGCTCGCCGGCTCCGCGGCGGCGCGTCGTGGGACTCGTTGACTCCCCATAGGGCCGGTGCTACCCTCTGGCATCCTTCGCCCGGACGCATGCGCGGAGAGGTTGCCGTCGAGAGGAGCACGTTGGCTCGTCAGACCGGGAAGCGCTCCCGATCCGACCGGCGCAGCCGTACCGCAGCCTCGACGAGGAAGGCCTCGAAGAAGGGCGCTCGGACGGCCGCGCCGGCTCCCCGTCGCGCCTCCCGGACCGCGCCCCTTCGCAAGCTGATCGCGAAGAAGCGAGCCGCCCGCGCGGCCAAGAAGCAGTCGTCCGGCCGGGTCACCGCGAAGGCCGTCCCGGCGAAGACGGCCGCCAGGCCGGCGCCCGCGAAGCCTTCCACCGCGAAACCTTCCGCCAAGAAGGCGGCCACGAAGAAGACCGTAAAGAAGGTCGCCGCCAAGAAGCGGACCTCAAAGCCGGCTCCGAAGAAGCCCGCCGCGAAGAGGCCCGCCGCGAAGAAGCCGGCTCGACCCGCCAAGAAGGCTGCGGCCGCGAAGAAGCCTGCGGTGAAGAAGGCGACCGCGAAGCCCAAGCCCAAGGCCAAGCCCGTCGCCAAGAAACCCGCCGCCAAGGCCAAGCCCGCCCCGAAGGCCAAAGCCGCCCCGAAGGCCAAAGCCGCCCCGAAGGCCAAAGCCGCCCCGAAGCCCGCGCCCGCGAAGAAGCCGGCCCCGGCGAAGGCGCCCGCGAAGCCCGCCGCGCCGCCGGAGCCCCCGCCCAAGCCGAAGAAGAAGGCCAAGCCGGAGTTGACCCCGGCGGAGATCAGGAAGATCAAGGCCACGCTCGAGGCGCAGCGCGAGGTCTACATGCGCGAGTTCTCCGACTTGGAGGAAGGCAGCTTCCTGGCCTCGCAGTCCGAGATCTCCGGCGAGCCGGGCTTCGACCACGAGGAGTACGCCGACGCCGGCTCGTTCACCTTCGAGCGCGAGAAGGATCTGTCGATCGGCAACAACATCCGGGACCTGATCGAGAAGACCAACCACGCGCTCCACCGGATCGAGCAGGGCACGTACGGCATCTGCGAGAACTGCGGCGACCCGATCAACCGCGAGCGCCTGCTGGCGCTTCCGTACTCCTCGCTCTGCCTTCGCTGCAAGCAGATCGACGAGCGCACGCGCTGACGGCGCGGCGCGCCATGGCAGCGTCGACGAGCACTTCCCGGGCCGCCCTGCTGTTCGCCGTCGCGGCGATCGTGATCGCGATCGATCAGGCCACCAAGGCGCTGGCCCTCGCGGCGCTCACGCCCGGCGAGAGCACGCCCGTCATCGGGGGCGTGCTGCACTGGACCCTGCAGCGCAACCCCGGCGCCGCCTTCGGGATCTTCCAGCGCTTCCCGGTCGTCTTCACGGTCCTGGCGACGGCGGTGTCGGTCTGGATCGTCGCGCGAGCCGGCCGCGCGCCGGATCGTGGGCACGCCGCGGCGCTCGGGCTGATCCTCGGTGGAGCGGTTGGCAACCTCGTCGACCGGATCACGCGCGAGCCCGGCATCCTGCGCGGCGAGGTGATCGACTTCATCGACCTTCGGGTCTGGCCGGTGTTCAACGTCGCCGACTCCGGCGTCGTCGCGGGAGCCGTGCTGCTGCTGCTCGTCTCCTGGCGAGCCGAGCGCCGCGCGAAGCGCGAGCAGGGCGAATGAGCGGCGCGGCGGCCTCGTTCACCGTCGCCCGGGAGGAGGCCGGCCGCCGGCTGGACGTCCTGGTCGCCGAGCGCATGGGCGTCTCCCGAGCCGAAGTCGCCCGGCTCATCGCCGCCGGGGACGTCGTCGTGGAGGGCGCCGCGGCGTCGAAGGCGCTGCGCGTGCAGGAGGGGATGGTCGTGCGCACGCCGGAGGCCGGCGAGCCGGAGCCGCTCGCCGCCGAGGATCGCCCGCTGCGCGTGGTCTACGAGGACGAGGCGCTGCTCGTGGTGTCCAAGCCCGCCGGCCTCGTGGTGCACCCGGGGCCGGGTCACGCCCGAGGGACGATGGCGAACGCGTTGCTGACGCTCGGCGCCGCGGGCGGGGATCCCGCGCGGCCGGGCATCGTGCACCGCCTCGACGCGGGCACGAGCGGGCTGATGATCGTCGCGCGCGGCGAGGACGCGCACGCGCGACTGGCGGCGATGCTCGCGGCTCGCGAGGTGCACCGAACCTACCTGGCGCTCGTCGAGGGCCTTCCCGCGACCGAGACGATGACGATCGACGCGCCGATCGGCCGCTCGCCCCGGCACCGGAAGAGGATGGCCGTGGTGGCCGGGGGCAAGCCCGCGATCACCGACGTCGCGGTGATCGAGCGCCACGCGCGCACCGCCCTCGTGCGAGCCGAGCCCCGCACCGGCCGCACGCACCAGATCCGCGTGCACCTTGCGGCCGCGGGCCATCCCGTCGCCGGGGATCCGGTCTACGGACGTGACCGCGCGCTCGCGCTCGCCCTCGGGCTCGCCCGGCCCTTTTTGCACGCGAGCGCGCTCTCCTTCGCGCATCCCCTGACCGGCGCGCCGCTCGGCCTGGAAGACCCGCTGCCGCCCGACCTGGAAGGGGCGCTCGATCGCGCCCGCGCCGTAGGCTGACGCCATGGCCGCCCGGCACCCGATCTTCGCTCGCGTCTTCGCGCTGCTGACGCGGCTGGAGCACCGCGCTGGTATCGACGAGCACCGCAGCGCGTTGCTGGCGGGTGCGAGCGGCCGCGTGCTGGAGGTCGGGTGCGGCAATGGGCAAAACTTCGTCCACTATCCGCCGGCCGTCACCGAGGTCCTCGCGGTCGAGCCCGAGCCGTACCTTCGCACGCTCGCCGAACGAGCGGCCCGGGGACTGCCGGTCCCGATCGCGGTCCGCCCCGGGGACGCCGAGGCGCTGCCGGCGGAGGACGGGCGCTTCGACGCCGTGGTTGCCTCGCTCGTGCTGTGCAGCGTGCCGGACCAGGCCCGCGCGCTGGCCGAGATGCGCCGGGTGCTCAAGCCCGGCGGGGATCTGCTCTTCTACGAGCACGTGCGGGCCGAGTCGCCGCGGCGCGCGCGCATGCAGCGGCGGGTGGACGTGGTCTGGCCATTGTTCGCCGGCGGGTGCCATACCAGCAGGGACACGGTCGCCGCGATCCAGGCCGCCGGCTTCGAGATCGCCGAGATCGAGCGGTTCATGATGGATGCCGGGCCGCTCGCCGCGCCGGTCGCGCCGGTCGTCCGCGGACGGGCGCGCCTCGCCTGACCCCGGTTTCACGCTCTGGCGTCCCGGGGCCGTTCGGGGGAGGATGATTGGGCCAGATGGCCTGTTTGGGCTGGCTGGGGGCCTTGACAGGCCGGTAGAATGACACCGTTGTGATTCGACGCCGTGCCTTCCCCGCGGCCCGAGGGGAGTGACGCGTGCCCGACAGCTTCGTCCACCTTCACGTCCACACCGAATACTCGATGCTCGACGGGGCGAGCCGCGTCGAGGACGTCTTCGCCGAGGCCGCTCGGATGGGGATGCCGGCGCTGGCGATCACAGACCACGGGGTGATGTACGGCGCGGTCGACTTCTACCAGGCCGGCCTCGACGCCGGCGTGAAGCCGATCCTGGGCGCCGAGCTGTACGTGGCCACCCGCTCGCGCTTCGACAAGGACGCGCGGGAGAAGGACGGCAACCACCACCTGACGGCGATCGCGACCAACGAGACGGGCTATCGCAACCTGATGAAGCTCGTCACGCTGGGATCGCTGGAGGGCTACTACTACCGGCCGCGCGTCGACAAGGAGCTGCTTGCCGAGCACGCCGAAGGGATCGTCGCGACCTCGGGATGCCTGGCCGGCGAAGTCGGTCAGTTGCTGCTGCGCGACCAGGTTGCCCGCGCGACCGAGGTGGCCGCCACCTACCGGGACATCTTCGGCCCGGACAACTTCTACGTCGAGTTGCAGGACCACGGCCTGGCGGACCAGAAGACCGTCTTCCCGCACCTGGTCGACATCGCGCGCGCGACCGGCGCGCCGCTGCTCGCGACGAACGACCTGCACTACGTGCGCAAGGGCGACGCGGCCGCGCACGACGCGCTGCTGTGCATCCAGACCGGCTCGACGATGGACGAGCCGAACCGCTTCAAGTTCGACGCCGAGGAGTTCTACCTCAAGTCGCCGGACCAGATGCGCGTGCTGTTCGAGGGCTACCCCGACGCGTGCGACAACACGCTTGCGATCGCCGAGCGGTGCGACGTGTCGCTGGAGTTCGACGTTCACCGCTTGCCCTCGTTCGAGACGCCGACCGGCGAGCCCGCCGAGGCCTACCTGCGCCGCTTGGTCGCCGAGGGCGCCGCGAAGCGCTACGGAAGCCCGCCGCCCGCGGAGGTCGGCGCGCGCATCGACTACGAGCTTGGCGCCATCGTGGAGATGGGCTTCGTCGAGTACTTCCTGATCGTCGCCGACCTGATCTCCTTCGCGAAGTCCAGCGGGATCCGGGTGGGTCCGGGCCGCGGGAGCGCCGGCGGCTCGGTCGTGTCCTACGCGCTCGGGATCGTCGACATCGACCCGATCCGCTGGGGCCTGATCTTCGAGCGCTTCCTGAACCCGGGGCGCAAGGAGATGCCCGACATCGACATGGACTTCGACGAGCGCCGCCGCGGCGAGGTGATCGCCTACGCGACGCGCCGCTACGGCGAGGACCACGTCGCGCAGATCATCACCTTCGCCACCATCAAGGGGAAGCAGGCGATCCGCGACGCGGCGCGCGTGCTCGGCATGCCCTATGCGGTGGGGGACCGGCTCGCGAAGATGTACCCGCCCTCGATCCTGGGCAAGGACCCGCCGCTCGCCGCCTGCTTCGAGCCCGAGCGCCACTGGCCCGACCCCGGGCGCAACGACGCCTACCCGCAGGCGACCGACTTGCGCGACGCGTACCAGACCGACGCCGACGCCAAGAAGGTCATCGACATCGCGCGCGACCTGGAGGGATTGCGGCGGCAGGCGAGCGTCCACGCGGCTGGCGTCGTGATCTCGGACCGCCCGCTCGTCGAGTACCTGCCGCTGCGGCGGGACGACTCCGCGGGGGGCGTGGTCACGCAGTACGAGATGAACGCGGTGGCGCGGCTCGGGCTGCTGAAGATGGACTTCCTCGGGCTGCGAAACCTCACCGTCATCACCGACACGCTTCGTCACCTCGAGCGCCGCGGGACGCCGCTCGACGTCGACGCGATCCCGCTCGACGACGCCGAGACCTACGCGATGCTGTGCGCGGGGGACACGATCGGGGTGTTCCAGCTCGAGTCGCCGGGCATGCGCGAGCTGGTCAAGCGCTTGTTGCCGGACAACTTCGACGACGTGATGGCGCTCGTCGCGCTCTACCGGCCGGGGCCGCTCGGCGAAGGCATGCACCGCGAGTACGCGGCGCGCAAGCACGGCGAGTCGAAGATCCGCTACGCGCACGAGGACCTGAAGCCGATCCTGTCCGATACCTACGGCGTCATCCTGTATCAGGAGCAGGTCCTGCGGATCGCCTCGGACATGGCGGGGTTCTCGCTGCCCGAGGCCGACGGACTCCGCAAGGCGATGGGCAAGAAGATCGCCGAGGTCATGCGGGCGCAGCGCGAGAAGTTCGTGACCGGCTGCCAGCAGAAGGGCTACGACCTCGCGCTCGCCGAGTACCTCTGGGAGCAGATCGACAAGTTCTCCGGCTACGGGTTCAACAAGAGCCACTCGTGCGGGTACGGCTTGGTCGCCTACCAGACGGCGTACTTGAAGGCGCACCACCCGGTCGAATACTTCGCCGCGCTGCTGACGAGCGTGAAGGACAAGACCGACCGGGCGGCTCTCTACCTGGCTGAGTGCCGTGCGATGGGCATCACCGTCGAGCCGCCCGACGTGAACCACAGCGAGGCCGACTTCACGCCGACCGATCGCGGGACGATCCGTTACGGCCTGGCGGCGGTGCGCTACGTCGGCGAGAGCGTCGTCGAGAAGATCGTCGCCGCGCGCACCGCCAAGGGCGCCTTCGGCTCGTTCGTGGACTTCACCGCCAAGGTCGACCCGATCTGCCTGAACCGCAAGGTCGTCGAGTCGCTCGCGTGCGCCGGCGCCTTCGACGCGCTCGGCGTCCCCCGGCACGCGCTGCTGCGCGAGGATGCAGAGAAGGGTCTCGTCATCGCGCCGGAGGTCGCGCAGATCTGCGAGGGCGCCACCGCCGACGCGCGCGCCCGGGAGGCCGGGCAGGGCAACCTGTTCGGGTCCGACTCGCCGGTCGGCCTCGCGGTCGAGCCGCAGCCGGGCCCGCCGGTCGCGAACACGGTGCTGCTCGCCGCGGAGAAGGAGATGCTCGGCTTCTACGTCTCGGATCACCCGCTGCTCTCGGTCGAGCAGGCGCTGCTCGCGCAAACCGACACGCCCGTCGTCGACGTCGAGGAGATGCGCGACCAGACGGCGGTCACCGTCGGCGGCCTCGTCACGAGACTGCAGAAGCGCTTCACGAAGAAGGGCGAGCCGATGGCCACCTTCACCCTGGAGGACCTCAAGGGCGCGATCGAGGTCGTCGTGTTCCCGTCCTCCTACACGGGGGCGCAAGACGTCCTGAAGCCCGATGCGATCGTGGTCGTGCGCGGCAAGGTGGACACGCGCGAGGATCGCGCGAAGGTGGTCGCGTTCGAAGTGAGCGCGCTGGATCCCGGGCGAGCCGCGCCGCCCGCCACGCCCGGAGGCGACGGCGCCGCGCCGCCGCCGTCCGAGCGCGCGCCGCGCGCGCCGGGGAAGAGCAGACGCGACGTGCTGGTGCTGTCGGTGGCCGCCGCCTCGTGCACGCCCCGACTCGTCGCATCGATCCGTTCGGTGCTGGAGGCTCACCCGGGCGGCGTGCCCGTGCACCTGCGGCTCACCGGCGACGACGGAGGCAAGACCCTGCGGTTGCCGGATCGCTTCAAGGTCGAGCGGCGCACGGGTCTCTATGCGGAGATCAAGGCGTTGCTGGGTCCTCGCGCATTGGTCGAGTAGCATCGTCGCAGCGGCGGAGGGGAGGGCCTTTGGACGACACCATGGCGAGTCGCGTCGCGCGGCTCACACCACAGGAGTGGCGCGTCATCGCGCTGTCGATCGAAGGGGTTCCCAGCTCGGAGGCGTGCGAGGCGCTGGGCATCGCGCCGGGAACGCTGGAGAGCCACCGCCAGGCCATCCGTCGCAAGCTCGCGATCCCGCGCGGCGTTCGCTTCGAGTCCTTCGTGCGCGACAACTTCGCCGAGGGCGTGGAGCTGCCGGCCGAGCCGGAGAAGCGCGAGCCGCGCCAGGTCGGCGCCGAGGTCGCCGACCGCCGCGTCCGCTGGCTCCTGCGCATCACGCTGGAGGAGGTCGCCGAGGTCGCGATGGCCGCGGGACTTCGCTCGCAACTGCTCGCGCAGACCGTGCAGCGGATGGCCAAGGACGACGAGGCGGAGGCGTCGAGCGAGGTGCAGGACCTGGAACACATCTCGACCGAGCTGCGCGCGCTCCAGAAGCGGATCCTCGACGACATCCGCGCGCGCGGCGCGCGGACCTGAACCGGCGGCGCGCGGACCTGAACCGGCTCAGTTCGACGAGGCGAGCGTCGAGGGCCGCCCGACCGGCGGCCCGACGTGCTCGAGCAGCAGCGCTTCCCGCCGCGCGATCTCGATGCACTGCGCGAGCCGCGTCGCGGCGTCCGGCGCCGCGAGCAGCCGCTGCGCTTCCGGCACTTCGATCGCCAGCGCCGCGGCGATCGCGAACGAAGCGCCGACCGGGTCCTCGCTGGCGGGCGGAGCCGGCAGGTCCGACCCGCTCAGCCGCGCGCGCACGCTGAGATACCGGTGCAGCGCCGCGCGCGCGGGCATGACGCGCGCCGCGGCGTCCGGGCCCTCGGGCTCTTCGTCGACCGGCGTGATCAGGCCTTGCGGGTGCGGCTCGTCGGGGAGCCGTTCGACGATCGAAAAGCGCCGCGTTCCCTCGACCTCGATGTCGACGGTGTCGTCGCGCCGGCGCGTGACTTGCCGGATGGCGCACAGGGTGCCGGCCTCGTGCAGCTCGGCCGCCCCGCCGGCCTCCATGCCGAGCCGGATCGCGACGATGCCGAACTGCCGGTCGCCGTCGAGCGCGCGCTCCAGGAGCGTGAGGTAGCGCGGCTCGAACAAGTGCAGCGGCATGGTCGCCGCGGGGAAGAGCACCGCGTGGAGCGGGAAGAGCGCGCGTATCTCGGACGGCATGCATGAATGGTACGGAAACTGCCGGGACCGGCCGGGATGCTCGGCTAGGATGCCCTTCGCGTGGGACCCAGGATCGATCTTCGCGGCATTCGCGACGGCGTCGCGTCGCGGCTCCCGCGCGCGCGCGTCGATCGCGAGGCCGTCCGCGAGCGCGTCCGCGCCCTGGTCGCCCGGGTTCGGGACTGCGGGGACGCGGCGGCGCTGGCGATCCAGGCCGAGGTGGGTGTGGCGCCCGCCGCCCTGCGCGTGAGCGCCGAGGAGGTCGAGGCGGCTCGCGCCGCGTGCGCGCCCGCGCTGCTCGCCGCGATCGAGTTCGCGGCCGGCCGGGTCCGGACCTTTCACGAGCGCCAGCTCGCCGAGGAGCGCGCGCCGTTCTGGCGCACCGGCGACGAGCATGCATCGGTCGGCGAGGAGTCGCGGCCGCTCGGGCGGGTGGGGTGCTGCGTGCCCGGCGGCGTCGCGCCCCTGCCCTCGACCGTGCTGATGACCGCGCTCCCGGCCCGGATCGCGGGCGTGCGCGAGGTGATCGTGTGCACGCCGCCCGCGGAGGGTGGGCGCGTCCACCAGGCGACGCTGGCGGCGTGCGCGGTCGCCGGTGTCGACGAGGTCTACGCGATCGGCGGGGCGCAAGGCGTCGCCGCGATGGCGTACGGGACCGAGTCCGTCGCGCGCGTGGACAAGATCGTCGGGCCCGGCGGCATCTGGACCACGCTGGCCAAGCACGAGGTCTCGATGGACGTGGGCGTCGACTCCTTCGCGGGTCCGACCGAGATCGCGATTGTCGCCGACTCCTCGGCCGACCCGGTCCTCGTCGCGTGCGACCTGGTCGCCCAGGCCGAGCACGACCCGCTCGCGACCGCGCTGCTGATCACCCCCGACGAAGGCCTGGCCGCCGCGGTCGAGGTGGCGGTCGAAAAAGAGCTGTCGGCGCACCCGCGCAGGGAGGCGGTCGAGCAGGCGCTCGCTAGCGGCGGGCATGCGGTCATCGTCGACGACGTCGAGCACGCGATCACCGTCGCCAACGCCTTCGCACCCGAGCACCTCGAGCTGATAGTCGAAGGCGCCGCCGAGCTGGCCGCGCACGCGACGACCGCCGGCGCGGTCTTCGCGGGGCCGTACTCGCCGGTCTCGCTCGGCGACTACGTCGCCGGCACCAACCACGTGCTGCCGACCGCGGGGAGCGGGCGCTTCGCCTCGCCGCTGCGCGTGGCGGACTTCATCCGAAGCGCGGGTGTGATCGCATTCGACCGCGCCGGCGTCGAGGAGGTCGCGCCGGCCCTGATCGCGCTCGCGGAAGCCGAGGGGCTGACCGCGCACGCACGGGCCGTGCGCGCGAGGCTCGAACGGCCATGAGCAGGCCCCTCGACGTACGCCCCGACCTGCAGGGGATTGCCGCCTACGCCGCGCCACAAGCCGACGCGCCGGTGCGGCTCAACACGAACGAGTGCCCGTGGCCGCCGCCCGAGTCGGTGCTGCGCGAGATCGGCGCGCGGCTGCGCTCGTCCGCGCTGAACCGCTACCCCGACCGCGACGCGATCCGGCTGCGCGAGCTGCTCGGCGAAAGGGCGGGGTGGAGCGCCGGCGGCGTGTGGGTGGCGAACGGCTCCAACGAGATCCTGCAAACGCTCCTGCTGGCTTTCGGCGGCCCGGAGCGCAGCGTGCTGCTCTTCGAGCCGACCTACGCGATGCACGGGCACATCGCGCAGGTGACCGGGACGCGGGTCATCGCCAAGGACGTGCCCGAGCCGTGGGCGCTCGACGCGAACGAGGTCGCCTGGACGGTCTCATTCGAGCCGCCGTCGATCACGTTCCTGTGCTCGCCGAACAACCCGACCGGGGGCGCGTGCTCGAACGAGGTGGTTGAGGCGGCCCTCGCCTCGGGTCCCGGCCTAGTCGTCGTGGACGAGGCCTACGGCGAGTTCTCGTCGCAGACCGCCCTGCCGCTGCTGGCGGCCGAGGAGCGGCTCGTGATCGTGCGATCGTTTTCGAAGTCGTGGCGCCTGGCCGGCGCGCGCGTCGGGTACATGCTCGCCCACCCGTGGCTGGTGGAGGCGATCCAGGTGGCGCGGCTGCCCTATCACCTGTCCACGCCGACGCAGGTCGTCGCGGAGGTCGCGGTCGAGCACGCGACCGAGGTGCTGTCCACGGTGGCCGAGATCGTCGCCGAGCGCGACCGGCTCGCCAAGGAGCTGCAGCGCGTGCCGGGCGTCGAAGTGTTCCCGTCCGAGGCGAACTTCCTGCTGTTCCGGACCGAATGGCCGGGAGGAGACCTGTGGCGGGCGATGGCCGGGCGCGGCGTGCTCGTCCGCGACTTCTCGGCGATGATCCCGGGCGCGCTGCGGGTCACCGTGGGCACGAGCGACCAGAACGCGACGTTCGTCGAGACGTTGAGAGAGGTGCTGTCGGATGGGTGAGGCGCGGTCGGCAACGGTGGTGCGCGAGACGCGCGAGGTTCGCGTCGAGGTGACGCTCGCGCTGGACGGAACCGGCGAGGCGACCGCCGGCACCGGCATCCCGTTCTTCGACCACATGCTCGAACAGCTCGGCAAGCACGCGCGCTTCGACCTCGCGGTGAGCGCGAAGGGCGACCTGGAGGTCGACGCGCACCACACGGTCGAGGACACCGGGCTCGCAATCGGCGAAGCGCTGGTGAAGGCGCTCGGCGACAAGGCGGGGATCGCGCGGTTCGGCAGCGCCCTGGTGCCGCTCGACGAGGCGCTGATCCAGGTGGCGCTCGATCTCAGCGCACGGCCGTACCTCGCATGGGAGGTCGACGCCAAGGCCGAGCTGATCGGGACCTTCGACACGCGCCTCGCCGAGGAGTTCGCGCGCGCGCTGGTGCAGGCGTCGGGCTCGACCATGCACGTGCGCATGCTCGCCGGCGCGAACCCCCACCACATCGTCGAGGCGTCGTTCAAGGCGATGGCTCGCGCGCTCGGCGAAGCCGTGCGCCCGGCCGGTGGCGGCATCCCGTCCACCAAGGGGAGCCTGTGACGCGCGCGACCGTCCTGGACTTCGGGATGGGCAACCTTCGCTCGGTGGCGAAGGCGCTGGAGCGCGCCGGCGCGAGCGTCGAGGTCGCGCCGGAGGTCGACCCGCGCGCCGGCCTGCTGGTCGTCCCCGGCCAGGGCGCGTTCGGCTCGTGCGTCGTGAACCTGGGCGAGCGGCTCGAGGCTGTGCGGACCTGGATCGAGCAGGACCGTCCGTACCTCGGCATCTGCCTCGGGTTGCAGGTGCTCTTCGCCGGCTCGGACGAGGACGCCGGCGCGAAGGGCGCGGCGATCGTCGACGGGCACGTGCGAAGGCTGCCGGCCGGGGTGAAGCTCCCGCACATCGGCTGGAACGAGGTCGAAGGGTCGGGTCCGCTGTTCGACGGCATCGAGCCGGGCGAGCGCTTCTACTTCGTGCACTCCTTCTACGCCGATCCCGAGGACGACGCCGTCGTCTCGGCCTGGACGGACTACGGCGTGCGCTTCGCCTCCGCGGTCGCGCGCGGGCGGATGCTCGCCACGCAGTTCCATCCCGAGAAGAGCGGCGACCCGGGCCATCGGTTGCTGGAGAACGTGGTCCGCGCGGCGTCGTGATCCTCCTGCCCGCGATCGACATCCGCGACGGCCGGTGCGTGCGGCTCGTGCAGGGCGACTTCGCGCAGGAGACCGTGTACGACACCGACCCGGTCGAGGTGGCGGAGCGCTACCGCGACGACGGAGCGGAGTGGCTCCACGTCGTTGACCTCGACGCAGCGCTGGAGGGCGAGCCGCGCAACCGCGCGGTCGTGCGCGCGGTGATCGAGGCCGCGGGTATCCCCGTGCAGGCTTCGGGCGGGATCCGCTCGCTGGACGCGATCGAAGCCGCGCTCTCGGCGGGCGCGGCGCGCGTGGTCGTCGGGACGCAGGCGCTGCTCGATCCCGCATTCGTCCCCGATGCGGTCGCGCGCTTCGGCGACCGGGTCGCCGTCGGCTTGGACGTGCGCGGGGACCGGTTGCAGGCGCGGGGCTGGACCGAGGACGCCGGTGAGCTGTGGGCCACGCTCGCGCGGCTCGACGAGGCCGGCGTCGCCCGCTACGTCGTCACCGACGTGGCGAAGGACGGGATGCTGCAAGGGCCGAACGTCGAGCTGCTCGCCCGGGTCGGCGCCGCGACGCCCGCCCGCATCGTTGCGAGCGGCGGCATCGCCTCGCTCGCGGACCTGAGCGCGGTGGCCGAGGCCGGCGCGGATGCGTGCATCGTCGGAAAGGCTCTGTACGCTCGAGCTTTCACGTTGCCAGAGGCGCTGGACGCGACGAGAGGGGGACCGGCATGAGGCGCGTGGGTTCGGCGGCGGCCGCGTTGCTGGTCGTGGCGCTGACGGCCGCGCCGGCCGGCGCGAAGACCGTCGTGTCGGCCGTCGACGACGCCTTCGAACCGGAGAGCATCACCGTCCGCGCGGGCGAGCCGATCGTCTGGACCATGGACGGAGACAACCCGCACACGGTCACCGCCGACGACGGCTCGTTCGACTCCGGCACGCTCGACCCGGGAGACACGTTCGACACGACGTTCGCCGATCCCGGAACGTACGACTACTACTGCGCGTTCCACGGCGCCGCCGGAGGGATCGGGATGAGCGGCACGATCACGGTCTCCGGTTCGAGCGGCGGGCCGGGCGGCGGGGACACCTCGGGGGGAGGCGCCGGACTGGCCCAGACGGGGCCGGCGGCTACGGTCGTTCTGGCCGGACTCTGGTCGCTCGTCGTCGGAGCGTGCGCGCGGGCGCGCGCGAGGAGGCTCTCCGCCCGCCACCGCTGAGGACGCAAGGAGGGACGCGATGGACGAACGCAGCCTCGGACGATCGCGCTTCTACCGGCTGGGGCTCTTCGCCCACCGGCGGCGGTACTGGGTGCTCGGCGGCTGGCTCTTGGCGCTCCTGGCGCTCGGCGGCCCGTTGTCGTCGCTGTCGAAGAACCTGTCGCAAGGGGGCTTCGAGGTGCCCGGCTCGCAGTCGGCGCGCGTCGCGCGCGCGGTCGAAGAAGACTTCTCGGGGAACTACGAGATCACCGACCTGCTCGTGATGCGCTCGTCCTCGCTCGTGGCGACCGATCCCGCGTACCGGGCGGCCTTCGCGCGGGTACGCGCCGCGCTCTTGGACGGCCCGGGAGTCGACTCGATCACCGATCCCTACGCGGACCCGGCACGAGCGATCTCCGCCGACGGGCACGTCTTGACGGCGACGATCGGGCTGACCGACGACCAGAACCAGGCGCTGCTCAACAACCCCGAGATGGAGGCGATCGTCGAGGACGCCTCGGAGGGCAGCGGCATCCAGACCTTGCTCACCGGCGCGCCGCCCTTCTACGCGGCCTTCACCGAAACGACCACGCACGACCTCGAGCGCGCCGAGAAGGTCGCGCTGCCGATCACGCTCGTGATCCTGGTCGTCGCCTTCGGTTCCATCGTGGCGGCCGGCGTCCCGCTGATCCTGGCGCTGTTCGGGCTCGCGGTCTCCTTCGGCGTGATCTCTCTCATTGCGACCCAGTTCACGGTGAGCACGTTCGCACAGAACACGGCTTCCATGATCGGCATCGGCGTCGGCATCGACTACTCGCTGTTCATCCTCACCCGTTTCCGCGAGCACTTGCGCGCCGGCTCTCCGGTGCCGTCTGCGATCGCCGGGGCGCTCGCGACGAGCGGCAAGGCCGTGTTCGTGTCGGCCCTCACGGTCGTGGTCGCCTTGTCGGGCACGCAGCTCGTGCGCATCGCCGCCTTCCGCTCGATGGGCTTCGCGGCCATGATCGCGGTCGCTCTCGCCGGCGCCGCGGCGCTGACCCTGCTGCCGGCGATCCTCGGGATGCTCGGCACGCGGATCGACACCTGGTCCTTCGGGCGCAAGCGGCGCGCGGGGAGTCCCTTGTGGCACCGGTGGGCGACTGGAGTCATGCGACGGCCATGGCTCGCGCTGTTCGCGTCGCTGGCGTTCCTCGGCGTCCTGGCCGTGCCGGCGCTCGAGTTACGGATGGGTTCGTCGGGGCCCTCGATTCTGCCGGCGGACGCCGGCCCGCGCGTCGCGGCGGAGATCACGGCGGACGCCTTCGGCGAGGGGCAGGTTGCCCCGGTGCAGATCGTCGTCTCCGACCCGCGCGGCATGTTCGGCGACGGGTTCGCCGATCTCTACGAGCTGGCCGGAGCGTTGGCGCAGGACCCGGAAGTCGCGCGCGTGGACTCCCTGGCCACCCTCGTTCCCGGCGCGCCGCTCGCGCAGGCCCAGCAGGCGGCGATCGGCGCGCGCGACGCCGGGATGACGGGCCAGCTCGTCACGCCCGACGGCGAGGAGACGCTGCTCTTGGCGGTCACCAAGCACGGGCCGCAGTCGGATCCGGTCGACGCCTACATCGAGCGGCTCCGCGCAGCGCTGCCGGACCTCGTGGCGCCGGGCGTCGAGGCGATCGTCGGCGGGGACGCCGGGCTCAACACCGACATCAACAACGAGATGGCCGACAAGCTCGTGCCGATCGTCGCGCTCGTGCTGGCGCTGTCGTTCCTGGTCCTGCTGGTGTTCTTCCGGAGCGTCCTGCTGCCGCTCAAGGCGATCCTGATGAACACCGCCTCGGTCCTGGCCACCTACGGCGTGCTGGTGTTCATCTTCCAGCAGGGGCACTTCGAGGACCTGCTCGCCTTCCGCTCGACCGGCAACATCGACTCGTTCCTGCCGCTGTTCATGTTCTCGATCCTGTTCGGCCTGTCGATGGACTACGAGGTGTTCATGCTCGCGCGAATCCGCGAGGAGTATCTGCGGACGGGCGACAACACCGAGGCGGTCGGGTGGGGTCTGGAGCACACCGGCCGGATCATCACGAGCGCAGCGCTCGTCATGGTCACCGTGTTCGGCGCGTTCGCGCTGGCCAGCCTGGCGCCCATCAAGGCGATGGGCTTCGGACTGGCGACGGCGGTGTTCCTGGACGCCACGCTCATCCGGACCGTGCTCGTTCCGGCGACCATGCGCTTGATGGGCGACTGGAACTGGTGGATGCCGTCGTGGCTGGAGCGGTTCGTCCCGCGGGTGGCGCTGGAGGAGGTCGTCCCTGAGCCCGCGAGCTGAGCCCCGGAGCTAGCGCAGCCGGACCCTCGTCCCGACCCTCCACCATCCGTAGCCGGTCACTTCGACGCGCATCGGACACAAATCGAGCGAACTTGTCCTTTCCCAGACATTGCCCCTCGCGGGAACGCTCCGGTTGGTCTCGCGCACGGGGCCGAGAGCGGTGACCGAAGGGGTGCGCTGTCCGGAGGGGACGGATGACCCCGCAGCACCGGGCTTTCGATCCTCGAACACGGAAAAATGTGGCGAACCACAAAACCGAGACAACCTGGCGACGCCGACGTAGGTGTGAAGTATCAGGAGGAGTTTGAACACACCACCTTGAGTTAGGCCCCTCCGGCGGGTTGGGACCGCCGCGGTTGCGAGCGATCCGCCAAAGGGCGGGCTGAGCAGCACCTTTGCACGACGACAGGACGACGAACGACGAGGAAAGGGGACCTTCCGGTGGGCACGATCCTCACAACCGCACCCTCATCCCGGCGCAGAACCGCCTCCGTAGTCACAGGACACGCTGTGCTCCTCGTCTTGTTGCTCACGACGGGACCCGCCCGCGCCGCGCAGGCCCCGGTCACGATCACCCAGCATTGGGACCTTCTGCCTGAGGCCCGCACCGGGCTCCTCACCGACACCTCGATCGAGATCAACCGCGGCGCCGCGCCCATGGGAACTGACCTGCTCGACCCGGTTCCCCAGCAGGTGGCCCTTGACGTCGTGGCCCGGCACACCAACGGCACGCCGGGCTCGAAATGGTCCGTCTACCTCTCGATGGGCAGCGGGACGAGCGGCGGCTACTTCTGGGTGGACATCCCGGCGACGGCGACGACCTTCGGCCTCTACTCCACGACTTTCTCCACCTGGCCCGCAGGAGCCGGGTTCGACCGGATCAACCTGAACCGCAGCAACGGGACCGGCCTTGCGGGCACGCTGGACATCCGCAAGGTGACCCTTCGCCTCGTCCAGTCCGGCACGATCGCAAAGACCCAGGCCCGCTTCCCGCTCGGCGCGCGCACCGAGGCCATTACCACCTCCTCCTGGATAGACCTTGCCGACGGGGCCAACTACCTCTACCCGGCCGACTATCAGGAGGACGGAACGGGTCCGTATCACGCAGCATTCGACCCCGCCCCGTCGGTGAAGCTCCGCGCATCGGGAACCCCCTGCGGGCTGCAGGTGCGCCTCGTGAAGGCAATCATCGACGCCAACGGCGAGGAGACGGGGATCGCCGCGGTGGCGAACTCCGAGATCGAGCTGACGAACACCGGCGGCTCGGTGTATTCCCCTGCGCTCTCACTGGTCAAGGGAGGCGTCTACCGCCCGCAGGTCAGAAAGGTCTCCTGCTCAGGAGCCGCTCCCACCGGCACCATCACCTCGATCGACCTTGAGCTGTCGCAGTCCAGCAGCCATCCCGACGGGATCGCCCGCACCGTCGGCTATTACCCCTCGCTCTCTGACGGCGTGGACGTCGACCTCACGAACCAGAACGTCCCGCTGAACTTCCGCTTCCGGGCCCCGGAGCGAAACGTGCCGAAGGCAACCGGGGCCTGGGCCGTCTCGGCCAAGCGCGTCACCGGCACCGGCTCCTACTCCGTCGGGCTTCACAACCACACCCGCGCCGAGCAGGTGCCCCTGTCCGCCCCGATCCTTGACTACACGATCGGGGGCACCTCGCAGTTCAACTTCCAAGTGAACGAAGTCGAGTCGCTCCCGGCAGCGGGCGACGAGCTGGATACCGTGGTCAGCCCCGCCGCGGGCACGACCGTCCATGCGTGGAGCTCTTACCTGCAGGTGAACTATCGCCTGGCCGACCTCGACGCCCCGGTCCTGACGGTGCCCTTCGCCGCGACCCAGACCCACATCTCGCCCGGCGTCTCGCCCGGCGCGCAGGACTCGGTCACCTTCAGCGCGACCCTGTGGGACTTCTCGGCGATTGACTGGGACGTCGAGGTCAGAAATGCCTCGGGCTCGCTCGTGGCGACCGGCTCGGGCACCGCGGCCGCGCAGACCGCCGCGGCGATCTCCTGGACCTGGGACGGCACCGACGGCACGACGGTCGTCCCCGACGGCACCTACACCGCGCGTCTTATCGCGACCGATCTGCCGGGCAACGTCAACGACGCCGCGACCACGACCGTCGTGGTCGACACCGTGGCGCCGGTCGTGTCGAACTACGGGCTGGACCCCTCGACGGTGGACGTGGCCTTCGATCCCCCGCGCTTCAGTCCGAACTATCCGACGGGCGACGGCGTCTATGACACCGCCACCTTCCAAGCGAGCGTGAACGAGACGACGGCGTGGAGCGTCAAGATCTACCAGGGAAACCTGATCACGCCGAAGCGAACGCTCACCGGCTCCGGTCAATCCGTCTCGGCGACCTGGAACGGGCGCACGAGCACCGGCGGCCAACTCCCCTCCGCCACCTACGAAGGGAGGCTCACCGCAACGGACCTCGCGGGCAACGTGACGCTGGCGAGCGCCTCGGTGATCCTTGACTTGATTCCGCCTTCGATCACCGGCCTCCCGGAGGAAGCGGCGTTCAGCCCGAACGGTGACGGCTCCAAGGACACGCTGGCGCTGTCGGCCACGGTCTATGACATCTGGACGCCGGTGTCGTGGTCGGTGCAGATCAAGCAAGGATCGACGCTGGTCAAGAGCGCGTCCGGCACGGGCAACCTGTCCTATGTCTGGAACGGTACGAACGCCGCGGGAGCGCTCGTTCCCGACGGTTCCTACAGCGTCCACGTCTCGGCGACCGATGGCGGCAACAACCTCTACACCGAGAGCCCGTTCACCGTCGTCGTCGACACGGTGGCCCCGACGATCGACCCCGCGTCGATCTGGCCCCCGGCCGGGTTCAACACGGTCTACCTCTCGCAGCCCTTGCAGGCCGCCGTCACCGACGAGCGCTCCGGGCTCGACGCCTCGAACCTGCGCTTCATCAAGACGGACGTGACGAACGAGTCCTCGCCGACCTCGACGACACATGCGGCCTCGCTCAGCGCCGGGAAGATGGTCGTGAACTCGGCGGCACTGACGCTCAACCGCTCTTACCTGCTCAATGCCGAGGCCTTCGACCTCGCCGGCAACAAGACGACGGCAGTACAGGGGCGGCCGTTCCGCGCGATCAGCTTCAGCGTGCCTGCGCCCACCGGGCTGATCCCCACGACACCGTGCACCGTCTCGTCCACCATCAACGTCGCCACACAAACGCGTGACGTGACGTGTGAGAACGTCCCGCTGGACATCTCTTCGACGACCGCCTCGGCCAGCGGCTCTATTCATGGTGACGACGACGTGTTCCTCGACGTCCAGGTGCCGCTTACAAGCGCGGAGCTATTCACCTTGATTGCCGGCGTCGAGCAGACGAAACCTGCCTATCCCGCCGGGACGACGAACGAGCAATCGCTCCGATTCACGGTGCCAGCAGCGACCCTGAACGCCTTTACGGTCTCCATTCCCGGGGAGAGTGACACGATCGGCACGCTGCACACGACCGTGCCGGCGGTTTGGACGACCGCCAGCATTCGGATGGACTCTGTCGGTTCCACCGTGCTTACTCCCGGCTTCTGCGACAAGCCGACCGGGACGCTGCCGTGCTCGCCGGATCGGATGCGTAACGCTGTCTTCGTGGAGCTTCAATCCGGACAGAACGCCGCCCAGGTGATGGCGAACCACGAGGCCAGCTACGAGGTCGAAGGCTACAAGTACTACACCTCTCCGAAGCGGGGCTACGTGGGCGCGGTTCCGCCGCGCCATCTGGCCACGCTGGCGGCGCAGTCGAGCGTGGTGAAGTCGCTCTCGTTAGACTTGGCCGACGTGCACGAGATCCGTCACCTCCTTTCGATGATGACTCTGGACATCGCCGACGACGGCGGGATCGTCGATGCCGCCGCCGAGACGACCCAGACGATCGCCGACCACCTCGGAGGGACCGCGACGCTCGACATTCCTTCCACCGTGGGGCCGCCCACGGCCGCGATCGGAGACTACGAGTGCGTGGTGGACAATGACGAGGGTGTCGAGGCCCTTCCTCCGCACGCGGTCGAACCCTACTCGGACCCTGACGTGCTGACGGCGCAGTTCATCGCGCACATGTATCGCATCAACCCAGCTCGCGACGTTGCTGGCAGAGGCACGACGCTTCAGTACGACGGCTGCTTCACCGGCGGTGCGGACGGACAGAACGGAGTTCGAGTCCTGCTGTCCGGCGAGGGCATGGCCTACATGGGGCGGCTGACCGGCGGGGGAACTCCGACCGAGGGGGCGGATCCCCAGACCTACCCCTTCCGCATCGGCAAGAAGTGGGAGACCGGCTCCACGCCGGCCGACTACACGCTCAATCTGGGATTCCAAGCGTCCGGCGGCCCGGTCAGCGTGAGTGGGGGCATCTCTCAGACCCCCGCGGACAAGCTCGACGGCTCGTTCAACCCGCCGGACGGCAGCACGACGATGAGCCAGTATTGGCGAACCGCCGCCAACGGGTGGTGGCAGTCGAAGGACTGCCCGATCTGGCACGCGGCAATCAGCCCGTACTGGGTCATCGGCTGCAAGACCACTGCGGGCAGTCCCAGCTTCCAGGGCGCGGTCACCATGGCCCTCTGGGAGTTCGATCAGCCGGCCACCTACACAATCCGGCGCTTCTTGCTCCCGTACTACGTGCAGGCCCACTGCGGTTCGTTCTGGACGTGCCCGGACATCCCGGCCGCGTCGCCGTGAGCATGTCTCGCTCGGCCGTCGTCCGAACGTGCCTGCTGCTGGCGTGGACGACGGTCGTCGCGGGCTGCGTGGCCGAGGGGCCGGACGGCACCAGTTCCTCCACTCCCGTCGGTGAGCAAGCGGAGTTTCTCGCCCCGGAGCTGGGCAGGCAAGGGACTCTGTACTTCAGCGTGGAGGAGGAGGACGCAACGTTCGCCGATCTGTGGCAATTGGATGTTGAAGCGAATGTGCTCACCAGGCTGACCTACGTCCGGAACATCTCGTGGGAGGCGGCATGCGGCGATACGGTCTACGTCGACGCGCCGCGTGAAGCGACGCCGGGAGAGATTGGCCCCGCCATCACCCAGGAGCTTCGCGACGGCGAAATCCGTCCGATCCCGGGTCTCGCCGAGGCGACGGCAGGGTGGGCGGGAGAGCGCGACGTCGCGCTGCTCGCGGCATCACCCAGCCAGGATTGCACTTGGGCGCTCATGCGACCCCGTTCTGGCACTGGGACCGACGTGGTCCTGTGGGACGGCAAGACGGCAACGGTCGCGGTGCGGGGTGCGGGCCGAGAGCGGGAACCTGAGAGGGCTGGATGGTCGGGCGATGACCTCGCTGTAGTCGTCACGTCGGGTTCCACGTTCAAGGTTGAGCTGCCGGGAACTCGCGACCCCAGATACCGGCTCCCTCGAGGAACGACGTACGCCGCCCTCATTTCTAGCCCGCGCCATCTCGTTGTGGTTTATCTTCGGGATCGAACTGTGATCTTCGAGCGGGGCAGGGCAAGAGTCGCGCGGACGATTCACGGCTGGCTTCCTTCTGCGTTCGCACCGGATGGGGACTTCCTCGTCCTAAGGAGCCTAACGGACGGACATCTCTTGGGCCTCCTGGAGACCCGTGGGATCAGGACTGGAAGCGTGAAGCCCTGGCTGCGGCTTCCTGTGGCACCGCGGGGCTGGGGATCCTGGACTAAGGATCCACGCCAGGTGGACCGGGACAGATAACTAGAGCAGCTAGCGGCTCGCGCGGAGCTGTTCACAGGGGACCGTGACGCAGGAGGCGCTCACCGCGGAGTTCGAGACGGTGGACTCCAACGGCACGCTCATCGAGGCGGGTTCCTTTACCCCCGTGGGCGGCACTGCCAACATGGTCCTGGCAATGGCGGGCCTGCTGGCCTCCGCGTGCGTCTGGGTTCTCAGCGGGATCCTTCTGCGGAGGCGAAATCGGAAGGTACGTATCCCATCACATGCGGATACTTGAATTGCGGCTGCGCGAAGGCGGCGATCGTTCCACGATTGCCACGCGCGAGCGAGGCTACCAGGGCCGTCCCAGGCGAGGCGACAGCGAGGACGCACCCGACGTCTTGGGGCTCAACATTCAAGATATCGAATCTCCCTCTCGATCTTTTCGGGCTGAAACTCCTTTGAATTTCGGCCCGAAAGTGGGCGACTTTCCGGCGTAAAGCCTGCTCAGAGGGGTTTTCGGCGAAAAGACTTTTCGGGCGGAAAAGGCCCGGACTTTCGCCCCGAAAATCGACGAGGTCCCGTCCGAAAGCCCCTGAGCTGCTGACGCTGGCGGTTTCCGTCTCGTAATCGGTTCTCTCGCCTTGTTTTCGCAGGTCAGCCCATTTATGGGTCAAAAGGTGTGTGCGTCCTGGTGGTAGGTGTGTCCGCGAGCACACGAGCGGAGAGGATTCAGGATGAACCCACGCAGCCGTCAGGATCGGCGCACGCCGGTCACCGTAAGGGAATTCAAGGGAAAGTGTAAGGCTGTTGTGAGCCACCCTTCCGCCTGCCGCGATAGCTTGCCTGCGATGAGCGCGCGAGGCGAAGGGACCCGGTTCGATCCCGTACTCCCGCTGACCTGGTGTCCCGCACATGTTCCGCAAATGTTCCGCGGAACGTCGGGCCCCGCGCGTGACGTTTCGGGTCCGCGCTGCCCTAGTGGATAGGTAGGGCGTTGGGGCAGCAAGGAGAAGACGCGATGAGCGACGTCCCCGCCAGCCGACGTGCCGCCGGCACGAGCGAAGCCGCGGACGAACCCGCAGACGAACCCGCGGGCGTCACGCTCGCAGCCCCGCGTCTTGTTCCCCTTCGCGCGCGCCGGCGCGGGGAGGTCGTGCGCCTGCTTGCGGCGATGATCTGCCGCGCTCGCGCCGCCCAGCGCGCCGCACCGCCGTCAGAAGCGCGCCAGGACGGGAACGATTCCGGCGACGATTCCTGACGGCCGGCACGCCTGGAGCTACACTCGCGCCCCGCAGCGAAAGGAGCCCCCCATGCGCGTCGCCCTCTACACCCGGATATCGACCGACGAGGACCGCCAACCCTTCTCCCTGGGCGCCCAGGAGGAGCGCCTTCGCGCCTACGTCGCCTCCCAGGAGAACTGGCAGGTCGTCGCCCACTACTCCGACCAAGCCTCGGGCTTCAAGATTGACCGTCCCGCACTGTTCGTGGCCGAGGTGCGCACGGGCGGGTTCGCAGTCGGGGGCGCAGAGGCGGACTACTATGACCCCGACGACCACTCAGCGGAAGTCAGCAATCTGCGGTCGCCGTCGATCAGGATCGTTCCACGAAACTGCTAAGCGGATGAGACGAAGTTCGCAACAGTCACCGGCTCGGTCAGCCGTGCCGCTGCTGCTCCTTGCTCTCACGTTCACAGCGTGCGATCGCCCGGCACCCGGCCCGAGCAGGCTCACCCCTCCGGTCGCGACCTCGCAGGCGGCGATCGACCGAGAGATCGACGCCGTCCTGGCAGTGGACTCCTACGTGCTGGATGGCTCTCAGGCGGTCAGTTCGCGCGCGCTGCTCACCGTGGAGCACGACCAGCGGTTCCTCGTCGCGCGCGAGATCGTCACCGAGGACGGCAAACGCCACTTCGATCGGTTCTGGGTGGGCCAGGTCGAGGGTGGGTGGAACGTCCTGGAGGAGGACTACGGCGAGATGCCGGGATGCGATGACACGCACGACAGCCCACGAGGGGTTGTCGCGTTCGAGGCACCCGTGTGCTTCATCGAGGTTCTTCCTCCGGGCAGCGTTCGTCTGGAGGTCCGCTACTGGGACAGCGACGAAGTATCGGCTGGTCCTGTGAGAGACGGCGTCGGCATCGTTCTCACCGAGTTCGGTGAGGAGTTGCTCTCATGGACGGCCGTCGGCGCCGACGGCCGGGTGCTCGGTGGTGTGAACGCCAGAACCGGAGAGGACATCCCGCCTGATCCTCGGTGAACCTTCATTCACCATGGGCCGTGGACCTCCCACCGAGCAAGTACCAGCTCACGCTCGACGCGAGTTGGGGCGTTCGAGAACCTTGGCGGAGGCGAGCGCAAGCCAACGCCGAAGGCGATCGTCTGGCAGTTTGGAATCGAAGTCGGCGGCCCTGTCCTCCCTCTGACGGGCGTTGGCGACCGCTCGGTCCTTGGGGCGACGGCGCACTAATGTACCCAGAACCCAGATTCCCGCTCATCGCTGCTGCCCTTCCGTGGTCTCGAAAGCCTTGACCACCAGTTCGTAAAGCTCGACGGGGTAGCACGATCCGCAGACCACGTACTCCTCCTCGGCGTTCATCCACCGAAGGAATCCCGGCGCTTGCTCGCAGGACTCGCACAGGTCGAGTCGGACTAAGGGTGTCATCGCGGCTCCTTTCGCTTGTACGCGGCCCCGTGCTTGTCACGGCAGACCGCGCAGCGGGCGCCCCGATGGGGAAAGGCGCGGCGCGTGGGAGCCGCTGTCAAGGCCGGGCGCAGCCCGCCCGAAAGGGGGTGCCTTGACAGTGGTGAGCGCCGCGCTAGGGGGCCGCGAAGGAATCGGCACCGAAGGTGACTACCCAGGTTCGGTCGGGGGCGGAGGGCTCGGTTGCGACTGTCCGGTCGGAAATAGTGGACGGCCCGAGTGGATGGCGAAAAATGTCCAAAGGTGGACGTTGACCTAGGCGGAACGGAGTGCTTAGAGTCTCGCTCGTCCCGGAGACAGGTCCGGGCGGGAGAGAAGGGGGAACTGGTTTGAAACCACTTCGCGGCTTGGTCGTTGTGCTGGTTATGGCGACGATGGTGTTGCCGGGCTCGGCGCGTGCCGAAGACCCGATCTGCGACTACGAATCCCCGGAGGGGACAGGCGGTGTCTTCGTGGTGGTGCCGCCGACGTGTGACGACGAGTACGACAACGACGCAGAACTGGTGGCCGGTGGAGGCGTGTACCTGCCTGGGGTGTTGGAGCCGCAGCCGGACAGCACCGAGGGCCTCGGGCCGCTGCCCGACGTTGAGGCGACGGCGGCGGGCGCGGGCGCGTGCGAGACGGATGTGCACCTGAAGGCATGGCCACCGCAACCGGGCGGGACGTGGCTCTCGACGCTGGCCACGCTTGACTGCTTCGCGAACATTCAAACATCAAAGCTGATCGTCCGGTTCCAGCGCAAGAACTTCGACGGGACGTGGAACACGTTGAAGGACGACGAGACGCTGTGGAATGGCGATCGGCACAAGCAGTTGCAGGTGGACTATTTCTGCAAGAACAAGAACACGCGTGTGTACCGAGGGTTCGCGATCGGGAAGTGGACGTTCTCGAACGGCGCGATACAAACCCAGAAGGTAAGGTCGAAGAAGGTCAAGGGGAACTGCGCCTGAGATGAAGCGCGCGTTTGGACCACGAGCAGTCGCGGCGCTGTGCTGCGGGCTGCTCGTGGTCGGCGCGTTCCCACCGGCCGAGGCGACGGTCAAGAAGTCCGTCTACAAGACGGCCAACGGCAAATACAAGTGGTACGTCTGCGAGGGCGTCGCACCCGAGGATACCGCGTGCCAGATGAAGGTGAAGATCGTCAAGGTGCCGATCATGGGCAGCGGGGCGGTGGGTGAACACCCGGACGATCCGGTGCCGGACGCGGTGGGGGGAGTTAGCTTCACGGGCAGGGTGTACACGGAGTGGGTGGGCAAGAAGATCATGTGGTACTCGGACTGGAGGTGCGTGAGGGTGCCACAGGCGACGCATTGCTGGCTCACGGTTGGCGGCGATATCGATAAGGACTTCACGCCCGGCGAGACGATCACGATGCGCGTGGAAGTGAGCGGGTACGGATGGTGGCGTGTGGGTACGCGCGTGCGACTGCGGTAGCAGGTGTACCCGGTCGGCTAGGGCGGGTAGAGAGAAGGGCGCGGGGCTCGATCCCAAGGGGTCTCCCCCCAGACTCGGGCGTGAGCGGTTCGGTTGCTCACGCCCGCAGTCGTGCGGCGACTGCCCGCGAGGGCGCGGCGGTGAGCCTGATCGAACGGTAAAGCCCGGCGGGCAGCGGAGGCGCGCCGCTTGAGGAAGTGGAGCACTCCTGCCCGCAGGGCACGAGTATTCGCCTGCGCCCACGCACGAGCCGTGGTGCTCCGGCGCGGCCTGGTACTGGTCGGGCGGCGAGACCCGCGCGGTCGGCGAGCTGCTGGACTGCCAGCGGCCAGGCTCGATGACCTGCGGCAACTGCGCGACCCGCGTTCCGGTGCGGTGCCGCCGGGGGGACGGCTCCTGCCGGGGCTGCGCGATCCGCTACAAGGCGCGCATCCGCCGAGCATGTGAGGCGGGCCTTGTAGGCGCACGCCCGGCCCGCCCGAGGCGGCAGCGCCGGGGCCTGATGGTCGTTCCGGCCGGGGCCGTTGTGATGCTGACGCTGACGGCTCCGGCGCTATGGGATCACGAGGCGCTAGAGGCGTGGAACGCCGCGCTCCCCCGCGCCTGGAACCGGACCTGCCAGCGCCTACGCCGTCACCACGGCGTGGGGCAATACTTCGCCGTGCGCGAATACCAGCAGCGCGGGGCGCTGCACGTCCACGCGCTGCTGCGGCCCGCCCGGCCCGAGCGGCCCTGGCGCATCGACCTCGATCGCGTGCGGGCCGATGCGACGGCGGAAGGCTTCGGGCCGCAACTGATGGTCTCCATGGGCGGGCCGCTGGCCGCATACGCCGCGAAGTACGTCGCAAAGACCCTCGGGATGCGGGCCGAGCGGGCCTCGCGCACGGGGCGTCGCTGGCGCGTGTGGACGTGTTCGCGCGAGTGGATTCCGGGGACCGCCGCAGCGCGAGCCGCGCAGCGGCCGCGCGGCGGTCTTGAATCTTTACCGCGAAGTTACACAGGCGAAGTACCGCCCGGCGCGATGCTGGCGGCCGCGATCCGGGCCGCAATGGAGGGGTTGGGCGCGCGAAGCGCGCCGGATGCCCGGCGACCGGGCGCCTGGCGCTGGCGGTGGCGTCGGAGCCTGTTCCCCCCTTCGGCGATTGACGCAGAATGGCAAGTGCTTGACGGGTATGAAGGGTTGTTGCTACGAATGCAACATGACGAGTCGAAGGGGGGTGAGGCATGAGAACGGTCGTGGACGTGTTCATGGTCGGGGCGCGGCTCGTCCCGGCGCGGGAGGACAAACCGGCGGCGATCTACGGTCACCTGGGAACGCCGGACGGGCAACTGCTGGAGTTCCGGGCGGACCCGGCCAACGGCGGCAAGGGCATCGAGCGAGTCGAGCCGTCGTCGTGGCTGGAAGTGACCGGCACGGTGCAGGCTCCGTTCGTCGACGGCTCGACGCGGGGCAGAAAGCCGCTGGTGCTCTCGGTCGAGTCCTACAAGCCGGGCAAGCGGCCGGGCGGGTAGGGGTGGTGCTCGGGCTGGCGGCCCTGGTGGTCGCTGGCCCGGCGCTGCCCGCCCGTGCAGCCTATTGCGGGCCGGAGCGCACCTCGGGCCTGCACGAGTCCGCCAACACCCTCGGCGCGGGCTCGGCGGTGAGCCTTGCACCGGCGACGGGCACGCGGGCGCTGCTGGCGGGGGTGAGCGCCGGATACAACTCGGCGACGGCAGGCGGGGCGTGGACCGTGGTCGTCGGGGGCGTGACCGAGGCGCAGGGCTACGTCACCTCGGGCGGCGGCCCGGTGGTGTTCACGCCGCCGCTTTCCTTCGCGCCGGACGAGGCGGTGACGGTGGCGATTGCTTCCGGGGGCGCGGGCGTGCGCTCGTTCGTCTCGGCCTGGGGCGTGCAGGCGGTGGAGGCGTGCCAGGCGACGGCGACGGACATCGCTTTTCACACCGGCCCCGATCTGACGGTGCAATGCACGTCCGGGTGCGCGGGTGCGGGCGGGTCCGAAGTCGTGATCGCGGGCTTCGAGGGCGACGGCGCGGACTACTTCGGCGGGATCGTCGCCGGGCTCGCGCTGCTGGTGTTCGTGGGCACGGCGCGCCTGGTGCATGGGTGGCTCAACCGGGGATCGCGCGATGGCTGAGGTCGCGGTGGCGGTCCTGCTCGCCTACACGGTCGTTCGTGGGTGGCAATGGGTTAGGGATCGGTTCGGGGGTGTGTGAGGTGTTGGAGTTCGTCGTGTCGGGGTTCGTGTACGGGTTGCTGGTCGGCGTCGTGACCGCGCTGTTCAGCACGAGCTAGGAGAGGAGGTGAAGGCATGAAGGGGCGCGTGGTGGCGATCGGGACGCTGGTGTTGCTGGTGGTGATGAACGCGGGGGTTGCGTTCGCGACGCCGACGACGCCTGCGACCGTCGTGAGCGGAGCGGCAGAGGACGTGCAAGTGTCGCTGTTCGACATTTTCGTCGCTGTGCTTCCGTATGTGGCGATCTTGGCTGCGGTCACGATCGGGATTCGCAAGGCGATGGGTCTGCTTCGGCGGGCCTAGGGGTGATGGGAGCGCGGCGGGTGGTGCTGGCGGCGGCGGTCACGGCCGCAGTCCTGGCGCTGCCCGCCCCTCCCGCCTCGGCGGAGGAGACGAAGTATCTGGGCGGCGTGACGATCGGGGCCTCGCGCTGGGTGACCGAGGCAAACTGCGACATTCTGCAACCGGCGGTGAGCGCGCCGTGCATCCATACGCTGAACGTCAACTACCGGATCAAGGCCCAGGTTCCGGCATCGAGCAGCGCGCCGCTGCGGGTGTGGGTCGAGGTCCAGGGCCACGCGGCGGACGATCGCGACACGGTCTATTTCGTCGCGGCGGGCAACGTCGCCAACGTGGCCGGAGCGGTCCCGAACGTCCCCGCCTACTACAACTCCTCGGGCGATCTTGTCGCCGGGTGCGCGGTGGCGGAGTCGGCGGCGTGTAAGGCGTTCCCGAACCGGGGCGAGACGACGTTTACCTCGACGGTCAATGCGGGGGTCCGAAACTTCGCCCCGTCGGGCCAGGGTTCGAGCGGTTCGCCGGGTCGGTTCAATGCATCGGCCTGGCCGAAGGTGCGCGTGGTGCTGTGGTTCGCCGGCGACGGAGCCTACGAGGCCAGCGAGTGGATCGAGCCGGTAGTGACCGAAGGGTCCGCGCCGCCCGATCCGGGCACGCCGGGCTTCGGGGGCTCGCACTCGATCAGCGACCCGGAGGCCGAGTCCTCCGGCGACGCGGAGGCCGACGCGGCGTGCGGGGCGTGGTGGCACCTGCCGTGCCACCTGCGGCGGCTGTTCGAGCCGCAGCAACTCGGCGCGCAGTGGGACGCCTTCTACGGCGAGGTTGAGTCCTCCTACCCGCTCGGGCCGGTGCTCTACGGGGTGGGGGCGATTGCCGACGCGCTGACCTCCTTCGCCAACGGCGCGACCGAGCTAGGCGGACCGCCCGAGTGCTCCTGGGGGCCTGATTTCCCGGTCGGGGAGCAGGCGGTGCGGATCGAGGTCGGGGAGGTCTTGTGCCAGGACTCATCGCTGCCGCTCGGGGACTTCAAGCCGATCACGCTCACGCTGAGTCGCCTTGGGATCATCCTCGCGGTGATCCTTCTGGCGAAGCGCCTGTTTGAGCGGGCCATCGGCGGGGGCTCGGGCGGCGGGGGTGAGGAGGCGTGATCCTTGATGCGATCTTCTCGGTGCTGTTCGGGCTGCTGTCGATCCTGTTTGATCTGTTCCCGGACTTCACGCCGCCGGGGCTGTATTCGCCCGGCGCGAACCCGGCGCTGTGCCCGATGGAGGTGGCCTGCGAGGTCGGGGACTGGCTGGGCTTTGCCTCCGAGTGGGTGGACGTGGCGCTGCTGGCCTCGGTGCTGACCTGGGTCGCGGGGGTGCTCGTTGTCTACGGGCTCGTCGTCGGGGCGTTGTTCCTGTATCGGCTGCTGCCGGGGAAGGCGTCGTGATGTTCGAGCGAATCCGTACGCGCGTGATCGTGGGAGTGCTGGTCGGGCTGGCAATGTGGGCGTGGCGCTACTTCGTTGAGTGGTGGCAGTTGTGATCGAGGCGGGGGCGATCCTTGGCGGCGTGGTGTTCGTGCTGCTGCGGCTGCGGCGACGTCGGGTGCGCCGCAAGGACTCGACGCGCGCCCTGGCCGAGGCCCTGTCGCTGCGCGAGCCCTACGCCGGGCCGGGCTGGAAGGTGCCGACGCGATGGCTGTAGCGGTCGGCGAGGACACCGCACGCCTGGGCTGGCTCGACGGGCTCCGGGGCGCGGCCGTGCTGCTGATGCTGGCCGATCACATGCTGGCGCTGGCGTCCCCGGCGCATGTGCTGCGTTTCACGCTGACGCGGCTTTCGCTGCCCGCGTTCATGGTGGCGGCGGGCGCAGGGCTCGCGGCGCGGGGGCGTTTGCCGAGTGATCGGCGCGTGGTGCAGTGCGGAGCCGCCGCGGCTGTGGCGACAGGGGCGAGCTGGTGGCTCGGCTTCGCGCTGCCGGAGGCAGTCACGCTGTATTTGCTCACCCTGCCGCTGGCGTGGGCGCTGCGGCGGGCCTGGCCCGAGGCCGTGGTCCTTGGGCTCGTGCAGGCGCTGTCCCTGCCGGTGCCCTGGGGCGGCTATCAGCCCGGCCTCGTGCTCGCCTATCTCGCGCTCGGGATCGGGGCGGCGGGCTCGCTCGGGGCCGCGCGCTGGCGCTGGCCGGGGTGGGTGCAGACCGTTGGTCGCCGTCCGCTGGCCTGGTATGCCGGGCACCTGGCCGTGCTCGCGATGGTTGCGGGGGCGGCGTGATGGCCGGATTCTGGCGCGCGTACTCGGGCGTGACGGCCTTTACCGGGATGCCGGGCTCGGGCAAGACCTACGGACTGGCCGAAGTGGCGGCGCGGGCGCTGCGGCGGGGCTTGCCGGTCTACTCCAACGAGGGCTTCGACCTGGCGCACGAGGGAGCCCGGACGTTTTGCAGCTTCGATGAGTTCGTGACGGTGATCGGCTCGACCGAGGAAGTGGTGATCTGCTTCGACGAGTTGCCGCTGTATTTCAACTCGCGCAAGTGGCAGGAGTTTCCCGACGCCGTGCTCTACTACCTGACGCAGATCCGCAAGTGTCGCGCGCGGCTGTACTACTCGGCGATCCACGAGGCGATGGTCGATGCGAACGTGCGCCGCCTGACCTTCTGGTACTGGCATTGCCGCGCGATCAGCGGGCGGCTGCTGCGCCGGTCGCTGTTCCCGCCCGAGGAGTTCCGCCGTGCGCGGGCGAAGCCCTACCGGAGCGAGTTCGTTTGGGTCAAGCGCGATACCGCAGGGCTGTATGACACGATGGCGCGCGTATCGGTTGCGCCGAGCTTGCGGGCGAAGCTGGACGCGCCCTCGGAGCGGTGGGAGGCTCCCGGCCGGGGTAGCGGGGTTGCTGTGGCGTCCGAGACGGAGAACGCAGGATGAGGACCGCGGCCCCCGTCGTGGCCGAGGCGGCCGGGCGGGCTCGCGCGAACGGCGCGGACCCTGCGGGCGAGTTCCGCCGCCGTCTGGAGGCGATCAACGAGCAGCTAGGGCCATGGCTGGAAGCAAGCTGCGCGGCACAGGGCGTGCCAGTCCGGATCGAGGACCGCTCGACGCTGCGCCAGGTGGCGACCCTGGTCGGGGACGCGATTGGTGGGGGCTGCACCGCGCGCGCGACCTAGGCGCGCCAGGTGATGCTGAGGCGGTCGGGGTTGAAGCGTGTGTAGGGTTGCACGGCCGGGGCAACGGTGACGTGGTGGATAACTGCGCGAAGGATTGCCTGTTGACGGTCGATCGGCAGGGTGGGCCATGCGTCCTTGAGCGCGTCGCTTCCGGGGAAGCCGTCAAGGGCTGCGGTGCCCACGAGTCGGCTGAGTCGTCTACGCGCCGTCTGGAAGCGGGCTTCGATGGGTGAGCGGGCCGTCATCCATTCGCGCAGGCTGATCTGTTGAGCGCCGTAGGCGGCGGCAAGTTCGTCGAGTTGTGTTTGCGCTGTTTCCAGTTCCCTTTGCACGGTTGCATCGGCATCAGTGGCGTGGCCGCGAAGGCTGGCGGCAAATTCTGGGGAGTCAAGCCGCTGGATGACGGCTGCGACCGTCCAGGTTTCGACGTGCTCGGCATTGATCGCCATGCGGTTACAGCCGCCCAGGCCGGGACCGGCGACGCAGAAGTAGCGGCGTTGGCCGTTTTGGCGTGGCCGCGCGATCATGGGCAGGTCGCATCGCTGGCAGTGGATGAGCCCGCCCGAGAGCAGGTAGCGGCGGGGGGCACGGCGGGCTCGGCGGGACGGATCGGCCAGCAGCGCCCGAATCCGCGTCGTTTGCTCGGGGGTGATGATCGCGGGCCACTCGGCGGTGGCGATGATCTGCCCGTGGTGTTCGCGCTGGCCACTGATGCGTGCCGAGGACAGCACGAGTCGCAGGGTGGTGGGCCGCCACTTCCCGCCGCGCGATGTGGTGATCCCGCGTCGTTCCAGGTCCAGGGCAAGGGATCGCAGCGTCTCGCCCGCGAGCAGGCGAGGGGCAAACTCGCGGATGATTGCTGCTTCCTCGGGGTTGACGTGACGGCGGTCGTCGGTGTAGCCGAAGGGTCGGTGTCCGCCGCCGTGGGACAGACCACGCTCGGCTAGCTCCTGGTGCTTGCGGCGTATGCGGCGGCTCCTGGTGTCTGACTCCTTGCTCGCAACCGCACCGAGGATGCGGGCCATGAACCGGCCGTCTTCGGTCCCGAGGTCGATATCGCCGGTCACTGATGCAAGGTTCCGAACGCTCGCCGTGTCACATATCTCGAAGAACTGTTCAAGCTCGCGCGGCTGGCGGATCAGCCGGTAGAGGTCATAGACCAGGATCGCGTCACGTTCTCCGGCTTTGAGGTCGGCCAGCATCGCCTGGTAACGGGTGCGAGTCTTGCGCGGGTCCCAAGCCGAAACGTCGTTGTCCACGTATTCCTCGGCGACGGTCCATCCCTTGCGCTCAGCCAGGGCGCGGCAATCTTCCAGTTGGCGGGTTACGCCGAGCGCGTCGTCCTGGCGGTCGCTGGAGATACGCGCGTAGATCGCCGCTGCCTTGGGCTTGGTCATGGTCGTGGATATCTTAGCCCATGTTGGAGGGAGCCAACTACCTCTACCCGGCCGACTATCAGGAGGACGGAACCGGCCCCTATCACCCGGCCTTTGACCCCGCGCCCTCGGTGAAGCTCCGGGCCTCGGGCACCCCCTGCGGGCTGCAGGTGCGCTTGGTCAAGGCGATCATCGACGCCAACGGCGAAGAGACCGGGATCGCCGCGGTGGCGAACTCCGAGATCGAGCTGACCAACGCCGGCGGCTCTGTGTATTCATCGGTGCTGTCGCTCGTCAAAGGAGGCGTCTACCGCCCGCAGGTCAGAAAGGTCTCCTGCTCCGGAGCCGCCCCCACCGGCACCATCACCTCGATCGACCTTGAGCTTGCGCAGGAAAGCTCGCACCCGGATGGGATCGCCCGCACCGTCGGCTATTACCCCTCGCTCTCTGACGGCGTGGACGTCGACCTCACGAACCAGAACGTCCCGCTGAACTTCCGCTTCCGCGCCCCGGAGCGAAACGTGCCGAAGGCAACCGGAGCCTGGGCCGTCTCGGCCAAGCGCGTCACCGGCACCGGAAGCTATTCGGTCGGCCTCTACAACCACACGCGGGCTTCCCAGGTCGCGCTA
>Ga0214471_10000122_pt1 | contig 77392 bp, 80 predicted proteins | sample RVTome_5_FD_207665 | JGI IMG/M metagenome (GOLD analysis project Ga0214471, IMG submission 207665) | Soil microbial communities from uranium-contaminated site in the Upper Colorado River Basin, Wyoming, United States - RVT142D155 | ecosystem: Environmental > Terrestrial > Soil > Contaminated >... | reverse complement strand
GGTGCGGGTGGCGAGATCGAGCAGGCGCGAGCCGCTGCGATTGTGGGCGGCGATCTCGCGCAGCAGCGTCAGCGCGCGCTCGATGCTCTGGGTGCCGGTGAGGCGGGTGCCGGCTTCGGCCTCGGTCTTGCGTGGCATGAATCGGAGTCCGTATCGTGAGCGAAGCGGGATTATGCCACCAGTCCCCGGAGGCTAGCACCTTGGAGTCCGGATCGTGAACAAGAGAGTTTGGCGGGTCCGGAGGGGTTCTGGCGACAGTAGTCGTTCTGTGCTAGCTTTCACCCATATTCTGGACGCCCCGCGGGGAATCAAATGATGGACTTCGCGGCCGCCGCCTCCGACCACACCGACCCCTTGCCGAGCGCTTGCCATGACCGACCGCATTCCCGCCGCAACCGAGACAGTTTCCGCCGGCGCGCGCTTTCGCGCCGCGCTCGCCGCGGAGCGCCCCCTGCAGGTCGTGGGCACTCTCAATGCCTATACGGCGCGCATGGCGCAGCGCGTTGGCTACCGCGCCATCTACCTCTCGGGCGGTGGGGTCGCCGCCGGCTCGCTGGGGGTGCCCGACCTCGGCATCAGCGGGCTGGACGACGTGCTGACGGACGTGCGCCGCATCACCGACATCTGTCCCCTGCCCCTGCTGGTGGACGTGGACACGGGCTTCGGTGCGAGCGCCTACAACATCGCCCGCACCGTGAAGTCCCTCATCAAGTTCGGCGCCGCCGCGATGCACCTGGAGGACCAGGTCGGCGCCAAGCGCTGCGGCCATCGCCCCAACAAGGAACTGGTGTCCCGGCAGGAAATGGTCGACCGCGTCAAGGCGGCGGCCGACGCCAAGACCGATTCCCGTTTCGTGGTGATGGCGCGCACCGACGCGCTGGCGGTGGAGGGGCTGCAGGCGGCGATCGACCGCGCCTGCGCATGCGTAGAGGCCGGCGCCGACATGATCTTCCCGGAAGCGATCACGGAGCTCGCCATGTACCGGAAATTCGCCGACGCCGTGAAGGTTCCGATACTCGCCAACATCACCGAATTCGGGAAGACGCCGCTCTTCACCGTGCAGGAGCTCGCGGGCGCGGGGGTGGCGATGGTGCTCTATCCCCTTTCGGCGTTCCGCGCCATGAGCGCGGCCGCGCTGCGCGTCTACCAGGCTCTGCGCCGGGACGGCACGCAGAAGGGCGTGCTGGAGCTGATGCAGTCGCGCGACGAGCTCTACGAGTTCCTCGACTATCATGCCTACGAGCGCAAGCTCGATGAGCTCTACGCGCGCGACCGGAAGAAGTGACGGGAATCCTGCTGTCCAGGGGCACGCTGGCGCGTTACGGGGACAGTCTTGCGGCCGCCGCGCGCGAGGCGGGAACGTCGATCAGCACGCGTTCCTCCCGAACCTCATCGACCGCCGGGTCCGCCTGACGACCTCCGCGGGCTCGAACGGCGAACCGGTGGCGCAGACCGCGATCTGCGGGCTGCTGATGCTTGCCCGCGGGTTCCCGCACTGGTGGACGGCGCAGGGCCGGCCGCTACAGAACGAAATCTGATCCGCCGCCGGGCGGCCGATCGCCCTGTACATTGTCGCGGCCGCGGCCAACGTATTAATATTTGTACTCTTTTTGGCTGGCCGCGCCGGACCATGCAGCTCTTTGCCCTCGGTATCAACCACCAGACTGCTCCGCTCTCGGTGCGCGAGCAGGTGGTGTTTCACGCCGAAAACCTGGTCGAGGCGCTGCGCGAGCTGGTCGACCGCCGCCCGGTCAAGGAGGCGGCGATCATCTCCACCTGCAACCGCACCGAGATCTACTGCTCGACCGCCGAGCCGCACGCGGCACTCGATTGGATGGCGGGCTACCACCGGCTCCGGCCGCAGCAGATCGAGCCCTACCTCTACCAGCTGCCGCAGGAGAGGGCCGTCAAGCACGCGTTCCGCGTCGCGAGCGGGCTCGATTCGATGGTGCTGGGCGAGCCGCAGATCCTCGGGCAGTTCAAGCAGGCGGTGCGCACGGCCCAGGCGGCGGGCACGCTCGGGCTGCTGCTGAACAAGCTGTTCCAGCGCACCTTCGCGGTGGCGAAAACGGTGCGCTCCGAGACCGATATCGGCGCGGCGACCGTGTCGATGGCCTCCGCAGCGGTCGGGCTCGCGCAGCGCATCTATCCGGCGATCGCCGAGCAGAGCGTGCTCTTCATCGGCGCGGGCGAAATGGTCGAGCTCTGCGCCACGCATTTCGCCGCCCAGCATCCCCGGCGCCTGACTTTTGCCAACCGCACGCTCGAGCGCGCCCAGGCCCTCGCCGACCGCTTCCTCGGCCGCGCCATCACGTTGAACGATCTGCCCGCGCAGCTCGCCGGCCACGACATCGTGGTGAGCTCGACGGCGAGCACCCTGCCGATCATCGGCAAGGGGCTCATGGAGCGCGCGCTCGCGGCGCGCAAGCACCGGCCGATGCTCATGTTCGATCTCGCGGTGCCGCGCGACGTCGAAGAGGAAGTGGGGCAGCTGGACGACGTGTTCCTCTACGGCGTGGACGATCTGGGCAAGGTCGCGCGCGAGGGCATGGACGTGCGCCAGAACGCGGTGGCGCAGGCCGAGGTGATCATCGAAAACCAGGTCACCGAGTTCATGCACTGGCTCGGCAACCGGGAGCTGGTGCCGACCATACGCGCGCTGCGCGATACCGCCGAGCGCGCGCGGCGGCACGAGATGAAGCGCGCGCTGCGGCGCCTTGCCCGGGGCGAGGACCCGCAGGTGGTCACCGAGCAGCTTTCGCGCGCGCTCACGGCGAAGCTCACGCACGCGCCGACGCGCGCGCTCTCGCATGCGCAGGAAGACGAGCGCGACCAGCTGGCGGAGCTCCTGACCCGCCTCTACCAGATTCCCCGCCAGGAATGAAACCGAGCATCGCAGCGAAGCTCGGGCAGCTCTCGGGCCGGCTCGAGGAGCTGACCCGCCTGCTCTCTTCGGAGGGCGCGACCGCCGACCTCGACAATTACCGCAAGTTGACCCGCGAGCACGCCGAGATCGCGCCGCTCGTCGAGCTCTACCAGCGCTACGTGCAGGGCGAGGCCGACATCCGGGCGGCGCAGGAGATGACCGGGGATCCTTCCATGCGCGAGTTCGCCGAGTCCGAGATGCGCCAGACCCGGGAGCGGCTCGCCGGCATCGAGGAAGAACTGCAGAAGCGGTTGTTGCCCAAGGACCCCAACGACGACCGCAACATCTTTCTCGAGATCCGCGCCGGCACCGGCGGCGAGGAGTCCGCCCTTTTCGCGGGCGAGCTCTTCCGGCTCTATAGCCGCTATGCCGAGCGCAACCGCTGGCCGGTCGAGGTGGTATCGCAGAGCCCGTCCGACCTCGGCGGCTACAAGGAAATCATCGCCAAGATTTCCGGACAGGGCGCCTATTCCAGGCTCAAGTTCGAGTCCGGAGGTCATCGGGTGCAGCGGGTGCCGGTCACCGAGACCCAGGGGCGCATCCACACCTCCGCCTGCACGGTGGCGGTGATGCCGGAAGCCGACGAGATCGCTGACGTGGTGCTCAACCCGGCGGAGCTGCGCGTAGATACCTACCGCGCCTCGGGGGCGGGCGGACAGCACGTCAACAAGACCGACTCCGCGGTGCGCGTCACGCATCTCCCGACCGGCATCGTGGTGGAATGCCAGGACGACCGCTCGCAGCACAAGAACCGGGCGCGGGCGCTTGCTGTCCTCGCCGCGCGCATCAAGGCCAAGCAGTTGAGCGACCAGCAGGCGAAAATGGCCGCCACCCGCAAGTCCCTCGTCGGCAGCGGCGACCGTTCCGAGCGCATCCGCACCTACAATTTTCCGCAGGGACGCGTGACCGACCACCGCATCAACCTCACGCTCTACAAGATCGACCGGATTATGGACGGCGAGCTCGACGAGCTGATCTCGGCGCTCGCGGCCGAGCACCAGGCCGGGCAGCTCGCCCAGCTCGCCGAGGACACGCAGCTGGCGTGAGCCGGATCGCGGCAGGTCGTGGCGTAACACGCCGCAAGATGGAAGGTGCGAGCCTTGACGAATTGGTGCGGTTGGCGGGCATCGCCGCCGTGGATGCGCGTGCCCTGATGCGCGCCGCGCTTGGCGTCGACGACGCCTACCTCATTGCGCATCCCGGACAGCCGCTCACCAACCGGCAACGCGCGCGCTATCTCGCGTGGGTTGAGCGCCGGCGCTCCGGCGAGCCGGTCGCTTATGTCACCGGCGAACGCGAGTTCTACAGCCTCGACTTCAAGGTGACGCCCGCGGTGCTGATCCCGCGGCCGGAAACGGAGCTCCTGGTCGAATCCGCGCTCGAACGCATTCCCCGGGAAGCGCCGTATCGCGTGCTCGAGCTCGCCACGGGCTGCGGCTGCGTCGCGGTGGCGATCGCACTGCACCGTCCGCGCGCACGGGGGACGGCGACGGACGTCTCGCGCGATGCGTTGCTGATCGCGCGCGAAAATGCCGCGCGGCACGACGCGGGCGTCGAGTTTGTCGAGAGCGACTGGTTTGCCGCGCTTGCCGGCCGGCGCTTCCATCTCATCGTCTGCAATCCGCCTTACGTGGCGGAGCGCGACCCGCATTTGCAGGAGGGCGATCTGCGATTTGAGCCGCGTGCGGCGCTCGTTGCCGGCCCCGACGGGCTCGCCTGCATCCGCCTGATCGTCGCGCAGGCGCGCGCTCACCTCGATCCCGGCGGAAGCTTGCTGCTCGAGCACGGCCACGACCAGGCCACGCGCTGCCGCGCGTTGCTGGAGCAGGCGGGTTATCGCGAGGTGGCCTCGCGCCGCGACCTCGCCGGTATCGAACGGGTCACCGGCGGTAGCGTTTGACGGCACGCCTGCGCAGCCGTTAGAATAATGCCTGAGTGAATTGCTCGGATATAGGATAAACCATGAGTATTCAGGATGTTATCAAGATGCAGGTGAGCGGAAACAAGGTCGTGCTCTACATGAAGGGCACGCCGGACTTCCCGCAGTGCGGCTTTTCGGCGAACGCGATCGGCATCCTGCGCGCGTGCGGCGTGAATGACCCCTATACCGTCAACGTGCTGGAGAACCCCGATATCCGCCAGGGCATCAAGGACTACGCCAATTGGCCGACGATTCCGCAGCTCTACGTGAACGGCGAGTTCATCGGCGGCTCCGACATCATGATCGAGATGTACCAGAGCGGGGAACTCAAGAAGCTGCTCGAAAAATCGGCCGCCTGAGAATCGCCCGCACCGCGAACGGCACGGCCGGCTTCATGCCGGCCGTTCTTGTTCCCGGTCCCGTCAGCCGTCAGTCGTCACTCACCGCTCGTCGCGCGCTCATGCGACGAGCGAATAGCCGTACTGCCCGAGCAGCCCCAGCGCGATCACGAACAGCCCGCGCTTCACCCAGAGTCGAAACGTCTCCGCGTCGATGCGGTTGCGGATGCGCACGCCGATGAGCGAGCCGGCAACCCCGATCGCAACGAACGGCAACGTGACGAGCCACTCGCCCATCGCAATGCCGCCGCGCGTGGAGAGCACCATGAACTGCGTCGACTTGCCGACCAGAAAGCACAGGTTGAGGCCCTGCACCAGCATCGCCGGTGTCACGCCGAGCGAAAGGTAGTAGACGATGAGAGGGGGCGCGGCGATGTTGGCAGTTCCTTCGAAGATCCCCGACGTCAGACCGGAGAGCGGCGCGAACGCGCGCTCGTGGCGCCGCACCACAGACCATCGGGCGCGGCCCAGGCGGTCGAGATTGAGATAGAGCAGCGTAAGGAGCGCCAGCACGAGCGTGTAAGGCGCATCCGGCGCGGCAACGAACACCCAGGTTCCGGCGGCCGCTCCAAAGATCATGTAGATCGGCATCATCCAGAAGCGCGCGAGCGTGGCACGCAACGGGCCGCTGCTGAACAGCGTGACAGCGATTGTCGCCAACGTCGGGAGCAATACGAAGATGATCGCCGTGCGCATGTCGCTGACCATCGCGATCAACGGTGTCGCGACGAACGGGAAGCCGAATCCCAGCGCGCCCTGCAGCAGCCCGGCGACGAGCATCACGACCGCGAACCAGAGGATCAGCGCGAGCGGAATCGATTCGGGAAACATCGTTCCCAAGAATACCCGATTGTCATGGCGGGGTGATTCCACTACGATGGGTTCCGCGTAACGTCACGGAGGAGAACCGCCATGAGCGAGAGCATGACAGGCGGGCGCGCCGTCGGCGCCGGTCAAGGCTGGGCATGGATCGCGGACGGATTCGGCCTGTTCAAGAAAGCTCCGGGCATATGGATCGCCCTGGTCGTCATTCTGTTCGTGATCCTGATCGTGCTTGCGTTTATTCCGCTGTTGGGTGCGGTCGCGACCTTCCTGCTCATGCCGGTTTTCATCGGAGGCTTGATACTGGGCTGCCGGGCGTTGCAGGGCGGCGGCGAGCTCGAGATGGGTCATCTCTTCGCGGGATTCGACAAGGCGCACGCGGGTAACCTCATCGTGCTGGGCGCCCTCGCCATCGGCGGCTGGATCATCGTGATGCTTCCGGTGGTCGCGATCGTCGGGGCGGGTGCCGTCGTCGGCCTGATACGCGGCGACGTGGCAGGCGTGGCCGCGATGGGCGGCAGCCTGATGCTCGCCTGGCTGGTGGCGCTGGCTCTCAGCATTCCGATCTACATGGCTCTGTGGTTTGCGCCGGCCCTGGTGGTGCTGCGCAGAATGGCCCCCGTGGCGGCCATCCGGGAGAGCTTCCTCGGTTGCCTGAAGAACATCGTTCCGTTCCTCGTCTACAGCATCGTGTTTCTCGTGCTGGGCATCGTCGCCTCGATTCCTCTGGGCCTCGGCTGGCTCGTTCTGGGACCGGTAACAGTTGCGTCGGTCTACACCGCCTACCGGGACATCTTCGGCGACGCCTGAGCGCGCCCCCGCACGCCCCCGGGGGCGCCGCTCGTGCCGGCGCGCCAAACGGTTCAGGCCGAACCCGTAAATATCTTTCATAACAATATGTTGCGATAATAAATGAAAGCGCTTGCAGAAGGCGGGGATGCCTGTTTAAAATAATTCGGTTACGCTCGACCCCTAGCCTGGAAAGACCCACGACTGGAGGATTCCCATGAACATCCTGACCGATGCGAAAAACCTCACCGCAACGACCAAGCCCGCCGGCGGAAAGGTGCGCATGACGCCGTCGGAAGCATTTGTCGAGACCCTGGTTGCGCACAAGGTGAAGGACGTGTTCGGCATCGTGGGCTCAGCGTACATGGACGCGCTCGATCTCTTCCCGGGCGCGGGCATCCGGCTGGTGAGCGTTGCGCACGAGCAGAACGCGGCGCACATGGCCGATGGCTACGGGCGTGTCACCAACCGGCCGACCGTGTGCATCGCGCAGAACGGCCCCGGCATCACCAATTTCGTGACCGCGGTGGCGGCGGCCTACTGGGCGCACACGCCGATGGTGGTGGTGACACCCGAGTCGGGAAGCCTCACCGCGGGTCACGGCGGCTTCCAGGAAACCGAGCAGATGCCGATCTTCTCGAAGATCACCAAGTGGCAGGTGCACGTGAATTCGCCGCTGCGCATGGCCGAGCTGATGCACCGCGCCTTCACGATCGCGCAGCACGAGCGCGGGCCGGTGCAGGTCAACATCCCGCGCGACTACTTCTACGGCGAAAGCGACTACGAGATCCTCCCGCCCCTCGTCATCGAGCGCGCGGCGGGCGGGATGAACGCGCTCGACAAGGCGGCGAAGATGCTCGCCGAGGCGAGGTTCCCGGTGATCCTGTCGGGCGGGGGCGTCGTAATGGCGGACGGCATCGATGAAGTGAAGGCGCTGGCCGAGCACCTCACCGCGCCGGTGGTGAACTCCTATCTCCACAACGACTCGTTCCCGGCAAGCCACCCGCTGTCTTGCGGCCCGCTCGGCTACCAGGGCTCGAAAGCGGCGATGCGCATCATTTCGCGCGCCGACGTCGTGCTCGCGCTCGGCACGCGCCTCGGGCCATTCGGCACGCTGCCGCAGCACGGCATCGACTACTGGCCGAAGGATGCCAAGATCATCCAGATTGACGCCGACCATCGCACGCTCGGTCTCGTCAAGAAAGTTTCGCTGGCGATCCAGGGTGATGCCAACCTCGCGGCGCAGGAGCTGCTGAGGCGCCTGAAGGCGCGCGGGGCGAGAAAGCCCGACCGCAACCGGCTGGCGGAAGTGCTCCGCGAGAAGGAAGCGTGGATCGCCGAGCTCGCCAACTGGCCCTCGCCCAACCGTAAGGGCCTGATCGGCCCGCGCCGCGCGCTCACCCAGCTCGCCAAGGCGCTGCCCAGGAACGCCATGGTTTCCACGGATATCGGCAATGTTTGCTCGGTCGCAAACAGCTACTTGCGATTCGAGCAACCGTTGTCCTTTCTCGCGGCCATGAGCTGGGGCAACTGCGGCTACGCGTATCCCACGGCGCTCGGCGCCAAGGTCGCACGCCCGGAGCGCCCGGCGATCGCCTACGTCGGCGACGGCGCCTGGGGCATGAGCCTTGCCGAGGTGATGACCGCGGTGAAGGAGAAGATCCCGGCGGTGGCCGTGGTGTTCAACAACAGCCAGTGGGGCGCGGAAAAGAAGAACCAGATCGACTACTTCGACAACCGCTTCGTCGGCACCAACCTCGCCAATCCGGACTTCTCGGAGGTGGCGCGCGTGATGGGGGCCGAAGGCTATCGCGTGGAGCACGAGGACGAGGTCTCCGACGCGCTCAAGGCGGCGCTGCGCTCCGGCAAGCCGTCGGTGGTCGAGATCATGCTGACGCAGGAATTGGGCGAGCCGTTCCGCCGCGATGCGTTCCGCAAGCCGCGCCGCCTGCTTCCCAAGTACCGCAAGTTCAGCGCGAAAGACTACCGTTGACCCCCACCCCAACCCTCCCCCTCAAGGGGGAGGGATAGGGAGGGGGTGAGTGAGCGCTCACTAAGCGCCATTCCAGCGTGGATCGGGGTCCGCTACGCAAGGCCGCAAAGCTCGCCGATGTCGCGCGGCTGGCGCGGGTTTCCACCGCCACTGTTTCGCGCGCGCTGACGCAGCCGGACAAGGTCAAGGCGGCCACTGCCGCGCGCATCCGGGAGGCGGTGCAGGCGCTCGGCTACGTCGCCCACGGCGCGGCGCGCGCGCTCGCCTCGCGCCGCACCCACACCATCGGCGCCGTCATTCCGACCCTCGACAACGCGATCTTCGCGAACACCGCCCATGCCCTGCAGAAGACCCTCGACGATGCCGGCTATACGCTGCTGCTCGCGAGCCATGAGTTCGATGCCGGGGCGGAAGCGCGCTTGACGCGCGCGCTGATCGAGCGCGGCGTGGACGGGCTGGTGCTGCACGGTACCACGCACCATCCGAGCGTGTTCCAGATGATCGGCATGCACCAGATCCCGTACGTCCTGACCTGGGCGCTCGATGCGGCCGGGCGGCATCCCTGCGTCGGCTTCGACAACCGCGCCGCGGCGGTCCGCATCACGCGTTACCTGCTCGACCTCGGCCACCGCGAGTTCGCCATGATCTCGGGCATCACCAGCGGCAACGAGCGCGCAGCCGAGCGGCTCGAGGGCGTGCGGCAAGCGCTCGCCGCGCGCGGCATCGCGCTTGCCCCCGATCGCGTCGTCGAGAAGCCGTATACGCTGACGGCCGGGCGCGAAGGCCTGCGCGAAGTCATGCGCGAGTTGCCGCGGCCCACCGCCGTCGTCTGCGGCAACGATGTGCTCGCGATCGGCGCGCTCGCGGAATGCCACGCGCAGGGCCTCGCGGTCCCGCGCGATGTCTCGGTGACGGGGTTCGACGACCTCGAGATGGCCGCGGTCGTGACGCCCGCCCTCACTACCGTGCAGTTCCCGACCGCGGATCTCGGCACCTTCGCGGGCCAGCACCTGCTGGCGCGGCTCGCGGGCAGGCCGGTCGAGCCGCGCACCGAGCTGCCGGTTGAGCTCGTCGTGAGGGCGAGCACCGCTCCGCCCTCGCGGTAAAGCCTGAAGCATCACCCGCAATTCAAGCGGCAGCGAGAAGCTGCTCAATCATGCGCTGCGCCTGCGCACCGTAGCCGCCGCCGAAGAGGTTGAGGTGGTTCAACACGTGGTAGAGGTTGTAGAGGTGCTTGCGCGTCCCATATCCGGCATCGAGCGGATACTCCGCGCCGTAAGCTTCGTAGAAGGACGCCGGGAAGCCGCCGAAGAGCTCGGTCATGGCGAGGTCGGCCTCGCGGTCACCGTAATAGACCGCGGGGTCGTAGATCACCGCCTCGCCGCCGGCCGCCTGGCCGGCGTTGCCCGACCACAGATCTCCATGCAGCAGGGAGGGCGGCGGCGTGTAGCCGCGGAAAAAGGACGGCAGCACCTCCAGGAGGCGCTCGCCGGCCGCGATCAGGCGGCCGCCATGGCCCCGGGATGCCGCGAGCCTCAATTGGAAGCTGAGCCTCCGCTCCCGCCAGAATGCGACCCAGTCGTCTGACCCGGTGTTGACCTGCGGCGTCGCGCCGATCGTATTGTCGCGGTGCCAGCCGTGGCGGCCTCCCCTCACGCGGTGCATGCGCGCGAGGTTGCGCCCGAGCCCGCTCATGCTCCGGTCATCACCGGGCCGCAGCTCGAGGTGCTCGAGCACGAGCCAGCTGGCCCTGGCGTCGGCGCCGTGACCGACCGGGTGCGGCACGCGCACGGTATTGGAGCACGCGATCTCGGCTAGACCCTGCGCCTCGGCGGCGAACATGTCGGCACGGGAAGACGCATTGAGCTTGACGAAGTAGGCGCGGTCCGCGCCGCGGACGGCGTAGCACTCGTTGATGCAGCCGCCACCGATGGCGCTGCGGGACTCAATCGCAAAGGGCGTGCCTGTCGCCGCCCGAATCGAGCGCTCGATATCCGGCCAGGGGCTCATTCAGCCGAGCGATTTGCGCGCCTTTGCGATCGCCGCCTTCACGCGGACCGGCGCCGTGCCGCCGAGGTGGTTGCGGCTCTTCAGCGACCCCTCGAGCGTGAGCGCATCGTAGACATCCTGGTCGATCCTGGAGGAGAAGCGCTGCAGCTCGGCGAGCTCCAGCTCGGCCAGCTCGCAGTTGCGCGACTCGGCGAAGCGCACCGCCTGCGCGACCGCCTCGTGCGCCTCGCGGAAGGCCACGCCCTTGCGCACGAGGTATTCGGCGAGATCGGTGGCGGTGGCGTGCCCCTGCCGCGCGGCCGCGGCCATCGCCTCGCGCTGGAACTTGATGCCGCCGAGCATTTCCGCGAACACGGCAAGGCACGCCGTCACCGTGTCCACCACGTCGAACAGCGGCTCCTTGTCCTCCTGGTTGTCGCGGTTGTAGGCAAGCGGCTGCCCCTTCATGAGCGTCAACAGCGCCACCAAGTGGCCGTTGACGCGTCCGGTCTTGCCGCGGATCAATTCGGCCACGTCGGGATTGCGCTTCTGCGGCATGATCGAGGAGCCGGTGGAGAATCCGTCGGCGATCTCGACGAAGCCGAAGCGCGGGTTGGCCCAGATGATGATCTCCTCGCAAAAGCGCGAGAGATGCGTCATGACGAGCGCGGCGCAGGCCGCGAATTCGATCGCAAAGTCGCGGTCGGACACGGCATCGATCGAGTTCTCGCACACCCCGTCGAAGCCGAGCTCCTTGGCCACCCGCTGGCGGTCGATCGGGAACGAGGTGCCGGCGAGCGCGGCCGCGCCGAGCGGCAGGCGGTTCACGCGCCGGCGGCAGTCGGCGAGGCGCTGCGCGTCGCGCGCGAACATCTCGAAGTACGCCAGCAGGTGATGGCCCAAGGTGACCGGCTGCGCCACCTGCAAATGCGTGTATCCCGGCATCACCGTTTCGGCGTGCTCGTCGGCGAGATCGAGCAGGGCGTGCTGCGCGGATCGGATGAGCGCAGCAACCTGGTCGATCGCCGCGCGCAGGTAGAGCCGCAGGTCGGTCGCGACCTGGTCGTTGCGCGAGCGGGCGGTATGCAGCCGCTTGCCGGGCTCGCCGGCGAGCTCGATCAGGCGCCGCTCGATGTTGAGATGCACGTCCTCATCCGCGTCCGACCACGCGAACGCGCCGGCGTCGATCTCGGAGCGGATCTGCGCGAGCCCCTTCTCGATCGCCGCGAGGTCGGCCTGGCCGATGATTCCGGCCGCGGCGAGCATGCGGGCGTGCGCAAGGGAGGCTTCGATATCGAAGACGGCGAGCCTGCGGTCGAAGGCAACCGAGGCGGTGAAACGCTGCACGAGCCCGGTCGCGGGCTCGGCGAACCGTCCCGACCACGGCCGGTTCCGGGTCTTGTCGTTGGCGGACATACAGGCTAAGAGGCTAAAATTAAGAATGGCGCGAAGTATAAATCAAAACGCCTACTCGGGCGCCCTGCCGAACTTCCGCAACCTCGGCATCATGCTGCGCATCCTGCTATTCGGCAACTTCGTCGCCGCGGCGGCGGCGATCGTGAAGGGTCCCGATCCTCTCGGGGCATGGCGCGAGTTCGTCGAGGCCGCCGCGCTGGTCGAGCCGCTGCTGGTGCTCTCGGTGCTGGTGCTCGCGGGGCTTTCCGGCGCGCTCCGCGCGCTTCCCTACTGGCTCGGGGCGACCGTGGTAGTGGCGCTGGAACTCGTGTTGACGAGCGCGCTGTACTTCGAGGGGCAGGCGCTGCTCGGGCAGGCGCCGGCACCGCTCGAGCGCTACTTGCTGCTCGTCGTCCTCACCACCCTGGCCATGCTCTCCTACTTCCACCTGCGCGGGCGCGCGCTGTCGCCGGCGCTGGCCGAGGCGCGGTTGCAGGCGCTGCAGGCGCGGATCCGTCCCCACTTCCTGTTCAACAGCATCAACGCGGTGCTGTCGCTGATCCGCCAGGACCCGCGCCGGGCAGAGGTGGCGCTGGAGGACTTAGCGGAGCTGTTCCGCGTGCTGATGGCCGACAACCGGGAGCTGACGCCGCTCACGCGCGAGGTGGAGCTGTGCCGCCAGTACCTCGGCATCGAGCAGCTGCGGCTGGGCGCGCGCCTGCGCGTCGAATGGCAGCTCGACGCCATGCCCCGCGACGCCCTGGTGCCGCCGCTCGTGCTGCAGCCGCTGCTGGAGAACGCGGTCTATCACGGCATCGAGCCGCGCCTCGAGCCCGGCACGATCGTCATCAACATTGCGGCGGTGCGCAACGAGCTGCACGCCGTGCTGCGCAACCCCTATCGGCCCGAAGGCGACCGCCACGGCGGCAACCGCATGGCGCTCGCGAACATCCGCGAGCGGCTCGCGCTTCACTTCGATGCCGAAGCCAACCTCTCCTCGCGGGAGGATGCGGACAGCTACGAAGTCCGCATCGTCATGCCGTACGTCAAGGGCGGCGATTCGAGAAGCACGGCACCGGAGCTGGCCCATGAGTGAAGAGAAGCGCCCGCTCCAGGTGGTGATCGTGGACGACGAGGCGCCGGCGCGCTCGCGGCTGCGAGAGCTCCTCGCCGACTGCGGGGCCGACCTGCCCCTGGAGGTTGCGGGCGAGGCGGCGAGCGGACCCGAGGCGATCGAGCTGCTCGCGGCCGCGCCGGCGGACGTCGTGCTGCTCGATGTCCGCATGCCGGAGATGGACGGGATCGAGGTCGCGCAGCACCTGCAGAAGCTCGACCGGCCGCCGGCAGTGGTGTTTGCGACCGCCTACGATGCCTACGCCATTCGCGCCTTCGAGGTGCACGCGGTCGACTACCTGCTCAAGCCGATCCGGCTGGCGCGCCTGAAGGAGGCGCTCACCCGCGCGGTGGCGGCGCCGCGGGGCGAGGTGCTGGACGCAATCGCGCGCGCCGCGCGCACGCACCTCTCGGCGCAGGAACGCGGGCGCGTCCACTTGATCCCGGTGAGGAACGTGCTCTACCTCAAGGCCGAGCTCAAGTACGTGACGGTGCGGACCGCGGCGCGCGAGTACCTGATCGAGGAAGCGCTGACCAAGCTCGAGGAGGAATTCGGCGAGCGTTTCGTGCGCGCGCACCGCAATTGCCTGGTGGCGCGCGCGGCCGTGCGCGGCTTCGAGCGCACGATGAAGGACGGCGAAGCGCACTGGGAAGTGCTGCTCGACGGGGTGGAGGAGCGCATCGCGGTGAGCCGCCGCCAGCAGTACATCGTGCGCGAGTTCGGGAAAGCCGGGAGCTCATCCGAATGAGCCGCTACTCCTGGTGTGCCGTCCCGCGGACAACTTGCCGTTCGTGGTGAGCCGGTCGAACCATGAACGGCTTTGATTCCGCCCGGTCGTCGACAAGCTCAGCCCGAACGGAATAGTGCAAGTTACTTACGGAACGCGTCACGGGGGGCAGCCATCGGAGCAGAAGCGCCGCGGCGCATCGTGATCGCCTCGCGCGAATCGGCGCTGGCGCTGTGGCAGGCGCGCCACGTTGCGGCGCGGCTCGCCGCGTTGTATCCGCGCACGGAAATCGGCATCCTCGGCCTTACCACGGAGGGCGACCGCCGGCTCGACGCCTCGCTTGCCAAGATCGGCGGCAAGGGACTGTTCGTGAAGGAGCTCGAGGAAGCGCTGCTGAGCGGGCGCGCCGATATCGCCGTGCACTCGGTGAAGGACCTGCCGGTGACCCTCTCCCGGGAATTCGCGCTGGCGGCGGTATCCGAGCGCGAGGACCCGCGCGACGCGTTCGTCTCGGGCCGCTACGCCGATCTTTCCGCGCTGCCGGCGGGCGGGCGCGTCGGCACCTCCAGCCTGCGCCGCGAATGCCAGCTGCGGGCGCGGCATCCCGGTTTGCGGATCGAGCCCTTGCGCGGCAACGTCACTACCCGATTGCGAAAGCTCGACGCGGGCGACTACGATGCCGTGATTCTCGCCGCCGCGGGGCTGAAGCGCCTGGGGCTCGAAGACCGCATCACGCGCCTGCTCCCGCCTGCGGAAAGCCTGCCGGCGCCCGGGCAGGGCGCGCTCGGGGTGGAATGCCTCGCCCGCCGCGCCGATCTGGTCGAGACGCTCGCCGTGATCAATCACGCGGCCACGGCGCGCTGCGTCGCGGCGGAGCGCGCCTTCTCGCGCTCGCTATCGGGCAGCTGCATCGTTCCGCTCGGGGCCTACGCGGTGGCGGAAGGCAGGGACCTGCGGCTGCGCGGATTCGTCGGCGCGCCCGACGGCTCGCGCATCGTGAGCGGCGAATTGAAGGGGCCGGCGCGCGATCCGGAAGCGCTTGGCGTCACGCTGGCGAAGGGACTCAAGGCGCAGGGCGCCGGAGAAATCCTGGCCGCGCTGCAAACCTGAACGGCCGGGGCGTCGGGGAAGGGCACATGCCCGCATGTCGAGAGAATTTCTCGGGAACGCCGCGATGAGGGGCAAGCCGCTCACGGGAAAGAGCGTCGTGGTGACACGGCCGGCGCACCAGGCCCAGGCATTCGTACGCATGATCAAGGATGCCGGCGGCCGCGCGATCCTGTTTCCCGCGATCGAGATCCGCGACGTCAAGGACCCGTGGTCGGTCACGCGGTTGGTGGATCGCCTCGACCAGTACGACTTCGCCATCTTCGTCAGTCCCAACGCAGTCGAGCGCGCGATGAAGTTGATCAGCGGCCGCCGCAAGTTTCCGCGCCGGCTCCAGGTTGCCACCGTGGGCGGCGCCAGCGTGAGGGCGCTCGAGCGGTTCGGGATAACGGGCGTCCTTGCGCCGCAGGGCCGCTACGATAGCGAGAGCCTTCTCGAGTTGCCGGCGCTCGCGGCCGTGACCGGCCGGCGGGTGGTGATCTTCCGCGGCGAAGGCGGGCGCGAGCTGCTGGGCGAGACGCTGCGCGAGCGCGGCGCGGTGGTCGAGTACGCGGAGTGCTACCGCCGCGTCAGGCCGGAGCTCGACGCGGCGCCGCTGCTGCAGGCGTGGTCGCGCAACGGGGTCGATGCGGTCACGGCTACCAGCAGCGAGGGCCTGCGCAATTTCGCCGAGATCATCGGACCGCCGGGGCGGGAGCGGCTGCACGAAACGCCGGTTTTCGTGCCGCACCCGCGGATCGCCGAGGCCGCACAGGCGCTTGGCGTGCGGAAGGTGATCGTGACCGGACCGGGCGACGAGGGGATGCTGACCGGCCTCGCCGCCTATTTCGGCGCACAACGCTGATCGTCCGGCCGATTGCGGCGCGGCAGCGCCCGCCCGCATACTAGAGCCTATCATTGAGATAGGCTCTTTGATGCATCCCGGCTCGAGTTTCCATGAGCGAATCCACGCCTGAAAACCGCCCGCCGCCCGCCGCGCCCGCGCGCAGCGGGCTCTTGCGCAATGTCGATCCCGCGCTGTGGATCGCGGTGCTCGCCCTCGCCTTCGCGGCGTGGCAGTGGTATGACGGCCGCGGGGAGACCGCCGCGCTGCGCGAAGAAACCGAGGCCAAGCTCCGGGACAGCCGGCTCGCGGCGGCGGAAGCGCGCGAGGCAATCGCCACGGCGCAGGCGAAGCTCGCCAAGCTCGAGAGCCAGCTTGCAGATGCGCAGGATCAGAGGACCGCGCTGGACGCGCTCTACCAGGAGCTCGCGCGCAATCGCGACCTTTGGGCCTACGCCGAGATCGAGCAGTCGCTGTTCATCGCCAGCCAGCAGCTAGCGCTCGCCGGCAACGTGAAGGCCGCGCTCGCGGCATTGCAGGCGGCGGACAACCGCCTGCGGCGCATGGACCGGCCGCAGCTCGCGGCCCTGCGCAAGGCCATCAACCGCGACATCGAGCGGCTGAAGGCGGCGCCGCACGTGGACACGCTCGCCATCAGCGCGCGGCTCGATGCGCTGATCGCGCAGGTGGACCGGCTGCCGCTGGCGATGGAGGCGCGGCCGCAGCCGGCGGAGCCGCGCCCCGACGCGCCCGGGGCGGCCGAATCGAGCCGGTGGGCGCGCTTCTGGACCGAGCTCTGGGGGGATCTCAGCCAGCTGGTACGCGTCGAGCGGGTGGACGAGGCCGACGCCGCTCTGCTCGCGCCCTCACAGGCGTTTTTCCTGCGCGAGAACCTGCGGCTGCGCCTGATCGGCGCGCGCCTGGCGCTGCTCGCCCGCGACGCGACGAGCTACAAGGCCGACCTGAAAGCCGCGCGCGACTGGCTCGGCCGCTATTACGCCACGCGCAACAACAATGTAGCGCGCGCGCTGGCGACCCTGCGCAACCTGCACGACGCCGAAATCGGGATCGAAGCGCCGGAAATCACCGCCACGCTGGAAGCGATGCGCAATCTGCGGGTGGCGCGCGCGCGCGGCCAGTAGTGAGCGGGCGGTAGCGTGAGGACGCTGCTCTGGGTGGTCGCGATCGCGGGGCTCGCCGTGGGTCTGACGCTTGCCGCCGCCCGCAACTCCGGCTACGTGCTGCTGACGCTGCCGCCCTACCGCATCGAGATCTCGCTCAACCTGCTGGTCCTCCTTCTGGTCATCGGTTTCGCCGCCGCCTACGCGCTGGCGCGCGCCGCCGCCGCCGCACTCCGCCTGCCGCGGCAGGTACGGGAGCACCGCCTTGCGCGGCGCCGGGAAAAGGCGTGGGCGTCGCTGCGCGAGGCGCTGCAGGAATATCTTGCGGGGCGCTATCGCCGCGCCGAACAGGCGGCGGCCGCGACCATTGAACTGGGCGAATCTCCCGGCCTCGCCGCGGTGCTGGCGGCGCGCGCGGCGCACGAGCTCAAGGACTTCGAGCGGCGCGACGCCTATCTCGCGCAAGCGGCTGCGGTTTCTCACGATGCGCCGGCGCGCGTCGTGACGGAAGCCGAACTGATGCTCGAGGAGCGGCGCTACCAGGAAGCGCTCGATCTCCTCCGGCGCCTGCCGCGCCGCCATACCGCGGCGTTGCGGCTCGAGCTGAAGGCCCAGCAGCAGGCGCGCAACTGGGAGCAGGTGCTGGCGCTGACGGAGGAACTGCGCAAGCGCAACGTGTACGACCCGGCGCAGGCTGAGCAGCTGCGCCGCTACGCGCTCGCGGAAAACCTCAAGCGCAGGTCCGTCGACACACTCGCGCTGGAGGAAGCCTGGGACCGGGTCCCGGCATCCGATCGCACCGAGCGTCGGGTCGCGCTCGCCGCGGCCCACGGCTTCATCGCGCTGGGCGGCTGCGAGCGCGCGCACCGGATCATCGAGCAGGCCGTGGCCGCGAACTGGGACAGCGAGCTGGTGGGTCTCTACGCAGAATGCGAGGACGGCGACGCCCTCCGGCGCATCGAGCGCGCCGAGGAATGGCTCACGTCCCATCCGCGGGACGCCGTGCTGCTGCTAACGCTGGGCCGGCTGTGCGGCGATCAGGGCCTGTGGGGCAAGGCGCAGAGCTACCTCGAGGCGAGCGTCGCGGTCGAGCCGACCTACAGCGCTCACCTTGCGCTCGCCCGGCTGCAGGAGCGGCTCGGCAATGCCGAAACGGCGCGGCGGCACGAGCGCGAAGGACTCAGGCTGGCGCTGGCCCAGCTGGGCGCCGCGACCGGCGGGCGCCGCCGCGCGCTGCACTAGTGCCGTTCCAACTATTTCGGGCTGATCTTGATGGGATGGCGTGGGCACGAGATGAATCGAAAGCGGTAATCGTTGTGTCGATTTAAGTTGGATCGGCACTAGCGGTCGAGGTCCACGTCCTGGTACGACTCCGGGTAGCCGAGCGGCTCCACGTGCGTCAGCACCACCGCGTCGGGAAGCACTGCGTGGATGTCCTTTTCGACTTCGTGCGCGAGGTCGTGACCCTGAGCAACCGTCCAGGCGGCTGGCACCAGCACGTGCAGGGTGACGAATGAGCGCGTCCCGGCCTGGCGCGTGCGCAGGGCGTGGAAATCGATACCCCGTGCGCGGTAGCGCTCGAGCGCGCCCTCCAGCACCCGCATCCTGTCGGGCGGCAACGCGCGGTCGAGCAGGCCGTGGATCGAGCGTTGCATGAGCCGGTAACCCGACCACACGATGTTGGCGGCCACCGCCAGCGCGATCAGGGGATCGAGCCGCGCCCAGCCGGTCACCCAGACCGCCGCAACGCCGAAGATGACGCCCGCGGAGGTCCAGACGTCGGTCATGAGGTGGCGGGCGTCCGCCTCGAGCGCGATGGACCGGTAATGCTGTCCCGCCTGATGGAGCCGGCGCGCGACCCCGTAGTTGATGAGCGAGGCGGCCGCCGATACGGCAAGCCCGGCTCCAACGTGCTCGAGCGGGCGCGGCGTGATGAGGCGGTCGATCGCGGCGAATCCGATGGCGATGGCTGCGAGCAGGATCAGCGTGCCTTCCAGCCCGCTCGCGAAGTACTCGGCCTTGGTGTAGCCGAACGCGTGATCCGCGTCGGGAGGGCGGGCTGCCACGCTGATCATCGCCAGCGCGACGGTGGCGCCGACGAGGTTGATGGTTCCCTCGATGGCGTCGGAGAGCAGGCCGACCGAGCCGGTGAGCCACCACGCCAGGGTCTTCAGCGCGATGGTCGCCAGCGCCGCCGCGATCGACAGGGCTGCGAACTTGCTGGCGCCGGAGCGCGGCATGGGAGCGTTTCCGCAGTCAGCCTGACGCCGTTGCCGCGGGGGTAAAGGAATCGGAGAAGAATTCCTCCTCGGGAAGACCGCACGTCGAGGTGAAGTCGCGATGTGCCGCGTCCACCATCACCGGGGCGCCGCAGGCGTACACCTGGTGACCGGAGAGATCGGGATAGTCCTCCATCACGGCGCGATGCACGAGCCCGGTGCGCCCGGTCCAGTGGTCGGACGCGGGTGCATCCGAAAGCACCGGCACGTAACGGAGGCGGCCGGCGCGGTGCCAGCCCTCCGCGAGCTCGTTCAGGTAGAGATCGGCGCGCACGCGGCAACCCCAGTAGAGCGTCATGGGCCGGGCAATGCTCGTGTGCTGTGCGTGCTCGACCATCGCCTTGATCGGCGCGAAGCCGGTGCCGCTCGCGAGGAGCATGATGGGCTTCGCGCTCTCCTCGCGCAGGAAGAACGTACCGAACGGACCCTCGAAGCGGATGATGTCCTTCTCTTTCATGACGCCGAAGACGTGCTGGCTGAACGGGCCGCCGTAATCCCTGAGGTGCAGCTGGAGCACGCCGTCGTCGTGCGGCGCGTTCGCCATCGAGAAGCTGCGGCGCGTGCTGCCTTTGAGCAGGAGATCGATGTACTGGCCGGCGAGATACTGCAGCCGCTCGTTGGCCGGGAGCTTCAAGTCGAGCAGCATCACATCGGGCGCGGCGCGCTGCATCTTCACCACGCGCACCGGCAAAATCTTGATCTGGATGCCCTTCACGGCGGCGCCGATCTCGCGGCACTGGATCTCGAGGTCGGCGAGCGGCTTGGCCTGGCAGAAGAGCGCCATTCCGGCGCGCTTCTCCGCCTCGCTCATGGCGTGCTCCTGGTAGACGCCGTAATCCACGGATCCCTCCTGCAGGCGTCCCTTGCAGGTGCCGCATACGCCGTGGCGGCAGCCGTAGGCGATGACGATGCCCTCGCGCAACGCCGCGGCGAGCACGGTCTCGCCGTCGTTGACGGTGAATTGGTGCCCGCTCGGCTGGATCGTTACGGTATGCGGCATGCTTGATTCGTTTGGCGCGGCTCGTTGCCCGTTACTCGCGGCTCGTGTCGGGTGCGGCCCGCTTCGAGCTAAAATCGCGGCATGAGGCGCCCGCTCATCGTCGGCTTCTGCGGCTTCGCCGAGCGCACGGCTCGGCCGGTCGCCGCGCTGGCGAAGGGCGGCAGTCTACCACAGCACTTCGCGAACCGTCGCCGGAAGCAGCAGCTGCGGCTGACGCTCGATCATCGCGCCGTGCTCCACGGCGGCAGTGCGGCCGCCCAGAAAAATGGATGACTTCGTCATCGTCCTCACCAACTTGCCGGACCGCGAAGCCGCGCTCCGGCTCGCCCACGAGCTCGTCGCGAAACGGCTGGCGGCTTGCGTCAACGTGCTTGCCGAATGCACATCGGTTTATCGCTGGCGGGGCGCCCTCGAGAACGCGCGCGAGGTGCCGGTCCTGATCAAGACCCGCGCCGTGCGCTACGCCGAGGTGGAGGCCGCCATCCGCGGGCTCCATCCCTATGAACTTCCGGAAATCATCGCGGTCCCAGTGGTGCACGGCTGCGACGACTACCTCCGCTGGGTCGCGGACGAGACCAGCATCTCCATCGGCTGATCGAGCACCGTGACTCCTCACTCGTCGCTCATAGGGCGGGAAATCCGTGACATCCGAGTTGCGCCCATCCCTCGTCGCGCCCTGTGCACACGGCGTCACCGGCCTGCAATGCGCTTCGTCCTGATTCTGCTGTTGGCGTTTGCGAGCCTCGCGCGCGCAGCCGAGCCGGAACTGCTCGAGCCGGACAAGGCGTTCCGTTTCGCCGCGCGCCTGAAGGACGCGCGCTCGATCGAGGTGACCTACCAGATCGCGCCCGGCTATTACATGTACCGGGACAAGTTCCAGTTCACGCTCGCCCCGGCCGGCGTGAAATCCGGCGCGCCGCAACTGCCGCCGGGCCGCAAGCACCGCGATGAATTCTTCGGCGAGGTCGAGACCTATCGCGGCAGCCTCAGCATCTTGCTGCCGTTCGAGCTCGCCGATGCGGGCCAGCCGGCGCTACAGCTCGCGGCGGTCTCGCAGGGCTGCGCGGACATCGGGGTGTGCTACGTGCCCCATGAGCAGAAGGCGGAGCTGCAATTCGCATCGCTCGCCGCGGGCGCGGCGCGCAGCGATGCCGCGCCCGGGTGGTTGTTCGGGAGCGGCCCGGCGGCGGATGACACGAGCATCGCGCGCGTGTTCGAAGGCGGGTTCTGGCTGGTGGTCGCGAGCTTCTTCGGATTCGGACTGCTGCTCTCGTTCACGCCCTGCGTGCTGCCGATGGTGCCGATCCTCTCCGGTGTCATCGTCGGTAGCGGCCGGGCCGTCACCAAAACGAAGGGCTTTCTGCTTGCGGCCGTCTACGTGCTCGGCATGGCGCTGACCTACGCGGGGGCGGGGGTTGCGGCGGGACTTTCCGGATCGATGCTCTCGGTGGCGCTGCAGAGCCCGTGGGTTCTGGGCGCCTTCGCGCTGGTGTTCGTCGCCCTTGCTCTCGCCATGTTCGGCCTCTACGAGCTGCAGATGCCGGTGGCGCTGCAGCACCGGCTCGCCGATGCGAGCAACCGGTTCCACGGCGGGCACACGGTGGGCGTATTCGTGATGGGCGTGCTTTCGGCCTTGATCCTCGGACCGTGCGTGGCCGCGCCCCTGGCGGGGGCCCTGCTCTACATCGGCCAGAGCCGGGACGTCGTACTGGGCGGATCGGCGCTGTTCGCGATGGCGCTCGGCATGGGCGTGCCGCTGCTCGCCGTGGGCGCCTCGGCCGGAGCGCTGATGCCGAAGGCGGGACCGTGGATGGAGACGGTGAAGCGCAGCTTCGGCACGGTGCTGCTCGGAATGGCGATCTACCTCGTCTCGCCGTTCCTGACCGTTCCGGTGCAGATGTTCCTGTGGGCGGCGCTGCTGATCGTAACGGCGATCCATCTGCGTGCCATCGATCCCCTGCCCGCGACCGCGCATGGCTTCCAGCGCTTCAGCAAGGGCGTCGGCATCATCGCGCTGATCGCCGGGCTCGCCTATCTCGTCGGCGCGCTGTCGGGCGGGCGCGACATTCTGCAGCCGCTCTCGGGCCTGCGCGTCACGGACTCCGGCGGCGCATCGTCCGAGACGCCGTTCGAGCGCATCGGCAACGTCGCCGAGCTGGATGAGCGCATCCGGGCCGCGGCGGGCCGGACCGTGATGCTGGATTTCTATGCTGACTGGTGCGTCTCCTGCAAGGAGATGGAGCGCTACACTTTCAGCGACGAGCGGGTGCGGGCCCGCTTCCGTGAAATGGTGCTGTTGCAGGCGGACGTCACCGCGAACAACGCGGAGGACGCGGCGCTGCTGAAGCGTTTTCGCCTGTTCGGCCCCCCCGGCATCGTTTTTTTCGACCGCGACGGCCGCGAAATCCAGGGCCTGCGCGTGATCGGATTTCAGCCCGCCGATCGCTTCGTGCCGGTGCTCGACCAGGCGCTGGGCTTCCGGCGATGAAGGCGCGCTCGCTCGCGATCCTCATACTCGTGGCGGGCGCCTCCGCCGCCGCGGGGGTGGGTTATCACCTCTGGTCGCGGGGCGGCGGCACCGGGTCGGGGATGGATACGCCGGAGGTCGTGGAGCGGGTGCTCAGGGCGCAGCTCGCCGATGTCAAAGGCACGTCCCGAAGCCTCGAGCAATGGCGTGGAAGCGTGCTGGTAGTCAACTACTGGGCAACCTGGTGCGCGCCCTGCCGGGAGGAGATCCCGGTGTTTGTGCGGCTGCAGGAGCGCTACGGGAGCCGGGGACTTCAGTTCGTCGGCATCGCGATCGACCCGCCCGACCCGGTGGCGGCATTCGCCCGCGAGTTCCGCATCAACTATCCGTTGCTGCTAGGGGGGGTGGAGGCGATCGAACTGCTGCGCCAGGTGGGAAACCGTGCCGGTGTATTGCCCTATACGCTTGTGATCGACCGTAACGGCAACCTGGTGAGCCGGGAGCCCGGTGGGCTCAAGGAAGCCAGGCTGGAACGCCTGATTCAGCCCCTGCTCTGAGGCTATCTTTGACGAATTCGCGGGCTATATCCGCTATCTCCTTTTAAAAGATTCGATCTTTCTCAATTCGGGCTCAGCTTAACCTCCTTGATTATCAGGAGGTTGTGCCTAGGCTCCGGTGGTATGCGGGTAGTTGACGCCAGGTGGGTGACGCGCCCGAGCCAGCGCGTCATATCTGATCCGAACCTGCAGTAACTTCAGTCAATTTCTGGACATTATCGCCGAATTTTGACAGACTCCTTGCCGGAGCAATATTCGAGTCGGGTCCCGTTTGGACTTCCAGGGGGGTCCGAGACTTCCATCAAGGCACCCCGATGCCCGGCGCCAAGAACATCCTGGTCATACACGGCCCCAACCTGAACCTGCTGGGCGCGCGCGAAACGAGGCATTACGGCAGGGACACCCTGCGGGCGATCGATTCTCGCCTGAAGCGGCGCGCGAAGGAGGGGAGGGTGCGGCTCGCGACGTATCAGAGCAATTCCGAGTCGGAGCTGGTCGAGCGCATCCAGCAGGCACGCCGGGAAACAGTGGACTTCATCATCATCAATCCGGCCGCCTACACCCATACCAGCGTGGCGCTGCGGGACGCGCTGGCGGCGGTCGGCATTCCCTTTGTCGAAGTGCACCTTTCCAACGTGTTTGCGCGTGAATCGTTCCGCCGGGAGTCCTATTTCACCGACATCGCGGTCGGGATCATCAGCGGGCTCGGCGCCAGGGGCTATGAGCTGGCCCTGGAGTTTGCCCTGCAGCACTCCGGGAGAAGGGGATAGGCATGGACCTGCGCAAGGTGAAGACGTTGATCGACCTGGTGCAGCAATCGGGCATCGCGGAACTCGAGATTACCGAGGGCGAGGAAAAAGTGCGCATCAGCCGCGGCGTCACCGGTGGACCCCAGGCGGCGACGGTAACGCACGTCGTCGCCCCGCCGCCAGCGGGGCCGGCCCCGGCCCCGACCGGAGCGCCCGCCGCACCGGCCGAGGGCGAGGCGGCAGCGGCGCCCGAGGGCCACGTCATCCGGTCGCCCATGGTCGGAACCTTTTATCGCTCCTCCGCGCCCGGCGCGAACGCGTTCGTCGAGGTGGGGCAGGCGGTCAAGGCGGGGGAGACGCTCTGCATCATCGAAGCGATGAAACTCCTGAACGAGATCGAGGCCGACCAGGACGGCACCGTCAAGGCGATCCTGGTGGAGAACGGCCAGCCGGTGGAGTACGGGGAGCCGCTCTTCATCCTCGGCTGATGTTCGAAAAAATCCTGATCGCCAATCGCGGTGAAGTCGCGCTGCGCATCCAGCGCGCCTGCCGCGAGCTCGGCATCAAGACCGTGGTCGTGCACTCGGAGGCGGATCGCGATGCCAAGTACGTCAAGCTGGCCGACGAATCGGTGTGCATCGGGCCGCCGCCCTCGAGCGCGAGCTATCTCAACATCCCCGCCATCATCAGCGCGGCCGAGGTGACGGACGCCGAGGCGATCCACCCCGGCTGGGGTTTCCTCTCCGAGAGCGCCGACTTTGCCGAGCGCGTCGTGCAGAGCGGGTTCGTGTTCATCGGCCCGCGCGCCGAGACCATCCGCCTGCTGGGCGACAAGGTGAACGCCAAGAACGCCATGAAGAAGGCGGGGCTGCCGGTAGTGCCGGGCGTGGATGAGCCGCTGCCGCAGGAGGCGAACGAGGTAGTGAGGATCGCGCGGTCGATCGGGTATCCGGTGATCATCAAGTCGGCGGGCGGCGGCGGGGGCCGCGGCATGCGCGTGGTGCACACGGAGGCGGCGCTGCTGACCGCGGTGCAGACCACGCGGGCGGAAGCGCAGGCGTCCTTCGGCAACGCGACGCTCTACCTGGAGAAGTACCTGGAGGATCCGCGCCACATCGAGTTCCAGGTGCTGGCCGACCGCTTCCGCAACGCGATCCACCTCGGGGAGCGCGACTGCTCGATGCAGCGGCGCCACCAGAAAGTGATCGAGGAGGCGCCTGCCCTGCACATCAGCACGCGCGCCCGCTTCCGCATCGCCGAGCGCTGCGCCGAGGCCTGCCACAAGCTCGGCTACGAGGGTGCGGCGACCTTCGAGTTCCTGTTCGAGCGCGGTGAATTCTATTTCATCGAGATCAACACACGGCTGCAGGTCGAGCACCCCGTGACCGAGATGATCACCGGCATCGACATCGTGCAGCAGCAGATCCGCATCGCGGCGGGCGAGAAGCTGCGCATCCGGCAGCGCGACGTGCAGTTCCGCGGGCACGCCATCGAGTGCCGCATCAACGCCGAGGACCCCTACCGCTTCACGCCCTCGCCGGGGCGCATCACGTCCTACCACATGCCCGGCGGGCCCGGCATCCGCGTGGATTCCCACGCCTACAACGGCTATTTCGTGCCCCCGAACTACGACTCGCTGGTCGGCAAGATCATTGCCTACGGCGATACCCGGGAGCAGGCGATCGCGCGCCTCAGCATCGCGCTCTCGGAGACCGTGATCGAGGGCATCAAGACCAATATCCCCCTGCACCAGGAGCTGCTGCGGGACGCCGCGTTCCTGAGCGGCGGCACCAGCATCCACTATCTCGAGCAGCGGCTCGCGAAGCTGGCCAGAGAGCAGTAGGCTGTATACAGTGAGAAGTAAGCACTAACTTCATCGCCCTGACGCCGGCAGCGGCGCGCTTTTTCCGCTCACCGCCTGCCGCTCACGGCCCACCCGTCCGATGTCGTGGCTTTCGGTCTCCTTCGAGGTGCCGGCCGAGCGGGTCGAAGCGCTCTCCGACGCGCTGCTCGAAGCCGGCGCGGTGAGCGTCGACATCGCCGATGCAGATGCCGGCACGGGGGCGGAGGAAGCGGTGTTCGCCGACGCGGCCCTCGCATCGCGACCGTGGAAGCACAGCGTTGTGAGCGCGCTCCTGGCGCGGGGCATGGACGCCGCGGCCGTGGTTGAAGCGGCCTGCGCGTGCGCCGGCGTCGCGGCGCCGGAGTGGCGCGTGCGCGAGGTCGCCGACGAGGACTGGGTGCGCGCCAGCCGGGAGCAGCTCGCCCCCGTGCGCATATCGCCGCGGCTGTGGATCGTTCCGAGCTGGCACCAGGCGCCTGACCCGGATGCCGTCGCGATCGTGCTCGACCCGGGCCTCGCGTTCGGCACCGGGCATCACCCGAGCACGCGCATGTGCCTGCGCTGGCTCGAGCGCGTGATCCGCGGGGGCGAGTCGGTGCTCGATTTCGGCTGCGGTTCCGGCATCCTCGCGATCGCCGCGATGAAGCTCGGGGCGGTGCGCGCGGACGGCGTGGACATCGATGAGCAGGCGCTGCTTGCGGCGCGCCGCAATGCTATGCACAATCGGGTGCAGGTAACCTTTCACGGCGCTGCCGACGCCCTGCGGCAGCCCGCCCGCATCGTGGTGGCCAACATTCTCGCTCATCCCCTCATCGTGCTCGCGCCGCTGCTCGCCCGGCTCACCGCGCAGGGCGGGCGGCTCGCGCTGGCGGGCCTGCTGGCGGCACAGGCGGCCGGGGTGCGCGCCGCCTACGCGCCGTGGTTCGATTTCGAAGCGCCCGAAGAGGACGAGGGCTGGGCGCTCGTGAGCGGCGTTTGCCGGTAAGTCCGTGGCGACCGGCATGATCACCCAGTGCCCGGCGTGCGGGACCCACTTCCGCGTCGCGCCGGAGCAGCTGCAGGTCCATCAGGGCCAGGTGCGCTGCGGCCGCTGCATGACGGTATTCGACGGCCTCAGGGCGCTCGCTGCGCTGTCGGAGACCGCGCCGGATGCGGCGGCGGGGAACGTGGGCGAAGCGGGCGCGTTCCGGCTCGAGCCGGTCGAGCCCGCGCAGACGGCGGCGCCGCAGGGGGCGCCGGCGCGCGCGCCCGAGGCGGAAGCGGCCGGAAAGGAATACGGGCCGGAGCCGGAACAGCTTTCCCTCGATGAGGAGCTGTTTGCCGATCCCGCCCAGATGCGGCGCGACCGGCTGTGGGCGGTGGGGGCCGCGCTGCTCGTGCTCGTGCTCGTTGGGCAAGCCGCCTATTTCTATCGCGCCGAGCTGGCCGTGAATTACCCCGCGCTCAAACCCTATCTCGTGAAGCTGTGCGACGTGATCCAATGCAAGGTGCTCCCGCCGCAACGCCCGCGGCTGATCGCGATCGAGGCCTCCGACCTGCAAGCGACCGACCCGAAGCGGCCAGGAGTGATCCAGCTCACCGCGACGCTGCGCAACCACGCCGGGCACGACCTCGGTTATCCCGCGCTCGACCTCGTGCTCACCAACACCAAGGAGCACACGCTGGCGCGGCGCGTCTTCCTGCCGAAGGAGTACCTGGAGCGCGGCAAGGACATCGCTTCGGGGCTGCCCGCCAACGCCGAGATCACCGTCCGGCTCGACCTCGATACCGGCGATTTGAGCCCCGCCGGCTTCCGCCTCGATCTCCTGCCCGCTCCGCCGCCCTGACCGCTAACCACGCAGCGCCGTGACGCTTTCCGGCATCCCGCGTTGAGCACGATCCAGGCTGCGCGCCGCTGCACGCCGCTCAACGCCGCCCATCGCGCGCTCGGCGCGAAGAGGGTCGATTTCGCGGGCTGGGACATGCCCCTGCACTACGGTTCCCAGGTCGAGGAGCATCACCGCGTGCGCCGCGACGCCGGCATGTTCGATGTCTCGCACATGCTGGCGGTCGACGTGAGCGGGGCGGCCGCCCGCGAATTCCTGCGCGTGCTGCTCGCCAACGACGTGGCGAGGCTCGCCCGGCCGGGCGCAGCGCTGTACTCCTGCATGCTCCGCGAAGACGGCGGCGTGCTCGACGATCTCATCGTCTATGACCTGGGCGGGGAAAGCTTCCGGCTCGTCGTCAATGCCGGCACCGCGGACCGGGACGTCGCATGGATCGACTCGCAGCGCGCCGCGCGCGCCCCGCAGGTCAGCCTCGTGCCGCGGCGCGATCTCGCGATCATTGCGGTGCAGGGTCCGCGGGCGCGGGAGAAGACCTGGGCTGCGCATCCGCCGCTGCGGAGCGCAACCGAAGGGCTTGCGCCGTTCCACGCGGTGGAGGCCGGCGGCATGTTTGTCTCCCGCACCGGCTATACCGGCGAGGACGGATTCGAGCTCATGCTGCCTGCCGCGCAGGCGGCCGCGTCCTGGCAGGCGCTCGCAGCCCAAGGCGTCGCCCCCGCCGGCCTCGGCGCCCGCGACACGCTGCGGCTCGAAGCCGGCATGTGCCTCTACGGCCATGACATGGACGAGACCGTCACTCCGCTCGAATCGGGCCTCGCATGGACGGTGGCGCGCGCGGGCGGGCGCGATTTCATCGGCGCGCGCGCGCTCGAAGCGCGGCCGGCGGCGCGGCAGCTCACCGGATTGATGCTGCTCGAGCGGGGCGTCATGCGCGATCATCAGAAGATCCGCTGCGGCGCCGGCACGGGGGGGATCACGAGCGGCGGCTATTCACCGACGCTCGAGCGCTCGATCGCGCTCGCGCGCCTGCCGCGCGCCGTCGCGGCGGGGGAGACTGTCGAGGTCGAGGTGCGCGACAATTGGCTGCGGGCGCGGGCGGTGAAACCGCCGTTCGTGCGCCACGGCAGAATCCTGATTCAGATCTGAGCCGCAGAGGACACCGAGAGCACGGAGAATTGGAGGGTAGATGACGACTCCCGCAAACCTGAAATACACCCCCTCCCATGAATGGGTGAGGACCGAGGCCGACGGAACGGTCGCGGTCGGCATCACCTTTCACGCCCAGGAGCAGTTGGGCGACATCGTGTTCTTCCAGGCTCCCGAAGCCGGGCGCAAGGTGAAGCAGGGCGAGGAGTGCGCCGTGATCGAGTCGGTGAAAGCCGCGGCCGACATCTACGCGCCGGTCTCCGGCGAGGTGATCGCCGCCAACCCCGAGGTGGCGGACAGCCCGGAGCGCGTGAACCGCGACCCGTACGCGGCGTGGCTCTTTCGCTTGAGGCCCTCGCATCCCGCCGAGCTGGCGGGTCTCCTCGACGCCGCGGCCTACGCGAAGCACGCCGAGTCCGAAAAGCGCTGAATGCCGTTCATCCCGCACACCGAGGACGATACCCGCGAGATGCTGGCGGCCATCGGCGTCGCCGCGATCGACGACCTGTTCGACGAGATTCCGCCCGGCCTGCGTGCCGACGCGCTCGCCGGCATGCCGCCGGCGCTCTCCGAGATGGAAATCACGCGGCTCATGCACGAGCGCGCCGCGCACGACGGCGCCTGGCTCAATTTCATCGGGGCCGGCGCCTACGAGCACCACATCCCGGCAGCGGTGTGGCAGATCGCCACGCGCGGGGAGTTCTATTCGGCGTATACCCCGTACCAGGCGGAAGCGAGCCAGGGCACGTTGCAGGTGCTCTACGAGTTCCAGTCCATGATGGCATCGCTCACCGCGCTCGACGTCTCCAACGCGAGCCTGTATGACGGAGCATCGGCGCTGGCGGAGGCGGTGCTGATGGCGGTGCGCGCGCACAAGTCGTCCCGGCGCGTGCTGATGCCGCGCACCGTGCACCCGTCGTGGCGCAAGGTGGCGCGGACCCTCGTGCGCAACCAGGGCATCGAGCTGCTCGAGATCCCCTTCGACCCCGGGACGGGCTCGACCACCCTGGAGGCCCTCGGCCGCTTCAAAGGCAGCGCGCCCGCCGCCGTGGTGATCCCGCAACCCAATTTCTTCGGCGTGCTGGAGCCGGTGGACGATCTCGCCGACTGGGCGCACGCGAACGGCGCGCTCGCGATTGCAGCCGTGAATCCGACCGCGCTCGCGCTCCTGAAACCGCCGGGCGAATGGGGCGCGCTCGGCGCGGATATCGCGGTGGGAGACGGCCAGCCGCTCGGCGCGCCGCTCGCGGGCGGGGGTCCGTATTTCGGCTTCATGACGTGCCGCAAGGACCTCGTGCGCCAGATGCCGGGGCGCATCGTCGGTGCGACCCGGGATCGCGACGGCAGGCGCGGCTACGTGCTGACGCTGCAGGCGCGCGAGCAGCATATCCGGCGCGCCAAGGCGACTTCCAATATCTGCACGAACCAGGGCCTGTTGGCGACAGCCGCGACGCTGTACCTGGCGCTGCTCGGACCGGCCGGGCTCGCCGGGGTCGCGCGCGCCTGCCACGCCAATACCCTCGCGCTCGCCGCCCGGCTCACCCGCATCCGCGGCGTCGCGCGCGCGTTCAGCGGGGCGATCTTCCACGAAGCGGTGCTCCGGCTGCCGGTTGCGGTCGCACCCGTGCTGAGGGCGCTGAGAGAGCACCGCATTCTGGGCGGCTGCGCCCTCGAGCAGGACTACCCCGAGCTCGGGCACGCGCTGCTCGTATGCGCGACGGAAACCAGGACCGGCGGCGACATCGCGCGCTATGGCGCGGAGCTGGAGCGCGTCATCGAGCAACCGCCGCGACCTGCCGCGGAGCCCAGGGGCTGATTCCATGCTGATATTCGAGCGGTCCCGGCCCGGTCGGCGCGGCGCAGTGCGAGCCCCAGTCCAGCCGGGCGACGCCGCTGGGATTCCGCAGAATCAATTGCGCGCGCGGCCGCCGCGCCTGCCGGAGGTCTCCGAGCTCGACGCGGTGCGCCACTACACGGGGCTCTCGCAGCGCAACTTCTCAATCGACACGCATTTCTATCCGCTCGGCTCCTGCACGATGAAGTACAACCCGCGCGCCTGCAACGCGCTCGCCATGCTGCCGCAATTCCTCGGGCGGCATCCCGACGCACCCCCGGAAACCGGGCAGGGGTTTCTCGCGTGCCTGTTCGAGCTGCAGGAGATGCTGAAGAGCGTGACCGGCATGGCGCAGGTAAGCCTCGCGCCGATGGCGGGGGCGCAAGGCGAGTTCGCGGGTGTGGCGATGATCCGCGCCTATCACGACTCGCGCGGGGACGCGGCGCGCGACGAGATCCTGGTGCCCGACGCCGCGCACGGCACCAATCCCGCCTCCGCCGTGATGTGCGGCTACCGGGTGCGCGAGATTCCCACCGACGCCGACGGCAACGTGGACGTGGCGGCGCTCGGACGCGCCGTCGGCCCGCGCACCGCGGGGCTCATGCTCACCAATCCCTCTACGCTGGGCGTGTTCGAGCGCCACATCGTCGAGCTCGGGAACATCGTGCACGGCGCGGGCGGCCTGCTCTATTACGACGGGGCGAATCTCAACGCCATTCTCGGCAGGGTGAAGCCCCGCGACATGGGCTTCGACGTGATCCACATCAACCTGCACAAGACGTTCTCCACGCCGCACGGCGGCGGCGGCCCCGGCGCGGGGCCGGTCGGCGTCAACGCCACGCTCGCGCCGTTCCTTCCGCTGCCGGTGATCGGGCGCTCGGCGGAGGGCTTGCGCCTGCTCGACGAACGCGATTGCCCGCTCGCGATCGGGCGGCTTGGCGCCCACCTCGGCAATGCGGGAGTGCTGCTGCGTGCCTACGTCTACATGCGCATGCTGGGCGCGGCGGGCATGCGGCGCGTCGCGGACTACTCCACGCTCAACGCCAACTATCTCATGGCCGAGCTCAGGCGCGCGGGCTTCCAGGTCGCGTTCCCGGGGCGGCGCGCGACCCATGAATTCGTCGTCACCCTGAAGGCGCTCCGGGATGAGACCGGCGTCACCACGATGGACGTCGCGAAGCGCCTGCTCGACAAGGGCTTCCACGCGCCGACCGCCTATTTCCCGCAGCTCGTTCCGGAGTGCCTCTTGATCGAGCCCACCGAGACCGAATCGAAGCAGACCCTCGATGCATTCGTCGCGGCGATGAAGGAAATCCTGGAGGAGGCGCGGCGCGACCCGCAGCTCGTGAAGGGCGCGCCCCACGCGACGCCGCTCGGCCGGCTCGACGAGGCGCGGGCCGCGCGCGATCTCGACCTGGCGTGGCAGCCGCGCTGAACCGGCGGTGGTAAGCGCGGCCGCCGCTCAGAAATAGAGCCGCGCCCGGAATTCGATGCGGCTCGAGACCAGCCGCTCCCCGAATTCAGTCCCGGCGCCGCCGGTCAGAACGACGGCACGCAACCTGAGCTCTATGTCCTTGAAGCCGGTGTAGAGCAGCTCCGGCGTGATCGACATGCTGCCGTCATCGGCGTTCGCGATCACCGTAATCGCGGGCGCGAAGTAAAGGATGTCGAAGGGTTCCTTCTGCGCGACCCGCAGGTAGAGGTAGTCCCGGCCCGGGTTCGGCAGGCCGTAGCCGCCGCGCACGGCGTTCGCCGCCCGCTCGAGCTGCGTGGCGTCCCCGGTGGCCAGGAACTGCGCATAGGCGTTGTCCACGAAGCGCACGAAGGCATCCATTTCCGACTCGGTCAGGCCCGGGCCGTTGCGGTAGTACTCGAAGATGGTGGTCGTGTCCCGGGCGGAGAGATGGCGCAGGCCGATGAGGTACCTTTGGGCGTCGCCGCTCACAACAGTCGTGCCGCCGGACGCGTTGGTCACCGTGCGCTGGGTATCGCTGATGTGCGCCCATTCGCCGTGGATCTCGAGGTTGGTCGCCAGGTTGCGCGAGAAGTCGAACCCGTAGCGGCCGCTGCGGCTGCCGTTCGAAAGATACGCCAGGTCGATGTCGGTATCGCGGTAGAGCAGGTAGAGCTTGGCCGCGAAGTTGGTGTGGCGGCCGGGGCCGAAATCCGAGTTGATGTTGTCGCTCGCCGGCAGCACGAGCGGCGTGAACGCGACGGTGCGCAGCGGCCCCTCGAAGTTGCGGATCAGGTCGACCTCGAGAATCGTGAAGCCCTCGCGCGCGAGCTCCGGGTCGTTGGGATCCTTCACACGCTCGACGAACGCGATCGGGTTCCAAGCATAACCCTTGCCCCACTTCAGCGCGATCTTGCCCGCATCGAGCGTGAATCCCGGATCGGGCTTGTATGACCCGTAGAACTCGTCGAACCGCCCCTGCCAATCGCTGTCGAGCGTTCCCCAGGTGGCCTCGAGATTCGCCCTGAAATTCAGGCTCGCATCGCGGTAACGGAGCTTGCCGGAGGGCTTCAACGTGGCGGTGGTCTCGTCGAGATGACTGTGGGGATCATTGTAGAAACCGAGCAGGTAGATCGCGCCGTCCTGATTGAGATCGGAATACTGCTGCTTGAGCTCGACGTAGCCGCCGAGCTCGAAGGGCTTTTTCTCGAACGCCGACGCGTCGAACGTGAAGGTTTCCGCGGCCCACCCGGCCGCTGCCTGCGCGAGCAGCAGCGCGGCCGCCGCGGCCCGCAGCCTCATTTGCGCAGCTCTTCGGCCCGCGGCAGGTAATTGAGCGTGAACACCTCGTCCGGCAGCTTGCGTGGCCTGATGTTGGCGTAGAGCATGACCGACTTGTAGCCCTTGTAAAGCGGGCTGTCGGTCTCCAGCACCGCCGGACGCCGGATGCCATTGCCGAAGTCCTTGATTTCCTTGAAGCGCAGCGTCTTGATGAGCAACCCGCTCGCTGCGAAGGCCTCGATCTCGGTCGGCACCAGCGTCGCGCGGTCGACGCGCATCTTGAGGCGGTCGTAGGCGACCGCGGGGCCGGTCGCCTTCAACTCGAGCAGGTAGCCCCCCGGCACCTCGGTCGCCTTCTCGGAGCGGTACTCGGCGCTGTAGTCCAGGTTCAGGATGTCCGCGTTGTTGAACACGCCCCCCACCACGGACTGCAGGCTGGTGATGCGGATCGGCTTGCCCACCTCGGGGACGTAGAGCCACATGTTGTCCCCCAGGCGCAGGGTGGCCCGCCCCTTCTCGCTCGGCGGATCGAGAAACAGCGCAAGGATGTTTTCGCGCCCCTTCTTCACCGAGAACAGCACAAACTCCTTCTTCCGACCGTCCGGCTCGATGTTGATGAGCTTGCGGTACATCTCGTAGGACTCGGGGTTGAGATTGCGGTCCACCTTCCGCAGCAGTTCGTCGCCATCGAGCGCAAGCGCGGAGGAGGCGGCAAAAGAGAACATCGCCGCCGCGACGATTGCGGGCCAAACATGCGGTGCCTTGTGCCTCATTCCCGGAGTCTTTTGATGCCGGTTCATCGCCATTTCCTAGACATGACGCAGCGCCGTGATCGGGTCCATGCGTGCGGCCTTCCACGCCGGCTGCAGGGTGGCGGCGGTCGCAACCACCAGGACCACGATGGCGATGAGCCCGACGTCGGCCAGCGCGAGGGAGGGCTCGAGCACCAGTTCCTGCTCGCGGCCGAACGTGAAATTCACCGGCCAGACGTTGAGCACGGAGACGATCGCGTAGCTTGCGACCGCCCCGATCAGCGTGCCGATCACGGCGAGCAGCAGCCCCTCCGAGACGAACAGAGCGAGGATGCGCCGCGGCGGCGTGCCGATGGCCGAGATGGTGCCGATCTCGCGGATGCGCTCGTAGACCGCCATGATCATCACGTTCATGACCGAGATCAGCACGATGCCGACCAGCATGACCCGGACGAAGACGTCCAGGAGGTCGATCATGCGGGCGATGTTGGCGAACGGCGAGAGCTGGTCCCAGCCGTGCACGTCGAGCATCGGGTCGCCCTGCGGGCTCTTGAGGTCGGAGAGCGCCTCGGCGAGCTGCGCCTTCGCCCGCGCGAGCTGCCCGAGGCTCTTCAGCCGCACGGCGATCTCGCTCACCTCGGCCTCCGTCATGCGCAGCAGCGCGCGCGCATCGTCCATGTGCACGTAGCCGTCGCGCCCGCCTGGCCCGGTCACGTCGCCGAGCACGCCCTGCACGGTGAAAGTCTTGCCGTTGACCGACCCGTCCAGGTTGGTCGCCACCAGCACCACGGTATCGCCCAGCTGGAGCTTCATGCCCCTCGCCATGATTTCCGGGATGAGGATCTTGCCTCTCTCCAGGAGCCCGCCGGCGGCGCTCCCTTGCACCAGGCGCCCGGCCAGCATGGGCATGGCCGCCGCCTCGCGTTCCGGGATGACGCCGTTCAAGCGGATGCTCGTCGTTTCCGTGAAGTTGCTGAACATGGCGCCGAACTTGAGGCGCGGCGAGTACGTCACCAGCCAGTCCTTGTCCTTCAACACCTCTTCCAGCCTGGCCACCGCGCTGGGCTTCATGTTGAGATTGAGCGGCAGGTTATCGATCGAGGCGACGTAGCCCCGGCGGTGCACCTGCAGGTGCCCCAGCATGGAATCGGTGATCTGGCCGACGATGAGGCCCTTGAACGAGCCGGAGACCGCGATGAACAACAGCACTGCCGTGACGCCGAGGACGATCAAACCCGCCGTGAGTATTGTGCGGCGCCAGTAGCGGGCGAGATTGCGCGCCGCGAGCTTGAGGACCTTAAGCACGGCCACCTCCGTTTACGATCCGCCCGTCTTCCAGCGTGATGACGGTCTCGGCCTCACCCACGATCTTCGGGTCGTGGGTGGAAAAAACGAACGTGCTGCCGAACTCGTCGCGCATTTTCTTCATAAGCGCGATGATGCGGTAGGCGGTGTCGTGGTCGAGGTTGGCGGTCGGCTCGTCGGCGAGCACGAGCTTCGCGCGCGTCGCGAGCGCGCGCGCCACCGCCACGCGCTGCTTCTGGCCGCCCGAGAGCTGATCGGGGCGCTTGCCGGCCTGGTCCGCCATGCCGACGGCGTCGAGCAGCTCCGCCACGCGCGCCTGGCGCTTCTCCGCGGGCCAGTCCTGCACCATGAGCAGCGGATACTCGATGTTCTCGGCCGCCGAGAGCACCGGGATCAGGTTGAAATCCTGGAAGATGAAACCGAGATGGGTGCCGCGGAAGTTGGCGGCGCCGTGCCGGTCGAGCGTGGCGACGTCGGTATCGAGCACGCTCAATTTCCCGCTGGTGGGATGGTCGAGACAGCCGACCATGTTGAGCAGCGTGCTCTTGCCGCTGCCCGAGGGTCCGACGAACGCGACGAAGGAGCCGGGCTCGATGACGAAGTCGACGCCGCGTACCGCCTGCACCTCGACATCGCCCGACCGGTAGGTCTTGGTCAAATTTGTTGCCCGCACGACGCTCATGGATGTTCCGGCTCCTGCCTGGCCCGCTGCCATTTTCGCGGCGCGACGGCGGGTGGTATTGATGCAGGTCAAATGAACTCGACGGGGACTATATTTGCACCGACCCGGCCGCCCCGTGGGGCGGGAACGTGGGACATCGAACCGTTTGATCTGCGTCAGTACCGGGCAGGTTTCACGGTGAAACAATGCACTCCGGCTTTCTTGATTTCATTGTAGAGGACAAGACTAACATGAAGACAAAGACTCTGGCGGCGACACTACTTGCGTTGGGGTTGGCCACAGGCGCAGCGACTCAAGCATTTGCTCAGGGACCCGGCGGCCCGGGCAAGGGTCCGGGATACGGCCCGGGCGCGGGGTATGGACCGGGGCAGGGCTATGGGCCCGGGATGATGGGCGGCTACGGCGGCGGCCCCGGCTCGGGGGGATACGGCCCGCGCGGTGGTGGTGCGCTTGCGGCGCTCAACCTGACGGATGAGCAGCGCGAAAAGGTGCTCAAGATTCAGGAAGAGAACCGGAGCAAGAACTGGGATCTCATGGGGACGACGCGCTCGGAGCAGTTCAAGCTGCGCCAGATGGCGTACGGCGAGAAGCTCGACCCGAGCGCGATCGCCGACCAGCAGAAGAAGGTTGACGAGCTGCGCAGGCAGATGCTCAAGTCGCGCATCGAGTCCCGCAATCAGATCGCCGCGATCCTCACCAAGGAACAGCAGCAGCAGTTCCGCCAGTTCGGGCCGTGGTGGCTTGAGGAGAGCGAATAAGCCCGCCTCGCGCCTAAAAAAACCCCGCTGCGGCGGGGTTTTTCATTCCGGGCACACCGCCCGTCATCTCTTCCTGAGCGAGTCGCGGATCTCGCGCAGCAGCACGATGTCCTCCGGCGTCGCGGCGGGCTTCTTTTCTTCCTGCATCTTGAGGCGGTTGATCGCGCGGATCAGCAGGAACACCGCGAAGGCGATGATCACGAACGAGATCACCGTGTTGACGAACACGCCGTAATTGAACGTCACGGCGCCCGCGTTCTGCGCCGCTTCCACCGTGAGATAGGGCCCGGCCTGGGCGCCCTGCTTCATGACGAGGAACAGGTTCGAGAAATCCACCTTGCCGAGCAGCAGCCCGATGGGGGGCATGATCACGTCCTTCACCAGCGAATCCACGATCTTGCCGAACGCGGCGCCGATGATGATGCCGACCGCCATGTCCACGACGTTGCCCCGCACCGCAAATTCCCTGAACTCTTTGAGCACGGAAGTCTCCCTTCTTATCGTGCAACTGAATCGATCTAAAGACGCGTCGTCGCGACCCGGCCCAGCACCGGCCGGAACTGATCGCGCGAGGTTATAATCTCACGAAATCCCCTTCCACGGCCGCCATGCCGACACTCATCTGCGGCTCGATCGCCTACGACACCATCATGGTGTTCGGCGACCGCTTCAAGAACCACATCCTGCCGGAGCAGCTCCACATCCTGAACGTCGCGTTTCTCGTGCCCGACATGCGGCGCGAGTTCGGCGGCTGCGCCGGCAACATCGCCTACACCCTCAAGATGCTGGGGGGCGAGCCGCTCATCATGGCGACGGTGGGGGACGATTACCAGCCCTACGACTACCGGCTGCAGAAGCTGCGCCTGGCGCAGAGCCACATCCGCCGGATCCCCGACACCTTCACCGCGCAGGCGTTCATCACGACCGATCTCGACGACAACCAGATCACCGCGTTCCATCCCGGGGCGATGAACCACTCGCACGCGAACCACGTGAACGAGGCGAAGGACGTCGGGCTCGGCATCATCGCACCGGACGGGCGGGAAGGCATGCTGCAGCACGCGCGCGAGTTCCATGCCGCCGCCATCCCCTTCATGTTCGACCCCGGACAGGGGCTGCCCATGTTCAGCGGCGCGGAGCTCGCCGAGTTCGTCGACCAGGCAAGCTATGTGGCGGTCAACGACTACGAGGGACAGATGCTGCAGGACCGGACCGGCATGAAACTCGAGGATATGGCGAAAAAGGTGAAGGCGCTGGTGGTGACGCTTGGCGGGCGCGGCTCGCTCGTCATGACCGGCGGCCGGCGCCTCGAGATCCCGCCCGTCACCGCGGAGCGGGTGCTCGACCCGACCGGCTGCGGCGACGCTTATCGCGCCGGGCTGCTATACGGCATCGCCGCGGGCCTCGACTGGCCGGTCACCGGGCGGCTCGCGTCGCTGCTTGGTTCGATCAAGATCGCGCAGCGCGGGGCCCAGAATCACCGCTTCACGCGTGACGAGGTCGCGCAGCGCTACCAGGAAGCTTTCGGCGCCAGACCCTGGTGAGCGTGGACCGCGTGTTGTGCGGCGGGGCGGCAGCTCAGTCTTCGGACGCTGTTCCCGCGAGCTCGGCGCAATCCAGCTGGAACAGCCGCCGGTCCTCGAGTCGCAGGGCGCTCAGCGCGCGCCCCCACACGCAGCCGCTGTCCAGGCATATCGCGTCCTCGCGCACGAGCAGGCCGAGCGCCGCCCAATGTCCGAAGACGATCGGCGTGCCGCGGCTCGCGCGGCCCGGCACGTCGTACCACGGCAGATAACCCTTTGGGACGGTGTCGAGCCCCAGCTTGTGATTGAGCTCGAGCGTGCCGTCCGCCGCGGCGAGGCGCATGCGCGTCATTGCGTTCACGATGATGCGCAGGCGATCGTAACCGGCGAGATCGTCGCGCCAGCGCAGGGGCTCGTTGCCGTACATTCTTTTCAGCAACTCGCGGTGATTGGGCGCGCGCAACGCTTCCTCCACCTCCCGCGCGAGGGCGAGCGCTTGAGCCAGTGTCCACTGCGGCAACAGCCCCGCGTGAACCATCGCGTAACCGCTGCCGGCATGCATCATGTACTGGTGCCGCAGCCAGGTGAGGAGTTCGTCGCGGTCGGGCGCGGCGAGGATGCCGTCGTTGGTGTCGCCGCGGTGCGGCTTGCGCACGCCCGCCGCCACCGCGAGCAGATTGAGGTCGTGGTTGCCCAGAATGGTGACCGCGCGCGCGCCGAGCCCCTTGACGAAGCGCAGCGTCTCGAGCGACTGCGGGCCGCGGTTGACGAGGTCGCCGACGAACCACAGCACATCGCGCCGCTCATCGAAGTCCGCGCGCTCGAGCAGCCGCATCAGCTGGTCGTAGCAGCCCTGGACGTCACCTATTGCAATGGTTCCCATTGCTTTCAGTGAATGGTGAATGGTGAATGGTGAATTGCGGATAATACGTTGATTTCGGAGAGATAGTGCGCACATCGCTATGCTAGAATCCGAGCCGTTCGCGCCCGTAGCTCAGAGGATAGAGTGTTGGCCTCCGAAGCCAAAGGTCGTGGGTTCGACTCCCGCCGGGCGCGCCACTTCGTGTTCCATCGCCGTTGCCGTGCTTTTCAAGGCGGTGCCGGCGGCTTGATACAATCCGCGCAACCGGAAAAAGGCGCTTGATGGCCCAGCGCAACCGCTACGACGCCGTCATCATCGGCGGCGGCCACAACGGGCTCACCTGCGCCTGCTATCTCGCCGGCGCGGGCTACAAGGTCAGGGTGCTCGAGCGCCGCGCGGTCGTGGGCGGGGCCGCGGTCACCGAGGAATTCTTCCCGGGCTTTCGCAATTCGGCCGCGGCGTACACCGTGAGCCTGCTGCATCCCAAGGTGATACGCGATCTGCGGCTCGCCGAGAACGGCTTGCGGATCATCGAGCGGCCGCTCGCGAATTTCCTGCCGCTTTCCGACGGGGCCTATCTCAAGATCGGCAACACCCTCGGGGAGACGCAGGCGGAGCTCGCGCGGTTCTCGCCGGGCGACGCGGAGCGGCTGCCCGGCTACTACGCGATGCTGGAGCGCGCCGGCGACGTGCTGCGGGGCCTGCTGCTGCGCACGCCCCCCAATGTCGGCGGCGGCATGCGCGATACATTCGCAGCGCTGCGTTTCGGCTACCGCATGCGCAAGACCAGGATGGCCGCCCGCCGCGACCTTTTCGACCTCATGACCAAGAGCGCCGGCGACCTTCTCGACGGGTGGTTCGAGTCGGCGGCGATCAAGGCCGCGTTCGGATTCGACGCGGTGGTAGGCAACTACGCGAGCCCGTACGCCCCGGGCAGCGGCTACGTTCTGCTGCATCACGTGATTGGAGAAGTGAACGGCAGGCGCGGCGCCTGGGGCCACGCGGTGGGGGGCATGGGCGCGATCACGCAGGCGATGGCGCAGGAGGCGGAACGGCGCGGCGTCGAGATCACCACCGGCTGCGAAGTGCACAAGGTATGCATCGATCACCGCGGCGCGCAGGGCGTGCAGCTCGCCGACCGCAGCATGGTGGGCGCGCGCTGCGTGGTGGCCAACGTGGATCCCCGGCGGCTCTACCTCGAGCTCGTTGAGGAGGGCGCGCTCGACGCAGATTTCCTGCTGCGCATCCGCGGTTACAAGTGCGGTTCCGCGACCTTCCGCATGAACGTCGCGCTCTCGGAGCTGCCGGATTTCACCGCTCTTCCCGGGGGGCACCTGCAGCCGCACCACCAGTCCGGCATCATCATCGCGCCCTCGCTCGCCTACATGGAGCAGGCCTACTTCGACGCGCGCACCTACGGCTGCTCGCGCGCCCCGATCATCGAGATGCTGATCCCTTCCACCGTGGACTCGACTCTCGCGCCGCCCGGCAAGCACGTCGCGAGCCTGTTCTGCCAGCATTTCGCCTACGATCTCCCCAATGGCCTCGATTGGGACGAAATCAGGGAGTCGGCTGCGGACCACGTGCTCGACACCGTCAACCGCTACGCGCCCAATTTCAAGGACGCGGTGCTGGGACGCAGGATCCTGTCGCCGGTCGATCTCGAGCGCGAGTACGGGCTGACCGGCGGCGACATCTTTCACGGAGCGCTGACGCTCGATCAGGTGTGGAGCGCGCGCCCGGTGCTGGGGCACGCCAACTATCGGGCGCCGGTGCGGGGGCTCTACCTGTGCGGAGCGGGCACGCACCCCGGCGGCGGCGTCTCGGGGCTGCCGGGCCACAACGCCGCACGCGAGATCCTGCGCGACCTGCGCTGGGGCAGGAAGTGAGGCGGCTGGCTTTCGCGCCGCTACTCATCGCAGCGCTCCTGGGCTGCGGGGAACGGGTGCCGCGCATCCCGGCGGTTGCGCCGAACGAAGTCATCGTAGCCTTCGGCGACAGCCTGACCTACGGCACGGGCGCGGCCGAATCCGAGAGTTATCCCGCGGTGCTGGCGCAGCTGATCGGCCGCAGGGTGGTGCGGGCCGGGGTGCCGGGGGAGGTCACCGCGCAGGGGCTCGCGCGGATTGAGCAAGTGATCGAAGCCCACCGCCCGGCGCTCATGATCGTGTGCCTGGGCGGCAACGACATGCTGCGCAAGGTGGACGAGACGCAGGTCAAGAACAACCTGGGGGGAATCATCCGGGCGATCCAGTCGCGCGGCATCGCGGTCGTCCTGGTGGGGGTGCCGAAGCCCGCCCTCATCACCAGCGCGCCGGCGTTCTACGGCGAGCTGGCAAACGAGTTCGGCATTCCCTACGAGGGCAAGGTCGTGACCGACGTCATGTACCAGCTCGAGCTGAAGGCCGATCCCATCCATCCCAACGCCAAGGGCTATCGACGCATGGCCGAGGCCATCGCGGAGCTGCTGAAGAAAGCGGGCGCGATATGACAGGGGGGCGTGACACGTGACCCTTCGATCCTTCGCCCCTTCGACACGCTCAGGACAGGCTCGCTCAGGACAGGCCGGTGACCCGTGGCCGGAACGGTAGCCTCGAGCCGGCTGACTTCGGTCCAGCTGACGCTGGTGATGTGCGCCGCGGAAGTCTTCACGATGACGGGCTTCGCGGCGTACACCACGCTGCTGCCGGCGCTGCAGAGCGAGTGGTCGCTGTCCAATTCCGAGGCGGGGCTGGTGAGCGGCATCTACTACGCCGGCTTCGTGATTGCGACGCCGGTCCTCACCAGCCTCACCGACCGCGTGGACTCCCGCCGCGTCTATCTCATTGCGTGCCTGCTCTCGTGCGTCGGCGCCGCGGGCTTCATGCTGTTCGCTGGGGGGCTCGTGAGCGCGCTTCTCTTCCAGTTCCTGATCGGCGCCGGGCTCGGCGGGACCTACATGCCGGGACTGAAGATGCTGGCGGACCCGCTCGAGGGCGCGAGGCAATCGCGCGCCGTCGCCTTCTACGCCGCGACCTTCGGCATAGGCTCGACGCTTTCGATCCTCGCCTGCGGCTGGATCGGCGCGGCGTACGGCTGGCAAGCCGCGTTCGCCTGGGGTGCGGCCGGCCCGCTCGCGGGGGCGGCCCTCGTCAACGTTCTCATGCCGCGCGGACGCACGCGCGCGGCGGGCCAGGCGGCGCCGGCGCTGCTCGATTTCCGGCCCGTGCTGAGGAACCGCAAGACGCTGCCCTATATCCTCGGCTACTCGGCGCACAATTACGAGCTGTTCGGCCAGCGCTCGTGGATGGTGGCCTTTCTCGTGTTCACTGCGTCGCTGCAACCGGCGGACGCGCCGATGTGGGTAGGGGCCGCCACGCTCGCCGCCATGATCAACCTGCTCGGCCCGGTGATGAGCATCTCGGGCAACGAGCTCGCGCTGCGTTTCGGCCGCACGCGGGTGATTTTCGCGTTCATGACCGCATCCGGGATGCTGGCGTGCGTGCTGGGCTATACCGCTGCGCTGCCGTGGATGCTGGTGTTTCTCATCATGTGCGTGCACTATGGCCTGATGCTCGGAGACTCCGCGGCGCTGACCGCCGGCACGGTCGCGGCCGCGCATCCCGACGAACGCGGCGCGACGATGGCGGTCTATTCATTCGTGGGCTTCAGCTCTGCCTTCTTTGCCCCGCTCGTGTTTGGCGCCGTGCTCGATCTCGCCGGCGGCAACCGCAGTCTTCTCGCCTGGGGACTTGCCTTTGCGAGCATCGGCATCTTCGGCGTGCTCGCGCCCGTTGCACGGCTCATCTACGCGCGCCGCGGTTGATTGGAGTGGACGATTGAGTGATGCACCCCCGCGCCGGCGCGCAGTCGCGCCGGCGGTGTGCTTGCGGGATTGCCGGACGGCTCAGCCGCCGCGCTTGTAGACGATCTTCTTCGTGCCCCCGTCGCAGCTGCCGACGACGGCCCCCATGCCTTCCTTGACCTGGTCGTTGGGGACGATCTCGAGCGAAAACTCCTTCACCCCGTTATTCTTGATCTTGGCGTCGATCTCCGACTTGAGCTCCTCGCAATCCTTCCGTTGCGCCAGCGCGGGCGCGGCAATCAGCAACGATGCAACTACGGCGATCAGCACTTTCATGGCGATACCCCCTTGTTGTTGAACGGCGTCCACCGGGTTCCGGGTGCAATCCCTTCCGAACCTGCGGATATCATGACACCCCGCCTGTCGGGACTCAACGGTAGTATTGCCGGTTCGGGCGCTCTCAGCGCGGCCCGGTATAGAACTGCGGCCAGCGTTCCAGCACCGCCGGCGAGTCGTCCTTGTAGACGTGGCAGGAGTTCAACTGGTAGGGCTTGCGGGTGGACGGTCTTCCGGCGCTGCGCGCGAGGCGCGCCCGGTTCGTCGCCTGGAACGCGGTGGTTCCAAGGGGGCCCAGCAGCTCGACGAGGTGCGTGCAGCCCCGGACGCCGCCCACGCGCTCGATGATGCTCTTGCGCCAGCCGGGGCCGATGGTGAGGCCCGCCAAAGCCCGGAAGTTGGGGGTGATGTCGCCGCAGACAGGATAGGGGCCTTCGTCGGTCCGCGCCTCGACCTCGTGGATCTTCATGTCGAGGTCGATGGTGACCCGCAGCCACATGTCGTGCACCGGCTCCCCTGGCTTGCGCTCGCGTCCACCGTGGTGCCGCGAATGGGCCGTGGTCTTGACGTCGGTCAGGTGCGCCTCGATGTCCCATAGCCCGTCCTCGCGCTCGAAGCCGCGGCATTCGATGGTGCGGGTGTGCATCAGTTTCCGGGGGGCGGGGTTGCTCAAGGGCATGTCAGGCTCCGGTTTGAATCAGGCGGCGGCACGCTTGGCTGCCAGGGCGCGCGCGGCCTTGGAGTGCGTGGGCCGTCCAAGCACGCCGCAGATGTATTCGCCCGCGGCGATGAGCCGCGCGAGGTCCACCCCGGTTTCGATGCCGAGGCCGTCGAGCAGGTAGAGCACGTCTTCCGTGGCGACGTTGCCGGTCGCGCCCTTGGCGTAGGGGCAGCCGCCGAGCCCGGCGACCGAGGCATCGAAGGTCGCGACACCGCATTCGAGCGCGGCATAGACATTGGCGACTGCCTGCCCGTAGGTATCGTGGAAATGCCCGGCGATGCGGCTGGCGGGAATGTGCTTCATCACCGCGTCCAGCACGGCGCGGGTCTTGCCCGGGGTGCCGGTGCCGATGGTGTCGCAGACCGTGATCTCGTAGCAGCCCATGGCGTCGAGCTCGCGCGCGACGCGCACAACGGCTTCCAGGGCAACCTCTCCTTCATACGGGCAGCCCAGGCACACCGAGATGTCCCCGCGCACCTTGAGGCCCTGCGCCAGCGCTTCCTCGCACACTTCCGAGAAGCGCGCGAGGCTCTCCGCGATCGAGCAATTGGTGTTCTTGCGTGAGAACGTCTCCGAGGCGGCACCGAATACCACGACTTCCCGGGCACCCGCGGCGAGCGCGGCATCGAGCCCCTTGCGATTCGGCACCAGGACCGGGTAGGCGACGCCCGGCTTGCGCCGGATCGCCGCCATCACCTGGGCATTGTCGGCCATCTGCGGCACCCACTTGGGCGAGACGAAGGCGGTCGCCTCGATCACCGGCAGCCCGGCGTCCTGCAGGCGGTGAATGAGCTCGACCTTGACCGCGGTCGCGACTGGGGTGGCTTCGTTCTGCAGCCCGTCGCGCGGCCCCACCTCGACCAGCTTTACTCTTCGCGGAATGCCCATGATCCGGATGACCCATCGCCGCGCAGGATGCCCGGCGGGTAAGGGGTCGTCAGCTCTTGCCTTTAGCCTTGCCTGCGCCCGGTTTCGGCTTCTCCTTCCCGGAGGCAGGGGTGACCCAGGACGCCTTGCGCTTCTCGAGAAACGCCGACAGGCCTTCCTGCGCCTCGGCCGATGTACGGATCTCCGCGATGCGCTGCGCGGTCAACTCGGTCAGGCTCTCGTCGATGCGCTTTACGGCAACCTCGGGAATCAGTTTCTTGATTGCGATCACCGCGCCCGGTCCGCTCGAGTAGAGGTGCGCCAGCATGCGGCCGACGAGCGCGTTCAATTCCGGCTCCTCGCAGATGTCGTGCACGAGCCCGGTGCGGAAGGCCTCGGCCGAATCGAACTCCTCGCCCGAGAGCATGTAGCGGTGCGCCTGGCGCCGTCCCATCGCGGCAATCACGTATGGACTGATCATGGCGGGAATGATCCCGAGCTTCACTTCCGAGAGGCGGAACGTCGCGCCGCGCTCGGCGATGGCGATGTCGCATGCCGCGACGAGCCCCACGCCGCCGCCGCGCGCTGCACCGCGCACGCAGGCCACCGTGGGCTTCTCCAGCGTGTAGAGCGTATGCAGCATCAGCGCCGTGGCGCGCGCATTCTCCAGGTTCTGCTCGCGCGAGAACCGCGCGCTGCGCTTCATGTGCTCGATATCGGCGCCCGCGCAGAAATTCTTGCCGGCGCCGGTGAGCACGATGGCGCGCACCCTGGGAGTGGACTCGAGCTTCCTCAGCGTCGCGGTGAGCGCATCCACCATTTCCGGATCGAATGCGTTATGCACGCCCGGACGGTTCAACAGCACCGTCGCGTTGCCGTCGGCATCGATCTGGGAAAGGACTTTCTGGCTCATGGTCGTCCGGCGCTCGCAAAGGCGCACATTATAGCCGCAGGTGCCGCGCACATCGTCCGTCGGCCAGCGCGGTCGCTTACATGCGAAATACGCCGAAGCGGGTCGGCCGGACCGGCGCACCGAGGCAGGCAGAAAGGCCGAGCGCCAGCGTATGCCGCGTCTCCCTGGGATCGATGATGCCGTCGTCCCACAGCCGGGCGGTGGCATAGTAGGCGTTCGACTGGCGCGCGTACTGCTCGAGGATCGGCGCCTTGAATGCGTCTTCCTCCTTGCTGGTCCATTCCTTGCCGCTCTTCTCCAGCGCATCGCGCCGGACTTGCGCCAGCACGCCGGCGGCCTGCTCGCCGCCCATGACCGAGATCCGGGCGTTGGGCCATGTCCACAGGAAGCGCGGCGAGTAGGCGCGCCCGCACATGCCGTAGTTGCCGGCGCCGTAGCTGCCACCGACGATGAGCGTCAGCTTGGGCACGCGCGCGCACGCGACCGCCGTCACCATCTTGGCGCCATCCTTGGCAATGCCGCCGTGCTCGGCCTTCTTCCCGACCATGAAGCCGGTGATGTTCTGCAGGAACACGAGCGGGATGCCGCGCTGGCAGGCGAGCTCGACGAAATGCGCCCCCTTCAGCGCCGACTCGGAGAACAGGATGCCGTTGTTGGCGAGGATGCCGACGAGGCGGCCATCGATGTGCGCGAAGCCGGTCACCAGCGTCGCGCCGTAGCGCGCCTTGAACTCGTCGAACTCGCCCGCGTCGACTACGCGCGCGATGATCTCGCGCGCGTCGAACGGCGCGCGCGGGCTCGCCGGGACGACGCCGTAGAGCTCGTCGGGGTCGTAGAGCGGCGGTCTCGGCTCCTGCGCGACAGCGGCCGCCGGCGCGGGCCGGTTCAGGTTGGCGATGGCGCGGCGCGCGAGTTCGAGCGCGTGGCGGTCGTCCTCGGCATAGTAGTCGGCCACGCCCGAAATGCGTGTATGGACATCGGCGCCGCCCAGCTCTTCCGCCGTTACCACCTCCGCGGTCGCCGCCTTCACCAGCGGCGGGCCCGCGAGAAAGATCGTGCCCTGGTTTTTGACGATGATGGCTTCGTCCGACATCGCCGGCACGTACGCTCCACCCGCCGTGCACGAGCCCATCACCGCCGCGATCTGGGGAATGCCGGCAGCCGACAGGTTGGCCTGGTTGTAGAAGATGCGGCCGAAATGGTCGCGGTCGGGGAACACCTCGTCCTGGCTCGGCAGGTGGGCGCCGCCGGAATCCACGAGATAGATGCAGGGCAGGCGGTTCTCGAGCGCGATCTCCTGCGCGCGCAGGTGCTTCTTCACCGTAAGCGGATAGTAGGTGCCGCCTTTCACGGTGGCGTCGTTGGCGACGATGACGCAGCGCTGGCCGCTCACCAGGCCGACGCCGGTGATGAGGCCGGCCGCGGGCACGGGTTCGCCGTATACCTCCCACGCCGCGAGTGGCGAGAGTTCGAGGAACGGCGTGCCGGGATCGAGCAACGCCGTCACGCGTTCGCGCGGCAGGAGCTTGCCGCGACCCTGGTGCCGCCTCTTCGCGGCGTCGCCGCCGCCGGCCCGCGCCAGCGCCAGCCTTTCGTTCAGCTCCGCGACTTGACTGCGCATGGCTTCCGCTGCGGCCTTGAATTCCGCGGAGGACGTCTTCAGCTTGGACTTGATGACACTCATGACGCGACGCTCACACGCGCTTCAGTTCCTTGTCATACGCCGCCAGTGTCGCATTGTCGAAGCAGGCGAAGACTATTTTTTCGGGTAGCGGGTTCGCGGCCGCGAAACGCGCGCACTCGCGGACGGCGATCATCACTGCCTGCTCGAGGGGATAGCCGTAGGCGCCGCAGCTGATGGCGGGAAAGGCGATGCTCTTCAATGTGTGGGATGCCGCGAGCTTGAGGCTTTCGCGATAGCATGAGGCGAGCAGTTCCGGCTCGCCGCGCTTGCCTCCGCCCCAGACCGGTCCCACCGTGTGGATCACGTGCTTTGCGGGCAGCTTGTAGCCCCTGGTGATTTTCGCCTGACCGGTGGGGCAACCCCCGAGCGCTCGGCATTCTTCCAGCAATTGCGGACCGGCAGCGCGGTGGATCGCGCCATCCACGCCGCCACCGCCCAGCAGCGTCGTGTTCGCGGCGTTGACGATGGCGTCCATCGCGAGCGTGACGATGTTGACCTGCCGCGCTTCGAGGCTCTCCTTCATGTCACCATCCGCCGGTTTCGAGCCATTGCTCGACCTGGTCGAGCCGGTCCGAGCCCCAGAAGGGCTCGCCGTCGACGATGATGTAGGGTGAGCCGAATACCCCGCGCGCGATCGCCGCTTCCACTTCAGTGCGCAGCCGCTCCTTGACCGCGGGGTCGTTGAGCGCGCGATCGAGGGCCGCCCGCTCCACCCCAGTTTGCGTCGCCACGTCCACCGTCACTTCGGGGCTGGAGATGTCGCGGTCCTCCGCGAAGTAGGCGTGGTAGAGCGCCTGCGCAAGGCGTTTCGCCAGCGCGGGATCCTTGTCATTCACCCAATAAAAGGCGCGGCTCGGCGCGGTCGCGCCAACCGGGAATTTCGTCGGCAGCTTGAACGGAACCTTGAGGAGCCGGGCGCTGCGCGCGAGGTCGTGCGCGGCGTAGCCCCCCTTGATCGGGATCGCCGCCAGCGGCTGCTGGCCGGTAACCTTGAATACCGCTCCCAGCAGGTGCGGGCGCCAGGTCACGCCGCGGCCATGCTTTGCCGCAAGCGCGTCGATTCGCGTGCTCGCGAGGTAGCCGTACGGAGAGGAGAAGTCGAAATAGAAGTCGATCGGATTCGTCATGCCGCGACTCCCTGTCAATCGAGGCGCTCGAGGGCGATCGCGGTCGCCTCACCGCCGCCGATGCAAAGCGCGGCGATCCCGCGCCTGAGCTGGTACTTCTCCAGGGCCGCGAGCAGCGTCACCATGATGCGCGCGCCGGATGCACCCAGGGGATGCCCCAGCGCACAGGCGCCGCCGTGCACGTTGACCTGGTCGTGCGGAAGCGCGAGATCGTGCATGGCCGCCATCGCGACCACCGCGAACGCCTCGTTGATTTCGAAAAGACCGGTGGTTTTCGCATCCCATCCCGTCTTCTCGAATAGCTTCCGGACCGCCCCCACCGGCGCGGTGGTGAACCATCGCGGCTCCTGCGAGTGGCTGCTGTATGCGACGATCTTCGCCAGCGGCGCGATCCCGCGCCGGTCTGCCGTCGAGCGCCTCATCAGCACCAGCGCCGCCGCGCCGTCCGAGATCGAGCTCGAGTTGGCGGGGGTCACCGTGCCGTCCTTCCGGAACGCGGGCTTCAACTGCGGGATCTTCTCGAGGTTGGCCTTGAGCGGCTGCTCGTCGATCTTCACGACCGTTTCGCCCTTGCCGCCAGCGAGCTTCACCGGGACGATCTCTTTTTCGAAGCTGCCATTCTTGATCGCGTCCTGCGCGCGGGTGAGAGAGGTGATGGCGTAGCGATCCTGCGCCTCGCGCGAAAACTGATACTTTGCCGCGCAGTCCTCCGCGAACGTGCCCATGAGGCGCCCACGGTCGTATGCGTCCTCCAGGCCGTCGAGGAACATGTGGTCCTTCACCTCGCCATGCCCGAGCCGCAATCCTGCACGTGCCTTGGGCAGCAGATAGGGGGCGTTCGTCATGCTCTCCATCCCGCCCGCTACGATCACCTCGTGGACGTCGAGCGCGAGCTGGTCGCGCGCGATCATCGCTGCCTTCATGCCGGAGCCGCACACCTTGTTGATGGTCATGCAGCCCACCGCCGGCGGCATCCCTGCGCCGAGCGCCGCCTGGCGCGCCGGCGCCTGGCCCTGGCCGGCGGGAAGCACGTTGCCCATGACCACTTCCTGCACGTCCGCCGGCTTCAGGCCGGCGCGCTCGACGGCCGCGCGGATGGCGATGGCTCCGAGCTCGGTCGCGGCGACCGACTTGAGGTCGCCCATGAAGCCGCCCATGGGCGTGCGGGCGGCGGACACAATCACGATGGGGTCTTCCTTCATGTCCTGCTCCTTAGATCACTAGCGCGTTTCATCGAACAAGTCACGCCCTATCAACCAACGCCGGATCTCGGACGTTCCCGCCCCGATTTCATAAAGCTTGGCGTCGCGCAGCAGCCGGCCGGTGGGCGAGTCGTTGACGTAACCGGTGCCGCCGAGGCACTGGATCGCCTCGAGCGCCATCCACGTCGCGCGCTCGGCTGCGAAGAGTATGGCGCCGGCCGCGTCCTTGCGCGTCACGCTTGCGGCATCGCACGCGCGGCCGACCGCGTAGACGTAGGCGCGGCAGGCGCTTGCCGTCACGTACATGTCGGCGAGCTTGCCCTGCATCAGCTGGAACTCCCCGATGGGCTGGCCGAACTGCTTGCGCTGATGCAGGAACGGCAGCACAGCGTCGAGGCAGGATTGCATGATGCCAAGCGGACCCGCCGCAAGCACAGCGCGCTCATAGTCGAGACCGCTCATCAGCACCTCGGCGCCCTGGCCGGGCGTTCCGAGCACGTTTTCTTCCGGCACCTCGCAATCCTCGAACACGAGCTCGCAGGTATTGGAGCCGCGCATGCCGAGCTTGTCGAGCTTTTGCGCGGTGGAGTAGCCCTTGCAACCCTTCTCGACGATAAAGGCCGTGATGCCGCGCGTGCCGGCCGCGGGGTCGGTCCGCGCGTAGACGACCAGCACATCGGCGTCGGGCCCGTTGGTGATCCACATCTTGGTGCCGTTGAGCACGTGGCGGCCGCCGCGTTTCTCGGCGCGCAGCCGCATGCCCATCACGTCCGAGCCGGCGCCAGCTTCGCTCATCGCGAGCGCGCCGACGTGTTCCCCCGAAACCAGCTTGGGGAGATGCTGGAGCTTCTGGCGCTCGTTACCGTTGCGGCGGATCTGGTTGACGCACAGGTTGGAGTGCGCGCCGTAGGAAAGCCCGACCGCAGCCGAGGCGCGGCTGACCTCTTCCATCGCGACGATGTGCGCGAGGTAGCCCATGTGGGTGCCTCCGTATTCTTCCTCGACCGTGATCCCGAGCAGCCCGAGCTTTCCCAGCCTGGGCCAGAGGTCGCGGGGAAACTCATTGCTACGGTCGATCTCCGCCGCCCGCGGGGCGATCTCGCGCGCCGCGAAGCCGCGGACTGACTCGCGCAGGATGTCCATCGACTCGCCCAGCCCGAAGTTCAGTTCCGGCAGCATGGCGTTACCCCGATCGCGAGCGGCGTGGAGGCGGGAGATGATCTGAGCTGATCAATCTAGGGGACAAGAGCATGACAAATATTACGTTTACGTTAACGTAAGCTATAGGTCTGCCGTATCCAGTCGACTTGTGCCAGCTTTCGGGCCACCCCCATCCGTCTCGCCCCGGAGCAGCCGCCGGCACTGATTGGCAAAGAAGTCGATTTCGCTCAGCATCACTTCGATGTCCTCCCGCTGCTGTTCGAGGCGGGCGCGCCGCCGCTCCAGTTTGGCGAGGAACTGCTCGAGTTGCTTGTGCTCATCTCGCGAAACGTCGTACAGCTCGAACAGCTCGCGGATCTCGGCGAGTGAGAACCCCAAACGCTTGCCTCGGAGCGCGAGCTTGAGGCGCACGCGGTCTCGCGCGCTGAACACGCGCGTAGTGCCTTCGCGTGCGGGGCTGATCAACCCCTGGTCCTCGTAGAACCGGATGGTGCGGGTGGTCACGTCGAATTCCTTGGCGAGTTCTGAAATCGTAAAAGTCGTGGCCATTGTGCTCCGCAACATCAACCTGTAGAATATCAATGGGTTAGCGTATACTACGTTTACGTAAACGTCAATCCCGCGATAAGGATCAACAAATGGCCGAACACAAGGCGCAGCCGGGACCCCAGGCGTTCGACGCTTCCCAGCTCGCAAGCCTTTACTCCGACATCGCCGGGAAAAGCGCGCGGCTGGTCACGCAATTCCTCGAGCGCAGCCGAAACGGCATGCCGGGCGTCGCCGACGAGCTCGGCATCGCGCAGGCCTTCTTCGAGGCGTGGGCGAAGCTGCTGGCGGACCCGTTCAAGCTCGCCGAGGCGCAGATGAAGCTCTGGCAGGACCACATGTCGTTGTGGCAGCGCTCGATGCTGAAGCTGATGGGACAGGAAACGACGCCGGTCGCGCAGCCGCACCAGGGCGACCGCCGCTTCAGGCACGAGGACTGGGAGCAGAATTTTCTCTACGACTACATCAAGCAGTCCTACCTGATCGCCGCCCGCCACCTGCACCAGACGCTGGGCCAGGTCGAGGGGCTCGATGGGCGGACCTCGAAGAAGGTGGACTTCTACACCCGCCAGTACATCGACGCGCTGTCGCCAAGCAATTTCCTGCTCACCAATCCCGAAGTGCTGCGCGAGACGGTGGCGAGCGGCGGGCAGAGCCTGGTCAAGGGACTGAACAACCTGCTCGAGGATCTGACGCGGGGCGGGGGCGACCAGGTCCGCCTGCGCATGACCGACGAGAAGGCGTTCAAGCTCGGCATCAATATCGCCACCACGCCCGGCAAGGTCGTGTTTCAGAACGATCTGATGCAGCTGATCCAGTACTACCCGGCGGACGGACCGGTGTTCCGGCGCCCGCTGCTGATCGTGCCGCCCTGGATCAACAAGTACTACATCCTCGACCTGCGCGACAAGAATTCGTTCGTGAAATGGGCCGTCGAGCAGGGCCACACGGTATTCATCGTGTCGTGGGTCAATCCCGACGAGACGCTCGCCCATAAGCGCTTCGAGGACTACCTGGTCGAGGGCATGCTCGCGGCGCTTGAAGCAATCCAGAAGGCGACGGGCGAACGGGAGGTGAACGTCATCGGCTATTGCCTGGGCGGCACGCTGCTCGCCTGCACCCTGGGATATCTCGCCGCGAAACGGGACGCACGCATCGCGTCGGGGACTTTTTTCGCCTCGATGATCGACTTCGAGGAAGCCGGGGAGCTGGAGGTGTTCGTCGACGAGCAGCAAGTGGCGGCGCTCGAGAAGCGCATGCAGGCGCGCGGCTATCTCGAAGGGTCCGAGATGGCGACGACATTCAACATGCTGCGGGCGAACGACCTCATCTGGTCGTTCGTGGTCAACAACTACCTGCTTGGCCGCGACCCGTTTCCGTTCGATCTCCTCCACTGGAACTCGGATTCGACCCGCATGCCGGCGACCATGCACAGCTACTATCTGCGCAATCTCTATATCAAGAACCTGCTGGTGAAGCCGGGCGGCATCGAGTTGGCCGGCGTGGCGATCGATCTCGCCCGCGTCCGCACGCCGCTCTGCTTCATTTCAACGCTGGAGGACCATATCGCGCCATGGCACTCGACCTATGCGGGGGCGAAGCTTTTTCCCGGCCCAGTGCGTTACGTGCTCGGGGGTTCCGGGCATATCGCCGGCATCGTCAATCCGCCCGCCGCGAACAAGTACTGCTATTGGACCAATCCCAAGCTGCCGGATGGTCCGGAGCAGTGGCTGAAGGGCGCGTCGCAGCATCCTGGCTCCTGGTGGCCCGACTGGGCGGGTTGGGTCGCGCAGTATGGCGGCGGCAAAGTGCCGGCGCGGATTCCCGGCGGGGGGAAGCTCAAAGCGATCGAGGACGCGCCGGGCTCCTACGTTAAAATGCGGGTGGATAAGCACTAGCTGGCGGCTCGCAACGCGCCCGCTTGGAGGGGGGCAGTGAAATCAACGTGTTTTCTGGTTGTTGCGGCGATAGTGACCGCTTACTCCGCCGGATGCCTTCAGGGCCTACATCGGCGCCGAATTCAAAAAAAGGCAAAGCTTGCGCGCGAAGCGGGCATCAGGATCGCGTGAGCGCTGGCTAACGGGGGTCGGTGACTAGCTGTGCAGATCGCCGGCCGCACTTTCCTCGTTACGGGCGGCGCCTCGGGTCTCGGGGCGGCGACGGCGCGCAGGCTCGCATCGGCCGGGGGCAACCTGGTGATCTGTGATATCGGTGCGGAGCAGGGAACGAAGCTCGCGGCCGAACTCGGGCAGCGCGCAACGTTCTTTGCCGCTGACGTTACCGACGAGTCACAGGTCGCGAAAGCGGTCGCCACCGCGCGGGGGAAGTTCGGGGCGCTGCACGGCGCCGTGAGCTGCGCGGGCATTGCGCCGGGCGAACGCGTTCTCGGCAAAGGCGGTCCGCATCGACTCGATATTTTCCGCCGCGCGGTGGAGATCAACCTCATCGGCACCTTCAACGTGCTGCGCTTCTCCGCCCAGGCGATGGAGGCGAATCAACCCGACGCCGGCGGCGAACGCGGTGTTATCGTCAACACCGCATCGATCGCCGCGTATGACGGCCAGATCGGGCAGGTGGCCTACAGTGCGTCCAAGGCCGGGGTCGCCGGATTGACGCTGCCGGCGGCACGCGAGCTTGCGCGCATCGGGGTTCGCGTCATGACCATCGCGCCCGGTATTTTCGAGACACCGATGGTGGCGGCATTCAGCCCCGAGTTGCAGCAGGCGCTGGCTGACCAGATCCCGTTCCCCAGGCGGCTTGGCAGGCCGGATGAATTCGCGGCGCTGGTCGAGCACATCATCGTGAATCCCATGCTGAACGGGGAAGTGATCCGGCTCGACGGCGCGCTGCGCATGCCCGCAAAGTAACCCAGGAAGGACCGGATAAGTGAGCACTTCCCAACCCGGGATTCTGGCGCCGATTCCGCAGCATGCGCGCCACCTCACCTTTTCGCTCGAGCCCGGGGCGAGCCCGCGCCGGGCGCTCAGCGAGTTGAGCCGCCTGGCCGATGGCGAGCGCACGGTCGCGGGCATCGGCGAGTCCCTCGCTCTCGCGCTGGGGCGCAACATTGAAGGCCTGCGGGCGTTCCCTGCCCATAGCGGTGGTGGGCTCGACATCCCCTCCACGCCGTCCGGGCTATGGGTCTGGGTCCGAGGCGAGGACCGGGGCGAGATTTTTCACCGGTCACGCCTTATTGTGGGGGCGCTTGCCCCCGCAATGAGGCTCGAGCTGACGCTCGATGCGTTCCAACACGACCGGAGCCGCGACCTGACCGGCTACGAGGACGGCACCGAGAACCCCAGGGGGGCGAAAGCGCGCAAGGCCGCACTCGTTCAGTCACCGTCGCGGCTCGCGGGCTCAAGCTTCGTGGCGGTTCAGCAGTGGGAGCACCAATTCGACCGCTTCGACGCGATGTCTCCCCGCCAACGCGACGACGCTTTCGGCCGCCGCCGGTCGAATAACGAGGAGATCGCGGGTGCGCCGCCGTCGGCGCATGTCAAGCGGACCGCTCAAGAGAACTTCGAGCCTGCTGCGTTCGTGGTGCGGCGCTCCATGCCTTGGGCCGATGCGATGCGCGCCGGGCTGGTTTTCGTCTCCTTCGGGTCGTCATTGGACAAGTTCGAGGCGCAATTGAGGCGCATGATCGGCGGCGATGACGGGATCACGGACGCGCTGTTCAAGTTCACGCGCCCGGTGAGCGGCGCCTATTTCTGGTGTCCGGCAATGCGACGCGGGCGGCTCGACCTGGGGCCGCTGGACCTGTAACCCAATTCGAATTAACCGCCAAGCCGCCAAACTACATTCAAGATCAATGGCCAAAATGAAGCGAAATCCACGTCCTGTTTTTGAATGCTCTTTGGCGTCTCGGCGGTGAATTCATGGCTTTCAAGAATATCTTGCTGGAGCAGCCGGAGGTGGGGATCTACCTGCTGACGGTGAACCGCCCCAAGGCGCTGAACGCGCTGAACGCCGCGACGCTCGACGAGATCGCCGCAGCGCTCACGCGGGTAGCAGCGGATGATGCCGCGCGCGTGCTGCTCGTAACGGGCGCCGGCGAGAAGGCGTTCGTCGCTGGCGCCGATATCGCCGAGATGCGAGATGCAACGATCGAGCAGGCGCGCGAATTCTCGGAAAAGGGCATGCGCGTCATGCACGCGCTGGAGGGGCTGCCGGTGCCGGTGATCGCGCTCGTCAACGGCTACGCCCTCGGCGGCGGGTGCGAGCTGGCGCTCGCCTGCGACTGGATCCTCGCCGCGGACCGGGCAGCCTTCGGCCAGCCGGAAGTGAACCTCGGCATCCCGCCGGGCTTCGGCGGGACGCAGCGCCTGCCGCGCCGGATCGGCTCCGCGCGCGCGCTGGAGCTGCTCACGACCGCGCGCCAGGTGAACGCCGATGAGGCCGCCGCCATCGGGCTCGCCAATCACGTTTACCCCGCCCCCGAACTCAGAATGAAGGGGCTCGAGATGGCGCGCGCGATCGCGTCGAAAGGCCCGGTCGCGGTGCGGCTTGCCAAGCAGGCGGTGCAACGCGGTGGAAATCTCGACCTCTTCGCGGCGTGCGCGCTGGAGACCGAGCTGTTCGCGCAGGCCTTCACCACCCAGGACCGTAAGGAGGGGATGAGCGCTTTTCTCGAGAAACGCCCCGCGAAATTCAGCGGTCGCTGAATCCACCCTCGGGGCCGCGGCGGGGCGCCCGTGCAGGCAGCTATCTCGTTAAATTGCCGGCAAAATCGGCAATTTTCCGGTGCTATAATTCCCTCCCCGGCGCACGCCGTTTGGTGCGCTAAGTCAACATCTCTGGGTCGTCGAAACGGTGGCCACCATGGATCTGAGAGACGTCCAACCCGACGTTGATTCGCAGGAAACGCGCGAGTGGCTCGAGGCGCTTGACTCCGTGCTCGAGCGCGAAGGCCCGGCCCGCGCCAATTTCCTGCTCGAGCAGCTGGTCGAGAAGGCGCGCAGCCACGGCGCCTACATTCCCTACAACGCCAACACGGCGTACCTGAACACGATCCCGATGTCGCAGGAGGAGCGCTCGCCGGGAGATGCCGAGCTGGAGAACCGTATCCGCTCGCTGGTGCGCTGGAACGCGATGGCGACGGTGCTGCGCGCCAACAAGGAGTCTTCGGAGCTCGGCGGCCATATCGCGAGCTTCGCCTCCGCCGCCACGCTCTACGACGTCGGCTTCAACCATTTTTTTCGCGCCTGGAACGACAGCTTCGGCGGCGACCCCGTCTATTTCCAGGGCCACTCCGCGCCGGGCATCTACGCCCGCGCCTACCTCGAGGGCCGCATCACCGAGGAGCAGCTGAGGCATTTCCGCCAGGAGGTGGGCGGCAAGGGACTGTCCTCCTATCCCCACCCCTGGCTGATGCCGGAGTTCTGGCAGTTCCCGACGGTCTCGATGGGCCTCGGGCCGATCATGGCGATCTACCAGGCGCGCTTCATGCGCTATCTCAAGGACCGCGGCATCCTCGCGCCGCAGGGGCGCAAGGTCTGGTGCTTCTGCGGCGACGGCGAGATGGATGAGCCGGAATCGCTCGGCGCGATCTCGCTCGCGGGGCGCGAGCGCCTCGACAACCTGATCTTCGTCATCAACTGCAACCTGCAGCGGCTCGACGGGCCGGTGCGCGGCAACGGCAAGATCATCCAGGAGCTCGAAGCCGCCTTCCGCGGCGCCGGTTGGAACGTCATCAAGGTGATCTGGGGCTCGTACTGGGATCCGCTGTTCATGCGCGACAAGACCGGGATCCTGTTGAAGCGCATGGAGGAGTGCGTGGACGGCGAGTACCAGACGTTCAAGTCGCAGGACGGCGCTTTCGTGCGCAAGCACTTCTTCGGCAAATATCCGGAGCTGCTCGAGATGGTGTCGCATATGACCGACGATGACATCTGGCGGCTGAACCGCGGCGGGCACGATCCGCACAAGATTTACGCGGCCTATGCCGCGGCGACGAAGCACGTCGAACAGCCCACGGTGATCCTTGCCAAGACCGTGAAGGGCTACGGCATGGGCGAGGCGGGCGAAGGCCAGAACATCACGCACCAGCAGAAAAAGATGGGCACCGCGTCGATCCGGGCGTTTCGCGACCGCTTCGAGGTGCCGATTCCCGACGAGAAGCTCGACGAGGTGCCGTTCTATCGTCCTCCGGAAGACAGCCCGGAGATGAAGTACCTGCGCGAGCGGATCGCGGCGATGGGCGGCAGCGTGCCCGCCCGGCGCCGGAAGAGCTCGCCGCTCGAGGTGCCCGCGCTGTCGGCGTTCGAAGCCCAGCTGAAGGGCACCGAAGGCCGCGAGATCTCCACCACGATGGCCTTCGTGCGCGTCCTCAACACCCTGGTGCGCGACAAGACGATCGGCAAGCTGGTGGTGCCGATCGTGCCGGATGAATCGCGCACCTTCGGCATGGAGGGGATGTTCCGCCAGCTCGGCATCTATTCCCACGTCGGCCAGCTCTACACGCCGCAGGACGCCGACCAGCTCATGTTCTACAAGGAGGACAAGAACGGGCAGATCCTGCAGGAAGGCATCTGCGAGGCGGGGGCGATGTGTTCCTGGATCGCCGCGGCGACTTCCTACAGCACGCACAATCAGCCGATGATCCCGTTCTATATCTTCTACTCGATGTTCGGCTTCCAGCGCGTGGGCGATCTCGCGTGGGCGGCCGGCGACATGCGCGCGCGCGGCTTCCTGCTGGGCGGCACTTCCGGCAGGACGACGCTGAACGGCGAGGGGCTGCAGCACGAGGACGGCCACAGCCATCTCATCGCCTCCACCATCCCGAACTGCGTCTCGTACGACCCGACTTATGCCTACGAGCTGGCGGTCATCATCCAGGACGGGCTGCGCCGGATGTACGCGCAGCAGGAGGACGTCTATTACTACATCACGGTGATGAACGAGAACTACGCGCATCCCGCGATGCCGGAGGGCGCCGCGGAGGGAATCCTGCGCGGCATGCACCTGATTTCAGCCAGCAAGGCCTCGAAGGGGAAGCTCAAGGTCCAGCTCATGGGCTGCGGCTCCATCCTGCGCGAGGTGATGGCAGCGGCCGAAATGCTGCAGAAGGATTTCGGCGTGGCGGCCGATATCTGGAGCGTGACCAGCTTCAACGAGTTGCGCCGTGACGGGCTCGAAATCGCCCGGTGGAACATGCTCCACCCCGAAAAGGAGCCACGGCGCTCCTATATCGAGCAATGCCTGAGGGATCATCCCGGCCCGGTGGTCGCGGCGACCGATTACATGAAAGTATTCGCGGACCAGATCCGCGCCTACCTGCCGCAGCCAGCGCTCTACAGCGTGCTCGGCACCGATGGCTTCGGCCGCTCCGACACGCGGCGCGCGCTGCGCGGCTTCTTCGAAGTCGACCGGCGCTACGTCGCCGTGGCGGCATTGAAGGCGCTCGCCGACCAGGAGGCGCTGCCGCAGAAGAAGGTGCTCGAGGCGATCAGGAAGTACGGCGTGGATCCCGAGAAGCCGAATCCCGCCAGGGTCTAAAAAGAGTGACTCGTTCCTCAATCCTCGTGACTGGTAACATCGACAGCGTCCGGCGGAGCCGTTGACCCCGTCCGCGCACGAGAAACGAAAAACGAGAGACGAGTCACCCGTTCTCGCATGAGCGACGTGATCGAAGTCAAGGTCCCCGACATCGGGGACTTCAAGAACATCCCGGTGATCGAGGTGCTGGTCAAGCCGGGCGACCGCGTCGATAAGGAATCGCCTCTCGTCACGCTCGAGTCTGACAAGGCGACGATGGAGGTGCCTTCGCCCGTCGCCGGCGTGGTGAAGGAGATCAAGGTCAAGATCGGCGACAAGGTGTCCGAGGGCTCGCTGATGCTCACGCTGGAGACCGGCGACGCAGCGGCCGCGGCAAAACCCGCCACGCAGAAACCGGCCGCAGCGCTACAACCCGCGCCGCGCGCAGCGCCTGCTCCGCCGCCGGCGCCGGTCGCGCAACCGGCGCTTCGCGCAACGGCACCGGCACCCGAAATCCCCCCCAGCCCCCCTTTGCTAAAGGGGGGAGGCGAAGCCCCCCCTAGCCCCCCTTTGACAAAGGGGGGAAACGAAGTGGGGGGATTCGCGCTCGCGCACGCGAGTCCCTCGGTGCGGCGCTTCGCGCGCGAGCTGGGCGTGGACCTCGCGCGCGTGAGGGGGACGGGGGCGAAGGAGCGCGTGCTCAAGGACGATGTCCAGAACTACGTCAAGAGCGAGCTCGCGCGGCCGCGCGCGACCCAAGGCGGATTGGGGCTCAGTCTGCCCCCACTGCCGCAGGTGGACTTCGCGAAGTTCGGCGCGGTCACCACTCAGCCGCTCTCCCGCATCAAGAAACTTTCGGGCGCGAACCTGCACCGCAACTGGGTCACGATTCCGCACATCACCCAGCACGACGAGGCCGACATCACTGAGCTCGAGGAATTCCGCAAGATCCAGGTCGAGGAGGCGAAGCGGCAGGGCATCCGCTTCACCATACTGTGCTTCCTGCTCAAGGCGGTGGTCGTGGCGCTCAGGCAGCAGCCCGAGTTCAATGCGTCACTTTCGGCCGACGGCGAGAACCTCGTCCTCAAGCAGTACTTCCACATCGGAGTCGCGGTGGACACGCCGAACGGCCTGGTGGTGCCGGTGATCCGCGACGTGGACAAGAAGGGACTGATGGAGCTCGCAAAGGAGCTGGGCGAAGTCAGCGCGCGCATGCGCGCGGGCAAGATCGCGCCCGCCGACCTTCAGGGCGGCTGCTTCTCGATCTCGAGCCTGGGCGGACTGGGCGGCTCTCACTTCACGCCCATCATCAACGCGCCGGAGGTGGCGATACTCGGCGTCGGGAAATCGGTGACGCGGCCGGTGTGGAACGGGAAGGATTTCGCTCCGCGCATGATGCTGCCGCTGTCGGTTTCGTACGACCACCGCGTGATCGACGGCGCGCAGGGCGCGCGCTTTATTGCGTTCCTGAGCTCCGTGCTCACCGACATCCGCCGCCTTGTTCTCTAACGTCACCCATCACCGGGGCCGTTGAAGCATGTCAACGGCCCCTATCGGCATCCTCGGCGGCACGTTCGACCCGATTCATTACGGGCACCTGCGCCTGGCGGAGGAGCTCGGCGAGAGACTGCGCCTCGAGGAGGTGCGGTTCTTTCCGAGCGGCACACCGCCGCACCGCAGCGCGCCCGCCGTGACGGCCGATCACCGCCTGGCGATGACGCGGCTCGCGGCGGCGGGCAACGCGCGCTTCGCGGTCGACGACCGGGAGTTGCGCCGCGCCGGGCCCGGCTACACCTTCGATACGCTGAAGGAACTGCGCGCGGAACTGGGGGATGCGCGGCCGCTCGCGCTGCTCCTCGGCGCCGATGCCTTCCCGGACTTCGCGACGTGGCACCGCTGGCGCGAGATCTTCGGCCTCGCGCACGTCGCCGTCGCGCACCGCCCAGGATTCCCGGTCGAGCGCTGGGCGGAGCGCATGCCCGAGCCGCTCGCGCGCGAATACTCGGCCCGCCTGATGCAGCAGCCGCTGGCGATCCACCTCTCGCCGGCGGGCGGCATCGTCATCGTCCCCTTCACGGCGCTCGAGATCTCGGCGACCGCGATCCGCGACATGTTGCACGCGGGCGCGAGCCCGCGTTATTTGCTCCCCAGCGCGGTTCTCGACTATATTCGGTCGCACGGATTGTATTCATAGGATGAGGGTCAATACGCTCGCCAAGGCCGCGGTCGCGGCGCTGGAAGACATCAAGGGGCGCGATATCGTGGTGCTGGATGTGAGGAAAATGACGCCGCTGTTCGACACGATCATCATCGCGAGCGCGGATTCCACCCGCCAGATCCGTGCGCTTTCGAGCCACCTGCAGGAGCAATTGAAGGCGCGCGGCGCGCGCATACGCGGCGTGGAAGGCGGGCGCGCAGCCGACTGGATGCTGGTCGACCTCGGCCCGGTCATCGTTCACATCATGCTGCCCGCCGTGCGCAAGTATTACAACCTTGAGGAGCTGTGGGCGCCGCCGCGGACGCGGCGCCGGCGCGCGGGCGCCGTTTCTTAAACGGTCCGGCGATGAAATTCCTGGTCGTGGCGGTCGGCCATCGCATGCCGGCATGGGTCAACGCCGGATTCGCCGAGTACGCGGGCCGCATGCCGCGCGATGCCCGTATCGCGCTCGTCGCCGTCAAGCCCGTCGCGCGCGGCGGGCCGCTGCCGACCATGCTCGAGGCGGAGGGCAAGCGCATCCTCGCCGCGCTGCCGGCGGGCTGCGTCCGGGTGGCGCTTGACGAGCGTGGCACCCAGCTCGGCACCATGGACCTCGTGCGGCGTATCGAGCGGTGGCGGCAGGCCGGCCGCGACGTCGCCTTCATCGTGGGCGGCGCGGACGGGCTGCCCGAGAGCGTGAGGAGGTCCGCGGATCTGGCATGGTCGCTCTCGCCGCTCACGCTGCCCCACGGGCTCGCGCGCGTGCTGCTCGCCGAGCAGCTTTATCGGGCGGTGTCGATACTGCACAATCACCCGTACCATCGAGCGTAATGGGTCATGCGTAATGGGTAATGCGCGAAAATGAGCGTCCGGGACAAGGGCATTTATCTGGCATCCCGCAGCCCGCGGCGGAGGGACCTCCTCAAGCAGATCGGCGTGCCGTTCGAGCTGCTGCTGCTGCGCGAGGACCTGCGGCGCGGGGCGGACGTGGATGAGACGCCGCTCCCCGACGAATCGCCCGGCGTCTACGTGCTGAGGATGGCGGGCGCCAAGGTGACCGCGGCGGTGCGCCAGATCGCCGTCCGGGGCCTGCCCCGGAAACCCGTGCTCGCGGCCGACACCACGGTGGTATTCGACGACCGGATCATCGGCAAGCCGCTCAACGCGGGGGACGCCACGCGCATCCTGCGCGCGTTGTCGGGGCGCGAGCACCAGGTGCTGACCGCGGTGGCGCTGGCGCTGAGGGAGCAGGTCGAGACGCAGATCTCGGTGTCGAGCGTCTGGTTCTACGAGCTCACCGATGCCGACATCCGGCGCTACGTCGCGACCGGGGAGCCGCTCGACAAGGCCGGTGCCTACGCCATCCAGGGGCGGGCGGGCGCGTTCGTGACGCGCATCACCGGCAGCTACTCCGGCATAATGGGTTTGCCGCTCGCGGAAACCGCCGAGCTGCTGAAGCGATTCGACATCCCCCTGTGGTGAGCGTGCATGGCCGTTACCGAGGAAATCCTGGTCAACGTGACGCCGCAGGAAACGCGGGTGGCGGTGATCGAGCAGGGCGTCACGCAGGAAGTGCACGTCGAGCGCGCCTCCTCCCGCGGCCTGGTCGGCAACATCTATATGGGGCGCGTGACCCGGGTCCTGCCCGGGATGCAGTCGGCGTTCATCGACGTCGGCGGCGAGCGCGCCGCGTTCCTGCACGTCGCCGACATCCGGGGCGTTGCGCGGAATGGAGACGCCGCGCGGCCGATCGAGCAGCTCCTTTCCGAGGGGCAGAACCTGCTGGTGCAGGTGGTGAAGGACCCGATCGGCACCAAGGGCGCGCGGCTGTCGACGCAGCTCTCGATCGCCGGGCGCTTCCTCGTCTATCTGCCGCAGGAGTCCCACATCGGAATCTCGCAGCGCATCGAGGACGAGGAGGAACGCGCGCACCTGCGCGAGAAGCTGCGGCAGCTGCTGCCGACGGAGGACGCGGGCGGTTACATCATCCGCACCGTGGCCGAGACCGCGTCCGACCGCGAGCTCAAATCCGATCTCGACTACCTGCACCGCCTGTGGGGCGGCATCCGGGACCGGGCCGCCGCGGCCGGGCCGCGCGCCTTGATCTACCAGGATCTCGGCCTCGCCCTGCGGGTGCTGCGCGACTTCGCCCACGAGGAGACCGCGCGCATCCTGGTGGATTCGCGCGAGACCTGCCGGAAAATGCTCGAGTTCGGGCAGGACTTCACGCCCGGCGTTTCCGAGCGGGTGGCGCACTACGATGGCGAGCGCCCCCTGTTCGACCTCTACGGGGTCGAGGACGAGATCGAAAAGGCGCTCGCCCGGCGTGTCGATCTCAAGTCGGGCGGCTATCTCGTCATCGACCAGACCGAAGCGCTCACCACCATCGACGTCAACACCGGCGGCTTCGTCAGCGGGCGCAGCTTCGACGACACGATCTTCAAGACCAACCTCGAAGCGGCGCAGGTCATCGCGCGTCAACTGCGGCTGCGGAACATCGGCGGCATCATCATCATCGACTTCATCGACATGGACACCGGGGAGCACCGCAACGCGGTGTTGAACGAATTCCGCAAGGCGCTCGCCCGCGACCGCACGCGCGTGACGGTGAACGGCTTCACCGGGCTCGGTCTGGTCGAGATGACGCGCAAGCGCACGCGCGAATCGCTCGCGCAGGTGCTGTGCGAGCCGTGCGCGGTGTGCGAGGGCCGCGCGCGCCTGAAGACGCCGCAGACGGTGTGCTATGCGATCCTGCGCGATCTGCTGCGCGAGGCGCGGCAGTTCAATGCGCGCGAGTACTGCATCCTTGCCTCGCAGTCGGTGGTCGACCTCCTGCTCGACGAGGAATCGCAGGCGCTCGCCCTGCTCTCGGACGCGATCGGCAAGCCCGTGTCGCTGCAGGTCGAGTCAGCCTACAACCAGGAGCAGTACGACATCATACTTGCGTGACGGCTGACGAGTGATGAGTGATGGGCCGCTTCGCCTTCACTCAAGTTTTCCCAGCTTCGTCAGGAGCTCCGGGCCGCCGGTGATATCGAGGACCTTGCGCCGTCCCGTCGCGCCGTGACGGATGACGATCGCGGACCTCGGAACACCGAGTGCCTCGCCCAGGAATTCGACCAGCGCGGCATTCGCCCTGTTGTCCACCGCGGGCGCGGCGACCTTGATCTTCAGCGCGTCGCCGTACAAGCCGGCGATTTCGGCGCGCCGGGCGTTGGGTTGTACGTGAACCGTGATCGAAATCCGCCGCGACGCGGCGTCGTAGGAAAGCCAGCCCGATTCTCGAGCCACGAGCCGCGCCTCTTGCCGCTAGAGCAGCCGGCCGACCACTGCTTCCAGGTACGCGACCGGCAGCATCAGGAGCAGCTGGATGACCACCAGCACGAACAACGGCGACAGGTCGACATTGCCGATCGGCGGCACGCGGCGCTGGAACACCCGCAGGAAAGGGCGGGTCATGCTGTTCGCGAGCGACATCAGCGGGCTGTGGGGACTCACCCACGACAGCACCACCTGCACGATGACAGCGGCCATCACGACGTAGAGTCCGATCTTCAGAATCATCACCAGCGCGAGCAGCGCGGCCGCGGCGACCGACTGTCCGGCGGCCGGCCCCAGCCCGTATTCCTTGATCTGCAGCACCAGCAGGATTTCCACCCATTGCACGAGCCATGCGAGCGCGAGCGTCGAGAGATCGAGGCCCCACAGTCCCGGGACGAGCCGCCGCGCCGGCCTGACCATGAAATCGGTCAGCGCCTGCAGAAATTCCGACAGCGGGTTGCGGTATGGCGCGCGCGCCCACTGCAGGTAGAAGCGCAGCAGCAGCGCCACCACGAACAGGCCGCACACCGTATTGACGAGGAAGATCAGCGCGTTGGTCAGCAATTGTTAACCCCAGGAATCAGCTGCCATTGAATCAGTCCCTGCCGAGCTCGTCGCCCAGCTCGCGCGAGCGCTCCGCCGCGGCCTTGACGGCGCGCACGATGGCGTCCTGCACGCGGTCGGCTTCCATGGAGGCGAGCGCCCGCTCGGTGGTGCCGCCCTTCGAGGTGACCCGGTCGCGCAAAGTCCCGGGCGTCTCGCCGGATTGCGCCGCGAGCTTGAGCGCGCCAGAGAAAGTCTCGTGCGCGAGCCGATGCGCGGCGTCGGCGGCGAGCCCCAGCTCGCGCGCGGCGCGCTCCAGAGCTTCGACGAGGTAGTAAACGTAGGCGGGGCCGCTCCCGGAGACGGCGGTGATGGCATCGAGGTCGTCCTCGCGCTCGACCCAGAGCGTCGCCCCGACGGCGCCGAGTATCTTCTGCGCTGCCGCGCGCCCCGCGGCATTCACGGCGCTTCCGGCGTAGAGGCCGGAGATGCCGGACAGGGCGAGCGCCGGGGTGTTGGGCATTACCCGCACGATGCGCGGGTAGCCGCCCAGCCAGCGCGAGAGGTCTCTCACCCGGATGCCGGCGGCGATGGTGATCACCAGCTGGCGGGCAAGCAGCGGCCGCAATGTTCGCGCGACTTCGCGCAGATGCTGCGGCTTGACCGCCAGGACGATGCAGTCGCTGTCCGCGGCCGCGGCATCAAGCGCGGGGCGCACCCGCACCCTGAAAGCGCGCGCGAGCCGCGCGCGCGCGGTTGCCGCGACCTCCACCACCTGGATTGCGCGGCGCGGCCAGCGCTTGCGGATCAACCCGCCGATGATGGCGCTTGCCATGTTGCCGCCGCCGATGAACGTGATCTTCATAAGGAGCAATTTAACCGCCAAGACGCCAAGACGCCAAGAGAAACATTAGTACGGTCTTGATTGCTCTTTGGCGCCTTGGCGGTTCAGTCCTTCTGCCGTGGGCCGAATATTGCAGTGCCCACGCGGATGATGGTCGCGCCTTCCATGATTGCCGCCTCGAAATCGTCCGTCATGCCCATCGAGAGCGTGTCGAGCGCGTGACCGTGCCCGCGGAGTTTCTCCTTCAACTCGCGCAGCAAGGCGAAGCGCCGGCGCTGGAGCATCACGTCGCTTGTCGGCTCCGGTATCGCCATCAGCCCCCGCAATTTCAGCCGCGGCAGCCGCGCGATCGCATCGGAAAGCTTCACCTCTTCCCCCGGCGTGATCCCGCTCTTGGTCGCTTCGCCGCTCACGTTGACCTGGATGCAGACGTCGAGCGGGGGCATGCCCTCCGGCCGGGCAGCGTTCAGGCGTTCGGCGATTTTCTCCCGCTCGACGCTGTGCACCCAAGCGAAGTGCTGAGCAATGAGACGGGTCTTGTTGCTCTGGATCGGGCCGATGAAGTGCCACTCGAGGGGGAGCGCAGCGAGATCCGTGATTTTTTGCACGGCTTCCTGCGCGTGGTTCTCGCCAAACGCCCTCTGTCCGGCGGCGTACGCTTCCTCGATGCGCTCTGCCGGGAACGTCTTGCTGACCGCCAGCAGCGTGACGTCCGCGGGATTCCGTTGCGCGGCGCGCGCCGCGTGCGCGATGCGGTCATGGACGGCTTGCAAGTTGGCGGCGATTGAGGCCATAATCTGCGGGCGCTGGAGCGTGGGGTGTTAGGCGAAAAATCAATGCCTTACCGGTAATTCCTCACACTTCACTCCGCACCCTCACGTAACGGGAGAATTATAGATGGACATCTCCGAACTTTTGGCATTCGTCGTCAAGAACAAGGCCTCCGACCTCCACCTTTCCTCGGGCCTGCCGCCGATGATCCGCGTGCACGGCGACGTGCGGCGCATCAACCTGCCCGCCATGGAGCACAAGGACGTGCACGCGATGGTGTACGACATCATGAACGACGGGCAGCGCAAGTTCTACGAGGAAAACCTCGAGTGCGACTTCTCGTTCGCGATCCCCAACCTCGCGCGCTTCCGCGTCAATGCCTTCGTGCAGCAGCGCGGCGCGGGCGCCGTGTTCCGCACCATTCCTTCAAAGGTGCTGACGCTCGAGGACCTCAAGGCGCCGAAGATTTTCCAGGACATCTCGGACAACCCGCGCGGCATCGTGCTGGTGACGGGGCCCACCGGCTCCGGCAAGTCGACCACCCTCGCGGCCATGGTCAACTACATCAACGAGAACGAGCACGGCCACATACTGACAGTCGAGGACCCGATCGAATTCGTGCACGAGGCCAAGAAGTGCCTGATCAACCAGCGCGAAGTCGGTCCCCACACGCTGTCCTTCGCCAATGCGCTCCGCAGCGCGCTGCGCGAGGACCCGGACGTGATACTGGTGGGCGAAATGCGCGACCTGGAAACCATCCGGCTCGCAATGACCGCGGCCGAAACCGGCCACCTGGTGTTCGGTACACTGCACACGAGTTCCGCCGCGAAGACCATAGACCGGATCATCGATGTCTTTCCCGCGGAGGAAAAGGAAATGGTGCGGGCGATGCTGTCGGAGTCGTTGCGCGCCGTCATCTCGCAGACGCTGTGCAAGACCAAGGACGGCGCAGGGCGCGTCGCCGCGCACGAGATCATGATCGGCACTCCCGCGATCCGCAACCTGATCCGCGAGAACAAGGTGGCGCAGATGTACTCCGCGATCCAGACCGGTCAGGGCTTCGGCATGCAGACGCTCGACCAGAACCTCACGGATATGGTCCGGCGCAACGTCATCACGGTGGACGAGGCGCGCGGCAAGGCCGCCAACAAGGACAATTTCAAGTAACCACAGTGACCGGTGACCCGTAACCGGTGATCGGAACAAGGCCCACTTTCACTGAGGGAATCGGAATATGGAACGAGACCAGGCAGTCAGGTTCATGCACGACTTGTTGCGGGCAATGGTGGCGAAGAAGGCCTCCGACCTCTTCATTACCGCCGGGTTTCCGCCCGCGATCAAGCTCGACGGCAAGATGACGCCGGTCGCCAACCAGCAGCTCACGGCGCAGCACACGATCGAGTTGACGCGCGCCATGATGAACGACAAGCAGTCGCAGGAGTTCGAGGCGACCAAGGAGTGCAATTTCGCGATCAATCCGGGGGGCATCGGCCGTTTCCGCGTGAATGCGTTCGTGCAGCAGGGGCGCATCGGCATGGTGCTGCGGACCATCACGACGGCGATTCCGAAATTCGAGGAGCTCAACCTGCCCCCGGTGCTGAAAGACATCTGCATGACCAAGAGGGGGCTCATCATCATGGTCGGCGGCACCGGGTGCGGCAAGTCCACCACCCTCGCGGCGATGACGGGCTACCGCAACGAGAACAGCTACGGCCACATCGTCACCATCGAGGACCCGGTCGAGTTCACGCACGAGCACAAGAACTGCGTGATCACGCAGCGCGAGGTGGGGGTGGATACGGAAAACTGGTTCTCGGCGCTGAAGAACACCCTGCGCCAGGCGCCCGACGTGATCCTGATCGGAGAAGTCCGCGACCGCGAGACCATGGACTACGCGGTTGCGTTCTCCGAGACCGGCCACTTGTGCCTGACGACGCTGCACGCCAACAGCGCCAACCAGGCGCTCGACCGCATCATCAACTTCTTCCCGCACGACCGCAGGGCGCAGCTGCTGATGGACCTTTCGCTCAACATCCGGGCGCTGGTCTCGCAGCGCCTGATCCCGAAGAAGGACGGCAGGGGGCGCGTTGCGGCGGTCGAAATCTTGCTCAACTCGCCGCTCATCCAGGACCTCATCTTCAAGGGCGAGGTGCACGAGATCAAGGGCATCATGGCGAAGTCGCGCGAGCTCGGCATGCAGACCTTCGACCAGCACCTGTTCGATCTCTACGAGCAGGGGCTGATCAGCTACGAGGACGCGCTGCGCAACGCCGATTCCGTCAACGAGCTGCGGCTGATGATCAAGCTGCACGGCAAGGAGGCGAAGGAAAAGGACCTGACGACGGGGATCGAGCATCTCAACATCGTTTAGTCCGGACGCAATGCGCCGGACTAAACGCGCCGGTTCGAACAGACGAAAGAGTTCGCTGTTCAACCGGCGCAATCCACAGAAGGGCGTCGGCGGAAATACCGGCGCCCTTTCCATTTCATGACCATCCCGTTCGACCTGCAGACGTTCATCGTCGCCGTGATCGTGGTCGCCGGGGCCTACGTCATCTTCGGCATCACGGCCTTCGGCGCGGCGTTGTTCACCGTGCCGGTCCTCACGCATTTCCTGCCGCTCGAATTCGTGCTGCCCATGTGCGCGCTGATCGACATGACGGCCGCCCTCGCGCTCGGCGTGCGCTTCTCGCGCGACGCGGTCTGGCCGGAGCTCAAGTGGATGGTGCCGCTCTCGCTCGCGGGCGCAGTTGCGGGGGTGACGCTCCTCGTCGCCCTGCCGCGCCAGGCGACGATCGCGGGGATCGGGGCGGTCCTCGTGGCCTACGGCATCTACGCGCTGCGGCGAAAGGAAGCGGTCCGCACGGTGAGCCAGGTGTGGGCGCCGGTCGCCGGCTTCACGGGCGGCGCGTTCGGAACGCTGTTCGGCATCGGTGCGCCGCCTTATGCGATCTACCTCACGCACCGCCTGCACGACAAGCTCGCATTCCGTGCGACGCTCTCCAACATGGTGATCTTCTCCGTTTCGATGCGGGCCGTCGTGTTCGCGGCGAGCGGACTCATGCTCGCCGACCGCATTATCGGATTCGCGCTGCTCGTGCCGTTCGCGCTGGCCGGGCTCTGGATCGGAAACCGTCTCCACGGCCGCATCTCGCGCTCGGGCCTGCTGCGAATCGTGGCCGGGCTGCTGTTTCTGATCGGCCTGTCGTTGCTCGCTCGCGCGCTCGTGCCCGCTGCGGTTGCCTGAATCTGTTATCATCCGCCGCGGAAGCCGGCGTGACATTGCGCCTGCTGCATTTCCTCGTCGGCCCGCTCCCCGCCACCCTTTGACGCCGAGTTCCCAATTTCCTGCGAGCGAGCCCGCCCCCTTCTCGCGCGCGCAGTTCGAGCAGGCTCCCGCCGAAGTGCTGAGCCGCGGCCGCTGGGCCAACGCGGTGCTGTACCTGCATCGCCACGAGGGCGCGCGCTGGGTGGTAAAGGACTTCCGGCCGCGGAGCTTCGCGGTGCGCAACACCGTCGGGCGCCTGTTGATCCGGCGGGAGATGCGCGCCCTGCGCCGGCTGGCAGGGGTCGCGGGCGTGCCGGCTGGCGCGTTCCGGGTCGACGCGCACGCGCTCGCCTACCGCTTCATTCCCGGCGTGCCGCTCAACCACGCGGACCTCGGCGCGCGCGCGGCCGATTTTTTCCCCCAGCTCGAACGCTTGCTCAGCGAGGTGCACGCGGTGGGCGGCATCCTGCACCTGGACGTGCGCAACGGCCGTAACGTCCTGGTGTCGGAGCGCGGAGAGCCGGTGCTGATCGACTTCCAGTCCCACGTCGGGACGGGAGGGATGCCGGCGCGCCTGCGCCGCTGGGCCGAGCGCTACGACCTCGGCGGGGTGTACAAGCACTGGGAGCGCAGGAGCCCGGAGACCCTGGGCGAGGCGCGCGCGAGCCTGCTCGCTCAAGTAAACTGGTGGCGCCGGCTCTGGGTGCTGCGCGGCTACTTCGGGATGCGCAAGAAATGATCCTCGAGCCCGTTCACGCGCTCTTCAACCACGCCGGGTTCCGCGCCTTCTGGGTGAAGATGCGCGTGCCGCTGGTGCTCGCGATCGCCGCCGCGGTACTGTGGTTCGCCGATCCGCGCTGGCTGTGGCCCGGTTTTCTCGTGTCCATGGCCGGAGAATTCATCCAGCTGTGGTGTTTCGCATCGCTCGACAAGAACCGCGATCTCGCCTGCAACGGCCCCTACGCGCTGGCGCGCAATCCGATGTACCTGGGCCGCTTCTTCATCATCCTCGGGATCGTGATGCTGCTCGGCAACGCGTGGGTGATACTGGGGTACGCGGTCGTGTACTACTTCTACATGGTGAACCGGGTGACGCGCGAGGAGGTGCGGTTGCGCGCGGTACTCGGCGCGCCCTACGCGGAGTATTGCGCGGCGGTGCGCCGCTTCCTGCCGGGCCGGCCCTACCGCGGTAACCCGGTGCTCTACTTGAACTGGGGCCTGCTCCGCCAGAATCACGGCTGGGCCAACCTCGCCGGCACACTTGCATTCTGGATCGCGGCCGCGGCGCGGGTGTGGTGGCTGTGAGTCGATTCCCTCGGCCGGGCCCGCCGCTGCGCGCGGGCTCACCGCGCTGAGTAACCCGCCATAAACTCTTGCCAGGCGGCATCGCGGTCCGCTGCCGTCCATTCCGGGGTGAGTTTGTCGAGTGAACGCTGGAGGCGCGCGAGGTTGGCCAGCGCCCAGCGGCCCGGCGCGCGCAGCACGGCGCGATCGAGGTCGATGAGGTGCGCCGTGCCGTCGCGATCGAGCAGCAGGTTGTTCCAGGTCAGGTCGGCGTGGTCGAGCCCGGCGCCGTGGCAGCGCGCGACGCAAGCCCCCGCCGCACGCCAGCCTGCCGCATCGAACGCGCCCTTCGCCATGAGGCTCGAGCAGGGCACCGCGGGCAGACGCTCGGTGATAAGGTCGCCGGAGTAGGTCACGCCGGCGCGCAAGACCCGCGCCGCGACCGGGCGCGGCACCGGCAGGCCGAGGGCACGCGCGCGCCGCGTGAGCTGAAACTCGACGAACGGCCGGGTGCGCTCGAGGCCCAGCCAGAGGTAGTGATCCGCGATCCAGCGTGCCACGCGGCCGCCGCGCCAGTAATGGCGCAGCACCCACTCCGCGCCGGGCGCGCCGACGAACCACGTGGTACCCCGTCCCGTATCGGCCGGCACCGCCCGGCCCTGCGCTTGCCACCACGCCGGCTCGAACCATTGCGGCTGCGCTACAGCGCCCGCGGCGGTATCAAATATGATGGCGCAATTGCCGTCCCGCAGGATTCGCGTCCCGTCCGCTGCGTAGTCCCAGTCGATCGCGCCCCCCGAAAGCCTCTGCGTTCCGGCGTCGAGTTTATCACCCGCGGCAGGCGCGCCGCCGCGGGTGATCGGGCGGTCACGTAGCGCGGCTCGCCGCGCTGCCCGCGGGCGTGGGCGGATAGCGCAGCGGCGAGGTGACCGCCGAAGCATCCAGCTTGCCGAGCCGCACCAGCCGCGCCTCGATTGCCGCGCGCGAGCGGTTATGGGCGCGGGCGAGCTCGTCCACGGTTCTGCCCGAATCGAACGCGCTCGCGAGGCGCTCCTCTTCCTCCGCGCTCCAGCGCGAGCCCGAGCCGCTCTGCGGGAAGGCCGGCTTCCGTTCCGCGGGCGCCGCCGCGGCGCCGCCGCCTTCGACCGCGCGCATCGCCTCGAACAGCGCCCGCACCGTATCGGGATGCTGATACGGACCGTCGGCCGCGAACTTCTCTCCCGTCGCCGGGTGAACGCCGTTCGCGAGAGCATTCAGTATCCTCAAAGTCTGTTCCTTTTCCATGGCTCTTCCCTCCTTGTTGTCGTCGGGCCGGCTGGCCCGCGTGCCTGCTCAACGCGGCGACACGCGCGGCGGTTGACGGATGCCTCCGGGCTCGCAACGCGCGGGACGCGTAGAGAAGCGTTTGGCTGTGTCAACTCGCTGGACCGTGAGGGCGTTAACGCTTCACGAGTCGCGATTCTTGGGACGGCGCATGCTCCCCGCCACCAGCCGGTACTCGAACAGCCGGCACTCGAGCGCGCCGTTGTAGAGCGGCGTGCGGCGAGAGGCCTTGAGACCGATCAAGCTGGCGAGGCGCAGGTCGGCGGTGAGGATGTAGGCGGTCCAGCCCGCGTATCGCTGCTTCAGCGCATCGCCGAGCCTGGGGTAGAAGGCCGCCAGCCCGGCGTCATCGCCGATCCTTTCGCCGTAGGGCGGATTCATCACCATGATGCCGGCGGCGGCGGGCGGGCCGCCGTCGAGCACATCCATCTGCTTCAGCTCGACTGCATCGGCGAGGCCGGCCGCAACCAGATTCTCCCGCGCCATGCCGAGGGCCGTCCCGGACTTGTCGCTGCCGTAGATCGGAAACCTGCCCGCTCTCAGGCGCCGCGCACGGGCCTTTTCGCTGATCGCCCGCCACAGGCTCGCGTCGAAATCCGCCAGGCGCTCGAATCCGAAGGATCGGTCGAGCCCCGGGGCCGCATCGAGCGCCATCATCGCCGCCTCGACCAGGAACGTGCCGCTCCCGCACATGGGGTCGAACAGGGGAACGGGTGCGCGCCAGCCCGCAAGCCGGAGGATGCCCGCCGCGAGGTTCTCGCGCAGAGGAGCCTCGCCCGCTAGAGCGCGCCAGCCGCGCTTGAAGAGCGGCTCGCCGGACGTGTCGAGGTAGAAAGTCGCCTCATCTCGGGTGAGGAAGGCGTGTATGCGGACATCGGGTGTCTCTGTATCGACGTCGGGACGCTTCCCCTGCGCCGCGCGGAACGCGTCGCAGACGGCGTCCTTCACGCGCAGCGTGACGAAGTCGAGGCTCTTGACGGGAGATTTGATTGCCGAGACGCTGACCCGGATGGTGCGCCCGACGTCGAAGAATCGCGTCCACGGAAGCGCGCGCGCGGCCTCGAAGACGTCGTGCTCGCTGCGGTAGCGGGCGTGCCCCACCTGCCAGAGCACCCGGCTCGCCACCCGGCTCTCGAGGTTGGCGGCGTAGCACAATCCGAGATCGCCGCTGAAAGAGGCACCGCCGTCAACAGCCTTGGTCTCGCGCGCGCCAAGCGCGGCGAGTTCTGCCGCGAGCACCTGCTCGAGCCCGCGCGGGCAGGTGGCGAAGAACCTTTCCATCAAGCGCGGGCGCGCCTGACGGGATTGCGCAGGACGCCGATGTCCTTCTGGATGATCTCGACGACGTCGCCGTCCTTGAGGTCCGGCTCGGTTGCGCCGTCGGTGCCGAGCCAGACCACGTCGCCCGGCTGCAACGTCATGTATTTGGAGATCTGCGAGATGTAGTGCTGGGCCGAGAAAAGCATCTTGTCGGTGCCGTACTCGGCCGCGGTTGCGTCGTTCACCTTGATCGTAACCGTAAGCTTCATGGGATCGATGCCGGTCGCGATGAATGGCCCCATCGGCTTGAAGGTGTCGCAGTTCTTGGCGCGCCACAAAGTGCGGTCCTGCTTCTGCCAGGTGCGCTCGCTCACGTCGTTGCCGAGCGTGTAGCCGAGGACGCAGGAGAGGGCGTCCTTCTCAGAGAGATTGCGCGCGGTCTTTCCGATCACGGCGACCAGCTCGCCCTCGAACTGGACCGGCCCTGGTGAATCGGCGGGGATGACAATCGCCTCGCCGGTCGCAGCCAGCGCGTTGGCCGAGCGGTAGCCGATGTCCGCCTTCTCCGGCGGCTTGCGGTTGCCGCCGGTGCGCCGGTTGGCCCACTCGATGTGCGCGGCGTAGTTGAGCCCGGCGCAGTAGAAGTTCGGCGGCATGCACGGCACCAGCGTTCTCACCGAGGCGAGCGCGTGCTTCTTCGGCGTGCTCCGGTAGGAGCCGAAGATCGAACCCTCCAGCTCGCTCACCTCGCCGCCTTCGACGGCGCCATAGAAAACTCGCCCCTGCTGTTCGAATCGTCCGAGCTTCATGATTTCCCCCTCAAGGCGGCAGACGGTCAATGAGGAACGGGAGCGCGCTCCACTATCATCGCCCGAAGAACTGGTCGAGCCGGGCGGTGACTTCCTCGACCTTGATCAAATCCATGGCGTCCGGATCGCGCACGCGGCCCCCCCAGCGCATACTGTCCACTCCTTTGCCGAATTCTTTCTCCACGGCATCGGGATAATGATCGACGACCCAGCGCTGGCTCAGGTACGGCCCCGTCCGGAACCGGTTCGACGTCGCGTAGAGGCCGATGACCGGCGTGCCCACGGCGGTCGACATATGCGCCGGGCCGGAATCCGGGCAGACCAGTACATCCGCGCGATCGAGCAGGGCGAGCAGCTGCTTGAGCGTCGTCCCTCCGACCAGGTTGATCGGCGCGCTCTTCCTGGCCAGGCGGCAGATGCCCTCGGCGTACTGCGCCTCCAGTTCCGTGGGCCCTCCCGTGAGGATCACGCGCGCTCCATGAACCTCCGCGGCGTGTTCCGCCAGGGCGGCGTAGTTCTCGATGCGCCAGTTGCGGTAGTTGCGAAAGCGCTGGCTCGAGCACGGGCTGATGACCAGGGTGCGACCGCCGGACGGGATGTGACGTGACGCGAATGCGCGATCCGCGTCGCTGACGGGTATGTCCCATTTCAACAGCCGCTCGCTCACTCCCACCGCCTCCGCGAAACCGAACAGGCCGTCCATCACATGCTCGTGCGCGCGCGCGGGGATGCGCGCGTTGGAGAACAGGTACTGGTAGTCGCGGGCGCGGCCGCGGTCGAACCCCAGCCGCACGCGGGCGCGGACCATTACGCTGGTGAGATTCGCGCGCAGGGAAGCGTGCATCATCAGCAGCAGGTCGAAACGGCGTCCGGCCAGGCGTTGACGCATGTCCAAGAACCCGCCCGCTCCGGCGGATTTGTCGAGCACGGCCAGCTCGACGCCGTCGATGCCGGACATCAGCGACGCTTCGGTCTTGCCGATGACCCAGGTGAATCGCGTCCGCGGCCACGCGCGCTGCAGCGTGCGCACGACCGGCAGCGCGTGACAGGTGTCGCCGATCGCCGAGAGGCGCAGGATGCAGACCTCCAGCGGCGGCTGATTCCGGAACTGCTCGAGTTGCGCATTCACGTGCGCAGCGATCGTGGCGGCAGGGCCCCGCACGCGAAAGTCGGTGAGAATACGCGTCGGAAAACCAACCCGGCGACGTTCAGGCGGCCGAGAGGATACGGTAGGGCGCGAGATCCGGCAGCCGGCAATTGCGCAGGCGCAGCAAGAACGTGTTGACCAGCGCGTACTGCCCGGACAGGCTCGCGTGGCTCACCATATCGGTCAACACCATCCACGCCGAAAAAGGCGCGAAGCGAATCTCGACCTGGCTCGACATGTCATCGCGGAACGCGGGCTCGTCCTTCATGAAATTGTGGAACTGCCGCATGGTCCGGTCGTACGGACTGCTGTCGATCAGCATCGCCTGCGGCAGCCCGGCCGCGGCGATGGTGCGCAGAAATCCCGTGCGCAACCGGTCGAGCGCGCCCGGCTCGAGCGACGCGCGCCTGCGCGTATCCGGCGTGATGTGCGCCGCCCTCCCGAAACGCGCATACACGTCCGGGAAAGCGCCGCGGGTCGCCCAGACGCGGTCTTCGACGGGATTGACGTTGACGAAGAAGCGCAGGATGCGGTCACCGTTGGTCCGCCCGTACGCGCCGGCGTCGAAGTGCACCAGTTCGTTGCTCGCGTGCGGTGACAGGTCGCGTCCCTTCTCCTGGATGGGGCGAAAACTCGAGGTGCCGACCGTCCAGTCCCGCGTGAGCGTCGGCATCGTGCGCGCGAGAAAGGCTTCCACGCGGCCGGCGTGCTGCTTGAGAATGCGCTGCGCGCGCGCGACGAGGTCGGGCTCGGCCTTCAGGCCGGGGACGCTGTCGGTCTCCGGGTGATAGCTGATGTTCTTGTTGCGCAGGCGTCCCGCGACATCCTTGCGCAGGAACTCGAGATCGGGCTCGTCCGGAAGCGCGATCGGGCAGCGTGGGAAATTAACGATTTCACCGCGCTCCAGCGCGTCGCCGAGCGCGTCGGGCGCGAGCCTGCCCAATTCATCGACGGAATAGCTGGCGAGCATGCCGGCGAGTTTAGCTCCCTTGTCCGCGACGTTCAAGGCAGGCCGCGTCCCGCGTCCCGTCCCCGCCTACTGCAGCGGGGCGACGACCTCGAGCTCGAGCCGCACGTTGCGGTTGCGGTTCTGCCGCGCGGCGGCGGATGCCGTTCCGACGGGGAGCATCCCCCCTAGAACGGCTTGACCACCGTGAGGATGACAGCCACGATCAGGATGACGGTCGGGAACTCGTTGAACCAGCGATACCACACGTGGCTGTGGGTGTTGCGGTCGTACTTGAAGTCGAGCATGAGCTTGCCGCACCAGAGGTGGTAGGCGACGAGCACGGCCACCAGCGCGAGCTTGGCGTGCAGCCACCCCCCACTCCATTCGTAGCCGAGCCACAGCCACAGCCCGAACGCG